>Ga0075471_10000531_pt1 | contig 22900 bp, 23 predicted proteins | sample DEB19_08_DNA_2_FD_74787 | JGI IMG/M metagenome (GOLD analysis project Ga0075471, IMG submission 74787) | Aqueous microbial communities from the Delaware River and Bay under freshwater to marine salinity gradient to study organic matter... | ecosystem: Environmental > Aquatic > Marine > Coastal ... | reverse complement strand
ACGACTTGCGCTCCGCCGTGGCGCAGGCCGAGCTGGTCATCATCGCCACGCCCACCGCCGGGCTCCGCGAAGCCCTCCGCGCGCTGGCCGCGCATCGAGCGGATCCCGCCGTGCTGTTTGCCTGCAAGGGGTTCGAGTCCGACACAGGCCTCCTGCCCCACGACGTGGTGGCCCAGGCATTGCCCGCCGCTCGCCTCACGGGGGCGCTCTCGGGGCCGAGCTTTGCCCTCGAGGTGGCGCAAGGCCTTCCCGCTGCACTGACCGTAGCGTCGGCCGACGCCGCCTTCGCGTCGCGGGTTGCCGCGGCGCTGAACGGGCCGCGCCTGCGGTTGTACTCGAGCACCGACCTGGTCGGCGTCGAGCTGGGCGGCGCGCTGAAGAACGTGGTTGCCGTGGCGGCTGGCATCGCCGACGGCCTCTCGCTTGGACGTAATGCCCGCGCAGCGCTGATCACCCGCGGGCTCGCGGAAATCGCGCGCCTGGGCCATGCGCTGGGAGGGCGGCCGGAAACCTTCATGGGCCTGACGGGGCTGGGCGACCTGGTGCTTACCTGCACGGGCGACCTGTCGCGCAATCGAACCGTCGGCCTTCGGCTGGCGAAGGGTGAGCCGCTCGCAGCGATTCTTGCCTCGCTCGGACACGTATCCGAGGGCGTGGCCTCCGCGCAATCCGCAGCGCGGCTGGCAGCCGCTCGGGGCATCGACATGCCAATCACCGCGGCGGTGTGCCGTGTGCTCTTCGAAGGAGAAGCGCCCCTTCGCGCCGTCGAGAGCCTGCTCGCGCGCGACCCGCGCGCCGAAAGCGCCTAGCCTCCCCCTGCGTAGCCTTCGCGACGCCAGGCCTCGAAGACCGCCACCGCGACAGCATTCGACAGGTTGAGGCTGCGGTTGCCCGGCACCATGGGCAATCGCACACGACGATTGTCAGGAAACGACGACTGAACCCCAGGCGGCAAGCCTGCCGTTTCCGGGCCGAAGACAAACACGTCGTCCGGGTGAAGGGCCACCTCATCGAGGCGCACCGATCCTCGCGTGGTGAACGCGAACATCCTCCGTGGCGCGAGCATTGCGCAACACGCCTCCCAGCCGGGGTGCACGGTCACCCTCGCAAGCTCGTGGTAATCGAGGCCGGCGCGCTTGAGCTGCCGGTCGTCCATCGAGAAGCCCAGCGGCTCCACCAGGTGCAGGTCCGTGCCGGTGTTGGCGCACAGGCGAATCACGTTGCCCGTGTTGGGCGGGATTTCCGGCGTGTAGAGAACGACGGCAACCACGACGTCAGCCCGGCGCGGGCGTCATGGCCACCGCCCAGGCGACAACCTCACGGGCACCGGCCTCTCGCGCGCAGGCGGCGAGCGCGCGATGGGTGGCGCCCGTGGTGACGACATCGTCCACCACCGCGACCCGAAGCCCCTCGAGCGAACGGACACACGCGAACGCGCCCGTGAGGTTGCGCTCACGGGCCTCCCGTGCGAGCGAGGTTTGGGGCGGCGTGTGACGCCGCTTCACCAGGGCGCGTTGCTCCACAGGGCATTGGGTTCGCTCGCCAACCCAACGAGCGAGCAGCAGGGCCGTGTCGAACCCCCGCTCACGCAGCCTTCGCGCCGAGGAGGGTGCGGGCAACAGGATGTCGGGCGGCGGGTGATCGCGTACGACTGCGGCGAGCGAGGCGGCCAGCCATCGACCGCAGGCCATGTCAGCGGAGAACTTGAAGCGGTGCACGAGGTGGTCGAGCGGAAAGCGGTACGTGAAGGCGGCGATAACGCGCAAGCCGGGCTCGAGGCGGGAGGCGACGGGCCGCTGCAGCAAGGCGGCGCAAGTGTGGCACACGCCCGGCGCCTCGTCCGCCTCGTCACAGAGCAGGCAGCGCGGCAGGACCAACCGCGACGCGCGTTCAAAGATGCCTATTTGATAAGCACTTGTCAGGTTGATCATCCCCCCGGGTTTGACAGGGCGCGGCGCGCCCCGAATCATCCCCGCTACCTCAACGCACCGACCGGGATTTCCGTGGACCACGCCATCGCTTTTGCCTCAGCCGCCCCGCGCGCCGTGCAGGACCTCCGGAGCCGCGCGCTCGCGCTGCTCGAGCGGCCCTTCAACGACCTGCTCTTCGAGGCCCAGCAAGTCCACCGCCAGCACTTCGACGCCAATCGCGTGCAGCGCTCCACGCTACTGTCGATCAAGACCGGCGGCTGCCCGGAGGACTGCGGCTACTGCCCCCAGTCCCGGCGCTACGCCACCGGCGTGGAAGACGAGGCGATCCTGCCGCTCGCCGACGTGGTCGCCGCCGCGACGGCAGCCAAGGAAAAAGGCGCCACGCGCTTCTGCATGGGCGCCGCCTGGCGGGGGCCGAAGGCGCGCGACCTGGAGCCGGTGCTGGACATGGTGCGCGCCGTGAAGTCGCTCGGCATGGAAGCCTGCTGCACGCTCGGCATGCTGAAGGACGGGCAGGCCGAGCAACTGCGCGACGCGGGCCTCGACTACTACAACCACAACCTGGACACCTCGCCCGAGTTCTATGGCCAGGTCATCACCACGCGCGACTACGAGGACCGGCTGGCGACCCTCGATCGGGTTCGCGAGGCAGGCATTCACGTGTGCTGCGGGGGCATCGTTGGCATGGGCGAGTCGCGCGAGGCGCGCGCTGGCCTGCTCGCGCAGCTGGCAAGCCTCGACCCGCAGCCCGAGTCGGTTCCCATCAACCAGTTGGTGCGCGTCGAGGGGACGCCCCTGGCAGGGACGGACGAATTTCCCTGGATGGAGTTCGTGCGCACCATCGCGGTGGCTCGCATTCTCATGCCGCGCAGTTACGTGCGGCTCTCGGCCGGGCGCACGCAGATGCACGAGGCCGTGCAGGCGCTCTGCTTCCTCGCGGGCGCCAATTCGATCTTCTATGGCGAGAAGCTCCTCACCACCGGCAACCCGGAGGCCGAACGCGACGACGCGCTGCTGGCTTCACTCGGCATCACCATCGGCTGATGGCCCCGTGACGTTCGCCGCACTGGCCAGCCTGCGCGACGGGTTGGGCGCGCTTGCCCGTGACGGGCTCTTGCGAGACCGCCGAGTGGTCGCCTCGGCACAGGGCCCCCACATTCGCGAGCGGGGCCGCAACCTCGCCAACTTCGCCTCGAACGACTATCTCGGGCTCGCCAACCATCCCGAGGTGCGTGCGGCGGCGACGCGCGCGATCGAGGCCTACGGCGTCGGAGCCGGCGCATCACCTCTGGTCGTGGGGCACTCGACCCTGCACGACGAGGCCGAGTCGGCGTTCGCGCGCTTCATCGGCGCGCCCCGGGCCCTGCTATTCGGCAGCGGCTATGCGGCGAATCTCGGCATCCTTGCGGCACTCGGCAATCGCGAGGCGGACATCTTTGCCGACCGGCTGAACCACGCGTGCCTGAACGATGGGGCCCTCCTCGCTCGCGCGACCCTGAGGCGTTACCCGCACGGCAGCCTCGACAGGCTCGCTTCGATGCTCGCCGCCAGCACGGCGCGCACGAAAATCATCGCCACCGACGCCGTGTTCAGCATGGATGGCGATGTCGCCGACGTGGCAGGCCTCGCCCGGCTCGCCGAGGAGCACGATGCCTGGCTGGTGGTCGACGACGCCCACGGCATCGGCGTGCTTGGCGGCGGTCGCGGGACCCTGGCGGAATTGCGCGTGCGCTCCCCTCGCCTCATCTGCATGGCCACGCTCGGCAAGGCGCTCGGCGGCTATGGGGCGTTCGTCACCGCGGAAGCGGACGTGATCGAGTGGTTGCTCCAGCGGGCGCGCACGTACGTCTTCTCCACGGCGCTGCCGCCGGCAATGGCCGCGGCGGCCATGGCGGCGCTTGCGATCATCGAGCGCGAGCCCGAGCGGGTGCAGTCGCTCCACGCCAACATCGACGCATTTCGAACGGGATGTGCAGCCGCTGGGATCGACACGCCGTCCCGCACGGCGATTCATCCGGTGATCGTAGGCGAGTCGCAGGCCGCCGTTGCTCTGGCCCACGCGCTGGGCGACCGAGGCCACTGGGTGCCCGCCATCCGGCCACCGACGGTTCCCGAGGGGACGGCGCGCCTGCGGGTGTCCCTCTCCGCCGCACACAGCCGGCAAGACATCGACCGATTGGTCGCGGACCTCGCCGAATGCCGCGCCGTTAGGCCGGAGTCCCGAGGTGGGTGAGCCGTCTCCGGCAGCACGCCCGACGCGTTCCCTGCACGTGGACGTGGGAGGGACCGGCCCGGATCTGGTGCTGCTGCACGGCTGGGGATTCGACTCCCGTGTCTGGGGCCCGTTTGCCGATGCGCTCGCCCGGCACTTCCGCCTGCACCGGGTCGACCTGCCCGGCCACGGCCGCTCGCATGCCACATCCTTCGAGGGCTTGGACGAGGCCGCCGCGCGGATTGCCGATTGCGTCCCAGTCGGCGCAACGCTTTGTGGCTGGTCGTTGGGCGGAATGCTGGCGATGCGTCTGGCGTGCCGGCGCCCGGACATCGCCCGCCGACTCGTCCTGATCGCCACGACCCCCCGCTTCGCCCGAGCCGACACCTGGCCCTCCGGCGTGCCGAGCCCGACGCTCGACCTCTTCCGCGCCGCCGTGGCGATCGACGGCCCGTCGACCCGACGCAGCTTTGCCGCTCGGGTAGCGTACGGCAGCGCCGACGCCCTGTCGCAAGCCAGCACGCTCACGACGTTGTGCGATTCGGGCCCACCCCTTGACTGGGCAAGCCTGTCGCGCGCCCTCGAAGCCCTTCACGCCGCCGACCTTCGCGACGACGTGGCGAGCATCGACGCTCCCACCCTCGTCATCCATGGCCGGCGCGATGCCGTCATACGCGTTGCGGCCGGAGAGTGGCTCGCGGGCCGCTGCGGGCGCGACGGCAACGGTTCGCCAGCCGCGCTGCGCTTGCTCGAGCAGTCCGGCCACGCGCCCTTTCTTGACCAGCCCCAGGCTCTGGCGCAGGCACTCCTCGACTGGCATGGCTGAGGCACTCGTCCCCGACAAGCGGGCCGTGCGCCGAGCCTTTGGCCGGTCTGCTCGCACCTACGACGCCGCGGCCGTGCTGCAGCGGGAGGTCTGCTCGCGGCTTCTCGAACATCTCGACCCCATTCGCCTGCAGCCCGAGCACATCCTCGATCTGGGCTGCGGCACGGGCGAGGCGCTATCCCGGCTGGGGGAGCGCTTCCCGGCCTCACACCGAGTTGGTATCGACCTCGCCCCCTCGATGCTTCAGCGCACGGCGGCCCGCACGCCCGGCTGGAAGCGCTGGCTCGGCTCGCGGGCGCCCACGTTGATTTGCGCCGATGCAGAACGGGTGCCGCTCGCAACGGGCTCGGTCGACCTGGCATTCTCGAACCTCATGCTGCAGTGGTGTGATCCCGATCGCGTCTTCAGTGAAGCGGCTCGCGTGTTGCGAAACGACGGCCTGATCCTCTTCTCCACTTTCGGCCCCGATACGCTTCGCGAGTTGCGCGCCGCTTTTCGCTCGGCCGACAACGGCGAGCACGTAACTCGCTTCATCGACATGCATGACCTTGGCGACGCCCTCGTCCACGCGGGCTTCGCCGACCCGGTGATGGAAATGGAGACGATCACGATGGAGTACGGCTCCGTTCGCGCGCTGGTCGATGACCTGCGCAGCCTCGGCGCCGTGAACGCCCGCCCCGACCGTCCGCGGGGGCTCATGGGACACCGACGCTGGCGGCAGATGGAGGCGGCCTATGAGCGCCTTCGTCGCGACGGCACGCTGCCCGCGACGTGGGAGATCGTCTACGGCCACGCCTGGAAGGTGCCGCCGAGAAAACTTGCTGACGGCCGGCAGGTGATCGGCTTCACGTCCCGCCCCCGGCCATGACACGCGGGATCTTCGTCACAGGCAGTGACACCGGCGTCGGCAAGACGTTCGTGTCGTGCGCGCTGATCTACGCGCTGCGCCAGCGCGGGCTGCGTGTGGCGCCCATGAAGCCTGTAGCCGCCGGTGCCATCGAGGTCGGCGGGAACTTCGTAAGCGAGGATACGGTCGCCCTGATCGACGCTTGCGACACGCCCAAGCCAGCCGCTGCACTCGTGAATCCGGTGCTGTTCCGGGAGCCGATGGCGCCGCACCTCGCGGCTGAGCGCGAAGAAAGGACGATCACACTTGAGCCGATCTGCGATGCCTTCGACAAGCTCGCCGCCGGCTCGGACGTGGTCGTCGTGGAAGGGGTGGGCGGATTCCTCGTTCCGCTCGGCCCCGCGCTGGACACGCGCGACCTGGCCGTCGCCTTGAGGCTGCCCGTCGTGCTCGTCGTGGGCCTCCGCCTGGGTTGCCTCAATCACGCGCTACTCACCGCCGAATCGATCAAGGCGGCAGGGCTCTTGCTCGCCGGCTGGGTCGCCAATGCCATCGATCCTTCAATGGCAGTGCCGGACGAAAACATCGCCGCTCTCCAGGCCCGGCTCTCGGCCCCGCTCCTGGGGCGGTTTCCATTCGGCCCCGGCGCAGACCCGCAGGCGCTTGCGGATCGGCTGCACCTCGCGCCGTTGCTCGGCTAGCGAGGACCGTCGCTCCCAGGGCGCACCAAACCGGTGCCCGCCCGATCCGCCGCCGAGGACGCCGTGGCCGAGCGTGGCTTGGTAGACTTTTAGGTGCATCACGCGAGGCTGCTGCAGGGAAGCTGGCCTGAGGATTCACCCGCTGATCGAGCAGCTCGCATGAAACCCCGCCGTCCCACCCCACTCCAGGAGCAAGCATGAAGAGCAGCAACAAGGAAACCGCCGTGGCCGTCGCTGGCGCCAAGCCCATGACCCGCGAGGATGTCACCGACCTCATCTACTCGGCCAAGGTCCAGAAGGGCATCAAGTGGGCCGACGTGGCGAAGAAGATCGGCCTGTCAAAGGAGTGGGTCACCGCCGCCTGCCTCGGGCAGATGACGCTCGAGAAGGCGCAGGCCGAAAAGATCGGCAAGATCTTCGGCCTGCCGGAAGCCGCCGTGAAGCTGCTGCAGGTCACGCCGTACAAGGGGTCGCTCCCCACCGCCGTGCCGACGGACCCGCTGATCTACCGCTGGTACGAGATGGTCAACGTCTACGGCACAACCATCAAGGAACTGATCCACGAGGAATTCGGCGACGGCATCATGAGCGCGATCGATTTTTCGATGGACATCCAGCGCGAACCCAACTCGAAGGGCGACCGCGTCCGCGTGATCCTCTCGGGCAAGTTCCTGCCCTACAAGGTCTACTGACCGACCTCGAAAGCCGCCGACCGGAGCGCGACGCCGTGGGCGCCACGGCGCTTCGCCTCCGCGAGGTCGGCGCGCCTGAGCCCGCCGATTGCATAGACCGGCATGGGCCGGTCGCGGGCGAGCGCCGCGAAGGCATCCCAGCCGATCGGCTCTGCGTCAGGGTGCGAGAGAGTGGGTTTCACGTGCCCCAGCAGCGCGTAGTCCGCCCCCAAAGCGGCCGCACGGTCGAGATCCTCGGCCGTGTGGCAGGAAGCGCCAACCAGCGGGACATCAGGGCGCGACGTGGCGGACCGCAGGGTGCGTGACGTGAGGTGAACGCCCGCCCCAGCGAAGCGGCCGCAATCGCTGTTGGCCACGACGGGGCACTGGGCTACCCCGGCGATGTCTTGCACCGAAGCGAGCAACGCGGCAATTTCAGCCTGCGCCATCGCTTTCTCGCGAATCTGAATCAACGCCCGCTCGCCGGCCACGAGGGTGGCTAGCCTCATCATCCAGGTCTGGGGTGACGACCGCACGTCGGAGATGACCATCACGGGTGGCAGCGCCAGCGCCGCGAGGACCGGCCCGTTGGCGGGGAGCATGGGTGTCACGTCGGGGCGCAGCGGATGCTGCCACGCGATCGCCTGGCCCTCGAGCGATTGCGGCTCGCCCTCCCACGCCGTGACGCGGAAGAAGTGCAGGCGAACCGTGGCATGCGTGTAGACGTACCTGCGCGTGATCCACGGCCACGCCTCGCGCGTCTCGATGCCCAACTCCTCCCGCAACTCGCGCACCAGCGCCTCGCGAGGGGACTCACCCGGCTCGATCTTGCCGCCGGGAAACTCCCAATAGCCGGGATAGGGCTTGCCCTCGGGGCGGCAAGCGAGCAGAAAGAGGCCGTCGGGCCGCTCGATCACCGCGGCCGCGACTTCCGTCACCTTCCTCATTTGCGCGTGCGGCTGGGGGCGGCGCGACCGACATAGTCGCGCGCGAACTGCCACGCCACACGGCCACTGCGGGCGCCACGCTCGAGCGACCACAGACGAGCGGCAGCCTCGAACCCGCTATCGACACGCCCGCCCAGCGCGTCGACCCAGTGCGCGGCGATGCGCAGGTACTGCTCCTGGTCGAAGGGGTAGAAGGACAACCACAGGCCGAAGCGCTCGGAAAGCGAGATCTTTTCCTCCGTAGCCTCGCCCGGGTGGATCTCCTCGCCCACGTGGCGCGTCTCGAGGTTTTCGGCCATGTACTCGGGCATCAGGTGGCGGCGGTTCGACGTCGCATAGATGAGCAGGTTGTCCGCGGAGCCGGCGATGGAGCCATCGAGCGCGACCTTCAGCGACTTGTAGCCGGGCTCGTCCGCTTCAAATGAAAGGTCGTCACAGAAGACCACGAAGCGCTCGCGCCGCCCCGCCACGCAGTCGACGATGTCGGGGAGATCCACCAGGTCCGACTTGTCGACCTCGATGAGCCGCAGCCCCTTGGGCGCGAATTCGCTCAATGCCGCCTTCACCAGCGAGCTCTTGCCCGTGCCCCGCGCGCCGGTGAGCAGGACGTTGTTCGCGGGCCCACCAGCGACGAAGCGCGCCGTGTTCTCGCGCAGCCGCCGCTTCTGCTCGTCGATGTCGTGCAGGTCGGCGAAGCGGATGCGATGCGGATGGCGAACGGGCTCGAGCAAACCTCGAGCGCTGCGGCGACGCCAGCGAAAGGCGGTGAACGCCCTGAAATCCGGCGCCGGCGCCTCGCCCGGCAGCATCTGCTCCAGGCGGTCGAGCAGGGGATCGAGGCGCTTCACCAATCGGTCGAGCGGGTCGCTCATGTCAGGTCGGCCACCAGCAGCCAGTAATGCGGCGTCTCCTCGACCCAGGCTTCGCGCGCATGAGGGCGCATGGCGTGGGCGAGTTCCGCGTGGGTCGGGAAGTTCTTGAGGATCTCGTGCGTCTCGCCGGACAGGAGCTTGCGCACCTGGTAGGTGTTGCCCGCGGCATCCCGACGCGAGATCGGCGTGGAGCTTCCGGCGACGAAACGATTGTCGAGTGCCACGAGGCGCGCGCCTTTGGCAAGGTGACGCGACATCACGCCGAGCCACCGCTCCAGGTCTGGCAGAGCCAGGTGGGACCACCAAAATCCGGCGAAGGCGCCATCAGCGCCGCGGCCTGCGGCTCCGGGCACATACGCATCCGCTCGCAAGAAGCGCACCCGGCTCGCCGGCAGGCGCTTGGCGCGCGCCACGTCGAGCACGGGTTCGTTGATGTCGGTAGCCGTGACGAAGCCTGCTTTCCGCGCGATCTCGCGCGTCCAGTACCCCGTGCCGCAGGCGGTTTCGAACACGCGCCGGCGAGAGAGCAACCGGGGAATTCGCTCTCGAAGCCATGCCAGCTCCGCCTGCCGCTCGGGCTTGTCGTAGATGCGCTCATACTCCGCGGCACGCCGGGCGTAGTACTTCTCGAGCTGAGGCGTGCGGCTGCGGGCCATGCGGAACTAGCTGCGGTAATCCGCGTTGATCTTCACGTAGTCGTAGGAGAAGTCGCAGGTCCACACGGTTGCGCTCTCCTCGCCCCGGCCCAGGCCCACCCGCACCGTGATCTCGGCGGGCGCCATCGCCGCCTTGCCCTGCTCCTCGCCATAGGCTGCGGCCCGGCCGCCCTTCTCCGCCACCAGTGTGCCGCCGAGGTGCAGCGTGACCTTCGCGGGGTCCAGGTCGTCGATGCCGGCGTTGCCGACCGCGCACAGGATGCGGCCGAGGTTCGGGTCCGAGGCAAAGAACGCCGTCTTCACCAGCGGCGAATGGGCGATGGCCTTGCCCACGCGCAGGCACTCTTCGCGGGTCTTGCCGCCCTCGACCTCGATGGTGATGAACTTGGTGGCGCCTTCACCGTCGCGGACGATAGCCTGCGACAGCACGTGGGCCACTTCCAGCATGCACTCGGCGAGGCGGGCGAACTCAGCCGTGCCTTCGCCCACGATCTTCGGGTTGCCCGCCTTGGCGGTGGCAATCAACACGAACGAGTCATTGGTCGACGTGTCGCCGTCAACCGTGACGGCGTTGAAGGACCGGTCCGCCACCCAGCGAGCCATGTGCTGAAGCGTATCGCGGCCGACCGCTGCGTCCGTCGCGAGGAAGCCCAGCATGGTCGCCATGTTCGGATGGATCATGCCGGCGCCCTTGGCGATGCCGGTGACGGTCACCGTGACGCCGTCGATGATCACCTGACGCGAACAGGCCTTGGGCACGGTGTCCGTGGTCATGATGGCGCTGGCGGCATCGGCCCAGGCATCGGCGCGCAACGCGGCAACGGCGGCCGGGATGCCTGCCGCCACCCGATCCACCGGCAGGTGCTCCATGATCACGCCGGTTGAAAACGGCAGGATCGAGCCGGCATCCACCCCCAGGGCTTCCGCCGCCGCGCTACAGCAGGCCTTGGCGTTGGCGATGCCCAGTTCGCCTGTGCCGGCGTTGGCGATGCCGGTGTTCACGACGATGGCCCGGATGGGGCGCTCATCGGCCAGCCGCTCGCGGCACACCGTCACCGGCGCCGCGCAGTAGCGGTTCCGGGTGAAAACGCCCGCCACCCGGCTGCCGGCGGCGATCTCCACGACCAGGAGGTCCTTGCGCCCCGCCTTGCGGATGCCGGCCTGGGTGATGCCAAGGCGAACGCCCGCCACAGGGCGGAGCGATGCGGGGTCCGGAGGGGAAAAATTCACGGCCATGGCGCGACATTATCGCTCAGCGGATTGGCGGCGCGGCGGGCCCTGCGCCTTTGCCCCGGTGGTGGCGTTCCGATACGATGCTCCGATGACTTTTCGGGTTCATTTCTGGGGCACCCGCGGCTCCATCCCTGTCGCTCTCACAGCCAGGCAGGTGCAAGACAAGGTTGCCGCGGCGCTCGTCGCGGCGGGCGGGCGCCGATTCGCGGGAGTGGACGAGGCACGCGCCTTTGCGCGACGCGAACTGCCCTTCCCGGTTGCAGCCTCGTTCGGCGGGCACAGCGCCTGCGTCGAGCTCGACGTGGGAACGCCGGAATGCTTCGTCTGCGACATGGGCAGCGGCGCGCGCCCCCTCGGAGAGAGCATGCTCGCCCGGGCCGGAGCGTCCCCCCTGGTGGTGAACGTCTTCATGTCGCACGTTCACTGGGACCACATCATGGGGTTTCCATTCTTCGGCCCCGCGTACCGGCCCGGCACGCTCATCCGCATTCACGGCTGCCACGACGTGCTCGAGCACGCATTCCGGCTGCAGCAGTCAGCGCCCTGCTTTCCGGTGGCGTTCGACCAACTGGCCGCGCGCGTCGAATTCGTCACCCTTCGCCCTGACGAGAAGGTCATGGTCTCCGGCGTGCACGTCACCGCGCACCGCCAGCGCCACTCGGGTGACTCCTACGGGTACCGATTCGAGCGCGACGGCAGGGCGGTGGTCTACTCGACGGATGCCGAGCACAAGCTTGGCCAACCCGGCGAACTGGACCAGGCGGCCGCTTTTTTTCGCGGGGCCGACCTCGTGATCTTCGACGCCATGTACGCGCTCGAGGATTCGATCAGCGTCAAGTCCGACTGGGGACACTCGAGCAACATCGCCGGTGTGGCGATCTGCCAGAAGGCGCAGGCGAAACACCTGGTGCTGTTTCACCATGAGCCCGCCAACGATGACGCGGTGCTTCACGCGCTGCTGCTGGAAACCCGTGAGCACGAGGCCCGGACCCGCACTGGGCCCGCGCTCGAGGTGAGCGCTGCGTACGACGGGCTCGAGATCGTCGTCTAGCGCAAGCCGGCGCCAGGCCAGTCAGTTCGCCGGCTCGATCGAGGTGACGGTGTAGGCCCCGCCCGGGGATTGGATGGCGGTGAACTTGACCTTGTCGCCCGCCTTCACCTTGTCCAGCAGCGCCTTGTCCTGCACCTGGAAGACCATGGTCATGGGCGGCATGTCGAGGCTCTTGATCGGTCCGTGCTTCAGCGTGATCTTGCCGGCGTCCTTGTCGATGCGGCGCACTTCCGCGTCAGCGAGCGAGGGCGCGCCCGCCTCCGCCTTGACAGGCGCGGTGCCGTGTTTGTGCTGGGCTGCCGCGGGCATGGCAACGCACGAGGCAACGGCGATGGCAGCGATCAGGGTCGGGAATGTCATGGCGCGTTCCTTGTCAGGTTCGTGTTCGGGTGGCTGGCGTTCCGGGCGCCCGTCAGGCGGGGCTCACGACGATACGCCCGATCATGCCGGCGTCGAAGTGGCCGGGCACCAGGCAGCCGAAGTGAAACTCGCCGGCCTTTGAAAAAGTCCAGGTGATGACGCCCGACTTGCCGGGCTCCACGTGCGCCATGTAGGGCTCGTCGTGTTCCATGTTCGGAAACTTCTTCATCAGCTCGCCGTGAGATTTCAATTCCGCCATCGTGCCGATGACCATCTCGTGCATGGCCTTGCCGTCGTTCTTCACGACGAAGCGCACCGTCTCACCTTGCTTCACTTTCAATACGTCCGCCGTGAAGCGCATCTTGTCGCTCATGCGGATCTCGATCGTGCGTGTGGCCTTTTTCGGGTCGCCTTCGCGGCCCCAAGGGTGTTCCTGCGCCGATATCGGCTTCGGCTTTGCCGGGCCGTGGCCTGCGGGGCCGTGCGCCAGGCCCGGCAGCGCGAGAAGGAGCCCCGCCGGAGCCAGCAGCAGTGCGGCAAGGCTTTTCACACGGAATTCAACGGTCATGGCCCAGGCTCCCCGTGCTGATGATGGCGCTCAGCGCCCGTGGCCGCCATGGCCACCGACGCCCGGCTTGCGAACTTTCAATTCCACCTCTCGCGCAGGCTTGGCCGCCCCCGGCGCAGGCGCCGCCGTTTCGGCCTGGAAGCGCGCCGGCTCCTTCAGCGCGCCCGCCCACTCGAACGCCTGCGTGCCGGGCGGCTGTTTGTACCAACCCGGGTCGGAATAGTCACCCGGCTTCTGGTCGCGGCGCACCTTCAGGGTCGTGAACATGCCGCCCATCTCGATCGGGCCGTAGGGCCCGGTACCGGTCATCATCGGAAGCGTGTTGTCCGGGAGCGGCATTTCCATCTCGCCCATGTCGGCCATGCCGCGCTCGCCCATCACCATGTAATCGGGGATGAGCGAGGTGATCTGCTTCACCACCTCGCGATGGTCGACGCCGATCATGGTCGGCACCCCGTGGCCCATGGGGTTCATCGTGTGGTGCGACTTGTGGCAGTGAAAAGCCCAGTCGCCTTCCTCATCCGCGAGAAACTCGATCTGGCGCATCTGGCCCACGGCGATATCGGTCGTGACTTCCATCCAGCGCGACCCCTTGGGCGTGGGGCCGCCATCCGTCCCGGTCACTTCGAACTCGTGCCCGTGCACGTGGATCGGGTGGTTCGTCATGGTGAGGTTCCCGATGCGGATGCGAACGCGGTCCTTGTGACGCACGTTGAGGGTGTCGATACCCGGAAAGGCGCGGCTGTTCCACGTCCACAGGTTGAAGTCGAGCATCGTGTTGATCTTCGGCGTGTAGCTGCCGGGGTCGATGTCGTAGGCGTTGAGCAGGAAGCAGAAATCCCGGTCGACCGTCTCGATGAGCGGGTGCTTGCCCTTTGGGTGCGTGACCCAGAAGCCCATCATGCCCATGGCCATCTGCGTCATCTCGTCCGCATGCGGGTGGTACATGAACGTGCCCGGGCGGCGCGCGAGGAATTCGTAAACGAACGTCTTGCCCACGGGAATCTGCTTCTGGTTCAAGCCCCCCACGCCATCCATGCCGTTGGGCAGGCGCTGGCCGTGCCAGTGGATGGTGGTGTGCTCGGGAAGGCGGTTGGTGACGAAGAGCCGCACCCGATCGCCCTCAACCACCTCGATGGTCGGCCCCGGGCTCTGGCCGTTGTAGCCCCACAGGTGCGCCTTCATGCCTGGAGCGATTTCGCGGATCACCGGCTCGGCGACGAGGTGGAACTCCTTCACGCCGTTGTTCATGCGCCACGGCAGCGTCCAGCCGTTCAGCGTGACCACCGCGTTGTAGGGGCGGCCGTTCGGCGGCGCGAGCGGTGGTTGCGTGGTGGCCTTGTCCATGCTGGGCGCTTCGGGAAGCGCGGCGAGCGCCACGCGGCTCACGGCCGTGGCGGCCACCGCTGCGCCGGCGATTCCCGCGCCGCGGAAAAAATCCCGTCTCGAGGTCATGTCGGCGCTCCTCCTCAGTGCCCGCCACCGGATTCCGGCGCCGCCTGAGCGGGCGCCGACATGGCCGCGGCGGCCGGCCGGCCGATCATCGCCATGCGCAGGTTCGCCTCCGCGAGCCAGTAATCGCGCAGGGCATCCACGTAGCCGGTGACGGAAAGAATTTGTGCGCGCGCATCGGCCAGCAGGTCGAAGACACCGATCAGCATGCCGTTGTAGCGAAGCAGGTTCTCCTCGGAAATCTTTTTGCGCAACGGCACGATCTCGTCTCGGTAGTGCCGCGCAATGTCATGGGCCATGCGGTAATGCCGGTAAGCCTCGCGCACCTCGGACCGCGCCTCGATCGCCACCTGGGCGGCGCGGTCGAGTGATTGGCGGTAGATCGACTCGGCCTTGGCTACGCGGGCCGTGCCCCAATCGAACAGGGGCAGCTCGAGCGAAATTTCGTAGCCGCGCACCCAGGGCTCGTCCCGGCCCTCCCGCTCGCGGCTCACGCCTACTTCGAGCACGTTGACGAAGCGCGTGGCGCGGGTGAGGCCAAGATTGGCCGCCACCGCCTCCGTGTCTGACACGGCGGCGCGAACGTCCAGACGCTGGGCGATGGCTTCGCGCTCGATGTCAGGCCGATCGGCGGCAGAAGCCGGTAAATCCGGCAGGCGGTCGGGCAGGGTGAAGTCGGCGCCCTTGCCCCATAGCCCCAGCAGGCGCGTGAGGTGCTCCCGCGAGGCATTGGCCGCCTGCTCGCCGCGCGCCACGGCCAGCGCCGCATCAGCGTAGAAGCCCTGCTCGCGCGCCCGCGCGAGCGCGTTGAAATTGCCGGCCTTGGCCATGCGAGCTGCGAGCTCGGCGCTCGCCTCGGCAGCCAGGCGAACACGCTGCAGGTACGCGACGGCCTCCCGCGCCGCCACCGCGGCAACCCACGCGCGGCGCGTCTCGGCGGCAAGCCGCAGGATCTCGAGCGTGGCGCGCTGCTGCGCGGATGCGAAGCGGCGTTTCTCCACTTCTGTTGCCAGCGGCATGAACGCCAGCGACAGCACGTTGAAGGACAGGGCCTGCTCGAACTTGTAATGGTGCTCGTCGGGCACGCGGTGGATGGCGAGGCGCGGGTTCGGCAGGCGGCCCGATTGCAGGAGGTCGGCGCCGACGATGCCCAGCTCCGCAAGGCTCGCCTGCAGGCCCCGGTTGGTGAGCAACGCCACCTGCACCGCCTCGTCGGCGGACAGCGGGCCCTTGGCGATCAACGCGCCCACGCGGGCCTGCAGCGCCTCACGCTCGGCATCGGTGCGAACCCAGGAAACCTCGGCCCCGACCCGCTCCTTCACCGACTCGCGCACCGGGGCAAAACCACCGTCCTCTGGCAACGTGGTGCAGCCCGCCAGCATTGCCAGCGCGAGCGCTGCGAGAAGGGCCGTCTTCCGCGAGACCGTCATCGGGGGCCCGGTGAAGCGGTGGGCGCCACAGGAGCGGGCGCCTTGGTACCCGGGGTTGCCGAGGCTTCGTGCGCCTCGCGCGCGTAGGCCTTCCAGCCCCCGATGCGCGCGACCTCGTCGTTCATCGCTCGCCACGGTCCCGGGGTGATGTCGCGGTGCGGCCGATAGCCCTCGAAAGGCGACCGGTAGGTCAGTCGGGGCGCGCCAGCCTCGGCACGCGCGGGCTCGCCGGACACCGGGGACGGCGCGGGAGCCCCGCCCGGCTGCGCGCGCGCTGCCTGGCTCACGGAGAGGATGGCGCCCAGCAGGAGCCAAGCTGCACGCTTCGATGTCATGTCACCTCCGGTGACACTCCGCCCGCGGGAGAGTTCCCGCCGGCAGAGGGGAACGCTCAGGCCAGCTTGCCGTGACAGGACTTGTACTTCTTCCCGGAGCCGCAGGGGCAGGGGTCGTTGCGGCCGATCTTGGAGCCGGCGCGCACGAAAGGCTGCACAGCCTCGTCAGACGGCGCGGCCGTGGCGCTCTCGCCTTCCACCGGCGCCTCCTCGGCAGCGGCCGAAGCGCTCTCGTGGACGTACTGAACGTTGCGAAGCGCCTGCGCCGCCGCTTCGGCCTGGCGCTCGGCTTCCTCCACCTGCTCCTGCGAGCGGATCTGCACATTCAGCAGGTGGCGGGTCACCTCGCGCTTGATCGAGTCGAGCATGTTGCTGAACAGCTCGAACGCCTCGCGCTTGTACTCCTGCTTAGGCTGGGCCTGCGCATAGCCCCGCAGGTGAATGCCCTGGCGAAGGTAGTCGAGCGCGGCAAGGTGCTCGCGCCAGTGGCTGTCGATCGACTGCAGCATCACGGCCCGCTCGTATTGATGCGCAACCGGCGGGTCTACCGGGGCAAACTTCGCACGGTAGGCGGCGCTCGCCAGCTCGGTCACCTTGTCGGCGATCTTCTCGGCATCCAGCGTGTCGTCCTGCTCCGCCCACGAGCGGGCTGGCGCCTCGAGCAGAAAATCGGCGGCGAGGCGCGACTCCAGGCCGGGGAGGTCCCACTGCTCCTCGACGCTTTCGGCCGGCACGAACTCGCGCACCACCGCGCCGAGCACGTCCGCCCGCATGCTATCCAGCGTGGCAGAAATGTCGGAAGCCTCGAGCAGGTCGTTGCGCTGGGAATAGATCACCTTGCGCTGGTCGCTTGCGACGTCGTCATACTCGAGCAGCTGCTTGCGGATGTCGAAATTGCGCGCCTCCACCTTGCGCTGGGCGTTCTCGATGGAGCGGGTGACCATCCTCGCCTCGATCGCCTCGCCTTCGGGGATCTTGAGCGAGCGCATCACGGCCTGCAGCTTTTCGCCGGCGAAGATCTTGAGCAGCGGGTCTTCGAACGAGAGGTAGAAACGGGACGAGCCCGGGTCGCCTTGCCGGGCTGCGCGGCCGCGCAGCTGATTGTCGATGCGGCGCGACTCGTGGCGCTCGGAGCCGATGATGTGCAGGCCGCCGGCCGCGACCACGGTGTCGTGGCGGATCTGCCACTGCGCTCGCACGTCGGCGATGCGGCGGTCCCGTTCGGCCGAGTCGAGGGAGGCATCCGCGCGGATTCGGTCGACCTCCGGCTCCGGGTTCCCCCCCAGGACGATGTCGGTTCCGCGGCCAGCCATGTTGGTGGCGATGGTGATCATGCCCGGGCGGCCCGCCTGCTCGACGATTTCCGCCTCGCGGGCATGCTGCTTGGCATTGAGCACCTGGTGCTCGAGGCGCTCACTCCTCAGCAGGTCCGAGATGAGCTCGGAGTTTTCGATCGAGGTGGTGCCGAGCAGCACCGGCTGCCCGCGCGCGTGGCAATCCTTCACGTCGCGAATGATCGCCTGGTGCTTCTCCTTCGCCGTGATGAACACCTGGTCGTTCGCGTCCTTGCGGATCATCGGCCGGTGAGTGGGGATGAGCACCGTCTCCAGGCTGTAGATGTGCGAGAACTCGAAGGCCTCGGTGTCGGCCGTGCCGGTCATGCCGGAGAGCTTCGAGTAGAGGCGGAAATAGTTCTGGAAGGTGATCGAGGCGAGCGTCTGCGACTCGTTCTTGATCGCCACCCCTTCCTTCGCCTCCACCGCCTGGTGCAGGCCGTCCGACCAGCGGCGGCCGTGCATCATGCGGCCGGTGAACTCGTCGACGATGACAACCTCGTCGCCCTGGACGACGTAGTGCTGGTCCTTGAAGTAAAGCGCGTGCGCCCGCAGCCCGGCGAGCAGGTGGTGCATGAGGATGATGTTGGCCGGGTCGTAGAGGCTCGCGCCCGCCGGCAGCAACCCAGCCCCCGACAGCAGCGCCTCGCCGTGCTCGTGGCCTTCCTCCGACAGGATCACCTGGTGCTGCTTCAGGTCCACCCAGTAGTCGCCCGGGCCCTTCTCTTCCTTCTGGGCCACCAGGCTCGGGATGACCGCGTTGATCTGGCGGTAAAGGGCTGCCGAATCCTCCGCCTGGCCCGAGATGATGAGCGGCGTGCGCGCCTCGTCGATCAGGATCGAGTCGACTTCGTCGACGATGGCGAAGTGCAGCCCGCGCTGGTAACGCTCCGCCATCTGCGTGGCCATGTTGTCGCGCAGGTAGTCGAAGCCGAACTCGTTGTTGGTACCGTACGTAATGTCGGCCTTGTACGCGGCCTGCTTGGCAGCCGGGTCCATGTCCGGCACCACCACGCCCACGTCGAGCCCAAGAAACCGATGGATGCGCCCCATCCACTCGGCGTCCCGCTTGGCGAGGTAGTCGTTGACCGTCACCACGTGCACGCCCTTGCCGGTGAGGGCGTTCAGGTAGGCGGGCAGTGTGGCCACGAGCGTCTTGCCTTCGCCCGTTCGCATCTCGGCGATCTTGCCTTGGTGCAAAGCGATGCCGCCCACCAATTGCACATCGAAGTGGCGCATGCCGAGCACCCGCTTGCCCGCCTCGCGGACCACGGCAAATGCCTCGGGGAGCACCGAATCGAGGGAGGCGCCGGCCGCCACCTTTTCCTTGAGGGCTGGCGTGCGGGCGGCGAGCTCGGCGTCGGTGAGCTGCTGCATCGCCGGCTCGAGGCCGTTGACCACCTCGACGACGGCACGATATTGCTTGAGCAGCCGGTCATTGCGGCTACCGAACAGGGACTTGAGGGCTTTGGCGAACACGAAGGAGTTGGGGGCGCGGTGTGGCGCCGCCCACGAGAGGGCCGTCGAAGGGCGTAATTATAGAGGGAAAGCCGGCCCTACTTCGACGCCGCCACGGGGCGTGGAGGCGGGTCGCGCCGCTGGTCGAGCGCAAAGAACTTGTTCGGGTTGAGGGGAATACCCCGCTCACGCACCTCGAAGTGCAGGTGGGGGCCGGTGGTGCGGCCACTCATGCCGACTTGCGCAATCACCTGGCCCTTCATCACCACGTCGCCCTCCCGCACCTGGCTCTTGAGAAGGTGCGCGTAACGGGACGTGAGCCCGTTGTCGTGCTGGATGTCGACCGTGTTGCCGTATTCCGGCTGAAACCCCACCTCCGACACCACGCCGCCGGCCGCCGCCATGACGGGCGTCCCCGGCGAGGCGATGATGTCGACCCCTGCGTGAAACGTCGACTGGCCGGTGATCGGGTCGATGCGAAAGCCAAAGTTGGACGAGTAATAGCCGCTTGCCACGGGCAGCACGGTCGGCAGGGCCTGGCGGGCGAGCTGGCTGTCGAGTATCACCGAGTCGAGCACGCCCATGCGATCACTGCTGGACTCCACCTGACGGGCAATGGCGTCGAGCTTCTGCCGCAACTCGTCGTACGTAAGGTCGCGAGACAGCGCCGGGGAGGGCGCGGCCCCGCCCTGGCCGGGCGGCTCGTCGAAGCGGAACTCCGTGGCCTTGAGCCCCGCCGCCTTGCCGAGGCGAGAGGCAAACGCGTCCAGGCGCAGCAGGCGCGCCTGCAATTCGCCGACCTGCACCGCCAGTGCGTTAAGGCTCTCCTGCACTTCCGCTTCCTTCTTCCGCTGCGCCTCCTGGTGCAGCGACGTGAGCAGGGCGCGCAGGTGCGGGTTGCCGAGGTCGGCGGCGAACGTGATCGTCAGCCAGTAGGTGCCGATGGCCAGCAGAAACCCGGAGAGCAGGAGGCCACCCAGCACGAGAACCACCTGCGCCTGGGACAGCGTGACCCGTCGGCTGGTGGCAAGGCTGTCGGAAACGAGAATAATGTTCATCCTGCCACTCCCTTGAACGAGACTGCCGTTGCCTTTCGAGCCCGTATCCCGCCTGTTGAAGCACAGCGCCGAACTGGAGGCGGTTCGCGACCGCCTCGCCAGCGTAGCGCGCCTGCAGGCTCGGTTTCGTCGGGCGGTGCCCGAGAGCCTCGCGGCGGCCAGCCGGGTGAGCGCGATCGACGGCTCGACGGTCGTGATTGGCGCCGACAACGGCTCGGTCGCTTCAGCACTGCGCGCCGTTGCGCCCCGGCTACTGGCCGCGTTGCGGAGCGGTCCCGGGGCCCAGAAAGAGCCGAAATCCGAAACAAATCAGTATGTTACAGAAATTCGGGTGCAGGTTCAAGTGGCGGCCACCCCACCCTCACTGGCGCGCCCGCGCCCTGCACCCCCCTCACCCGAGCAACTCTCACGACTCGCCCAAGGGCTCTCGGAGTCGCCCCTGCGGGAGACGCTTGAACGGATGGCGGAAGCTCAGAGAAGCCGGAAGACCCGCTCCCCCAAGTAGAACAGCCCGAAGGCAACGGCCAACAGCACCATCAGCTGAATCGTCTTGCCCGCCCAACGAAGGTATTTGCGATTGCGGGTAGCCAGGTAGGCACCGCCCAGCGCCACGAGAAACGCGAGGGCGATGAGGATCGCCAGGCGAAGCACCAGCACGGTCAGGCCGGCTGCAGCGAGATGTTGGCGAAGGCCGCCGGCAGCGATTCCGGCGCATCGAAGGTCACAGCCTCCCACGCCTCGGCGTCGTCGAGCAGGGCGCGGACCAATTGGTTGTTGAGCGCATGGCCCGACTTGTGGCCATGGAAGGCGCCGATGATCGGGTGTCCGGCGAGGTAGAGGTCGCCCACCGCGTCGAGCGCCTTGTGCTTCACGAACTCGTCGTCGAAGCGCAGGCCCTCGCCGTTCAGCACGCGAAAATCGTCGACGACGATGGCGTTGTCGAGCGACCCGCCGCGGCCCAGACCGGCAGCGCGCATCGCTTCCACGTCCTGGGTGAAGCCGAAGGTGCGGGCGCGCGCCACTTCGCGCACAAAGGAAACCTCGGCGAAATCGATGTCGACCTCGGTGCCCACGCGCTCGAACACCGGATGGGCGAAGGCGATCGAAAAGCTCACGCGGAATCCGGCGAAGGGCTCGAGCCGCACGCGCTTGTCGCCTTGCTCGAGGGCAATCGCCTTGCGCACGCGGAGGTACTTCTTCGGCGCCAACTGCTCCTCGACGCCCGCGCGCTGCAGCAGGAAGACGAAGGTGGCAGCACTGCCATCCATGATGGGCACTTCTTCCGCCGAGACGTCCACGTAGGCATTGTCGATACCCATGCCGAAGAACGCGCTCATGAGGTGCTCGACGGTGGAAACGCGGGCGCCGTTGCTCTCGAGCACGGTGGCCATGCGGGTGTCGACGACGCGGTGCGCGCGGGCGGGGATGGCAGGGTTGCCCGGCAGGTCCGACCGGCAGAAGACGATGCCGGTGTCCACGGGGGCCGGCCGCAACACCAGGGTGACCTTGCGACCCGTGTGCACGCCGACGCCGGTGGCTTCGACGCGAGACTTGAGGGTGCGCTGGCGGATCATGGCGGCAAGCGAGGGAGCAGGAAAAAACGTAATTCTATCATCGTGTTAGCGATGAAAGCCGGGCCGGCCACGGGCCAGCCCGGAAGGGTGAAGCCCCCGGGCTGCCGGGGAGACGCCGGCAGCCCGGGCCGTGCCCGAACTCAGTCGGCCTGCTTGCGCAGGAAAGCCGGGATGTCGAGCGTTTCCATCCCGGAGTTGCGCAGGGCGTCCACGGCATGCTCGCGGCGGCGACGGAAAGCCGCCGGCTGGTCGAGCTCGTCGTAGTTCACTGCCTCCGGCGCGTCGTAAGTACCCGTGCGCTGCACCAGCTGGACGGCCGGCTGGGGCTGGCGTTGGGCGGCCGCGCCGCCCAGGCCCGTGGCGACGATCGTCACCCGGAGGTCATCACCAATGGCATCGTCGATCACGCTGCCGAAGATGATGGTCGCGTCCTCGGCCGTGAAGGAGCGGATCGTGTTCATCACCTCGTGAACCTCGCGCAGCTTGAGGCTCTTCGAGGCGGTAATGTTGACCAGCACGCCGCGGGCGCCGGAGAGGTGGATGTCCTCCAGCAACGGCGAATGCACGGCCTGCTCGGCCGCCACCTGCGCGCGCTCGGCGCCCGTCGCCATGGCCGAGCCCATCATCGCGACGCCGTTCTCGCTCATCACGGTGCGCACGTCGGCGAAGTCGACGTTCACGAGGCCGGGGCAGTTGATCACCTCGGCGATGCCCGCGACGGCGCCGTTCAGCACGTCGTTGGAGGCGCGAAAGGCGTCCTCATAAGTGACATCGTCGCCCAGCACCTTCATCAGGCGCTCGTTGGGAACGATGATCAGCGAGTCGACGTGCTGCTTGAGCGCTTCGATGCCAGCGGCGGCGACGCGCTGCCGCTTGCCCTCGAAGTCGAACGGCTTGGTCACCACCGCAACCGTGAGGATGCCGAGCTCGCGGGCGATGGAAGCCACGACTGGCGCTGCGCCGGTGCCGGTGCCCCCGCCCATGCCCGCGGTGATGAACAGCATGTCGGCGCCGTTGAGCATCTCCTCGATGCGGCTGCGGTCTTCCTCGGCGGCCTGGCGGCCCACCTCGGGGTTCGCGCCAGCGCCCAGGCCCTTGGTCACGCCCGTGCCCAGCTGCAGCGTCGTGCGCGCCAGCGAGCGCTTGAGCGCCTGGGAATCCGTGTTGAGGGCGATGAACTCCACGCCCTGCACGCCGTTGTTGATCATGTGGTCGACGGCGTTTCCCCCGCAGCCACCCACGCCCACGACCTTGATCACCGCGTCCGGTGAGTGTGTCTCCAGCAACTCGATCATTTTTCTGTCTCCTTGTTGTGTGAAACGATTTCAACCGCCTAGAAATTGCCCTTGAACCAACTTTTCATCTTCTCGACCACGTCCTTCAC
>Ga0075471_10000530_pt1 | contig 22904 bp, 21 predicted proteins | sample DEB19_08_DNA_2_FD_74787 | JGI IMG/M metagenome (GOLD analysis project Ga0075471, IMG submission 74787) | Aqueous microbial communities from the Delaware River and Bay under freshwater to marine salinity gradient to study organic matter... | ecosystem: Environmental > Aquatic > Marine > Coastal ... | reverse complement strand
AGATGCGATGCCGCACCTCCGAAAAGCCCCCGCACGTTTCCAAAGCAACGTGCACCGGGGACGAACACGCGCTCACCCACGCGGCGATCACGAACGTTACGACCGACGACCGCGATGCGTCCGACGGACTCGTAACCCGGAACCAGCGGGTAACCCATGCCGGGGAATGGCGGCATCTTGCCCGACCACAACAGTCGTTCGGTTCCGGTGCTGATGCCACTCCACTCCGTCGCGACGACGATATCGTCGTCCGCAGGACTTTGGAGGGCGAGCCGATCAAGCGCTAAGCGCTCCGGCCCCTCCATCACCACCGCGAGAGTGTTCCATCCCTGAGTCATGCAGGCTCCTTGGCCTGATTTTCCAACTGTCAGTCTACGCTTACGCTGATAGGTGTCAATTAAATCGGACACTTTTTCGGAAAATACCTCACCCCAGCTGCATCGGGCCAGGCGAGGTCCTCAGCGCGCCTTGTCCGCGACCAGAACGCTGGTCTGCAAGGGAATTCGGGTGGGTAATCGTCGGATACGTGAAAAACCGGCCTTTTTGAGCATCTCGGTCAGCTCGTCCGCGGATCGAGGGCGTCCACTACCCATCGCCCAGAGGTAGATGCCGAAGTACGCGTCGCCCATACGCTCCGCACCCGTCGTCCCGGCCAGAGGCTCGGCCACCAGCACTCGCCCACCGGGAGCGAGCGCCTGAAAGGCCGCCCGTAACACGGTGTTCACGAGCGGATCGTCATGGTCGTGCAGCACGCGAACGAACGTCACGAGATCGGCGCCGGGCGGCAGCGGATCTCGAGAAAAATCGCCGCCGATCGCGCGGGCGCGATCCGTCATGCCGCTCTCGGCGAAACGACGGCGGGCCGCCTCGGCGACGCCGGGCAAATCGAACAAGATCAACTCGGCCGAATTCGAACGCTGACCGAGTGCACGAAGAAAAGTCCCGTCGCCTCCGCCGACATCGAGCACACGACGATGTTTCGAAACGTCGTAGGCATCCAAGATTTCCTCGGCCACGAGACCCTGAGAAGCCGCCATCAACCGCGTGTAGTCGCGAGTGAACTCGCCGGCCACCTGACCGGGCACGCTGGCATTGGCATAGGGCCAATATCGCGATAAGGCCGTCGAGCCGCGCGGCGCTTTTAACATGGCAACCGGATCGACAAGATCCGCGTAAAGCACTGCGTGATGCTCGATCATCGAGAGAACGCCTGGATTTCCGAGCAATGCGGCACCGCGCCGACCGAGCGCCCAGGCCGATTGACCCTTGCTTTCGCACGCATCAAGCAGCTCGATGGCGGCTGCCGCGCGAAGCAGCGTCCGTGCCGCCGCCTCGGGCATCTCCATCGAAGCCATCAAAGAATGCTCGACGACCGCGCCCGCGCGTAAGCGCTCAAGCACACCGAGCCGTACGCAGGCGAGCGCAATTTGCGAGTAGGTAAAACCCGCGACGATATCGAATAGCTCGCGAGCTTCCCGACGCGCTCGCGCGCGAGTGAATGGAAACGCGGCCGCCGCGCGCTGAAAGCGCGGGCTCATCAACAGGCGGTTTCGCCAATCACGCCACATGGCGAGGGAATTCGATCAGGCTGCGCGCTGCAGCAGCGAAGCCGGCAACAAACGTTGCGCCTCGAGATCGACGAGTTCTCGCAAAAACTCGGCGCCCGGGCACTCGGGAATGGACGCTGCAGCACGAGCGATCAAGCTTTCGAAATGTTTGACCGCGCCTTGCACACCGAGCTCGGCGAGTGCCGTCGGCCGCCCGAGATCTGCGTCACGTCCCGCAGGCTTGCCAAGCTCCTCGTCGGTCGCGAGCGCATCGCGAATGTCATCGGCAATTTGGTAGGCCTCGCCGAGCGTCTCACCGAGCACTCGCCAGGGCGTGGGGTCAGCACCCGCCGATAGCGCACCGCCCACCGTCGCCGCGATGAAGAGGGCGCCAGTCTTCTGTCGTCGATATTCTTCGAGCGGTGTGCTGTCTTCGCACTCCCAGGCTTGGCCGGCGACGATTCCGCCCGGCGCACCTACAGCTCGCGTCAACGCGAGCACGAGATTCGGCAAACGATCGGGCGACTGAGCAAAAGCGCGTGCGACGTTCTGAAACGCCAACACGATCAGCGCATCGCCGACGAGTAGCGCGATGCGCTCGTCGAACGCGCGATGCACAGAGGGTCGATTGCGACGTACTTCCGCATCGTCGAAGCACGGCAGATCGTCGTGTACGAGCGACGCGCAGTGCAGCAACTCGATGGACGCCGCCGTGGCGATCGCGAGCGGGGATTCGGGCTCACCGCAACCTGCTGCGATGGCGAGACAGAGTCGCGGTCGGATACGCGCACCCCCAGGGAAGACGGCGTACCGAATCGCCGCCGCGAGACGCGGTGGACACCCGAGCGCATCACAGGAGGCGACGGCCGTCTCCAACGCCGATTCGATTCCCGATGCACCTTCCATTCGCGCCTCCGCGCTGCTGGGGTCGCCCGTCCGGATCGACTGGCAAACGTCAACTGCGATTGTCACACTAGGTCGTCATGGAATATAGACACCCCTCCGCAGCCAGTCAAACCGGCCCCAACTTCGCCGCGTCCGCTCCAGCCGACGGCTACGTATGGTGGTACGTCGATGCGCTCAGTGACTGTGGGCGTCATGGCCTCACGATCATCGCGATGCTCGGGTGCGTGTTCTCCCCCTGGTATGCCGCCGCTCGACGCCGCGGACCGACCGATCCGCTCGAACATTCCGCTGTGAATGTCGCGCTCTATGGCGCAGCAGGTCGCCGGTGGGCGCTCACCGAACGTGGACAACGCGATGTTCAACGAGATTACGACCATCTTGCGATCGGTCCGAGCTCGCTCGCCTGGGACGGCTCGCAGCTTCGCATCGACGTCAATGAAATCACCGCGCCTTGGCCCACTCGCCTGCGCGGCCGAATCACGCTACGACCCTCGATGCTGCTGCACCAGGGCTACGCCATCGATCGACTCGCGCGACACCTCTGGACGCCAATTTCCCCACACTGCGCGATCGATGTCGCTTTCGAGCGGCCCGCTCTCTCCTGGCATGGAGTGGCCTATTTCGATTCGAACGAGGGGCAAGCGGCTCTCGAATCCGACTTTGATTCTTGGAACTGGTCCCGCGCCACCTCCGCCGAGGGGAGCAGAATTTTTTACGACACACGATGGCGAGGCGGCGGTGGTCGATCGATTTCTTTGAGTATCGATAACGCCGGGAAAGTCGACTCGCCTCCGGCGCCGACGCAACAATCTCTGCCCTCGACGCTCTGGGGTATCGAACGGAAAACCCGCTGCGATGCCGAGTCCACGCCGCGCCTGGTCTCCACGTTCGAGAGCGGCCCTTTTTACACACGATCGCTGATCGAGACCCAAGCCGAAGGCCGGCCCTACACCGCCTTTCACGAAAGCGTGTCGCTGAGAAGATTTTCACAACGCTGGGTGCAGGCGTTATTACCCGTACGCCTGCCTCGACGACCACTCCGTCGTTAGCGTTCAGCCCGCTGCGCGGGCATCACGATCGAGACGCTCCAGACGCTCGAACACGCCGAGCACGCGCGAGAGCTCACGCTCGAAAAGCGTACCACCGGCGAGCGGATCTCCCGCCAGTCCGCGTGTGCGATCGTGAAGTGCGATGGCTTCGAGCAGATATTCTGCCTCGGGTAATGCGGCGTGCTCGGACGTCCCGTTGCGCCGGGTGGCCGCAATCACGGCCTCGGCAAGCAAAAACAGTTTTCGCCGTGCCGATACGACAGCTCGCGACGACACAGAATCGCCCCCTCGACGACTGACTTCGCGCCCAATCGCCGCATACATCAGCCTCGCCGCATGAATTGCGGGCCGACATTCGACGGGAAGCTCATCGATACCCGCTGCCGCGCGCTGATACAGCTGTCCCGCCTCGTCGACGAGCCGGTCGATGAGAGATCCCAAGCGAGGCTCGAACTTCGGCTCGCGCAACCAAAGGTCAGGATCAATACCTTCATCACGCAGCCACTGCCGCGGCAAGTAAAGGCGACCCATGCGGGCGTCTTCACCGACATCTCGAGCGATATTCGAAAGCTGCATCGCGACGCCAAGATCGGCAGCGCGTGCGAGCGCACCCGACGACCGTACGCCCATCAAGAGTGACATCATCACCCCGACCGTTCCGGCGACACGCACACCATAGGCACGCACCTCCGAGAGTGTGTCGTAGGTTCGCGCCGTGGCATCCCAAGCGAAACCCTCAAGTAACGCCAAGGGTAGCTCTTGGGGAATATGAAACTGCATGACGACGGCCGATAACGCGCGATCGGCCGCATTATCGATGGGCTCTCCACGATACGCCCGCTCGAGGCGGTACTGCAGCGCCTCGAGCGCGTGCAACGGCTCGTTCGAACGATCGATGGCGTCGTCCGCTTCGCGACAGAAAGCGTAGAGCGCGAGCGCCGAACCGCGAATTCGTCGAGGCAGCAAGAGTGACGCGGCGTGAAACGTTTTGGATCCGACCCGAATGGCCGCCCGGCACTCTGCAAGATCGGCCGCCGACGCGCGCAGATCGCGACCAGCGATGCTCAAGGCGTCACCGTTCGCCGCCGGATGTGCTGCTGTGTGGGAAGACGCGCTCACAGGGCCATCACTCTACGACTTCGTGTTCGCCGCCCGCAAATGTCGCGAAATCGAGCATCGCCACTTCACCGAAGGTCATGCCCTTGCGCGAGGCGAGCGCAATGATGTTCCAGGCGGTGTAGGGCATTCCGAGAAAAGGCCAAGGATCGGAGGCCTTCCAGGTCACTTCTCGTGCCTCGAGCAGGCAGCGCAAGTTGTGGCGAAAGCGCGACGTGAAGACCGACTTCTGCGTCTCGGTGAGACAAGGGAAGAACTGCTGAGACAGGCGCTCGGGGCGCAAGGTGGGTGCAGGCGCTGCCAAAGGATCGAGCAACGACTGCGAAAGTCCCTGCGGCTCGACGAAATGAATGCCACTCGTCGCCCGCGGATTGCATTCGATTCCGTGAACGACACCCCTCTCATCGATGATCAAATCGAAGGAAATGAAGCCATCCCACTTCGTATACGCAACGAACCGCCGAATCCAGTCGTCGACCTCGCGGGAAATGTCGACACGCTCGAAACACACCGCCACCGTACCCTGCATCACGGCGCCCCGATACAGCACCGTACAACGTAGGTCACCGTCACGGGCGATACTGAAACTGCTCACGAGTTGACCGTGAACTCGGCGCTGAACGATCGAGGGTTCTACGACGCGAGGCAGCCCATCGCCACGTGAAAAAAAACGGACGCCACGTCCCGAGCAGGAGGATACCGGCTTGACCACGTAATCGTGCGTTGCCGCGAGCTGCACGGCGTCAGGTGTCGACGTCGCCGCGGTGTCGGGCGCCGCGACCCCTGCCTCCCGACATACCTCGACGAAATGCGCCTTGTGATGTACGCGAAGCACTGAGGCCTGCGGCATCGACATCAATCGACAATTCGCGGGCAGGCGCCCGTGCAAGGCCGACACGTGCACGATCTCTTCGGAGATCGGCACCACGAGATCGACCCCCTGCGTCACGACGAGCTCTCTTAATTCATTGAGATAGCGCGGGCCGTCCACCGCAGGCGCCGTCACCACAAAACTTTGATCGACGGCTTTCGAGACACCGGTGAGATGCCGATGAAAAGGCTCTGCCACGAGCACGCGAACGCCTGCGCCATGCAGGGCTCGCGCGATGTCGAGTGCTTTCGGCAGTCGTCCGAGGGTGAGTAAAGCCGTGGTCATAGGTCTAATCGATCGGGCGTCGAACCACCCGAGCCATCAACTGCTTTTGTGGACGAATGGTTAATCGCGCGATGGGTCTGACCTTTGCCGCATCGATCACCTGAATGTCGTATCGGCAGACGAGTCGCGCGAGAATCAACGTCGCTTCGAGCGTTGCAAAGCCCGCGCCGACGCAGGTGCGAGGACCGAGTCCGAACGGTAGATAAGCTCCGGGCACGAGCTCGTGCTCACGCTCCGGCGAGAACCGATCGGGATCGAACGCATGCGGATGTCGCCAGTGCGCTCGATGTCGATGGATCGTCCACGGCGATACCATGATCATCGCGCCGCGCTTCACTTTATGACGCCCGATGGTCGCAGCCTCGGCCGCCACGCGCGGCATGAACGGGATCGGCGGATAGAGTCGGAGACTTTCGCGGAACACGTTGCGGACGAACGTCAGCTTGCGGACGTGCTCGAGCGTCAACGGGCCATCGCCCGCAGTGGCACGGACTTCATCCCGAATGCGCTGCGCGAGCTCGGGCTGCATCGAGATGATCAGAAACGCCCAAGTGAGCGAACTTGCCGTCGTCTCGTGCCCCGCCAAAAACATCACCCCGAGCTGATCGAGCAATTCTTTTCGCGTGAAGCCCTCACCTGTCTCTAGATCTCGGGCCGCGATAATCTCGGCCGCAATGTCATCCCAACTCAAGGGGCTGTCGGCCATGTGAGTGTCGACGAGATCGCTCAAATGACGTCGTATGCGTTCACAGGCTTCGAGCACACTCGGCTGCTGCGGAATACTCGAAAATGGGGGATCGAAAATCAGGCGACGAAGTTCGACCTGAGCACATGTCCGCTCGAAGAACGTGAAGGTCTCGAAGACGTCGATGGCGGTCTGCGATTTGAGCGAGGTCGAAAAGACCGTCCGACAGATGATATCGGCGGTCAAATGACTCATCGCCAAATCGAGAGAAAAGCGTTCACCCGTATCGGCTGCGGCATCGAGTCGCGACTCATAATCGTCAACGGCGGCGCTCATCGACGCGAAGGCCTTGCCGAGCCTCATGTGCGAGAAAGACGGCTCGATCATTTTGCGCTGACGTCGCCATACGGATCCGTGCGACACGAAAATCGAGTTACCGACGAGCGGCTCGAGCGCACCGACCATGAGATCGCTCTTCGGAAAGATATCGAGCGGATCCGTCATGACCTCACGCAACATACCCGGGTCGTTCACGATCAAAATTGATCGGCGCGAGTAACCCATCCATCCGGCATCAACTCGATAGGCCTTCGCCGGCAGCAGACTCAACAAGTCACCGTCACCGCGCAGCGCCACGCGCAATAGCGAGGCGATCGCCGCCAGGGAAGTTGGTCGCGGTGGCTCGTACATGCCGCCACCCTAACGCCAGTGTCCACCTCCCGCAAAGAGGGTGCGTCGTGACGTCCACAGCCGAGGGGCCGGCGGTCAGTCGTTTTGACAAGGCTGTCGCCGCGGGCGCAGCATCCGATCCATGCCAGCGTCAGGGATGTCGGAGATCGTGCTCGTCTTTGAGGGTTTCGTCGTGCTGCACATTCTTGCCGGCAGCCTCGGCCTCGTGTCGTTTTGGATCCCCATCATCAGCCGCAAAGGCAGTCTTCAACATCGTCAATGGGGACGAGTGTTCACACGAAGCATGCTCGTCACGGGCACTGCTGCGATCGGTATCAGCGTGTCGACCCTCATCGACCCCACCCAGACTCATCCGCACTTGGCCAACGCCGAATGGATACGAGGAATTTTCGGTTGGATGATGCTCGGGCTCGCCACGCTCACCCTGAATCTCGCGTGGTACGGGCATTGCTGCCTCCTAAATAAAACCGAGCATCGACGTAACCTCGAGTGGAGAAATATCTCGCTACAAGCCCTGCTCTTGGTGGCTTCGATCAATTGCGCGTGGCAATCGTTTCGCATCGGTGAACTTATCATGCTCGGCATGCCCGCCATTGGTATCGCAACCGTCGTCTCCAATCTCGCATTCATGTTGAAACGCGAACCCGCCTCGATCGACTGGCTTAAGGAGCACATCAAGGCCTTGGTTGGCGCGGGCATTTCGGTGTACACCGCGTTCTTCGCTTTCGGTGCCGTGCGCACGATTCCGACTCTCGCCTTGCATCCCGGCTTGTGGTCCATCCCCCTCGTCGTCGGGCTCGGTCTCATCATCTACCATCGCCTGCAAATCGAACGTCAAGCTCGGGCCGTCACGGCACGCGTTACGAGCCGCTGATCCGTCCGAACACCGATGCGGCACGCCACACATCACGTCGCGATCGTCGGCGCCGGCATGGGCGGTCTCGCCGCGGCAGCAGATCTTTCACGACTCGGCTTTCGCGTCAGCGTATTCGAAAAAGCCCCCTCACCCGGCGGGAAAATGCGCGAGGTACACGTCGGCGATTCGGCGATCGATGCCGGCCCCACGGTGTTCACGATGAATTGGGTGTTCGAAGGACTATTCGCTGATTCCGGCGCGCGTCTTGAAGATCATCTTGATCTCGTCCCGGCGAGCGTGCTCGCGCGTCATGCGTGGCGAGAGGGCGGTCGACTCGATCTGCATGCGAGCGTCGATCGCTCCTGTGCTGCGATTCGAGAGTTTTCAGGAGATCGTGACGCACAGGGCTATCGCGAGTTTTGCGCTCGAGGCGCATCGGTGTACTCGTCATTGCGCGATACGTTTATGACGCGCTCGCGTCCGTCTCAACTCGAGCTCATCCGCGCATTGGCGCGTCGCGGTCTATCGGCAGATGGCGTTTGGGCCATGCTGCGTACGCCACCGTGGCAGAGCCTCTGGAGCGCACTCGGCTCTCACTTTCGAGATCACCGCTTGCGACAACTCTTCGCCCGCTACTCGACGTATGTCGGCTCCTCACCGCTCTCGGCTCCCGCCACGCTGATGCTGATTGCCCACGTCGAACAATCGGGCGTCTGGCTCGTGCGCGGCGGCATGCGTCGTATCGCAGACGCTTTACAATCTTTGGGTGAATCGACCGGTGCCACCTATCGTTACAACGCCGCCGTCGAAAAACTCCTAGTGCGCGACGGTCGCTGCGTCGGACTGCAACTCTCTGATGGCGAGCTCATCGAAGCGGATGCCGTCGTGTTCAACGGCGACACGAATGCTCTGGCAGCGGGACTCCTTGGATCGGCTGCCTCAGCGGGCGGAACCTCGATGTCACCTCAGGAACGCGCCCTTTCTGCGATCACCTGGTGTCTGAGCGCCCCGACTCGCGGCTTCGACCTCGAACACCATAATGTTTTTTTTGGCGATCGATACGCCGAAGAGTTCACTCATATTTTCGAAAAACGCCGCATCAAGTCAGAACCGACGGTCTACCTCTGCGCACAAGATCGAGGCGCGGCAGCCGTCTCAGCAAAAAACTCAGATCGATCACCGATCGCCGAGCGAATGCTGATGCTCGTCAACGCGCCAGCCGACGGAGATGTCGGGGGTATAGACGATACGACCCTAGCTCGCATCGAACGCGACGCGTTCGAACTGCTCGAGCGCTGCGGCCTACAGATCGAGCGGCGATCGGGCGACTGCATCGTCACGAGACCTCAGGATTTCGATCAGCTCTTTCCGGGTACCGGCGGCTCCCTTTACGGGCGCGCGAATCACGGCGCATTCGCAAGCTTCGCGCGACCGGGAGCCAAGACGGCCATCGAGGGGCTTTATCTCGCCGGCGGCTCGGCACATCCGGGCCCAGGCATACCGATGGCGACCTTATCGGGTCGCATCGCAGCGCAACGCATCGCGCAAGATTTCGAGTAGCGAGCGCTCAGCGACTCGGCGACGGCACGATCTGATCGAGAATATTTGCCGAGGAAATCACGCCTGGGAGACCTGCACCCGGATGGGTGCCCGCTCCAACGAGATAGAGACCGCGGACTTCTTCACTCTTGTTGTGCGGCCTGAACCACGCGCTTTGAAACAACTTGGGCTCCATGGCAAACGCCGCGCCGTTCACCGAAGAGAGACGATCGCGGAAGTCTAGTGGTGTGAGCATGTGCGAACTCACGATCGACTCACCGAGCCCGGGCATCATCGTTTCCTCGAGTCGCCGCTGCACCGCCTGACGATACGGCTCAGCCCTTTCGCGCCAATCAGTGCCACTCTGTAAATGAGGTACCGGCGCAAGGACATAGAACGCATCGCAACCGGGAGGCGCGAGCGACGGATCGCTCGCCGTCGGGCGATGCAGGTAAAGGCTGAAATCTTTGGCGAGCACCTTTCGCTTGAAGATGTCATCGAGGAGACCCCGGTATCGCGGGCCGAGCACCATCGTATGGTGATAGACGTCATCAAAGCGTCGGTTAGTGCCGAAATACCATACGAACAGACTCATCGAGTAGCTAGAGCGCGCGAGTTTCGCGTCCGTCCACCGACGACGCGGGTGCTTGGCGAGTAACTTGCCGTACGTCCATGCGGCGTCGGCATTGGATACGACGATGTCCGACCGAAGCTCCTCCCCGTTCGTCAGACGCACGCCGACTGCGGCGCCATGCTCGACCAGAATTTCCGCGACCTCGGCGTTGCAACGCACTTCGCCGCCATGGGTCTCGACTAACTTCACGATGCCGCGCATCAAGGCGCCCATGCCGCCCTCGGCATAATGCACGCCGTAGGTGCGCTCGAGATGCGCGATCAGACAGTAGTAGGCCGTCGTCGTAAACGGGTTTCCGCCAATCAGCAGCGGATGAAAACTGAACAGCACGCGAAGTTTGTCGCTATGAAAGTAACGACTGACTTCTTGATAGACCGAGCGATATCCACCCAAGCGGATCAGATCAGGAGCCGCCTTCAGTAGCGTGCCGATCTCGTGGAAGGGTTGTTCGGCCTGGCCTTTGAACGCCACTTCGAAGATCTGTTTACTGACCCCGAGAAATCGATTGAAGCCTTCGACGTCGCGCGGCTCGATTCGAGCGATCTGCTCGCGCATCGACTCGAGATTGGAGGTGTAGCGAAAGACGTCACCATCATCGAAGCGCACCTCGTAGAACGGATCGATCGCCTTCAGAGACACATCGTCTGAAATGTTGCGCCCACAAAATTTCCAGAGGTCGGCGAACAAATAGGGAGCCGTGATGATGGTCGGGCCCGCATCGAAGGTGAAGCCGTCCTGTCGATATACATAGGCTCGACCGCCCGGCGCATCGAGCTTCTCGAGTACGGTGACCTTGTATCCTCGCGCACCGAGTCGGGCCGCTGCGGCGAGCCCGCCGAACCCACTGCCGATGACGATGGCGCGGTTTTTGTCGCTCATTCGATGCCTCCGGTTTGTCGGGTCACGCTGCGACGGACTTTTCGCACGGCAACGAACACGATTCCGGCCACCACCGGAATGCTGATGGCCGTGGCGATGCCCGCATCGATCGGCCAACCCGACTCGGCCAGACCCTCAGCGAGAATCTTGATGAGGCCGATGATGTAGTACGTGATGGCCGCCACCGAGAGACCTTCGACGGTCGCCTGAAGGCGAAGCTGAGCCGCCGCGCGCTGGTTCATCGACTCAAGCAACTGCTGGTTCTGTGACTCGCGCGTGATCCCGATACGCGTCGACAGTAACTGCGTGGCGCGAGTCGCATGCTGAGAAAGCGATTCGAGTCGAGTCATGGCGGCATCGCAGGTGTTCATGGCGGGCGCGAGGCGTCGCTCCATGAATTCCTGCCAGGTTTGTAACGATCCGCAGCGCTGCTCGCGCAGCTGTACGAGCCGACTTTGAACGATATCGAAATAAGCACTCGCTGCGCTAAAACGATAACGATGATCGGCCTCGAGGCGCTCGATCTCGGCCTGTAGAGAGGTCAGTCGATCGAGTAATTCCGGCTCGATGGCGGAGTCGGCTTTCACGAGCTCTTTGGCAATCTGCGCAAGCTCTTGCTCGTTGCGCGAGAGCACGGGCGACAGTTCGCGCGCGACCGGGAATGCGAGCAGCGCGAGCATCCGATACATGTCGACTTCGAGCAAAGCCTGACCGAGACGCCCCGCTTGCGCCGGCTTTAAGCCACCATCGACGACGAGCGTGCGGCTGAAACCTTTTGCATCGATGCGGAAATCGGTCAGAACGGTCGCGGCGCCATCGGCGACCTCTGACCCCACGAGCGGCCGATCACCGAAACTTTCTTTGGACAGGCGCGCAAGATCGACCTCATCGCAGGCGCGCGTCCCGACGATCTCGACATGCCCGGCATACAGCGTGCGTCCCGGCAGGCGACCGACCCAGTCCTTGGGCACCGCCTCGATCGCAGGACTCGAGAAGGGTGTGCCCTGCGCACCGTCGACGACGAATACATAGCGGGAGAACTCGGTATGGCGCTCCCACTTCAGTCGGAATGCCCCGAAATCGGCGGCAAGATAACCCGCGGGTGTCTCGTCGATCTGAACGCCAAACGTCGAACCGAGTTCGCGCAGCATCCGCCATTCGTCATTGCGGGACTCGCTACCGGAAAGCAGCGCGAGGCACGTGACGCGACAGGGCGACACGAGCGGCAAAGGCGGCCGCGCATGCACCTCGTCGTGCAGTTCGTCGCGCAGCGGATGTGAGGCCGGTAGTGACACGTCGTCTGAACCTCGGAACCGAGAATCGCCGCTCACCTTACCCCGGCAGCGGTCAGGATGGAATCAGTACACCTCGCGAACGAGCGTGACCGACGATCAGATCAGCAATGAAATCAGGCCGCTCCTCGTGAGCGAGATGACCGAGATCGGGCAGCTGAACCACGCTCGCCGAGGGTAACAATCGCTGCACTCGGGCCGCCTCGCCCGGCAGAATCATGCGGTCGCGGGCGCCGACCACGAGCGTGAGCGGCACAGTCAGCGTCGACAATTCTCGTTCGAGTGGCCGCACGTCCCAGACCGCCATCATGGTCAGCGCGGCACCGGCGTGCGAGGGCGAGCGAGACAAACGCCCGTACAACTCCATCCCCGTGGCATCGAGGGTCGATCCGGTGGCCGCGAGCATTCTGGCCACCTCGCGCGGCGACTCGAGGCGACGCGCAAAGAAACGCGAGACCCAATCGCTACTGACGATCGATCGAATGAACGGCGTGATGGCCGGATGCTTGAATCCGGAGAGTGGCAGCAGCGCTCCATTAAGACTGATGATCTCTGAAGGATGCATCGCGCCATCGAGACACGCCCGGCACAAGATGGCGGCGCCCGCAGAATGACCCACCGCCAGGCTCGGCGACACACCGAGCACAGCGAGTAACTGCGTGAGTCCATCGGCCATGCCACGCAACGAGAGTTGATCGTCGTCGCGCGGTCGCGACGTGAACCCGTGGCCCGGAAGATCAGGAGCGATGACTCTAAAGTAGGGCACGAGCCTCGGTAGGAGATCACGGAACGAATGCGTCGACGCACCCGTCCCATGCACGAGCAGACAGACCGGACCCTGCCCTGCATCCTGAACGTGCCAACGAAGCCCTGCGGCCTCGATGAAACGACTGTGCGCCCTATTGGGCCAGTCGACGCCTTCGCGTTCCCAATCCGGAGCCTGCAGACCGCTCACGAAGTCCCCTGCTGAAGTACGATGCGCAGAATGATACGCCGCTTACTCCTCGCGCTGGGTGCCACCGTCGCCCTGACCGCGGTCATCTATCTCATGGGGCCGGTTCATGCGCTCGATACGCGCGACACGCCGATCGCTCTCCCTCGCGAGACCGACGCGCTCGAACGATGGCTAAAAGTGTCCGAACAAAGATATGGCGACGTCGTCGAGGGAACGGAAAAACATATTCGATGGGCGCATGACGATCGACGTCGAACTCCGCTGTCCATTATTTACCTGCATGGCTACACCGCCACGCGACAGGAAGTGGATCCGCTCTGCGACGAACTCGCCGAGGCGCTCGGCGCCAACGTGTTCTACACCCGCCTCGCGGGTCATGGACGCCCTGCCCGCGCGATGGGCGAAGTACGCGGCAGCGACTGGCTGCGAGACGCACGCGAGGCGCTCGAGATCGGGCGTCGCATCGGCGAGCGCGTCATCGTGGTGGGTACCTCGACCGGAGGTACGCTGGCCTTGTGGCTCGCCCAACGTGACGACGCGGCACCGATCGCCGCACAAATTCTCATCTCGCCCAATTTGGGTCCACGCTCGCGGTCGGGGGAATTGCTCGCGGGCCCTTGGGGTACGCAGTTACTGCAACTACTCGTCGGCGATGAGTATCGCTGGACCCCGCGTAACGCCGAACAAGCCAAGTATTGGACCTGGAAATACCCCTCGCAGGCCTTGTTGCCGATGATGGCGATCGTGCGAGAAGTGCGTGACTCACCCATCGAGAAGATTCGTCAGCCGACGCTCGTGATTTATTCCCCGAACGATCAAGTGGTGAGCCCCGACGAAATTTTGAAAGCCCACGAGCGACTCGGTGCGACCATCAAACCCCTCATCGCACGCGAGGAGAGCGGAGACTTATCCCATCATGTGCTCGCGGGTCGAATACTCGCGCCGAACGACACGGCCCCAGTACGTGAGTCTATTTTGAAGTTCATCCGCGACATCGGGCTCGCGGCCAACTCGACGACTACGGGTACGCCTTGAGCGACTCGCGATACTGCTGCGCCCGTCGCGCATAACTCGCTGCGGCGCCGCGAATGAGCGCCAGATCGCGCTCTGTGACTTCACGCACGATTTTTCCGGGTGAACCCATCACCACACTTCCGTCGGGGATTTCTTTGTCGGGTGGCACGAGCGCACCGGCAGCGATGAGGCAATGACGGCCGATGACACTGCGATCGAGGATCATGGCGCCGTTCGCGATCATCGATTCCTCACCGACGGTGCAGCAATGCAGAAAAGCCATATGCCCCACGGTGACCCGGGCGCCGAGAGTCGTCGGTACACCCTCGTCCGTATGGATAACCGAACCGTCCTGGATGTTGCTACCCGGCCCGATATCGATCCAATCGTTGTCACCGCGTAGCACGACGTTGAACCACACACTGGCTCCGGCACCGAGCCGTACGCTGCCGATGAGATCGGCCGACGGGGCAACATAGGCGTCCGGGGCCACATCCGGTCGACGCTCTCCGATGACGTAGAGCATCAGGGCTTCGCTACGGTATCGCGCGCCGCTTTACGATCGGCTTTCATTCGGGCGACATCGACGGGACGCATCTCGAGAATCGGACAGGTCTCGTTCTCAACCCACACTTTTTCGAATCGCGAGATCGTTTGACCGGTCTGAGTCACGCGAATGGCATTGGCGAAACTGAGATTGACGCAGCCGTCCCAAACCTTAATGAGCCAAGCCTCGTTATGGCCCGTCCAGATGACGAGCTGATTGCGCGAGACCGGCGTCCAGCCGTCCACCCCTCGCATCACCCGAATCTGTTCGACGGGATCACCCGCGTAATCGACGTACTTGAGCCCAGGCTCGTCGCGCCGAGGCAAACCCGCTCCGCAGGCGGACAGGAAGACAAGTCCGAACACGATAAAACCGAACCTTTTCATCACTTTGCCCTCAAAAACGTCCAAGTCAGTGTACCGGCCCGCCGATCGGGCACAATGCGCCGCCTCACCTTGACGCTGTTATACTGTTGTATTTAAATATAACACCTGATTTCGTATGGACCTGACGTGAAAGACCTGCTCGACATCTTCCTCGATCCTGGCGCCGTGTGGGCGCGCCAACGCGACTACGCCCGCTGGTGGCTACCGCTCGTCGTCCTTGCCGTCTCCACCGCTGCCGTCACGTACCTCTTTTTCGACAAAGTCGATGCCGGCTGGTTCATCGAACAACAGATCCTGAACTCGGGTCGCGAGGTCAGCGAGCAACAACTCGCCGCCATTCGCGAGGCTGCACCGGGCGGCACGTTCATGATCTGGAGCAGCACGATCGGTAGCATCGTGATGGTCGTCGGCGTCATGATGCTTTTCGGTGCGTTCTTCATGCTCGCCGGAAAATTCTCGAAAGCCGATCTCAGTTTTAAACAAGGCTTGACGCTCGCGAGCTGGTCGCAAATGCCGACACTGATCAACACCTTCCTCATGATGATCGGCGTCATGACCATGTCTTCGCAGACTTCTTTGGAGTCGCTGTCGCTGACCAGCCTGAACGCTCTTTTTCTGCATCTGCCGACCGATGATCCCTGGTACCGCTTCACCACCGCTTTCAGCGTTCTCGTACCCTGGACGATCTTTCTCGCGGCACTCGGCTGGAAACTCTGGGCCGGCGCCACACGCTGGACCACCTCGATCGTCATCGCAACCCTGCCCCATCTCATCATTTACGGAGCCATGGCGATCAGCGCCATGACACACTGAGTCCAACATGAACATCAACGTCTTCAAAAATTTTAAATTCGATAAACGCTGGATCGGCGGCGGACTTGTCGTCCTCGCAATCGTAGTGCCGCTGCTGGTCCGCCAGTTTTCAGGCGCGGGTGCGACACCGGTCGATATGGCGACCGCCGGCGCGCAGGACGTACGGCCGAGCATTCTGGCCTCGGGAACCCTCGCCTACCGCACAGAGGTCAACCTCACAGCCGAGGTCACGGCGCGCGTGGCGAACATTCTCGTTCAAGAAGGCGACAATGCAGCGAAGGGTCAGCTGCTGCTGCGTCTCGATCCGGAAACCTACAACAACGTCATCGCACGCGAAGAAGCGAGTGTTCGTCAAAACCGTATCAGCATCGATCGTCAGCGCGCCGTAGTCGCCTTGCGCAAACAGCAGTTCGAGCGCAGCCAAAAACTTGCCGCGTCGAGCCTCATCGACAAGAACCGCCTTGACGAAGATCGCAACCAATACATCGTCGCCGAAGCCGATCTGCGTAGCTCGGAGGAGGCGCTGCGACGAGCGACGGCCGTGCTCGGGGATGCCCGCGAGCAACGCGCCAAAACCGAGATTCGCGCACCCATCGCCGGTCGTATCGTCTCGCTGCCCATCAAGGCCGGCGAAGTCGCCATTCCATCCACGGCTTCTCTCGCCGGCGCACAGCTCATGAAGATCGCCGACGTCTCGGCGATCACCGCCGAAGTGAAAATCGACGAGGCCGATGTCGCCAAGATCACGCTCGGCCAACGCGCCGACGTATTCTCCGCGGCGTACCCGGATACGGCACTTGCGAGCAAAGTCGAGAAGATCGCGCTCACGCCGACAGTCGATGGTCAGGGACGGTCATACAAGGTCACGCTCGCAATCGATGCACCGCAAGACCTGCTGTTGCGCTCGGGCATGAGCGCGCGAGCACTCGTCTACCTCGGTGACGGCGCTCGTCGACTCGCCGTGCCGGTCGAGGCCGTGGTCACGGAAACCCCTGAGAAAAACGTCGTGAAGCGATACGTGTGGCGTAGCGACGGTGGCGTGGCACGCAAGACCGCCATCGTCACCGGTCTCTCGGACGATCGCTGGGAAGCCATCGAATCCGGTGTGAGCGAAGGCGCGAAGATCATCATCGGCCCGAGCAAAACCCTTCGGCGTCTCAAGGACGGCGAGCGAGTCACACAACGCGAGAACGCGGGCGGACGGAACGGCGCCGCCTCCGAGGACGACTCGGAATGATCGAGCTGCAGGGTATCGTCAAGCGATACGTGCTCGGCGACGAGACCGTGCTCGCGCTCGCCGGCGTCGATGTTCACATCGGACGTAACGAGTACGTCGCGTTGATCGGCCCTTCGGGCTCGGGCAAGTCGACCCTCATGAACATCATCGGTTGCCTCGATTCGGCGAGCGAAGGGCGGTACATCCTCAACGGTCGCGACACCTCCTCATTGAGTGAAGATGAGCTCGCAGCCGTGCGAAACCGAGAAATCGGCTTCGTATTTCAAAGTTTTCATCTTCTTCCGCGTCAAACCGCCCTGCAAAACGTCATGCAGCCGCTCGTGTATCGACGCATGCCTCCGGCCGAACGCCGCGAGCGCGCAGCCGAAGCCCTGCGCAAGGTGGGACTCGGCGATCGACTCGATCACCGACCGAATCAGCTCTCGGGCGGACAGCGCCAACGCGTCGCCGTCGCACGCGCCCTCGTCGGCGAACCATCGATTCTCCTTGCCGACGAACCGACGGGAAACCTCGACTCGCGAACCTCGGCGGAAATCATGTCGCTCTTTGACGCCCTGCATGCCCAAGGCCAAACCGTCGTAATCGTCACCCACGAACCCGACATCGCCGCCCACTGCCGACGCACCATTCGCGTCCTCGACGGCCACATCGTCGAGGACTATCAAAATCCGGCGCGAGCCGCCTAGGTCGATCTTCAGATGAACCATCTCGCCGAAGCCTTCAACGCCGCTCTCGCCAGTCTCAATGCGCATCGCTTACGCAGCTTCCTGACGACACTCGGCATCCTCATCGGCACGATGGCCGTGATCGCAGTCGTCTCCGTATTGCAAGGCTTCTCCGACTCGATCAGTAGTCAGTTCTCTGACCTCGGTAGTAACACGCTCACCCTTGAAGCCAAGAACGAACAGGAAAACTTTCGTAGAGGTCAGATCAATCGTCTGTCTTTCGAGGACGTCGATGCGCTGCGCTTCAAAGTGTCGGGCATCGAGCGCGTCGCACCGATCATCAGCGCGCCGCTCGGCGCCACGCTCTATCGCGGCCGCAGCGTCACGCCGCAAGTACTCGGCGCGACGGAAGAAGCGCAGGACGTGCTCGGCGTCGACACTTCAATCGGACGTTTCATCACGGCGAGTGATGAACGCAACAGTCGGCGTGTGGTGGTGATCGGCACCGATGTACGAAACGAACTGCGCATGCCCGAGAATCCCATCGGCGAATTCATCCTGATCGGGCGTGAGTGGTTCAGAGTGGTCGGGCTACTCGAAAAGCGCGGTGAGATTTTCGGCTTCAGTCAGGACAACCGCGTGTTCATTCCGTTCAGCGTGGCTCGCTCACTGACGGGTACTTTCGAGCGCACCTTCATGGAGGTGTCGTTCACGGTCACGAATCTCGCTGAGGTCAATCAAGTCAAGGAGCGCGCCATGCGTACGGTGCGCGCCTCGCGCGGTATCGAGCCTGGCAAGCCGGACGACTTCGAAATTAAGGCAGCCGACTCCTTCGTCAAACAATTCAATCGCATCACCGCAACCGCCACGGCTGTGCTCGCGGGAATCGTCGGCATCTCGCTGCTCGTCGGCGGCATCGGCATCATGAACATCATGCTGGTGTCGGTGACCGAGCGCACCCGCGAGATCGGCATTCTGAAGGCTCTTGGCGCGACGCGCCGCGATATCCTCGTGCAATTTCTGCTGGAGGCGGCCCTGCTGTCACTGCTCGGCGGACTGATCGGCATCGTGCTCGGACTGCTCGCCGGGATGGGCATCGCCTCGTTGATACCGAATTTTCCGCCAGCGCACGTGCCGATCTGGGTGATGATCGCCGCAGCCGGGTTCTCGGCGCTCGTCGGCGTCGTGTTCGGCATTGCGCCGGCTTCAAAAGCCGCCAAGCTCGATCCGATCGAAGCGCTGCGCTACGAGTAAGACCTCTTAGCGTTAACCCACGTACTCGGTCACGCCCGCAACGGCTTTAGGCGCCTGCGTGGCGATGCTGCCGACTTTCGTCCCTGAGGTCAGATCGATCTTCGCCACCTCGCCGGTGAAAAAGTTGCTGACGAAGGCATGACGACCGTCGGCAGCCAGCTCGATCAACGCCCAACCAAAACCCTCGAGCGGAATCTGTCGAGTGGTCGCACCCGCCCCATCGACGAGATGAATGGAGGCGCCGCGCAAGACATAGACCGTACCGTCCTTACCGTAGGCCATACCGAAGAACATCGGCGGTGGACCGGGCGGGAACGGCGGCAAGACTGCCTGCAAATCGGGAAGTTGCCGATCGTTGACGAGGTCGTAACGCATCAGCCGTGTGCCCGTCTCAGAGGTGTACACCAGCGTCTTTTGATCAGGGGATAACGCCGACATCGTGACGCCGAGAAAACCGCCCATGCCGCCATGGGTCTCGGTTCCGTATTCTTTGACGAGCTTGCCCTCGGACGTAAAGCGAAAGACGTGTCCGTCGCCGAAACGCTGGGTGCCCGGCATGAACGGCAGACGGGTTTTCATACGCGCCTGCACTTCGGGCCTGATCGACTCACCCACCACATGCTCGCCCATCAGCAACGTTCCGTCGGCTGCGAAGTTCACATGCGAGAACGCACGCGTACCGAACTCGGGGCGACGAACGACGCGCCCGTCCTGATGGATGTTTAGTACGACGAACGAATGACTGTCGAAGGCCCATAGCACGCCATGGGAATCGAACTTCAGGCCGCCGACGAGATGCGTGGTCTGATCGAGCCATAACTCGCCTTTGGGAGAGAGATCAGCGCCAAACTGCAGGATTCGGCCGCGTCCAGCATGGTCATCGTCCGGGTTATTCAATTGCGTCGCCGCGACGAAAACGTCGCCTTTCGAGAAAGACTTGATCGTAGATGTCATGGAATGTCAGGCCTCAAATGAATAACGTGAAAGAAAATCGCGGCGCCCACCGAGGAGCATCGAGAACGCGCGCCCGAACATCCGTCCGGTCGTCAACCAAGTGATGTCATTACCCTGCTTGTGATCGGTGAGGATGCGCTCGACGATCCAGGGGGTCGTCGTCTCGACGTGCTCGCCGATGAAGTTCAGCTGTTTGAGGGCTTTCGCACGCTGATCGACGGGTAGCGCGCGCATTTCGCGAATCATGCCCTCGGTAATGTTGATACCCGGACTGATGGTGCCGATGAGAATCGACTCGTCGCGCTCGTCCTTGCGCTCTTTCACGAGGCAATTGGCGAGATACTTCACGGCACGCTTCGTCGTCGAGTAGACCGTCATTCCGGGCACCACTCGACCTGTCGCTCCACCCCCGCCGAGCGTGAGATAGAGCTTGCCACCGCCCTGATGCTTGAAGCCGGCGATCGCCACCTGCGCGGCATTAATCGAGCCGATCACGTTCGAACGCACCATCGATTCGATTTCGGCAGCCGTGTTGTCGGCGAATTGGGCGCCCGTTCGCGCAAAGCCTGCGTTGTTGAGCCAGATGTCGATGCGCCCGAATCGAGACACGCCGAAATCCCATAACGCTTGAACACTGCTTAAATTCGAGACGTCGCAGGCGAGGCCCGCGATTCGACCCTCCGACCCCGGGCACTCGGAGGCGAGTTTTTTGATCGCGGCCTCGACTCGCGCAGTCTCGCGACCGCTCACGACGACGTGATGTCTACGGCGAACGAACTCGCGGGCGTAACCGAACCCCAGCCCCTGCGTACTGCCTGTGACGATGATGGTTTGAGTGGCCAAAGCGAAACCCCTTCCAGCTACGGCGCGATCTGCCCAAGGATACCGACGCGTAACCCCTACGCGCGCCACGCCCGGGCGATGTCCAACAGTCGGACGCGAGACCTCCGACCGCGAGCCAGACCCTCCTCCACGACGAGTCATCGCCTAGGATGCCTCGCACAAGGGGGTGATTCATGAGCGCCAGACTCAACGTCGTCGTGACAGGCAGCACACGCGGCATCGGCAAAGGCCTCGCTGGAGAAATTCTCAAGCGTGGGCACAACGTCGTGGTCAGCGGTCGGACGACTCAGGCCGTCGATGCGGCGATCGCCGAGCTTGCACCGACTGCCGCGAATGGCGCACGCGTGACTGGAGCACCCTGTGACGTCTCGAAACGCGACGACTTACAAGGACTTTGGGATGCGGCGGTCGCCGCATTCGGTCGCGTCGATATCTGGATCAACAACGCCGGCATCTCTCACCCTCGCCAGCGCGCCGGTGACATGCACGAGCAAGACATCAACAGCGTGCAGGAGATCAACCTGCTCGGCATGATGCTCGCCACGCAAATCGCGCTACACGGCATGCGCGCCCAGGGCGGCGGCACGATTTACAACATGGAAGGCTTCGGCTCGAACGGCATGGTGACGCCCGGGATGGGCCTCTACGGCGCGAGTAAGTTCGCGCTCACCTACTTCAACAAGGCGCTCGTTTCAGAGACGGGGAACGGACCGGTGAAAGTGTGCTATCTGAGTCCCGGGATCGTCATCACCGATCTCGTCAAACGCGACATGGGCAGCACCAACGCCAAAGAAATCGAGCGCACGCGACGCATCTACAACATTCTCGCCGATCGTGTCGAAACCGTGACGCCCTGGCTCGCCGATCGCGTGCTTCAACCGCAGAAAACGGGAGCTCGCGTAGCCTGGCTCACGGGCGCCAAGGCCGGACGACGATTTCTGATGTCGCTCTTTCGCAAGCGATCGGTACTCACCGACGCCGACTTCGCGAGCTGACACTAACTTCGCGAGCTGACGCCGGCTCCGCAAGCCGAAGCCGTGCTCAGGGCGATACCGCGACCGCGCGACCCTCTCGCCGCGTATCGGCCGCACCCACGAGCCGCCCGTCGGGCAGCGCTCGCACGGCATGCAAGCCCGACCCCTCGCCTGCGCCACGATTACTGCGAAACGCGTGGCCCTTGGCCGCAAGTTGCTCGAGCAATGCCGGATCGGCGCGCGAGACCTCCGCGATGAGTGGACCCCGAGCGATCATATTCGGCAGGTCGACGGCCTGCTGCGGCGAGAGATTCCAGTCGAGCATGCCGACGAGCGCTTTGCTGACATAGGCGATGATCGCATTGCCACCCGGAGAGCCGACGGCAAGCTCGAAGCGCCCCTCGCGGAACACAATGGTCGGCGACATCGACGAGCGCGGTTTTTTACCCGGCGCGACCGCATTGGCAATCGGCGCTCCGGAATCATCGACGGGACGGAAACTGAAATCGGTTAGTTGATTGTTGAGGAAAAACCCGCCCGCCATGCGCTGCGAACCGAAGAGCCCTTCGACCGTGGTGGTCATCGACACCACGTTGCCGCGCGTGTCGACAATGACGAAATGACTCGTTCCGGTTCCCACGCCCGTGGCGTCGCGACCGCGCGGCGTGGAACCCGGCGGATTACCCGGTTGTACGCTCGCCATCGCCCGATCCGTCGAAATGAGCGCTGCACGCGAGCGCAGATACGTTTTATCGATGAGACCCGCGAGCGGCACTGACGTGTAGCGATCATCGGCCACGTACGCGTCGCGATCGGCATATGCGAGGCGCTGCGCCTCGATGAAATGATGCCAACCCGCAACGGTCGTCGGACCCATCGACGACATATCAAAGTTTTCGAGCGTACCCAACAC
>Ga0075471_10000528_pt1 | contig 23053 bp, 17 predicted proteins | sample DEB19_08_DNA_2_FD_74787 | JGI IMG/M metagenome (GOLD analysis project Ga0075471, IMG submission 74787) | Aqueous microbial communities from the Delaware River and Bay under freshwater to marine salinity gradient to study organic matter... | ecosystem: Environmental > Aquatic > Marine > Coastal ... | reverse complement strand
GCCCACGCGGCCATGACGGCCACTTCTCCGCAATCATCCGTCAGCGCGGCGCGCAAAGCGGTCAGGGTCGATTCGCTGGCAGGATGACGCATCACCAAGCCGACAGCGCCCCAATAGCGCAACCCGGAATCGGGGCTGCGAAGCAGCTCTGCCAGTCGCTGCTCATTCGCCGGATCGGCGGCCAGGGCCAGGTCGGCCGCGTCCAGATAGGCGGGCAGATTGTAGAGCCTGGGGTTGCGCGCCAGTTCGTAGAGGGTCACATGATTGGATTCCGAGCGCCGGATCCGGTCCCCTTCGGGTATCAACGCGGTGTCGTGTACCGCGAGCTGCCATTCGCGCAATGTTCTGCGCATGGTGGCGAGCGTTTGCTGATGGCCTGCATTCGTGGCCAGGTTGACGACGTTGTCCGGGTCGGCCTCCATGTCATAGAGTTCCTCCGCTGGTTTCGGGGTGAAGAATGTGCCGGTGACCGCGTCGGTGCGATGGTTGACCCACGCATCCTCCCAAGACCGGGTGGCGGCGAGTTGCCAGAGGTAATCCAGCCGCTGCCCCCAAGGCACGAAGGGCATGTAGTTCCTGATGTAGACGAACCGCTTGTCCCGTACGGAGCGTTGGTTGTCGATGCGTTCATCCATGCGTTCGCGGTAGCTGAAGACGTATTGCGGCTCGGGCTCGGCATTCGGTCCCAGAAATATCCGCCCCTGCATCAGCGGCGAGATGGGCGCCCCGGCGAGACTCAGCCACGTCTTGGGAAAATCGATGAAGCTAACGAGGCGATCCACGGGCCGACCCGGTCCTTCCGCAGGCCAGAGTGATTTGAATTTCTCCGGGATGCGGATGATCAACGGCGCATGGATGCCACTGTCGAACAGGAAGCGCTTGCTGCGCGGCATCACGCCGCCGTGGTCGGAGCAGAAGATCACGATGGTTTCTTCGGCGAGTCCGGCATCCCGAAGCGCCTTCAACGTCTTGCCAATCTCGGCGTCCATGGTCTCGCAGGCGTCATAATACTTGGCATAGTTGTGGCGGATGTCGGGTTCGTTTGGGTGATACTTTCGCAGCGTCACGTTGTCCGGCGAATGGCGGGTGTTGGAAACGTCTCCCTGCGCCTTGCTTTCGTGTGACTCGTTGAAGTTGATTACTTGGAAGAACGGCTGGCCCGGCGCACGCTTTTCCCACCCGCGCGCGCTGTTGCTATTCCAGCACTCGGTGTCAGGGCGGCCGCCGATGTTGTAGTCGGTTTTGGTGTGATTCGCGGTGTAATACCCTGCTTTCCGCAGCCCATCCGGATAATAGGGGATGACCCCGTGCGGAATCGGATAGCGGCTGCGCATCGGATGGGTGCCGGTGGAAATGGAATGCAGGCCGGTGATCCACGCGCTGCGTTGCGCCCCGCAAACGGGCGCGGTGGCGTAGGTGTGAGTGTAGCGAAAACCCTCCCGCGCCAGGGCGTCTATGTTCGGCGTGCGCGCTTCCGTGTTTCCGTAACAGCCAAACCATTCCACGCTCGCGTCTTCGCAAACCAGCCAGAGGATGTTTGGCTGCTTGCCCGCCTCTACGCGCAAATTCGAGAGGGTACAGGTTGCGGCCAGCAGGCCAAGCAGTGTTATGAATTTCACTTGGATGCCATGAAGGCAGCCCAGGCATCGGCTGTCACGTCTATTCATCGACCTTCACTCCACCGCGCGGACCTCTGTTGGGCAGCGGCTTGGCGATGCACTGACCAAGACATCAACCACGAATGGATGAGAAGCAACACCAACGAAAACAAGCCATGGACCTGCTGATTTGTGTCCATTGGTGTCTATTTGGGATGATAAAGCCGCGCGTTCTTCGATGGTGGCTGGTGCGGGAATTGGAAGAATGGCGGAAGGGGAGGGATTTGAACCCCCGGTAGCCTTTCGACTACGCCTGATTTCGAGTCAGGTGCCTTCAACCACTCAGCCACCCTTCCCGCCGGTGCGGTCCGCACTATGTCAGAACAAATGTTTGCGGCAAGGCCATTCCCTGCCTTCAATTCCATCGCACCCCGTCGGTGAATTTGCTATCTGATTCGCGTGACCGATGCCATCCCAACACCGTCTCCAGAATCTAGTGCCGCTACACCCCACCGGCGGCGGCCGCGCTATCCGGGCAAGAATCCCCGTCGTTTCGAGGACAAATATAAAGAGCATGACCCGCAGCGTTACGGCGAGACGGTTGCGAAGGTCATCGCGTCGGGCAAAACACCGGCGGGAACACATCGACCGATCATGGTCGCGGAGATTCTCGAATCGCTTGCGCCCAAACCCGGCCAACTGGCGGTGGACTGCACGCTTGGATACGGTGGTCACACGCGGGAGATTCTCACAAAGCTCCAGCCGGGCGGACGCATGATCGGATTGGATGCCGACCCCGTTGAGTTGCCCAAGACGGAAGCCCGCTTGCGCGAGCTGGGGTTTGGCGCGGAGTCATTCAAGGCCGTGCGTAGTAATTTTGCCGGGCTGCCGCAGGTGCTGGCAGGCGAGGGCCTTTCCGGTGCGGACTGTATTCTTGCCGACCTTGGCGTGTCCTCGATGCAGCTCGACAATCCGGCGCGTGGCTTTTCGGTGAAGCTCGATGGCCCACTCGACATGCGGATGAATCCGCAGCGCGGCGTGTCAGCAGAGGCTTTGCTTAAAAAGCTCGCGCCTCGCGCCTTGGCTGAGTTGCTCGGGGACAACGCGGACGAGCCGCGGGCGACCGAACTTTCCGCCGCGCTGGCGGGCAGGTCGTTTGGAACGACGCTCGCCCTCGCTCGCGCCATCCCAGACGCCTTGCCTCGCCTCAGTCCAGACGAAGCGGACCAAACTGTGCGGCGTGTCTTTCAGGCCTTGCGCATCGCGGTGAACGAGGAGTTTTCCGCGCTGGAAACACTGCTCCGGAATTTGCCGTCTTGCTTGAAACCCGGTGGCCGCGTCGCCATTCTGACGTTCCACTCCGGCGAGGACCGACGCGTGAAGAAGGCATTCCAAGCTGGACATCGTTCAGGCGTTTACAGCGATATCGCGCAGAAAGTCATCCGGCCTGGTGCCGAAGAGAGGCATGGCAATCCACGCTCAATTCCCGCCAAGCTGCGTTGGGCGCGAAAAGCCGACGCGCCATGAGCCAAATCTGGCAACGCGATGCAGTCATTCGCCACTCAGCTTGTCTGGCGCGGAGCTATCGCCATTTTACTGCGCGTGAGCTTTCACCCGGGGCGGGGGATGAGCGGGACTTGGCCCGCCAGCTCTACACCGCGCCATTTGTGCTCGTGTCGCATGGAACTGAAGCTGACCCAGTGTTGAACTACGGCAATGCCGCTGCGCAGTCGCTATGGGAGATGACTTGGGACGAGTTGAGCTGCACCCCGTCACGCTTCACCGCCGAAGCGCCCAATCGGGAAGAGCGGGCGCGTCTGCTTGCCGCAGTCACGGCGAATGGGTTCATTGATGATTACTCGGGTGTGCGGATTTCCCGGCCAGGGCGGCGTTTCCTAATCCGGCAGGCGACGGTTTGGAATTTGATCACTGAGTCCGGCGCGCCCTGCGGTCAGGCCGCGATGTTCAGAGAGTGGGTATTTCTTTGACTTTCCAACGCTCGACATTTAGGCGAGCTCAGGGAAAATTCACCGCGCATGGCAACGCGCAAAACGCAGTCACTCGTTCGTCCGCTGGTCCGCTCACTACACGCCTACGTGCCCGGCGAGCAGCCAAAGATCAAAGGCCTCATCAAGCTGAACACCAACGAGAATCCTTATCCGCCGTCACCCAAGGTGCTGGCCGCCGTGAAAGCCGCGGTGGACGGGCGCCTGCGCCTGTATCCCAATCCCAGTGCTCAACTTTTACGTGAAAAGCTGGCCAAGCTGCATCGCTGCAAACCGGAGAACATTTTCGTCGGCAACGGTTCGGATGAATGTCTGGCGCTGGCGGTCAGAACGTTTGTGGAAGCTCGGAGCGCAGAACGCGGAGCGCGGAAAGATTCGCGATGCGTCGTGCAGTATTTCACGCCTAGTTATTCCCTCTATCCCGTGCTGGCCGACACCCATGGGGCGTCGAAGAACGCCGTGCCGCTCAAGGCCGATTTTGGCCTGCCGACGGTGGCGGAGCTGAAGCGCGGCCAGCAATGGGACTTCAACGCGGCGCTGGCCTTTGTGACCACGCCGAACGCTCCCAGCGGACGTGGCTACACGCGGGCTGAACTGGAGGTGCTCTGCGAAGCTCAGCGCGGCGTGATGATTCTGGACGAGGCCTATGTGGACTTTGCCGATGAAAATGCCCTGCCGCTGGCGCTGAAGTATCCGCACGTCATCGTGTCGCGCACGTTCTCCAAGGCCTACTCACTGTGCTTCCAGCGCGTGGGCTATTTCGTGGGAGATGCCGACTTGATTGCCGCGCTCGATAAGATGCGCGACAGCTACAACGTGAATGGCCTCGGCCAGATCGCCGCCGTGGCCACGCTGGGCGACCTGCACTATTACCACGCTAACTTCCGCAAAGTCATCGGCACCCGCGAAGTGCTGACGTGCGAACTGGCGGAGCTGGGATTTACTGTGTTGCCTAGCCAGACCAATTTCATCCTCGCTCGCCCGCCGAAGTTTCCTGCCAGGGTATGGCTGCAAAAGCTGCGCGACCAAAAGGTTCTGGTCCGCTGGTTCAGTGCGCCGGAAGTCAGCGACTACCTGCGCATCACCATCGGCACCGACGCAGAAGCGGCAGCCTTGGTGACCGCGGTAAAGCAGATCATTTCACGCGCTTAATGGTTCGCTTTGGGACGCCCGCCAAGCTTGAGCCCCATGCAGGTGTGATGGTAGGAAGCCAAATACTCCAAGTCGGCCGAGGTGAGGCCATTGAACCAGTTCAGACGACGCTTCCGGGACATTTTGCGAACTTTGTGGAGGGGACAGTCGATAGGGTTGCAGCAGTCTGCCGGACATTTGTCCAGAAGTTCTACAAGGCTGTGCCTCAACTGGTCTTTTCGGGATGACAATGCGTCGCTCATTTTTGAATTGCATGGGAAGTACGACCCCATCACCTGACTGGTTTAGCATCGTCCGGGGGTGGTAAATGTCAATGCGCTTGAGACGTATATCCCTAAAATCACAAACAGCCAGCATCTATTCCACCTATCTTCGGGCGGAGGAGAAGTCTCCGCGCGCCAAACCCGGTGTTGCTTGATGCTCGCTGCAGATTGCGGGCCTAATCCGGCCTGGCTGTGCAGGCTTTCACGACGCCTTTGATCAAATCCTCCACGGTCCATTTATTGCCCATGACGATGCTCTGGACTTTGCCGTTCGCATCCACCACCACGGTGTGGAGGTTGTGGCTGGGGAGTTGCTCTCCGTTCTCGTGCCAGAAGGTCATGCCGAATTGTTCAGCGAGCGCGGTCACCTCAATAAGTTCGCCCGTCAGAAAGCTCCATGATTTGGGATCGTAATTGAAGCGCGCGGCGTATTCGCGCAGCACGGCGGGTGTGTCGTGTTCGGGGTCGATCGAAACGGCGAGGATGTGCCAGTTGGTCGGTCCGTTGGCCATCGCTTTGAGCCGGCGTTGCGTGTCGGCGAGGTTGCCCACCGTAAGCGGACAGAACGTGGGCACGGGGCAGCGGGTGAATACAAACACGAGCACGAGCGCCTTGCCTTTGAACTGGGTAGTGCTGACGGCTTCGCCAAGTTGGTTCGTGAAATGGTATTCCGGCAGCGGTTCGCCGACTTCCAGGGGCTCCACGCCGCGCACTAACCGGAACGGACCCTTGGTGGGAATGCCATGGATGGCTTTTTCCGTCACGCGGATGTTTTCAATCCACGCGTCATTCGTCAGCACGATCAGCTGGAATACCACCTTGTCGCCTGCGTTCAGGCCGTTGAGTTCGTTGGTGTCCTTCACGTCAAACGGCATCGTCATCGCGGCCATGTAGCCGGGAATCTTCACGTGCTTGATCTCAACGTATTGCTCCGGCGCATTCACCTCGACGACGTTGCCGGTGACCGAATAAATCTCGCGCGGCGGAGAGATGCTGGCCGGAGCGGTGGGGGATTGTGCGCTCTCGGGCTTCTCGCAGCCCGCGAGCAGGCCACCCATCACCAACAACCCGAGTGGGAGTTTCGAATTCAAGGGTGGAATAGTCACCAAGTTGGTGCGACATGACAAGCGAGGCGCTGCGGGCCAACGGGAGTGTGGGTTTGCGGCATATGGATTCCTCAGTCGTCTCGATGTTGAGATCGGCGCTCCACTTGCGGGTTGCTGCTGGCCGTGTTAAGTCAGCCGCGTGGCTGCCCTTTGGGACAAATTGCAATCGCTCGCGCTGGATGAAGTGGAGGCGACGTTGCTGGCGCTGCCTGAACCTTTGCGTGAAGAGGCGCGGCAATTGCCGGTCACCTTGGAGCGCGCGCCGAATGCAGATTTGCAGGGCGACGGCATCGAAGCGGACACGCTGGGGCTGTTTGTCGGTCCTGACTTCGCCAGCGAGAGCCACGTACCGATGCCGCCGCAGATCATTCTGTTCTTGGAAAACATCTGGGACATGGCGGAGCAAGATGAGGACTGGTTCTGCGACGAAGTGGGCACCACATATCTGCACGAACTCGGTCACTACCTTGGTCTGGACGAGGATGAGCTGATGAAGCGCGGGCTGGAATAATCAGCCGCGGTTAGAACGCCGGGCGCCGCAGGCGGAAGAACTTCTGGTTGGCGCTGGCGGGCAGCGTCAGTGGGTTGGTCCCGTCGATGACGGGCGGGGACGCCACGATGGTCGTCCAACTGGGCGCTGAAAGGCTGGGCGTGGATTCCACCACGAACCCGGTGGGATAAATGGGCCAACTAAGCACCAGGTTGGTATCGGACTGTGAAACTGCAAGCGGCATCGTGAAGAATTCCCAGGCAAGGGCGTAAGTTTCCGAGGAGGTAACGCGTCCGTTGATCGATGTTCCGCCGGCTTTCCACACTTGTAAATCATAACGCCCCTGGGGCAGTTCGCGGACGTAGAGGTGTTCAACGTTGTCCGCGCGGCTGATGCTCTGAGCGATGAGGTTGGAATTGGCGGTGTTGTAGAGAAACAGGTTGAGATTATTGATGGCCGTTTGGCCGTTCTGCCGGTTCCATACGAGCGTGACCGTCGCTGTGAATGGGCCGGGGCTTCCAGAGTTTGTAAGATTGAAGTAGTGATGGTTGATGGTGTCTTTCCCCGGAGGCGGCGTGGAGGTGCTGGAAATGCTCCCAAAACTCCATCCGCTCCATTGACTGATGTTGCCTTCATTTGCACCTGGGGGGTGCGCGGCGTTCGTGCTTACAGAGGTTTGCTCAATGGCAGCGTGCTGGCCTCCGACGAACTGGCGATACGAGTTAAACAGGTTGACCATGCCTGCGCCGTGTCGTGCGTCGAGCGGAGTGCTGGTGCCGTTGGTCCACCCGTTGGGTTTGATGGCACCGTTCAACAACAATGCCTTGAGCGTGCGCATGTCGCTGGCGGCGTTGGTGTCGCTGCCGCCATCGCCGCGCAAGCCCGCCTGTAACAACACCGCCGCTGAACCAGAGACCAGCGGTGTGGTAAAACTCGTGACCAGATTGGCGCCTTCCTGAGGTGCTGTGATATCCGGCTTGCAGCGGCCATCCAACGTTGGGCCGATTGAGGAGTTGACTGTGCCGTAAGCTGCGACGCCAATGCCGTTGTAACAAGTAGAGGGTGGGTAGACTACCCCACCGTTGCCTACGCCGGACACGAACAAAACACCTCGGCTGGCTGAGTAATTGTCGTAGAGCGTGTCGATCGACTCTTGACCGTTGGTGGGTGCAATGAAGCTTTGATTGACGATCCGTGCCGGAATGTCCTGTGCCGGGCTAATGATGGAATTGATGAAATAATTCGCGTCGTAATTGTCCACATGCCCAATGTTGGTGGCGACGCCCCCCGGCAGTCCGTAAAAGAAGGATGCCACCCCGTTGGCGTGTCCCGACTGGATACCTGCGGAGTTGGGATAGTTTGTCGCCGTTCCGGAATCAGAATAGTAGGTAAACAAGCTCTTGGGCTGGTTCACGGTTGAATTGCCGGGGTTGACTTCAAAGTCTGGCAGCGCACCCCCAGAGCTTGCCTCGGGTTGGGCGACTATGATTCCGGTGCCGTTGAGATTGGTGGTCGTCTGGCGTAGGAGGTTGACGCCCGTGAGGTCCAGCAAACCTGCCCAACTGCTCGTGGCGCAGGTCGCCAGAAAAAGCATGAGTATCAAGAGTCTGGCAGGCCAAGGAAGGCGCGGGGCATGGTGGGTTACGTCGAACATCGTGTTTCTGGCCGGTTAATTGGCACAACTTCGCCAGAAAGTCCACCCGGTCGAGGATTCAAGATTCACTCGGGACCGTCGGACCGTTACACTTTGCGTGTGGCTGACACATTGGTCGTCAACGAAATCTACCTGAGCTTGCAGGGCGAAAGCACCTTTGCCGGGCTCCCATGCGTCTTCGTGCGGCTCACCGCCTGCAATTTGCGCTGCTCCTACTGCGACACGGCGTATGCGTTCACGGAAGGAAAAAAGCGGGAGTTGGCTGATGTCGTGGGCGAAGTGAAGCGGTTGGCTGAACCCTATCTGAACTCGAACCAGCAAACTCAAAACCTGAAAATCCCTCTCGTTGAACTCACCGGCGGCGAACCTTTGCTTCAGCCGGGTTCACTCGCGTTGATGCGACAGCTTTGCGACCTCGGCTTCACGGTGTTGGTGGAAACGAGCGGCGCGCTGGACATTTCCAAGGTGGACCCGCGCGTGCGTCGCATCATGGATTTGAAGTGCCCCAGCAGCGGAGAGGTGGAGCGCAACCGCGTTGAGAACATCGGCCACTTGAAAGCCGCCGACGAAATCAAGTTCGTCATCGGTACGGTGGAAGATTACGAGTGGGCGAAGCAGCAGATTGCCACGTACAAGCTCGACGCGATTTGCCCGCTCCTGATGTCGTGGGTGCAACCGTTGCGTCCGGAGCAGCAGGACAAATCACTCAAGTCGGTTCCCGGCGGGCTCACGCCCATCACGCGGAGGGAATTAGTGGAGCGGATCATCGCCGATGCGTTGCCCGTTCGTTTCCAGTTGCAGATGCACAAAGTCATCTGGTCACCGGAACAACGCGGGGTCTAATGATTTACGAATTGCAATATACGATTTACGATGTGCGGAGTTGCCGCGCTTAAATCGCCAATCGCACATCCCAAATTTGTGGCCAGAACAGCCTCCATCCTTCGACAACTCCGGGACTACGAGTCGCGCAATGTGACTTACGTGGATCCTGACGGCACTTGGCCGATTGTGTGGGAACGGGCGGAAGGTGCTTACGTGTGGGACGCCGAGGGTAAACAATATCTCGATCTCACAGCGGCATTTGGGGTGGCGGCGGCGGGCCATGCGAATTCTGTCGTCGTGAAAGCAGGGCAGGATCAGATGGCGAAGTTGCTCCACGCGATGGGCGACGTGCATCCGCACGCATTGAAGGCACAACTCGCTCAGCAGCTCAGCCAGATCACTTTTGAACGCTGGACCACCAAGCCGGAGCACGCGCTGGAAGCCGCCAGGCCGCTCACGGGGAAGACTATCTTTTGCAACTCTGGGTTTGAATCTGTGGAAGCCGCCCTCAAGACTGCCATGCTGACGGCGGGCAAATATGGCGTCATCGCATTCAAGGGTGGGTATCACGGTCTTGGCTACGGCACTTTGAATGCAACGCACCGTGAATATTTCCGTGGACCGTTTGGGCTGCAACTCAAGCAATTCGGTAACTGGGTGGATTATCCTGCCAAGCCATCGGACTTGGCGGTGGTCGAACTGCAAATACGTCGGTTCTTTGCGCGCGGCTGGGTAGGGGCGATTCTCGTCGAGCCGGTGCAGGCGCGGGGCGGCATCAACGTCCCGCCGCCGGGCTTTCTGCCCTTGCTCCGCAAGCTGTGTGACGAGCACAAAGCGTTATTGGTGCTGGATGAGATTTACACCGGGTTTGGTCGCACAGGGAAATGGTTTGCCTGCGAACACAGCGGCGTGGTGCCGGACATCATCTGCCTCGGCAAGGCGCTGACGGGCGGCTTTCCGTTGTCGGCGTGCGTGGGGCGTGCCGCCGTGATGGATGCCGCGTGGCCTGAGTCGCAAGGCGAGGCGATCCATACAAGCACCTTCCTTGGTCATCCGGTGGGCTGTGCAATGGCTTTGGCGCAGATGAGTGAAATCGAGCGGCTCGGTCTGGTGGAACGAAGCGCAAAACTGGGTGAAACGTTGCTCACACAACTGGCCAACCCGGAACTTGAAACCCAAAACTCGAAACTTCGTCCAGCTGCCCGCGGCCTCGGCTTGATGGCTGGGCTGGAGTTGCGTCACATTGACGGCACACCAGCCATTGCTGAAAGTATTTCAGCCATCAAACAACTGTTGCAGCGCGGCTACATTTTCCTGCCGGAAGGCGAGCACTCGAATGTCATCAGCTTCACGCCGCCGTTGACGATTGCCGAAGGACAGTTGGCCGCAGCGGTGCAGTCACTTGGAGAAGTTCTTGCCGGAATATGAACAAAGCGCGGATAAAAATGGCTCGACGCGAATTGCCCGAATTTTCGCGAATTCAAAGCCCATTAGCGTTAATTCGCGTCTTATTCCGTTCATGAAACTGCCCGAGATGCGCCAGATGTTGTCCGATCGGGGGATTCAACTGACAAAATCCCTCGGGCAAAACTTTCTGCACGAGGAGAAGGTGATTCAGAAAATTGCGGCGGCGGGGGAATTGACCCGGGCCGACAAGGTGTTGGAGATCGGGCCGGGTCTGGGGCCGCTGACGGAGGTGTTGCTCGCGCAGGCAGGCGAGGTGCTGGCCATCGAGATGGACGCGCGGCTGGTGGAGATATTGAAGCGGCGATTTTGCTCGGAGTCCCACCTTCAGGCGGCATCGGGACCGGCTGAAGCCGGGACTCCAAACCTGCATCTCATCCACGCTGACGCCTTGAAGTATTTGGAGAGCGATTCCCACGATTGGCGCGGGTGGAAGCTGGTGGCGAACCTGCCTTATTCGGTGGCTTCTCCGATACTCGTTGAATTGGCGCTGACCGAACATGGTCCTGAGCGCATGGTGGTGACATTGCAACGCGAAGTGGCGGAGCGATTGCGTGCCAAGGCAAACGACGAGGACTACGGTCTGCTGACGCTATTGGTCCAGCTGAACTATGAGCCGAAGGCGTTATTCAAGATTTCGGCGGGCTGTTTCTTCCCGCAGCCGAACGTGGACTCCGCCTGCCTGACGCTGGTGCGCCGGCGGCACCGACTGCTGACGCCGGCGCAGACAAAAGTCTTTGTGCGCGTGGTTAAACAAGCCTTCAGTCAACGGCGTAAGATGATGGCTAAGCTGTTGCGCGCGGACTGGCCGGAGGAAGTTTTGCGTCGTGCCATGAGTGAACTGGGTCTCTCCCCGCAAATCCGCGCCGAGGCCGTAGCGCTGGAGCAATTTGTACAATTGACGGAGCTCATGGTGGAGACGAGGTGAAGAGTCTCACTTCGAGCGACCGGCGGGATGGTGCTTCGGAAAATAGTTAGAGACTCCTTACGTCGTTTCCTACCATGGCCAAAATGAGTGAAGACATCTTCGACATCGTCAATGAGCACGACGAGGTGATTGGTCGTGCGCCGCGCCACGAGGTTCACGCAAAGGGACTGCTGCATCGCGCCGTGCATGTGCTCATCTTCAATGCGAGCGGCGAGACGTTTCTTCAGAAGCGTTCCATGTCCAAGGACCGCGAGCCAGGGCGCTGGGGGGCGGCCTGTTCAGGGCATGTGGACAGCGGCGAGTATTACGATTCGGCTGCCTTGCGCGAGTTGGGGGAGGAATTGGGCTGGAAGCCGCAGGAGGCGTTGCAGCGTGTGTTGCGCATTGAAGCCTGTGCAGAGACGGATCAAGAATTCGTCTGGGTCTATCGCTGCAACGGCGAAGGGCCATTCCATCTGAATCGCGAGGAAGTTGAAACGGGTGAATGGTTCACGCCGATGGCCATTGCCGAATGGATTAGGGTGAAGCCAGGGGACTTCACCATGTCATTTCGGAAGATTTGGGTGGAACTTTCCTTCGCCTGACGATTCGCTTCGCGACGGTTACATGGCAGCGCGATGGCCTTACTGGTGTGGTGTTGAGACTCAGGGCGCAATGCCGCGGACGGAGCGGTAGAAGCGTGAGGGGCCGTTACCCGAGGTGGTGTCTTCCAACTGCACATTACCCAACTCATCCGCCGTGACGGTGCCCAGATTTTGCCAATTGGCTGGATCGAGCGCATCGGTGTATTGGACCGTATAGGTGAAGCCCGGCACGCCGGTGAAGCTGAGTTGGTAAGTCCCTGTTCCAGTGACGATGCCCAGCATTTCATTGACCGGCGGGTCCGGTTGCACGGCCACGTTGACTATGCCCGTCGCCAAACTGCCATGGCCATCTGAGACCAGGTAGGTGAATGCGTCCGCGTTGGTGTTTCCAAACTGTGGCCAGTATTGCACGATCGCATTGGTCAGAATTACCGCTGCACCTTCGAGCGATGGGTTGTTTACGCTTTCAATCGTAAGTAAATCACCATCCATATCCATGTCGTTAGTCAGCAAGTATGGGGCGGAAGTCTCGAACCCCTGGCTCAGCCAACGGACGAACTGATCTGGCTCGGGGCTGGGCGTGTCATTGACGTTAGTGACCGTCAGCGAAACGGTGGCGAGAACAGAGGTGAGGCTGCCGTCGTCGACCTCGTAGGCGAAGTTATCAGCACCGAAGAAGTTGGTGTCGGGCGTGTAGGTCAGGTTTGAAATGGAGCCGGAGAGGAGGCCGTGGGCGGGGTGGGTGACAATCACGAGGTTCAAGGCGGGATCCGTCCCATCGGGATCGGTGATATTCAGCGTGATGGGCGACGATTCATCTTCGGTAACGGTGAGAGCGCTCCCGCTGGCCGTCGGCGCGTCGTTGACGTTGGTGGTGGTCAGCAAGACGAACGCAACCGCCGAGGTGAGGCTGCCGTCGTTAATGCGAAACGCGAACACGTCATTGCCAAAGTAATTGGTGTTCGGCTGATAGGCTAGAATGGGCGCGACACCTGAGAGGCTGCCGTTTACGGGGTTGGTAACGACGATGAAGTCCATGGCCGGGCCATCCGGGTCTGAACCGGTCAACACGATGGGGAGTGCGGTGTCTTCGGCGTTGGTGAGGGACTGGCTGAAGGCGATGGGCGCGGCATTCGCTTCGGTGACGGTAACCACAAATGAATTTGTGATGGCGACGACACCGTCGTTGGCTACGGTGATAATCGGGTTGGTGGACGGGCTTTGCGCTTCGGAAGGTGTCCAAGTGATGACGCCGTTGCTGTCGATGGCGGCTCCTGCGGGAGGATTGGCTAGTGCGTAGGTGATTTGCTGGAATGGCGTGTCAGCGTCGGTGGCGGCGTTGGTGACGGTGACCAGGGTGAGTTCGGTGATGGTGCGATTGGTCGGAGTGCCCGCGAAGATCGGAGCATTCCCGCCGCTGGCGTAGATGTTGTAGTTGGCGATGCTGCCGCCGCTGGTGACAAGGGGCGTGGGCCAGACATTGGTGAAAATGTATTGGCCCCAGCGCAGGGTGCCGCCGCTGGTGTTGTAGAAGACGCGGGCATTGGTGCTGTCGGACCAGATGGCCAGCCAGTAACTGGTATTGCTGGTTAGGCTGAGGGGCGCGGACAAAGGCATTTTCTGCCAGCCCGTGACCGGGTTGGTGACTGCGAGGCTGGTGACGAGGAGGGTGCTCGGCTGCGCGGCATTGTCGGCATAAATGGCACATTGGTAGCGACCGGTGATGCCAGCGACATTTGCATGAATGAACGCCACGGTTAGGTTCGAGGCGGAGGTGAAGCGGCCCGCATTGATGTAGGGGTTGTTGTTCCAGATATTGTCGGAGGTGCCTGCGCTGTTCGTGTTGCCGATGCGGCCGAGGACATCCGGGGGTGGAAGTGGCGGCAAGGGCAGTCCGTTGATCCACTCGCCCAGCACACTGATGTAATTGGTATCCACCATGTTCTTGGCCAGAGGCGGCATTTGATTCGGGCCTACGATGCTGTCGCGCAAGTGGAACACCGACTTCTCCGGGTGTTGCGGCGCGATGATGCGCGCTCCGGCGATGCCGAGGGAATCGTTGGGGATGGCATTGGTCAACCCCTGATTGTTGAGCGGGGTGGAGAAGCGGGCGTCGAAATTTGCCTGCACGCCACCGGGCTGATGACAGTGGGCGCAGTTTGATTGGAGATAGGAACGGACGCGGAGTTCCGGGGTGGCGTTGGTGTCGGTGATGTGCGCGGTCTTCGGCAGGGCGGGGATGCCCGCTTCGTTGAGGCTGACGTTGAACATGCCGACATGGTTGAGGGCCCGCAACTGGTTGTCAGTGTTGCCGGTGCCGGGATAGGTGTAGTCTTCGTTCAACAAACTGGTGCGCGGCCCCAGTACCTGACCGGAGTTGGCGGTGTGACACTGGAGGCAATCCTGCGGGCTGGGATAATACCAGACCTGGCTGCGGGTGCCGGTGGCGGTGGTGATGATATTGGTCTCCTCCAATGCACCGGGCAGCAGGTCTGCGTCGGAATTGTCAGCACGCCATTTGTAAGTGAAGCCATGCCAAGCGCCGTTGGTTCCGCGCACGAGGAAGCGGGTCTCCAGCCGTTTCAACGCCGCCGGGTTGGTGTCGTTCACCGGAAGGTTGAAATGTTTGATCAGGACGCTGCCGGTCGGGAAGGTCCAGTTGCCGTTGGTGGTGAACGCGATGGTTTCGCTGGCGGTGTAGGGCGCGCCGTCGTTGGGCACCACCATCCAGCGCGCCTTGGTCGCGTTGTCGGACCACAGCGGTGCCGTCACATCGAAGGGAATCAACTTCGCGTTGGGAACCAGATTCGTCGTGTCGCTGAACACGCCGGTCTGCGACAGCAAGGCTGGCGGCGGCGGGATGACGGCACCCGAGGCGGCCAGTTTGTAAATTTGTGCACCTTCTCCGCCCATGGACATGAGGATTTCGTTGTTATGGTCCACCCCGAACGAGGTCAGGCCGATGCCAAACGCGGGCATGGTGAGAATCTGCGTTACGACGGCGGGGTTGACACCATCGTAGTCAATGGTCCACACGCGGCCTGAGCCGTTGTCACCGAAGAGGTATTTACCGTAAAGGCTGGGAAACTGGCTGCCACGATAGACGTAGCCACCGATGACACAGTCGTTGCCATTGATGTGCTGGTAGTCGTGAATGGGTGGCTGGTCGGCGCCAATGAGCGGGCTGGGTTTGGCTTTGAAACCAGTGTGCGATCCCTCTTGGTAAGCCCACTGGTAATTGCCGCCCTTCACGATGATGTCCACTTCCTCCCAGGTTGCTTGGCCCACGTCGCCCAGCCAGATCCGATCCGAGACGGCGTCATAGGTCATGCGGTGTGGGCTGCGGAGGCCGATGGCCCAGAATTCCTCCAGGACCGTGCCGTTCGTATTGAGCCAAGGATTATCGTTTGGGATGAAATAATTGCTGGAGTAAGTCGGCGGCCATCCGGGCGGCGGAGTGGCTCCCACGGGTTGCCGCCGGACTGCGTGGCTGCGCGATGGATCCTTGTCCACGTCGATGCGCAGCACGCCGGAGAAAAGCCCGGAATTGATCTTTTGTGTCTGGTTGTAGCCGATCTGCCCGTTCGCACCGTCCTGTGTGCCACCCTCGTCACCATTGCTCAAATACAGGAAGCCATCCGGGTCGAAGAACATGCCGCCTCCATTGTGCCAGAGATGCCGATCAAACTGGTTGATGAGAATCTGTTCCGATGCTGGCACAGCCACCACACCCGCAGGGGTGTTGGTGACGGTGAATCGAGAAAGCCTGTTGTAATTATTGGTGACGGATGGAGCACTGCTTCCCGGGGGGGGGATGATGGGAGAGGGCGAGAAGCTGTAGTAAATGTAAACGTAATAGCGGTTGGTGGAACCCGCCAAACTGTATTGTGGATGGAATGCCAGTCCAAGAACGCCGCAGTCATTGTAACCCTGCGTGACGGGAGTCAGATCAAGGAACAGAACCTTGTTCGTGGTGCTGGCCACGTTGGGAAAGTGCCAGATTTTGCCCTGCCGCTCGCAGACGAACAACCGGTTGGTGCCCGGTTCGGGGACGATGGAAATTGGATCATCAAAGGTGAGATTCGGAAACGCCACCTGAGCTTGCCATGAGGAAACACTGGGGGGGGCGGCGGGGAATTTTGCATCAAAAAAATGACCCACCGTCGGACGCAAGGCCAGTCCGTAGGGTTGCGCCTGCAAACTGGCCAGCCAACAAAACAACACGCCAAACAGGAGTCCTGTGGCGGAACGCAGGGGGGACGGCCAACTCGATTGGTGAACCGGCATTTCCCGGACATTATGACCTAGCGCACGGCGGTTGCAACTGACTCTCTCCCGGGGGAACTCCCAATTCTGACCCCGCAGGCGTCCCCACGCGCTTGACCCTGCCAGCACCCTCCTCTAGGTTCCGCCGCAGCTTAATAATTATGGACGCACAAAACTTCCTGGTACCCATGGTGGTCGAGCAGACCGGTCGCGGCGAACGCGGCTACGACATTTACTCCCGCCTGCTGGTGGACCGCATAGTTTTCCTCGGCACCCCCGTGGACGACATGGTTTCCAACCTGATCATCGCCCAGTTGCTCTTTTTGCAGATGACTGATCCTAAGAAGGATATTCATCTCTACATCAATTCCCCCGGCGGCAGCGTCACAGCGGGATTGGCCATCTACGACACGATGCAGTTCCTGACCTGCGACGTAAATACCTACTGTATCGGCCAGGCTGCCAGCATGGGCGCGGTTCTTTTGGCGGCGGGCACCAAAGGCAAACGTTATGCGCTGCCAAACGCCCGCATCATGATCCACCAGCCGTGGGGCGGTGCCCAGGGAACAGCAGCGGACATCAGCATCCAAGCGCGCGAAATCCTTCGCCTCAAGGATCGCTTGAACGAGATCCTTGGCAAACACTGTGGCAAGAAAGCCGACGATATTGCCAATTCCACCGACCGCGACAATTTCATGTCTGCCGACGAAGCGAAGGTTTTCGGTCTGGTAGATCAGGTGGTTGCCTCCCGCAAGGAGATCACCACGCTCGCGGAGAAGAGTTCGGTGCAAGCTTGATTGACCCATGGCGCGTCCCACCAACATGACCATGTGCAGCTTCTGCGGGAAGTCCCATGCAGAAGTGAAGAAGCTCATCTCCGGCCCGGGCGTTTACATCTGCGACAACTGCATCATTCTTTGCAAGAACGTCCTCGACACCGAGGCTGCGGCCAAGGAGTGCAAGCATAAGCCCATCGGGCGCGTGCCCAAGCCGTCGGAGATCCGGCATGAGTTGGACAAGCATTGCATCGGTCAGGACCATGCCAAGAAGACTCTCTCCGTTGCGGTTCACAATCATTACAAGCGGCTTCAGGTGAAGGAACGCATTGTGGCCGGCGAGCAGCAGTCCGACAACGATCCGCATGCCGAGGTGGAGCTGGAGAAGAGCAACATTCTCATGATTGGGCCGACCGGTTCCGGCAAGACTCTCCTCGCGCGCACGCTGGCCAAGATTCTCGATGTGCCCTTCGCGATCGCTGACGCCACGGTCCTCACTGAAGCCGGTTACGTTGGTGAGGACGTTGAGAACATCATTCTGCGCCTGTTGCAGAATTGTGACTACGACGTAAAGCGCGCCCAGCGCGGCATCGTTTACATCGACGAGATCGACAAGATCACGCGCAAACAAGACGGCCCCAGCATCACGCGTGACGTTTCCGGCGAGGGCGTTCAGCAGGCGCTGCTCAAAATCCTCGAGGGCACTGTTTGCGCCGTGCCGCCGCAGGGTGGACGCAAACATCCCCAGCAGGAATACATCCGGGTGGACACGTCAGACATCCTCTTCATCTGCGGTGGTGCGTTTGTGGGCTTGGAGAAGGTCATTCAAAGGCGGCTCGGTCGTCACGTGATGGGTTTTGCCGGTGCTGAAGAGCAACGCAAGGCTGCCAGTGTGCAACGCGACGAGATTCTCAAGCACGTCGAGCCCGAAGACATGCTCGGCTTTGGGTTCATTCCCGAGTTCATTGGGCGTCTGCCCATGGTGACGACTCTCGCCGAACTTACCGAGAATCAGTTGGTCACGGTGATGACCCAGCCCAAGAATGCGCTCGTGAAGCAATACAGCAAGCTGCTGGCCATGGAAGGTGCGGAACTGCATTTCACCGAAGACGCTCTCCGCGAACTGGCCGGACAAGCTATCAAGAAGGGCACCGGTGCGCGCGCATTGCGCAGCCTGCTGGAGAAGTTGATGCTGGATACGATGTATGACCTGCCCAGCTCAGAAGACATTGCCAGTATCACCATCAACGGCCCCGTGGTGCGCGGTGACTCGAAGCCACTGGTGCAAAACAAAGAAAAGCAGGCCGCGGCGTAGTGGCTCACTTCGTGGCTGCCGACGTGAGGAGGCGGATTTGACGCCGGCGACGGCCCCACCTCACCGCGTCGGTGGCTGCAAAACTTTTATCCATGACCAAACCTGTCAAAGATTCTCCCATCCGTGTCGGAATGATTTCTCTCGGCTGCGCCAAGAATTTGGTGGACGCCGAAATCATGCTGGGTTCGTTGCTCAAGGATGGTGTGGAAATCATCAATGACGCGGCGCAAGCGGATTGTGTCATCGTCAACACCTGCTCGTTCATCGACTCCGCGCAGGAGGAAAGCGTGGACACGATTTTGGAATCCGTTGAGGTGCGTGATGCCAACAATCGTGGTCAGGGCGTGATTGTCTCCGGCTGCCTCTCGCAACGCTTCCGCGATGAGTTGCCCAAGCTGTTCCCCGAAGTGGACGCATTCATGGGCATTGATCAGGTCGCGCAGGTGGGCACAATTGTTCGAGAAGCGATTGCGCGGCGAGAGGGGAAAACCCGAAACCTGAAACCTGAAACCCGTAACCGCAAGTCCAAGATTTCCGCCAAACTTGCCAAGCTCGATCAAGGCCAAGTGCCCGATGAGCACGAGCAACAAAACGCCCTGCGCGGCAGCGACAAGTTCGGCAAAACCAAGACGGTCCTAGTCCCAACCCCAGACGCCAGACCCCAGACGCTAGATCCTGTTTTGGACGTAACCGCCCGCCCGATTTACATCCCGGATTACGAGACGCCGCGCTTCCGGCTGACGCCTCGCCATTTCGCGTATCTCAAGATCGCCGAGGGCTGCAATCATCCGTGCAGCTTCTGCATCATCCCGCGTATGCGCGGTTCTCATCGCAGCCGCACGCAGGCGGACATTGTGGCCGAGGCCAAGGCGCTGATCGCGGATGGCGTGAAGGAGATCAATCTGATTTCCCAGGACTCCACCTACTACGGACTCGACCTGCGACCGAATCACAGCCGCGCCATTTCTTCGCCGGAGAAATTTAACGCGGCAACCAAATCTCTCGCGGCGGATGCCACGACGCTCTGCTCGTTGCTCCGTGAACTGAACAGCCTGCGTGGCGATTTCTGGATTCGCATCCTCTACACGCACCCCGCGCACTGGACGGACGAACTCATCCAGACGATTTCTGAGTGCCGTAAGGTGGCACGTTACGTGGACATCCCGCTCCAGCATATTCACGACAACATGCTCGAACGCATGCGCCGTGAAACCTCCCGGCAATACATCGTGGACCTCATCAAGCGCATTCGTGCAGGCGTCCCTGGCATTGCAATCCGCACCACGTTCATCGTTGGTTTTCCTGGCGAAACCGAGGCTGCCTTTGAGACGCTGCTTGATTTCATCCGTAAAACCAAGTTCGAGCGCTTGGGGGTGTTCACCTACTCAAAAGAGGACGGCACGCGCGCAGGTTCCATGGCTGGGCAGTTCTCCGACAAGCTCAAGCAACAGCGACGCGAACGCGCCATGGCCGCGCAGCATGAAGTGGCGGTGCGGGTCGCCGAGGGATTTGTGGGCCGCACACTCAAGGTGCTGGTGGAAGGCGAGGCTAATGCCAAGCAACTCCAAGCTGCGAATGTTTCCTCCTGGGAACACGGGTTGATGCGTGGAACTGACAAACACACTGCTCAACTCAAAGGACGCTACCTCGTCGCTCGCGGCGAGGCCGACGCACCAGACATTGACGGCCGTGTTTACATCCGTGGCAAGCTCCCCATCAGCCAGTTCGCCAAGGTGAAGATCATTGGCCACACCGATTACGACCTCATCGCCGAGCCTGCTGAGTGCTGACAATATTTTACGGGAATGTTGCCCGCCAGTGCTTTGAAACTTGCAACGCTCAACCGGCAACCTGCAACCTCACCGCAATGAATCTGCCGAACAAGCTGACCACTTCGCGCTTTGTCATCACTGCGGCGTTTCTTGCGGTGATGTTCTCGGAGGTGCCCTATCACCAGACCATCGCACTGGTGTTGTTCAGCATTGGTGGTATCACGGATCTCCTCGATGGCCGCATCGCCCGGCAGCACAAGCTCATCACCAATTTCGGCATCCTCATGGACCCGCTGGCAGACAAAATCATGACCTGCTCGGCGTTCATTGCCTTTGTGGCCATGCCCGAGACAGGCATGAAGGCGTGGATGGTGGTCGTGATTGTCTCTCGTGAGCTGGCCATCACAGGTCTCCGACTGATCGCCGCCTCAAAAAATCTTGTGCTCGCGGCGGAAGGTTTCGGCAAACACAAGACCATCTCCCAGATTGTCGCCATCATCGCCATCCTGACCGTTCAGGCTTACCCTCAGTGGGGCAGGATGGGGGATGCGGTGTTCGGTTTTCATCTTGCTGGCAGCACACCCTGGTCGGTGTCCTTTGCCCAGCTGTCCATCTGGGTTGCCGTCACGCTGACCATTCTTTCAGGAAGCATTTATCTTTGGAAGAACCGCGAAGTTTATCTGCGGGACATGTGAACGTCACGGCAGTTGGCTGGTCACGAAGCAGCAGCGCTTTTTTGCGCCCTCCGCGCCAGCCTTTCAGCTCGGCTCTCTGACCTAGACGCAAAGGAGGGATTGGGTTACAGGTAATCGGGCATTCCACAGGCCATGCCAAAATGTCAACGAATGCCATTCTAGTTCTGATCATTCTGGTAAGCGCGGTGGCGTTGTTCGTCACTGAGAAGCTCGCCATTGACATGGTCGCGCTGATGGTGCTCGGCGCGGTGTTGCTGCTGGGGCTGGTCACACCTGAGGAGGCGCTGTCGGGCTTCAGCAATTCTGCAACCGTCACCGTTGCCGCCATGTTTGTGCTCAGCGCGGGCTTGCAACGCACCGGGGTTTTAAGGGCAATTGGCCGGCGTTTGTTTAAGGTGGGGCGCTATCCGTTGCTGCTGATGACAGTGATTGCCGTGGTGGTGGGCGGCGTCTCTGCTTTCATCAATAACACCGCTGCGGTGGCGGTCTTTTTACCTTTGGTGCTGGCGTTATCCCAACGACTCAAGCTGTCGCCGTCCAAGTTCCTCATGCCGATGTCGTTTGCATCAGAGTTTGGCGGCGTATGCACGCTGATTGGATCTTCAACCAACCTGCTGGTCAGTGCGATTGCCGTGGATTATGCATTGCGCCATCCGGGGGTGCCGGGGTTGGGGGCATTTTCCATGTTCGAGATGGGCAAGCTGGGCATGATCTTGTTTGGGGCGGGCATTGTTTATCTGGCTGCGGTGGGTTATTGGCTGTTGCCATCCCGTCGCGGCGAGCAACTGACGGAGGCCTACCAATTGGACAATTACATCACCGAGCTGCAAGTGATGCCGGGTTCGCCATTAATCAAGAAATCGCTCATGGAACTGCGCCTTGGCGACAAGGAGGGCGTGTGGGTGCTGGAAATCATTCGCGAGAAGACCAAGGTGTGGGCACCCATGAATGAATCCATCCGGGAGGGCGACGTGCTGCTTGTCGAGGGCAAGCTCGACAGCTTGATGGAATCCAAGGAGGCACTAAAACTTCAGATTGCGCCAGAGTTCCACCTGCAAGATGACACCTTAAAGAAAGAGGATCGCACTCTGATCGAAGTGATGGTGGCGCCATCTTCACGAGTTGCGGGCCGGACATTGCGCGGGTTGGACTTCAACCGGCGTTACGACGCCGTGGTGCTCGCGATTCAACGGCAGGGACGTTCATTGCGTGAGCAACTCAGCTCGGTGCGGTTGCGATTTGGGGATTTGTTGCTGTTGCAGGCACCCAAAGGGGTGGCGGACAAATTACGTCCGGACGCAGACTTTGTGGTCATGGATGAGAAGGGTGGCTTGAACATCCGTCGCAGCCGAGTGCCGGTGGTATTGGGGATTCTGATGTTCGTGGTGGGGCTGGCCGCGATGAACGTTTTGCCGATCATGGTCTCGGCGATTCTAGGCTGCATAGCCATGCTGCTCACGGGTTGTTTGCGATTGGAGGAGGCATATCAGGCGATTGATTGGCGCGTGATTTTTTTGCTGGGCGGCGTGCTGCCTTTGGGAATTGCGATGCATAAGAGCGGTCTCGCAGCGACGGTTGCGGAGCATACGGTCTTCTTGGTGGGTGACTTCGGGCCAGTGGCAGTGCTGGCTGCGTTCTACATTTTGACCGCCATATTGACCGAGTGCATGAGCAACAATGCGTCGGCGGTGTTGCTCGCGCCGATTGCGGTTTCCACCGCTATTCAAATGGACATCAGCCCGAAGCCGTTGCTCATGGCGATTGCGTTCGCGGCTTCGACGAGTTTTGCCACGCCGGTCGGGTATCAGACGAACATGATGGTTTACAGTCCGGGTGGCTATCGCTTCACCGATTTCATGAAGGTGGGCACGCCTTTGATTATTATCTTTGGCGTCATCTCCGTTTACTTTATCCCGAAATTCTGGCCGTTCTGACCGCTGTCAGTGGGCGGAAGAAATTCATGTGTGATTGGGCCACGGGCGCAAAGTTGCTTTGTAGAAAATTTTTAATGCGGGTGCCGTCTTGAGTGGTGGTGAGTGCTGCTAGGACTTTGGTCAAACCACCCCTGTTTGAACGCGTGGCCGAGCTGGCCATGCGTATGGCCCACCGATATCTGGCGGACTACGGTGCGACGCTCAGTCGTCATGATTTTACCCAGC
>Ga0075471_10000527_pt1 | contig 23054 bp, 20 predicted proteins | sample DEB19_08_DNA_2_FD_74787 | JGI IMG/M metagenome (GOLD analysis project Ga0075471, IMG submission 74787) | Aqueous microbial communities from the Delaware River and Bay under freshwater to marine salinity gradient to study organic matter... | ecosystem: Environmental > Aquatic > Marine > Coastal ... | reverse complement strand
GCCAGCTTCACGAGAAGTCGGCCTGGCCGCTGCAGCGAGAGTTGGTCGCCGGCCTGGGGCATGTGATCCACGTGCAATGAGATGTCCGGCACCACGATGTCCTGGCGCGCCCAATGCCGATCGACCAGCCCCAGTTGGAACGTGTAGCGGCCCGGCATGAGCGGATTGGGGTCGACGACGCACGTAAGCGTCGACGTGCCCGGCGGCAGCAGCGTCGATTCCCTGGACACGTCGTCGCTGTGCGATGTGAAAAGCGACACGCCGTCGGTGTCGAGAACCTCCACCCCGACGGTCCCCGCGAAGGGCTTGTCGAACGGATTTGTGACATCCATGGCGATGCAAAACGGCTCGCCGGCCAGGACAGTCGCGCGCGGCTGGCCTGCCGAGTTGAGGATCGAAACCCGGGCGAACGCGGGCTGCGCCGGTGCGTCCCGGCCGAGAAACTCCTGCGTCGCAGCGCCGGCCGCCTGCTGGCAGCCATCCAGGTATGCGTCGACGATGTCGGTGACGCGGCCGGAGGCCGCCACGGTGCCACGGTTCAGGAGGACAGCGTGCGTGCACAATCGCCGGACCGCCATCATGTTGTGGCTCACGAACAGCACCGTGCGTCCGTGTCCCGCGACGTCCTTCATCTTTCGCAGGCACTTCTGCTGGAACTCGGCGTCCCCGACGGCCAGCACCTCGTCGACGACCAGAATCTCCGGCTCCAGATGGGCGGCGACGGCGAACGCCAGCCGCACATACATGCCGCTCGAATAGTGTTTGACCGGCGTGTCCAAAAACCGCGCGACCTCCGCAAAGTCCACGATCTCGGCGAACCGCGACCTGATCTCGGCCTTCGTCATGCCGAGGATCGCACCGTTGAGAAAGATGTTTTCCCGGCCGGTCAATTCAGGGTGGAAACCGGTGCCCACTTCCAAGAGGCTCGCCACCCGCCCGCGGAGGCGAATCGTGCCGGTGGTCGGCTCCGTGATCCGCGACAGAATCTTCAACAGCGTCGATTTTCCCGCGCCATTGCGGCCGATGATGCCGATGACGTCGCCACGCTGCACCTGGAAACTCACGTCCCGGAGTGCCCAGAAATCCTCGCTGGTCGCGTCCTGCGCTCCGGTGGCTCCGGTCGCTCCTCGCACCAACGCCGTCAACGAGTCTCGCAGCGTCGCATACGACCCCGACGCCTGGTGTCGCAGGCGGTATCGCTTGCCAACGCCTTCCACGCTGATGATCGGTTCGCTCATGCGTCAGACGATGTCCGCGAAGCCTTTTTCCGTCCGTCGGAAGAACCGTACGCCCAGCATCAGCATGGCTACGGTGGTCCCCACCGACATCAGGAGTGAGGGCACATGCAGTGACTGCTCGGCGCCGATGGACCACCTGAAGCCGTCGATCACGCCCACCATCGGATTGAGGGCGTACACGAGCCGCGCGAACGCGCCAAGTTTCTCCTCGACCACCGACGACTTGAATCCGACCGGCGACACGTAGAGACCGAATTGCACGACGAACGGTATCAGGAAGCGGAAGTCGCGGTATTTCACGTTCAGCGCCGTCGCGATCAGCCCCGGCCCGAACGCGGCAGCCAAGGCGAGGGCCACGAACAGCGGCAGCAGGACGATCCGTGCCGGCGGCATGAACCCGTACCACGCCATGACCAGAGCCATCATCAGCAGCGTGATCGCGAAATCGACGAGTGAGACGATCACCGAACTGGCGGGCAGGATGATCCGTGGGAAGTAGATCTTCGAGATCAGGTTGCCATTGGCCACGAGGCTGTTGCTCGCGTCCGAGAGTGCCGCCGAGAAGAACTGCCAAGGCAGCATGCCGCCGAGGACCAGAATCGGGTATGGCACGCCGCCCGAAGGCAGCCCCGCCACTCGGCCGAAGATGACGACAAAGATCGCCATCGTGAACAGGGGCCGCAGCACGGCCCACAGCACGCCGAACACCGTCTGCTTGAACCGCACGAGCAGATCGCGCCACGCGAGGAAGATAAACAGGTCACGATAGCGCCACAGGTCCCGCCAGTAGTGGGCCTCGGCTCGACCGGCCTCGATGACCATCTCATCCATGGGCTGCAGCAGTCTTCGGGATCATACGATCAGGGGCGCGACACGGCCGGGCACGCCGTAGACGAGCGAGTCGGCGGGCACGTTCGCCAACGCGCACGAATTGGCGCTGATCTTGCTGCGATCGCCCACCCGACGCCCGGGACCGACCGAGGCATGCATGCCCATGAAGACGTCGTCTCCGATGCTGGCATGCCCGCCGAGCGCGGCGTAGGGCGAGAGCACGGCGAACGCACCGGTGCTGGCGTCGTGGGCGACCGACGCGTGGTAATTGAGCAGCGTGCAGGCTCCGACACGTGCCGCCTCGCTGACGACCACGAACGGACAGACGATGGTGCCGGCACCGATGGACGCGGTGCGGGCCACGACGGCCGTCGGATGCACCAGCGACAGGAATGTCGCGCCGCGCCGCAGGAGCGCCTCCGCCACCCGCCGGCGGACGGCGGGAATCCCGATGCCCAGCAGGAGCCCGTCACCGGGAGCCGGCTGGTAGCGTTCCGGATCGGAGATGATGTCGAGCCTGGTACCACCTTCGTCCACTCTGCCGCCCGCCGCCGCCACGAACCCGGCGATCAGTCCGGCCCGGTCGGGCCACGCATCGCACGCCCACTGCAAAACCTCGCGACCGAAGCCACCGGCGCCGACGATCAGGATGCGGGATACGGCGGACGGTTCGATCATCGCGACAACGACACGTCGGAGAGACACGCGGGCACGGGTGCGCCGGCGCGCACTCCGTTCCCCTGGGTGGCGAACCCGCCGCTCTTCGCCGCGAAAAACCGACTGCACTCTCGACTATACACTGCCCCGTATAAATTCCCGCCGCGCACGGGCACGACGCGAAAGGGCTGGTTTTTCGGCACTATTCGGCCCCCGCGCGGGCTCCCTCCCCCAATCCCCTGCGGCAGTCTCATGACGCCCCCCCCCCGTCGACGGTCAGGGTCTGGGCGGTGATGAACGCCGCTCTCGGGCTCGTGAGAAACTCGATGGCAGCGACGGCGTCGGCAGGGTCACCCAGGCGGCCGAGCGGCGTGCGCCGGACGATTCTCGCCCGATCGTCGTCGGCCAACGACGACGACAGATCCGTCTCCATGAATCCGGGCGCGACGGCGTTGACGCGAATGCCCCGGGGGCCGAGCTCGCGGGCCAGGCTGCGGGCGAATCCCTCGAGCCCGGCCTTCGTCGCCGCGTAGACCGCGAGTCCCCGGGAGCCGCGCGCCGCGACCACCGACGACACGACGACGATCGATCCGCCGTCGCCAGGTGGCTGCACGAGCATCTGCCTGACGGCTTCCCGCACCAGCACGATGGCGCCGCGCAGATTCACCGTGAGCATCGCGTCTATCTCGTCGTCGGACACCATCGCGACCACGCCCGCGGAGGCCACGGCGGCATTGGCGATGCAATGATCGACCCTGCCCCACTCCGCAGCGACGCGGTCGACGAAGCCGCGCACGGCGACCGCGTCCCCGGCGTCACACCGCTCCGCGTGCAGGCGTCCCGGGTGCCGAGCGACCAGCCGGTCGAGCGCCGTCGATCCGACACGGGAAAACGTCGCCACGCGATCGCCGCGTTCCAGGAGCCGCTCGACCACGGCCAGACCGAGGCCGCGGGAACCTCCGGAGACGATCGCGGTGGGGACCATGTGGTCGACTGGAGCCGACGGGACGGGGCGGCTGTGCGGCGTCATGCCGAACGACGGGGCACCTTGCCCGCGGGATTCGTGGTGATCCTCTTCACGATGTCGAGGATCCTGGGCACGCTGGCCGCCTCCAGTGCCTCGCGGCACGCCGCCCGCGCCGCGGCGCGGACGTTGTCGGGGGTGCTGCCCGCCGGCAGGGGATCCGTCAGAACGATCTCGGCCGCCACGAGTTCTCCGGTGATGGCGCTGGGCATCCCATAGACCCGTGCATCGGCGACACCGACGACGGCCCGGAGCATCTCCTCGATGCGCCGCGGCAGAACCTTCGTGCCGCCCACCACGATGACATCGCTGCGTCGGCCGGCGAACTCGTACCTGTCACCACGACGCTCGACAACGTCGCCCGTGGCCACTTCGGCCGAATCGCGGGAGAGCTGCACGAGCAGCTCTCCGTCGCGGCGCGTCGCGAGCCGCACTCCCCCCGGCAAGGCCCGGCCCAGCCAATTCGCCGGGAAACCGGGCCTGCCATCGGACACCCGAAACACCTCCCCCAGTTCCGTCGTGGCGTAGACCTGCGTGATCTTCGCGGCAGGAAAGGCGATCGTAGCCTGCTCGAGCAGGGGACCGTCCGCCGCCTCACCACCGAGCGTGATCCGGTCAACGCCGGACTTCGCGAGCAGCTGCCTGTCGCCCGAAGCCAACAGCCGGCGCAGCAGCGTAGGCGTCGCGGGCAGGACGGTGGCCCGCTCCTCGACGATCGCGCGGAGGACGGTGTCGGGGTCCCGCGACGCGGGAACGACCACGCGGCCGCCGGTCAACAACGCCTGCAGCCACACCTGGATCCCCGCCCAGCGAGTGGCGTCATACACGAGAATCCAGCCGAGGCCGTGCCATTGCTCGGCCAGCCGCGCCGCAGCCAGCAGAGAATCCCACGAGTGTTCGACCAGCTTCGGCGGACCGCTGGTGCCCGATGTGGCGACGACGATCTGCGTGGCCACCGCCTCGAACTCGCGTCGCGGCGCCGTGGGATCGGCGGCCAGCGTCAGTGAATCGTCGATCGCGACCCACTCGCGCAGTTCCCCGACGAGGTCCCGGGAGTCCTCCGCGAGGAACGCCACCGGAACATGCTGTCTGCCGCAGGCGGCGGCGATGACGACGAGCGATTCCGTGCGCCGAGCCCGCACCACCACGCCCACCGGCCGCACCGCATCGAGCGCTGACTCGAGCGTCGTGATCGCGGTGGCGAGCGTGCCGTAGTCGATCGGTCGCGGAGCGGCACCTGCACCGGACACGATCGCGGTCCGGTCGGGGCTTTGCCGAGCGACGGCCGAGATCGCTACCGCCAACCGGTCTTCTGCCGAGGCATCGGCGAGGTGGCCGGACGACGTCTGGATTGACTGCACGTGCGACGGCGGATTCATGGCGATATCAGCTCCACAAGCGCGGGGTCGCGAACACGGCCGCTCGAAGGTGAGTATAGAGGCACGATCGCTTTCAGTCCGTCCCTGCGGCCGCCGACGCCGTGAATCGTTCATACGCGGCGACCAGATCCGCTACCGTCCGCAGCGCGGGCCGTGCCAATCCCGCCGGCGGCGTGCGAAACGGGTCGATTCCCAACGACCGCTCCAGGAGGACGACCGTCTGGGCGAGATCGAGCGAATCCAATCCAACGTCCGCCGCGAGCAGCATGGACGGCTCGATCGACGTCGTGTCGCGGCCCGTCTCCCGCAGCACGGTTTGGATTGCCTCCGCGACAGGGGCGAAGAATCGACTCATGGAAAAAACTCCCGCATCGTGGCGGCCCCCGGCGCCGTCACGCCCCGTCCGGTGACGGCTTGACCGATGATCTGCACGGCTGTGACCAGCATGATCCACACGTCCAGGAGCGGCCAGTACCACATCTTCAGCATATCGACGTATTGGGCGTCGTATTCCAGTCGCTGCGGCCACTCGACCGCATTGCGGCCATGAATCTGCGCCCAGCCGGTGAGACCGGGACGGACGCAGAGTCGCGTTGCCTGGCGGTCGGAATAGCGGGGGATGTACGTGAGTGGCAGCGGCCGCGGCCCCACGAGACTCATGTCGCCCACGAGCACGCTGACCAACTGCGGCAGCTCGTCGAGGCTCGACCGTCGCAGCCAGCGGCCGAAGTGCCCGAGCCGATCCGCGTCCGGAAGGGCCCGGCCATCCGCGCCGACCGTGTCAGCCATCGACCTGAATTTCACGATCCTGATGGGCCGTCCATCCTTGCCTGCCCGCACGTCGACGAAGAACACCGGTCGCCCCATCCACGCCCGCACGGCGCACCACACCGCCGCGAAGAGTGGCATGAGCACGAGCAGCGCGGCAGCGGAGAGGACGACGTCGCCGAGTCGCTTCAGGTAGCCGCAGCACATCACGGCATCCTCCACCGTCCGGCCGGCTGACCGGACGACGAACGCAGACTTGTGGCCGTCGCCGGTCTTGCCGACCGCTCACCGCGCGACACGCGGCACCTTCCTCTCCGCGATCGTCACCAATCCCGGCAGCAACACCATCGTCGCGACCAGTGCCACGATGATCGCCTGATCCGCGACCCTGCGGACCATCGGGTCGAGGAGCGGAGCCACGGCCACCGTCGCCCCGAAGGCCGCAATGCCGCCGTACAACCAGGCCACCGCCCGATGCGACCACCCGGCGATCACCAGCCGTTGGTAGATGTGGCTGCGATGTGCCTGAAACACCGCTTCTCCCCGTCCGAGCCTGCGCAAGAACGTGTACGCGGTATCGAAGATGAAGGGCCACGCGGCGACCGCGGCCACCGCCAGCGCCTCCGGCCTGCAGTCGGCAGGCAGGGCGAGCGGCAGTGCCGCCAGCGTGAACCCGCAAAAGGCGCTGCCGACGTCCCCCATGAAGATTCGGGCCGGCTGCCAGTTGAGCGTCAGGAAGCCGAGGGCGCTTCCAGCCAAGGCCGCCGCGGGCAGCGCCACCGTGCCCGCCCCGAACGCGGCCGCCACGGCGGCGGTGCCCGCCGCCATCGCCATCGCCGTGATTCCCGCGATCCCGTCGGTTCCGTCCATGAAGTTGAAGGCGTTCGTCAGGCCGACGATCCAGAGGAGCGTCAGTGGCCCCGCCGCGGACCCGAAACGCAGCGGACCGAACGACCCGAGATCGACCCACCGCACCGGACCGAGCGCCGCCGTCACGGCGACCGCAGCCGCCACGTGGACGGCGAATCGCAGGCGATTCGACAGCGTCCAGACGTCGTCACACCAGCTCACCACCGCGACGGCCAGCGCGGGCAGCATGACGCACGCCAGCGGCCGCAGCGATTCCGGCCGCAGCGCCGCCACTGCGCCGACGACGGCCGTGACCACGCCGACGATCGCGAGTCCGCCGCCCCGCGGCGTGCTGCGCACGTGGCTGCTGCGGGCGTTGGGGGTGTCGACGATGCCGCGGGCCGTCGTCCACGCGACCAGCGCGCGTGTGAGCGCTGCTGCGACGAAGACCGTCGCGACGCACCATGCCATCCAGAGCCCGAAGACGGTCATGGCTGCCGTTCCGTAGAGACGTGATCAGGGCTGGTGCGCGGTGGCGATCGCCTCGCACACGGCTTCGCAGACGTTCTCGTCCACGTGTGCCCCGACCGGGAGGGCGAGGCTGCGCGCTGCCAGCGCCTCGGTGACAGGCAGGGGCCTCGTCCGATCGTGGAAGTGCTCGAACGCGGTCTGCCGGTGGCACGGCGGATCGTAGTACGCCCGCGTCTCGATGCCGCGGGACGCGAGCACTCGGCGGACGGAATCGCGGGTCATCCCGAACCGCGAGGGATCGATGGCGATCGAAAAGTCCTTGTTGCTCGACGCGGCCCCGGGCAGCGGCTCCACAAACGTGATGCCCGGCAGGGATCCGAGCTCTCGGCGATATACCGCCGCGATCGACCGGCGCCGGCCGGCGACCTCGTCGAGCATCGCCAAGGACGCGCGGGCGACCGCGGCGTTGATCTCGGGCATCCGCCCGTTGACGCCCGCAAACAGCGCGTCGTACGAGCCGTCGTTGCCATACTCCCTGCCGAGCCGCACGAAGTGCGCAAGGCAGTCGCAGTCGGTGGCGACGATGCCTCCCTCGCCGGCGACCACGAGCTTGGTGGGCGACAGGCTGAACACCTGCGCCGTCGCGCCGCCACCGACGGGCCGACCGTGCACCGTCGCCCCGAATCCGTGCGCCGCGTCCACGACGAGGGGCAGGCCGTGCTCCGCGGCCACGGCCGACAATGCGGGAACGTCGCATGGGTTGCCGAAGTTGTGGCAGGCCGAGATCGCGACCGTGCGCGGAGTGATCGCCGCCGCCACGGCCTGCGCGGTGACGTTCGTCGTCCGCGGATCGACATCGACGAACACGGGGCGGAGATTGTTCCAAACGATCGCCGCCGGCGCGGCGAGGAACGTGAAGCTGGGAACGATGACCTCCCCCACCGCTTCGGTGCGGGCACCGCTCCGCACCACACCAAACCGGGACAGCGGCTCCAAGCCACCGACGTCGCAGGTCACCATGCCACTCCGCCGACTGCGGCAGGCGCCGGCCGCGAGGTCGAGCCCCCTGTACACGAGCATCAGCCCCACCGTGCAACTGCTCACCGCCACCGCATGCCGCACGCCGAGGAGCCGGGCGACCTGGCTCTCGAGCCGCTCGACCTGCGGCCCCTTGGTCAGCCTGCCGCTGGCCAGAATGTCGGCTACCACAGGCTCGATCACGCCCGGCGGCGGCAGCACCGGCCGCGAGAATGGCACACGGACCCCGACGGCCGCGGGATCGCCCGCGCCGTGCAGCTCCGGGATCACGCTGAAGCGGTCACTTGGCATGCGTCTTCCGTGGCAGTGCCGGAATCTCGTCGGCGCCGCAATGGCTTCCATATTCCGGGACGATCGCCCGCATCCGAGACCGCACCACCTCCGCCGGCTCGTCGACCAGCTCCGCGAGGTCGTCGATCAAGGCCTCGGCCTCGGCGAGCGTGGTCGGTCGGTGCTGCGCGCAAAACACCTTGGGATGGTTCGTCGCCAGGCGATGCTCGTCGTCGAAGTAGAGCTCTTCGTAGAGCTTCTCGCCGGGCCGCAGGCCGGTGAACACGATCTCGATCTGATCTTCCGTGAATCCGGAAAGGGCGATCATGTCGCGGGCGAGATCGACGATCTTGATACTCTCCCCCATGTCGAGCACGAAGATCTCGCCACCCCCGCCCATGGCGGCCGCCTGCAGCACCAGCTGTGACGCCTCCGGAATCAGCATGAAGTAACGGGCGATGCCCGGATGAGTCACCGTGATCGGCCCGCCACGGCGAATCTGCTCCTGAAAGATCGGGACCACGCTGCCGTTGCTGGCCAGCACGTTGCCGAAGCGGACCACCATGAACTTGGTCTCCGACTCCGCGTTGAGCGCCTGCACGAACCGCTCGGCGACGAGCTTCGAACACCCCATCACGCTGGTCGGATTGACCGCCTTGTCGGTCGAAATCATGACGAACACGCGCACGCCGTGCCGATCGGCCAGCCGTGCCATGCACTGCGTTCCGAGGCAGTTGTTCTTGATGGCTTCGACAGGGTTCGATTCCATCATCGGCACGTGCTTGTGCGCCGCCGCATGGAAGATAACGTCCGGACGATGGGCGGCGATGACGTGGCTCATCCGCGTCTCGTCGGCGACGTCGGCCACGATCGCCTCGAACCGCGGCCGCGGATCGAGCCGGGCGAACTCCTGCTCCAGGAGAAACAGGGAGTTCTCGGCACGCTCGACCAGCAGAAGGGCTTTCGGCTCGTACCGCAGCACCTGGCGGCACAGTTCGGAGCCGATCGACCCGCCGGCCCCGGTCACGAGCACGGTCTTCCCCTCGATGAGCCGCGCCACCGCGGCATCGTCGAGGACGACCGGTTCGCGCCGCAGCAGGTCCCGGATCTCCACGGCTCGGGGCTGAAATACAGACCGGTGGTCGCCGCTGTCGAGGAGCTCGTCGATGGCGGGGATCACCTTGACGTCGGCACCAGATTCCGAGCATTCCGCCATGAGCTTGCGAAATCGGGCTCCCGGCAGTGCCCCGGACCTCACCATCACGTCGTCGATCCGCCTGCGCCGCACCTCGTCGGCCACGCGGTCGATCCCGCCGAGCACGGGCACCCCGCCAACGCGATGGTGCTGCAGCCCCGGATCGTCGTCGAGGAAGCCGACCACCGAATACTGCGTGCTGGACGCGGCCGCCAGATTACGAGCCAGCATCTCGCCGTGCTCGTCGGCTCCGACGATCAGCACGGACCGTATCGGCAACCCGGTCAACAGGGGCTGCACCTCCTGACGGATGAACCGCCACAGGGCCCGGATGCCGCCGATGGCCAGCACGGTGACAGCCCAGTCGAGCACGAGCACACTTCGCGGGATCCTGGGAATCCCGAGGTGGAGGGCTGGCGACGCGAGCAGTCCGTCGGCAAACCACACCAGCAGCATCGAGATGGTCGCGGCCCAGACCAGCCTGGTCAGGTCGCTGAACGACGTGTGCCGCCACGGGGAATGGCACTGTCCCAGTGCGTAGAAGATCGAGGTCTTCGCCGCCAGCAGCAGGAAGACCGTCGGCCCGTACACGGCCAGCCATCGGGACTCGACGGTGAAGTCGTACCGGACCAGAAAGGAGATCCAGTAGACCGTCGCGAAGATGGCGGCATGAATCCCGAGAAGGATGGCCGACTTTGGGGTGATCCGACGTCTGGCTGCCACGGTGGTGTCTACTGGGGGGCGGACCTGACGATTCATCATACTCAGCCAGTCGCGCATGTTCCCGGATCCTGCTCCCGTCGGCCGGAGCCAGCCCCGTGCGGCCACCGGCGCCGAAAGTTTCGCAGAAAAACGCGTCGGCACATCGGAGCCTGCCCCGGTACCCAGGCCCTATTCGACCGTGGTAGAGCACCCGCTCGGGAACCGCAAAAGGCTCCTCGCTCGGGGCTGCGGCGGCCGCACGCCCGTCGAGCGTTCGCCGCCCCCCGCGCCTCCGTTTCCCATGCTTCCAACTCGCCGCTCCAGCAGGCCGGGAACCGCTCTAGGCTCGCTCCAGATCGACGTCCTCGACTTCGACCGACGCCCCCTGATTGAGGAACCGCACGGCGACCACCAATCGATCTTCGCCTCGGCGCCGGACCACCATGCCTTCGAGTCCACGGAGGGGCCCGCTCCGCACCCGCACGGGCTGCCCCGGCTCGAGCCGGGCTTCCGGGGTGAGCGGCCGATCCGTGTCGATGAGACGCTTGATGGAGCGAAGGTCCGCGACGAACGCAGCCGCGTTGGGAATCGGCATCCATCGCGCGATGGCATTGGTAGCCAGCGCGGCCCGCCGTTGTTCGTCATCGACCACTGAAAACACGTAGCCGGGAAACAAGGGCACGAACGACACCCGCGTCCGCCCGCCTGCCGAACGCAGCCGCCTGCGGATGAGCGGCGCGTAGAAGGCGATCCCCGCGGCCTCCAGCTTCCGCATGAGGTCCTTCTCGCGACGCGACAGCGTGTAGAAGGCCACCCATCGGGCATCGTCGGGGCCGGGGTTCACGGACGCCGTGGCCACAGCATCCCCGCCGGAGCCTTCCAACAAGTCGGGAGGAAAGATGTCGCGCTGTCTGGGAAGGATCGGCATTGTGGGCAAGCTGCTGGGCGAGCGAGATCCAAGCGGCGCGCACTCCGTTCCCATGGGTGGCCTTTCGGCCTCCTTCGGTCGCGGATTCCTCGCCGGGCGTTGCGGAGCCGTCCCATGTTACGCAGCCTGTGAACCAAAGAACGACTGCGATCGACCGACGCACGACACTGGCTGGCAAACAGCGCAAATTTTTCCGGCCAGTTGTGCCGATGAAAACGATTACACCGACCTTTCCGGTCGCAGCGAGTCTTCATGCACACGACAGCCAGATCGAAAAATCGTCCGATCACGCGCCGCGGCCCCGGCGATGGCCGGGGATTTCGCACGGCGTGCGTGGCGGTGCTGATCGCTTCCACGGCCTGCTCCAGCGGCTGCCACATTTCCGGACGGCCGCAGCGCACGACCACGCGGCAGGCCACGCTCGCGGCCAACTGCCCCGCGGACCCCGGCCGCATGCCGGCGAAGGAACTGGCGAAGGTCACACTGCCGCCCTACGTCATCGAGCCCCCGGACATCCTGCTGATCGACGCCCTCCGCGTGGTGCCCAAGCCCCCGTTCCGCATCCAATCCTTCGACTCGTTGCAGGTGATCGTGGAGGGCACGCTCCTCGAACAGCCGATCAACGGGCTCTATGTGGTGGAGCCGGGCGGGATGCTCGATCTGGGCCCGTCGTACGGGAAGGTGATGGTCGGCGGCCAGTCGCTCGAAGAGGCCCAGGACGCGGTGTTCCGCCATTTGAAGCGGATCCTGCGCGAGCCGCAGGTGTCGCTGACGCTCGCCCAGGCAGCCGGCCAGCAGCAGATCGCGGGAGAGCACCTCGTCGGCCCCGACGGCACGATCAATCTGGGCACCTACGGCAACGTCTACATCACCGGGATGACGCTTGCGGAGGCCAAGGAGGCGATCGAAAAGCAGCTGTCGAACTACCTCGATGCACCGCTCGTGGCGGTCGACGTCTTCAGCTACAATTCGAAGGTCTATTACGTGATCACCGAAGGCGCCGGCTACGGCGACAACGTCGTCAGGTTCCCGGTCACCGGCAACGAGACCGTGCTCGACGCCATCGCGGGCATCAACGGCCTGTCGCGTCTGTCGAGCAAGGATATCTGGATCGCCCGCCCCGCCCCGTCGGGCGTGGGGTGCGATCAGGTGCTGCCCGTCGACATCGAGGCGATCATGAAGGGTGGCTCGACGGCCACCAACTACCAGCTGCTGCCGGGCGATCGCGTGTTCATCAGTCAGGATCCGTGGGTCGCCTTCGACAGCGTGGTCGAAAAGATCACCGGGCCGTTCGAGCGGATCTTCGGGTTTGGCCTCGTCGGTGTGCAGACAGTGCAGACGTTCAACCGGCTGCCGTTCGGCTTCAATCCCGGCGTCTTCTGCTGGGTGGCTCGCGAGGTGTACGGTGCGGACGATCCGCGCTGGCTGCTGTTCCGGGCCTGGATGCTGACCGACGCCCCGGTGTGGTTGCGTGACCTGTACGCGGCCCACGGCGAGCACTTCGCCGCCTGGATCCACGACAAGCCTCTCGTGAAGGCCGCTCTCAAGGTGCTGATGGATTGGGCGATCGCCAGCCGCTTTCCCGCGACACCGTGACCCGGACGACCGTCAGGCCCGTGTGGCGGCGGCTGGCATGCCGCACGCTGGGGTACGATAATGCCTCCCGGAGAATGACCTCATGACAAGCCTGCCGCGACACTGGAAGAAGGCCGTCACAGCCTGCGTGCTGGTCCTCGTGGCCAGCGGCGATCTTGCCGCCCAAGGCCCGGGCGGCGGGGGTCAGGCCGGTTCCGCAACACCGTTCTCCAGCATTTACAAGCGGCCGACGCTGAGCCCCTACGCGGCACTCGGCTTCCAGGGATCGAACCCGCTGACGGGGGGCACGCTCGGCGCCATGCAGGGCCTCGTGCGACAGCAGCAGCAGGTTCAGTCGCAGATGCGGCAGAGCATCCAGCAGACGCGCGACATCAGCCAGCTCCGCTCCCAGGTGCGGAGCGTCGGCAACCGCCAAAACAGCATGATGAACGAGACGATCCGGCCCACCGGACACGCGTCGACGTTCATGAACATGTCCCACTACTATCCCGGCTTCTGAACCCCGGCCCGCGTCGCAGCGGCACTGCCGGACGTCATGGATGGCCCGCAGGCTCCGGCAGTTCGTTCCGGCGTCTGCGCGAGGTACGATCATGGTGTCCCGTCCGGTGCGCCATGCGTTCTCTCCGATCCTCGTGCTGCGTCGTCACGGTGCTCGCCGCCACCGCAGCCGGCCCGTGGGCGGTCGGCCGCCAGGCGGCCGACGCCACCACGCCGGAGCCTGCCGGCATTCCGGCCCCCGCGGATGCCCCCGCGGATGAGATGGAGCCGCCGCGGCGACAGCTCGTGATGCGGGGCCCAGGCTCGGCGGCCGGCTCGCAGGCCGTTCCCACACCGCAGCAGATCGCCGCGGCGCGGCTGGAGCTTCGGCGGCGGTTCCAGGAGCCGCTTTCCCACGCCGATTCCGCCGCCGGCGCCAGAGCGGCCGCCGACGTGCTGCTGGCAGCCGCCGTGACGGAATCGGACAGGCCGCTGTGCTGGCTCATGCTCGACGAAGCCCGACGGCTCGGCGAAGCCGCCGGCCAGGCGGGCATCGTGAGCCGGGCGTTGCGGGCCGCCTCGGCGGCCTTCGATATCGACGACATCACGATCGAACTGCAGACCCTCCGACAGATCCCGCTTCGCGGCCTGGACGCTTCGCGGGCCGCCGGCGTGGCGACGGCTGCCGAGCGGGTCGCCATCCGCGCCGCGGTCGACGGGCGAAGCAACGCGTCGGCCGACGCGGAGCTACTGGCCTCCCGCGCCTGGCAACGAGCCGGGGATCTCGGCGCCGCCCGCCGGGCCGTGGAGCGTCATGATGCGGCTCGGGCTGGACGCCATCCGTCCGTGGAGCCGGAACGGCAGTGACTCCACGCGAACGGTCCGCCGCCCGCGTCAGTCGAACGGCCGGCGGACCTTCCGTCCGTCCTGGGCGTCGCCGGTACGTGGCGGGGCATCCTCCTGCGGCTGCGCCTCGTCCCGACCTTCGTCACCCACCTCAGCGCGGCCGTCCTTCTCCAGCGGCTGGTCCTCCTGCTGCTGCCGCTCGCGCCACGGCTTGCCGGCGCGGTAGCTGGCCAGTTCGCCCTCGAGCTGTTGCTTCACCTCCGGGGCACCGTCTTCGGACTCGACGGCCTGCTGGCTGTACGTGCGGGCCTTCTCGTAATCGCCCGTCTCGGCATATCCGGCCGCCAACGTGCTGATGATGTGGGGCTGCTTCCAGGTGGTGATCTCGCAGGCCTTCGTCGCCAACTCGATCGCCCGCTGGCCATCGCGAATCGCCTCGTCGGGCGAGGTTGCCAGCAGCCAGGCCAGGTTGTTGAGAACCCCCGGATCGTCCGGCTGGATCGCGAGCGCCTTCTCCAGGTCGCCGAGCGCCGCGGCATGGTCTCCGATCGATATCTCCGCATCGCTCCGACCCCGTCGGCACGGGAAGCTGTTCTCGTCGATCTCGAGCGCCCGCGAAAACCGCTTGATCGCCTGACGCGGCTGCTTCGCCATCAGGTAGAGCATGCCGAGCTGACCGATCAATGCCACGTCGTCCTGCCGCTGGGCCACCAGACGGCGAAAGTCGCGGATGGCGGCCGCGTAGTCCTGCCGGTCGGCGGCGATGAGCGCCCGCAACTCGAGCGCTGCCGGATGGTCGGGTGTCTTCTCGAGCACGCGTTCGAGGTCGGCGGCGGCCCGGTCGGAATCACCCGACTGCTGGTGGATGCGGGCGCGCAGCACGAGCAGCAGCGCCTCGTCGGGGGCGATGCCGATCGCCTTGTCGAGATCGGCGATCGCCTCGGGCCGATCGCCGCGGAGCGCCCGCAGACGCGCCCGCTGCAACAGCGCACTTGCCGAATCGGGCTCGAGCTTGAGAGCGCGGTCGAACGCCTGCTGTGCGGCCTCGAGCTTCTCGTCCATCATCAGCGCCAGCCCGAGCGCCTCGTGCAAAGACGAGTCCTCGGGGTCCGCCTCGATCGCCGCCTGGAGGTCGGACTCGGCGGCGGCGTAGTTCTCCCCGAGCAGGTGGAAGAGGCCGCGGGCGCGCCGGATGTCCTTGTCGCCCGGGGCCAACTCGACGGCCTTGTCGTAGTGCGCGAGCCGCCCGTCGCGGTCATCGTCGTCGGAGGTGTTGCCGAGTACGGCATGGGCCTGCGCGGCCTGCAGCCTGTCGTCGCGGAGCAGGCCGAGCGCCTTCGTGGCCGCCTCGCGGGACCGCTCACGGTCGCCCCCGGGCAGGCTTTCCAGCTGCGCGATCATGAGCTGCGCCTCGCCCAGCTCGGGGTTACGGTCGACGACCTCGTTGAGGTCTCGCAGCGCGAACGACCGCAGCCGCGCCCACTGCCGATCCGGCTTGTCGACGTTGTAGACCACCTGGACGATCCGGCCGGCGCGGTACATCAACGTGTCGGTGTACAGATCCTCGGCGAACCGCTTCTGGTCGTCGGACAGTCCCTTGGCGATCGCCCGCTTGCAGAGGTCGAGCACATTCGCATAGTCGTCGATGTCATCGGCGGAGAGCTTGGCGTCGATGGCGGCGTCGAGATCCTTCTGGCCGGCGAAGGTTTCCTCCGCCGCGGGCTGCGCCTCGGCGGAAACGCCGCGCAGCGCGAACACGGCCCCCAGCACGATCGCCGCACATGAGACACGCCGCGTGCTGAACGATTGCATGATGCTCCTCATCGACGAGCCTCCTCACGAACCGGCCGCCGGGCGGCCTCTGCGGCAATAGTATGGGCCGGAGGCCGCTTCGGCCGCTATCGGAATCTCGCCACCGCCATGGAGACCCGTGCCGCCGCGGCCACGACGGCCTCCCGCGGGGAAAGACGCGGCCGGATCAGAGCGGCGCCGGCAGGTCGCGCCTCGCGAAGAGCACCGTCCCGACGGCGTAGGACGCCACGCCCAGGCCGACGAGCACGGCATCGTAGGCCACCAGGAGCCGCCACGACTCGGCGGCCTCCCCCACCAGCCGTTGCGGCTCGTATGCATTGAGGATCGAGAGATACCCGACCCATGCCAGCGGCCTGCTCAAGCGTCCCACGAGCTTCGCGAGGAGCGACGCGACGTAGAAGCCGCAGAGGATGCCGACGGTGCGCCAGCGGTAGCTGTCCGCCGCCGACACGCAGGCGGCGATGCCGGCGATGCAGACCATCAGCCCGAAGACGTTCGCGGCCGCCGGCAGGAACCGCCAGGGATCGACCTTCCCCGCCCACGGCCCCAGCGTGACGGCCAGCCACACGGCCGAAAACAGCACGCTGCACAGCAGCGCCGCCGCCACCGTCGTCGCGAGCGCCTGCGTGACGAATACCGCGGCCCGCTTCACCGGGGCGGCGAGCACCATCTCCATGGTGCCGCGCTCGAGCTGCCCCGACACGGCGTCGCTGCCCCGAGTGATGCCCCACACCGTGGCCGCCAGCACGACCACGGGATCCACGAACGCGAGCGCGACGCGTCCGGCGTGCGTGGCCACCTCCGAGAACGGCACACCCGAGAGCCGCTGCCAGTCTTTGGGGATGGCCCGCAGCAGGACGTCCTGGAACGCGGGCATCGGGATCTGCGCCGAGAGCCAGATGTACAGAAAAGGAAAGACCGACCAGAGCGCCGCCAGCGACACGACGAGCAGCCGCTGATCGCCCCAGGTCTTCTTCCAGATGGCCGTGTTCCACATGCCCGCAGTGTAGCAGGCCCCCCGCGGGCGACGACGGCGCGTTCGGCTCCGGCGGCGTATGCCCGTCAGGGGACCGTCGCGCGCGACTGGGTCTCACTCGCGCGGGCTCCGGGATGCCGCCGCCCGTCACCGGCGCGGTGGAACCGATCGTAGACGGCCGCGAGCCCCACCGGCTCGATTCGCACCTCGTCGAGCGGCAGCGTGGCCAGCCAACCGAGCAGCGGCGCGAGCGACGCGCCGGCCTCCATCACGACCGTGCCGTCTCCCTGATCGACGATCGACACGCTCTCGGCGAGCGCTGGAGGAACCGCGCCGAGGCCGCCGCGGAGCCGTGCCCGGATGCGGTGGCACCTCCGCAGGTGCTCCAGCGACTGTTCATGCACGAGCCTGCCCGCGCGCACGATCGCCACCCGGTCGCACGTCTCCTCGACCTCGGAGAGGACGTGCGACGAAAAGATCACGGTGCGGCCGGCGGCGCGGGCTTCGAGCACCATGTCGAGTACTTCCGCGCGGGCGGTCGGGTCGAGGTTGGCGGTCGGCTCGTCGAGGATCACCAGCGACGTCTCCGTCGCCAGCACGACGGCCAACGCCAGTTTCTGCCGCATGCCGGTGCTCATCCGGGCCACCTGGCGCGAGCAGTCCAAGTCCAGCCGTCGTGCCAGATCGACCGCCACGGCCTTCCGGCAGCCCGGCCGCAGTCCGCTGAAGAACTCGATGACGCGGTGCCCGTTCATCCGGCGGAAGAGACGGGCCTCGCCAGGCAGATACGCCGTTCGAGCACGAACCTCGAGCGACTGACGAACGCAGTCGAATCCCGCCACCGTCGCGGTGCCGCTCGTGGGGGCGATGTAGCCGAGCAGCAGCCGCAGCAGCGTGGTCTTGCCCGCGCCGTTCGGCCCCAGCAGGCCGAAGATTTCTCCCGCGGGGACGGCGAGCGAGCAGCCGTCGAGCGCCACGACGGCGCCATACCGCTTGGTGAGGGTGTCGGCTCGCACGAGCATGGGGCATCGCTCCTGGACGAGGTCGGCGGAGTCGTCGGGGAAGCCTAGACCTGAATCGGCCCGCTGTCCATGCACGGGCTGCGTCTGTCAGGCTGGGAACGACTCGCGCGGTGTCTCCGAGCCGGCTGCTCCGAGCCCATTACAACCGCTCGAAGAAGTAGAAGCCGGCCAGCGCGAAGGCGATGGCGGCGACACACCGGCGGACGAACGTGGCCGGCAGTCGCCGGGCGACATTGGCACCGACGAGCCCGCCCAGCACCGCGGCCACCGCCATGATCACGGCATGAGTCCACGCGACGTCGTGCGAGCCGAAGAGCAACGAGCCCGCAGCGAAGATCACGGCGGCGGTGCCGTTGATCGCCATGCCGAGCACGTTCTTCACGGCGTTGAGCCGATGGATGTCGCCAAGTCCGAGCATGCCGAGCACGGCCAGCATGAGGATCCCGATGCCGGCGCCAAAGTATCCGCCGTAGACGCCGACGAGGAACTGGAGCGCGGCGGCGGCCGCGAGACGGGCGGCGGTCGGCTCCGTCCGCGCCACCGGCGGTGCGGCCTCCATCCCGCCGAGAGGCCGCGCCCGGCCGGCGACCGTGGCGAGCCGCGCGACCTGCGGCTGCAGGGCAAAGAGGATGGCGGCGGCGAGGATCAGCCACGGGACGCAGATGGCGAACATCCGCGGCGGCAGCACCAACACCAGCAGGGCGCCGGCCACCGCCCCCACCACGCTCGGCAGGAGGAGCCACGTTCCCCACGGCGGCTGTCCTTCGCGTTCCGAGCGATAGGCCCAGGCGCCGGCGATGGCGCCCGGCCACAGCCCGATGGTGCTCGTGGCGTTGGCCGTCACGAGCCGGGCGGGGTCGGCCGGCAGGATGGCCGAAAGCACCGGAAACGTGAGGATGGTCCCCCCTCCGGCCACGGCGTTGACCGCGCCGGCCACGAACGTCACGACGGCCAGAGTCGCCAGACCTGTCAGGCTGCCCGGTGTGACGAGAACGTTCATGCCAGAAGACAGGCGAGAGGAGGAACTGGCTTCGCGACGACGCCCGGGACGCCGGCCCGACGGAAAGCCGGCGGCGGTCAGGGAGCCGCCGGGGCCGCGTTCGGCGGTGCCGCGGGGTTGAGTGGCCGCCGCCGAGATGGAGGCTGGGGCTTGGGGACGGCAGCGGGCGGGGCGGGCACCGGGCCGACGGGTGCGGGTGCTGCGGCGGCCGGCGGCCGCTGCGCAGCAGGCTGCCCGAGGGCCGGGAGGGACGGCTCGACGGAAAAACTGCCCGCTCCGCAGTCGGCCAACAGGTATCCCGCCCAGAAGAACGGGTGCCTCGTATCTTCGAGGATCGCCTTGGGTGAGTGCCGGATCCGCGGTTCGCGGGCGAGATCCGGCTGTTCGGCCGTGACGATGTCGACCGCCCTCCGCCAGCTCTCGGCGGCGGGTGTCTCCGCGGCATCCTGTCCCTGCCCCACCTGGTCGCGCAGAAACTCCTCGACGAGATCGATGCTCGACTCACCTCCACAACGCCAGCGGCTGGCGAGCACGGTGCGTGCGCCGGCCGCCATCAGGTCGGCGATCGCGAGAAAGATCTCGTCACCCGGCCGCGCCGGCGGCTTGGCCAGCCCGCCCGCCATGGCCGACTGCAGCCCGGGGAGCAGGATGCAGCGGGGCCGCTTTCCCGGCGGATCGAGCCACTCGTCGAACGTCACACCCGGCCGCCCCGGCTGGGACGTCACCAGCGGGCGGGTGGCCGCGGGTCCGTCGATCGCCAACTCCTCGAACACCACGAGCGTATCGAGAAGCGACGCGGCCAACGCGGGCGGGGCGGCGGCGTTCGCGGTCGAGAGCGGCACGGCGCGGTCGACTCCGGTGATCAGACGGTCCGACAGTTCCTGGGCGACTTCGGGCTTGTCGCCGCGCATCAGCCTGCCCGCGTAGATGCCCACCGGCCCGCCGGTGCCGCGCGGATCGGCCGGCAGCACGGCCAGGCTGCGGGTGGGGCAGTATCGCGTGCGGCAAACGTCGCGGAGCCGCCGTCGCGCAGGTGGCTCACCGGCCGCTCCCGGGCCGGCAGGCTTCTCCGACCCGACCGGCAGCAGCTCGAACGGCAGATACCAAAGCATCCCGTCGGGGACGATCACGAGCTCTTCGATCCCCTCGGCAAGCGCGATTTTGGAGTTCTCGAACAGCACCCGCTCGATCTTGTCCATCGATCCTTGCCAATCACCGGCGAGCAGCCGATCCGTCGAGACGGCCGCGACCGGGTCGAAGAGCGACAGCGCCTTCGCCAAACCCGCGAGATCCTTGGTGAGCGACGCCGACTGCTTGACCTGCCACGTCGCCACACGATCGTGCGACTCCAGCGCGCCGGTGAGCCCCGACGCCGTCCAGTGAAAGGAAAGCATGAGCTGGCCGGGGGCGAGGCGGCGGCGGATCTCGGCAGTCGGCGTGAGCGGGGGCATGCCGAGCGGCGGCGCGTCGCGGCCGGCCGCGATGCCGGCGACGAGCGGCCCGAGCCGGGACGCTGCCTGCCGATACTCCTTCCACGTGCCGACGTCGCCGGGGCCGGGCTGCGGCTGGTCTTTCGCGAGGGTGCCTGCAGCCGCGAGCAGGGCGGCGGTCAGCGGCGTGCGGGTGCGGACGATGTCGTCGAGAAGACCGCTCACGTCCGGATGGCGGGCCAGCAACGCCGCGCGTCGGGCCGACTCGGCTGGAGACAGACTGTCAGGGTCAGTGGCGAGAAGCCGCAGAACGGCCGTCCTGCGGCCCCCCGCCGGCTGCGAGGCCAGCCAGCGGCTGCGTACGGCGGACTCGGCCGCGTTGAGCGCGGCGTCGGGGCCGCGGCGCGTGGCGGCGGCGAGCCATGCCTCGTGGGCCTCGGTCCGCGGCGTGCACGTCAGGACCAGCGAACCGAGCGGATCACTCGCCACGTCGCGGGGCGACGGGTCGCCCAACAGCTTCGCGAACAGCGCGTCGGCCTGCCGATCGGAGATGGAGCTGCCCCCCGCCAGCATCGACTCCGCGAGCCGCGACGTCTGAAAGAGGCCGGGGGAGCGGCCCCTGGCGATGGTCAGCGCCCGCTCCATGTCGCGATCCCCCAGGATCATGTTGCCGGCTGCGTAGTGGGTCAGAGACGCAGCGTAGGCCTGCTGGGCTCCGACCTGCCCGCGGCCTGGATCACCGCTCAATAGGCGGCCGTCGATGTCGGCGAGTGCGGCCGCTGCGGCCTGGGCGTCACCGGTGATCGCCAGCGCTTCCGCTTCCATGCCGAGCAGCATGGCCCGCAGCACCGGCAGCACGACGCGGGCCCAATCCGCAGCGCCCCGGATCGTGGCCGGGACGCCCCTGGTGCCCGCCACCATGTGCGCGGTGGCGGCGAGCCGGAACGCCTCCTCCAGGGCCCGCGCGTCGCCGAAGTCCGCTGCCGTGTAGGTCGCCTCTTCGAAAAGCGCCGCGGCATCGGCGGGCTTGTCGGCATCCAGCGCCAGGCGGCCGAGGATGATCAGCCCCCAGCACGTCAACGGATGATCGAACTGGTTCCCGACCAGCAGGCCTCGATTGAGGAGCGGCTGCGCCTGGTCGCCCTTGCCTTGAGCCCACAAGACCGCCCCCAGGGCGACGTCGATCCACGACTGCGAGTAGTGGTTGTTTGGCGCCAGCCGTCGCAGGAGGGCCTTCGCCGCCTCGTCGATGGCGGCACCATCGCGGCCGGTCTCGCCGAGGATGACGGTACGGCGATAGATCGCGATCACGAGCGCCCGCATGATTTCCTGCGGCCGCACGGGAAAGTTGACGGGCCCTGCGAGCACGCCTCCCTGCTGCATCACCCGCTGCGGATCGGACCCCTCCTGCCTGATCGACATCGAGCTCGGCAGGCCCGCAGGCTGCGTGTTGCGTCGGCTGCGGCCCCATGTCGCCACGCGCTGCTGCGGCAGGGGCCGCAGTTCCTGCGGCGGAAACTGGATCCGCAGGAGCCAGTCCGGCTGCACCGCTGAAAGCAGAATCGCCTCGTCGTAGGCGGCCACGGCTTCGCGAAAGCCACCGCGTTCGAAGTGGCACTCCCCCAGGACGGCCGCGGTGGCGATCGAGTCGATCCAACGCTGCCCACCGGCGCGGATGCTGCCGCGGTGCTCGCGAGTGGCGATCTCGAGAGCGTTGGTGAAGTCGCCCCGCGCCAGGGCGGAGAGCGCGAGGTCACACCCTTGCGACGGCACGGTCTGGCCGCCGGGCGCCCCGATGCCCGGCTGCAACACCACCTGCGCGACGACGGCAGCCGGCGTCAGGCAGACGCAGACCGCGACGAGGCCGCGCACGAAACGACTGCCATACCTCATGGTCGGAGTTGTAGCACGAAGCCGCGGCCTGCGGACCGTCCGGAGGCGGCGGTGACCGGCGAAGGCTGGCAAGCTGGAGCCCGTCACCGCGGAAACCTGGGTTGTCTGCACGGTCCGGCCGCGACGGTTGTGGCGGTTGTCCAAAGTTTACGGCCTGAAACGGCCGATACCGAGGCATGTTCGAGCGACCTCGCCCCATGCCGTGACGCGGTTCGGGCCGGCCGCCTCAGCCGTGTCGCAGTGCTGATCACGTCCGCATCCCTCGGGGATTCGATCCATGGAAATCGCCGCCCTGCAGACCTCGTACCGTCGTGTCGCGGCCCTTGTCCTGCTCGCAGCGGGGAGCCTGTCGACGACGGGCTGCCAGGTCGATGTCGGCGGCCAGACGCTGCCCAGCGCCTACTACCTCCAGGACGACATCCAATACTTCCCCGCGGGGCCGGAGTTCAAACTCTCGAAGGAAGCGGCCGCCCTGAAGGCCTTCAAAAAGGAAACCGGCGACTGCCCGGACGGATGCGGCTGCTCTTCCTGCCGTTGATCCCCGCACCGGTCTGCGGTCGCAGACGGTTGCACTTTCCGACCGCCCCGGTACAATCGGCCCCGGTGCGTGGGATATCAGCCCAAAAAAGCAGTTTTGAACTGCTTATTTGTG
>Ga0075471_10000526_pt1 | contig 23055 bp, 8 predicted proteins | sample DEB19_08_DNA_2_FD_74787 | JGI IMG/M metagenome (GOLD analysis project Ga0075471, IMG submission 74787) | Aqueous microbial communities from the Delaware River and Bay under freshwater to marine salinity gradient to study organic matter... | ecosystem: Environmental > Aquatic > Marine > Coastal ... | reverse complement strand
CTCCATCGCGGCCAGTGTGCCGCTTCTCGCCTTTGTACACTACCTTCCCGCTTCCACCGCCTCCGCTCCCCGTAGCGCAGGCATCCTGCCTGCGGGTTCGGCAAGCATCCCTGCTTGCCGCTCACTTTCCCCCTTTCAGCATTGCAACGTTTCAGCATTGCAGCATTTCAGGGGTTTCAGCAGGACAAGTCCTGATTTAAATTTGTCACTTCCGCGGAGCGGAAGTGACCTCACTAAACCTTCCGCGAAGCGGCTCGACGGGCTGGTCGGCGACTGGGGTAGCGCCGATCTGAGCGGGTCTTACGAACCTTAGTTCACCGCTCAGATCGTGCGCCTGGGTCCCAGTCGCCGGGCAGCCCGCAGGGGGGTCTGGGGGGAGGAAACTTTCATAGGCCTGTGCGGGAAAGCGGTTGCCCAGTGCCGTGTGCGGTCGGCGCGTGCCGTAAAGGTGAATGGCTTGCTTCACCGCCACCCTCGTCTGCGCCTTGGTCTTGAAGGGTTGGTCCAACCCATATTCACCCTTCAGAATTCCATTCATCCGCTCAGCCAGCGCGTTCTCGGCGCAATGATCCACCTCGGTCATGCTCATCACCAAACCCTTCGTGGACGCCAGCTTCACGTAATCGTGACAGCAGTACTGGCTTCCCCGGTCCGAGTGGTGGATGGGCCGTTGGCCCGGTTTCAACTGCTTCAGCGCCATCTTGAGCGCCTCCTGGCAGCCCAGGGACTCCAGCGTGTCTCCGCAGTGATAGCCCACGATATGACGCGACACCTGATCGGTCAGCAGCGACAAAAACATGAAACCCTCCTCCGTCCGCAAATAGGTCAGATCCCCCACCCAAACCTCATTGGAGTGGCGGGCCTTCTTTCCCTTAATCAGGTTCCTGAACACCGGCAGACTATGGTGCGAATGCGTGGTCCGCGGGCGCTCCGCACGCCGCCGCTTCAGCAGCAGGCCGTACTCGCGCAACACCTCAAAAAACCGGTCCCGGCCCAACTGCACTCCCGCTTCCGCCAGAGGATCACGCAACAACACCCGCAGCTTGCGCGCGCCCAACCGGGGCTGCAGGCAACGCTCCCGCTGGACCAGCTGCGCCACCAGTTCGCCGTCCACCTCCCGCCGCTTCCGCAGCTGCCGCCGCGCATAGTAATTTTGCCGGCTCATGCCCACCTTTGCACACACCGCGGTAACGGTCACCCCGGGCAAAGCCCCGTCCTGCGCTAGGGCTCCATGGGCGGCGTGCCAGTCGCTTTTTTTTGAACGCCGCCACGTCCTTGATCCCCGCCCGCTCACATGCCAGGCGCGTGTACTGGCGCTCCAACGCCAGATCAATGTTCGTGTCGGCCAGGGCGCGTTCCAGGGCCCGCACCCGCCGCTTCAACTGCTCTTTCTCGTTAATCTCTTCAGGCTTCTCCACACGAATGACCTTTCCTCGGGTTCCGTTCCCGTACCGACGCACCCACTTTTGCACCGTCCACGATCCTCCAATCCCATACTTCCGCCGCGCATGCTCGAAGGGCAAACCGTCCCGCTCCAACTCACGCACCACTTCCAGCTTGAAGGCTTCACTATACCGTATCGCCGCTCTCTCCACGTCATATTTTCGCTTCACAGGTGTAAACCTATTTCAGGACGGGACCAAGCTCTCCGCTTCCCGCTTCCCGCTTTGCGCTTTGCGCTTCCCGCTTCGCCCTTTCCCCCTTTCAGCGTGTCAGCGTTTCAGGAAGGGGTCGGTCCCTGACTTTGCACATAAGGGATCACTCGCGTCCAAAACCGGGGCTGCGAAAGCCCGGCGGGGTTCGCCGCGCGGGTTTGTCCATCCCCTCCGCCGGGGATGGACAAGGAACAGAGAAAAGGACATCCTAAAACCAGTGCCTGGACTGACATGTCAGGCCTCCGGAAAGTTGAGCCCGGTCACCATACGATGTTTCCCGCACTCCCATCCAGTAGGCTGTCACGCCACCTGCCGGGCAGCCCCTCTCGGCGGCGATTGCTCGCCTGTCCCGGATTCCAAAAAACAGACTGAAATGCAATTCCATCAACCAAAAAAAATTGCCGCCGCTGTGTCTGCCGGCGTTCTCCTCCAGGCATCCCTCCAGGCTGAAGAAGGCGGCTCGGGCCACTACCTGCCCGGCGCGATGTCTTCCTTCGTTGATTCGGTTCCCACAAACCAAACCTTCGTCGCCCGTTACAATTTCATCCACTATGACGGCGATATCTCGGCCAGCGGGTTCATCCCGGTGGCCGGGCTGGTCACCGCCGGCGCCGAGGCCACTTTAGCAGGGCAAGGCCTGACCCTGCTGTGGCGCCCCCCGGTTGAGCTCGGGGAGCGGTGGAGCTACGCGCTGAGCGCCACGCTGCCCTTCGTCTCGTTGGACGTGTCCGCCGATGTGACGGAGGGCGGGATCACGGTTCGCCGCGCTGGCAGTGATGCTGGCCTTGGCGACATGGTGTTGATGCCGCTCATGCTCAATTACAACATCAGCTCCGATTTCAACGTCAACTTCCGGACGGCGATTTACGCCCCCACCGGAGACTACGAGGCGGGGCGCCTGGCCAACACGGGGAAGAACTTCTGGACCGTCGAGCCCACCCTGGGCCTGGTGTATCTCGGGATGAAGAACGGCATCGAGGCGTCGCTTTATCTGGGGGCGGACGTTAATACGGAAAACCCCGACACGCATTACCGGAGCGGCTCCGTGTTCCACCTGGACGGCACGCTGGCGCAGCATTTTCCGCTCGCTGGCGGCCTGGCCGGCGTGGGCGCGAACGGTTTTTGGTATGACCAGTTCACGGGCGACAGCGGTTCGGGCGCCTATTTTGGCGCTTTCAAGGGGAGGACCACCGGTGTGGGTCCGGTCGTCTCCTACGTCTTCAAACTGGCAAAGGTGGATTGGGTTGCGGAAGCCAAATGGCTCAAGGAAATCGAAACCAAAGACCGGCTTCAGGGCGATATCGTCTGGTTCAAGTTGGAGGCCAAATTCTGATCCGGTCGCCCCGCCTCTTTCCCTCCCAAACCATGTGATCGCGGTCCGGGCTCTCATCCTCGTGGAATCCACATCTCAAACAACCTTCCAGCTGACGCCGGCCCCGCTGTGCCTGGCACCCGGCCCCTTCGCCCGGAATCCGTTCGGTCACACCGTGCGGTTCGCCCCCCGTCTGGGACCGGCGTTCCCGCATCCCCGACGGAAAAAAACCGCCGCGGACAAGCTGATGGCCTGCGTTGCCTCGGGGCTGCCTCGGAACCGGTTCGCTGAGCCGGCTGCACGCAACTGATCATCCTGTGGAAATTTTTATGGCTGCTGTGAAAATGAAAAAACCAAAACACCCTGTGGGCCTCCGCTTTGCGTTTGCGCGGCGGCTGAACCGGCCACTGTCCCCAAGGCGGCTGCCTTTCAGTTCCATCATGCTCCTCGTGACCGGGTTGGGGTTGCTTCCCGGCGGTGCCCGGGCGCTCACCGGCGACGGCTCCGTGCTGCCCTTTCCGCCGGCGCCGGCCGCGAGCGTTTCAGGGCCGACGCTGCAGAAGTCCGCCATGCACTGGCGCGTCCAGCCCAACCACCTGCCCGCCGACGCGCCCAATATTCTCATCATCCTCATGGACGATGTTGGCTTTGGCCTTCCCGACACCTTCGGCGGCCCCGTCCATACCCCCACCCTGTCGCGCCTTGCCCGCGCCGGCATCGGCTACAACACTTTTCACACCACTTCCATCTGCTCGCCCACGCGCGCTTCGTTGCTCACCGGTCGTAACCACCACCGCGTGGGCTCCGGCACCATCGCCGAACGCGCGTCCGACTGGGACGGCTACACCGGCGTGATCCCGCGGACTTCCGCCACCCTGCCCAAGGTCCTGGGCTGTTACGGTTACAAGACCGCCGCCTTCGGCAAGTGGCACAATACGCCCGCCGACCAGACGACGGCCATGGGCCCATTCACCCTCTGGCCAACCGGGGAAGGCATCGGGTTTGACTATTTCTATGGCTTCCTCGCCGGTGAAACATCCCAGTACGAGCCACGCCTCTATGAGAACCTCAACCCCGTGGAGCCGCCCAGGGGCGGGAAATACCACCTCAGTGAAGATCTGGCCCAAAAGGGCATCGATTGGATCCGGCGGCATCGCGCCTTCTCCCCCGACAAGCCCTTCTTCCTCTACTGGGCACCGGGCGCCGCGCACGGCCCCCACCAGATTTTCAAGGAGTGGGCCGACAAGTATAAGGGCCGGTTCGATGGCGGCTGGGATGCCTTGCGCGACTCGATCTACCAGCAACAGAAGCAACTGGGGTGGATTCCGGCCAACGCGCAGCTGACCCCGCGCGCCGCCACGATGGCGTCCTGGGACAGCATCCCGGCCTCGGAGCGCGCTTTCCAGACGCGTCTCATGGAAGTGTTCGCAGGCTACGCGGAGCACGCCGACGCCCAGGCGGGCAGGCTCGTCGACGAACTGGATCGCCTGGACATTCGCGACAACACCCTCGTCTTCTATATCTGGGGCGACAACGGTTCCAGCGCCGAGGGTCTGAATGGCACCATCAGCGAACTCTTGGCCCAGAACGGTATTTCCAGCACCGTTCAACAGCACATCGCCGCGCTCGATGCCATCGGCGGGTTGGATGCGCTGGGCGGCCCCAAGGTCGATAGCATGTATCACGCCGGCTGGGCGTGGGCGGGCAACACCCCGTTCCGATACACCAAGCTCGTCGCCTCCCATTTTGGCGGCACCCGCAACCCGCTCGTCATCTCCTGGCCCAGGCGCATCCAGCCGGACAAGACCCCGCGCCCTCAGTTTCATCACGTCAACGATATCCAGCCGACGATCTTTGAGATCCTCGGCATCCAGCCGCCGGCCAGGGTGGATGGCTTCCCTCAGGACCCGCTCGATGGTGTGAGCATGGCCTATAGTTTCGACGCAGCCGCCGAACCAGGCCGCAAGCATGTGCAGTACTTCGAAAATAATGGCAGCCGCGCCATCTATCAGGATGGCTGGTTCGCCTGCACCTTCGGCCCGCTCACTCCATGGCAGGTTTCAAATCCCGCCCAACTGGCCGCCTGGGACTCCGACCGGGACGTTTGGGAGCTTTACAACCTCGCCAACGACTTTTCACAGGCCAATGATCTGGCCGCGCAGGAAACCAATCGCCTGGAGGCGATGAAGTCCCTCTTTCTGGATGAGGCCCGTACCAATAAAGTTTGGCCCGTCGGCGGCGGCCTGTGGACGAGAATCCATCCCTCAGCCGGCAAGTTTCCCCCTTACAATGACTGGCTCTTCTCCCCGGACATCAACCGCATGTCGGAGATCAATGCACCCGGTTTGGGCCGTCAGAGCAGCCGCGTCAGGATCCAGGTGGACGTGCCCGCGGACGGCACCGGCGTTCTCTATGCCTTGGGCGGGGCTGGCGGCGGCCTCACCCTCTTCATGGACCAGGGCAGGCTCTGTTACGAGTACAACCTCATGATCATCGAGCGGTACAAGGTTCACACGGACCAGCCGATTGCTCCCGGCCGCCACCTCATTGAGGTGGATACCAGTATCCGCCAGCCCAGAGCGCCCGCCACCGTGGTGATCAGCGTGGATGGCGTGCAGGTGGCCACCACCACGGTCGCGCGCACCAATCCTGGTATTTTCACGGCAAGCGAAACCTTCGACGTCGGGCTCGACTTGGGCTCGCCGGTTTCCCTGGACTACTTCGATCGGGCCCCCTTCGCGTTTAACGGAGTGATCCAAAGCATCGCGATCAGCTACCAGAGCCCCTCTCCTAAGTAGGGAGGAGCGGGATGCGCGCTCGGAGATTTTTGGCGGCCGCAGGCCGGGGAGGGACCTCTCCCCGGGATCTTTTCACCCGCAAGCAACGCCGCTGCCGGGAAAGGGTCGGTCCCTGACTTTGCACACAAGGGATCACTCGCGTCCAAAACCGGGGCTGGAATGGCGCAAAAAGACCTCCGTCTTTGACGAGAATGAGGGTGGAAATTGAAACCTTGTTCAGTTGTCACGCTCCGTGGCTGCGGCGGCACAACCCGTTTGAACCGCCCCCGCTGCCACCCGCTCAACTGGAGTTCACTCCGGACAGCCGCCCGCGCTGATCGGCGACCCCTTTTTTGGACTGACACGTCTGGGGTCCCCGAGGTTGGGCCCGCTCGCCACGGCGCGGCTGCTTAATTCGAACGCAGGCGGAAGAATTGTTGCGGCTGGTCGGGTGTGATGAGGACGTCGCCGGAACCGGGAATTACCTGCCAGGGCCCGGCCGCCGTCGTGGCGGCCTCCAGCACCGTGCCCGGCGGCACGGTGAACCGCAGGCCCCCGCCGGCAGTCCGGCCCCACGTCAGGTAGTGCGTCCCGCCGGCGGTGGCGACCAGGAACGTGGTGGTGGTCGTGGCCGTATTCCAGGCGTCATCCCTGGCGGTGAGCGTGATGACCGTGCTGCCCACACCCACCAGCGTGCCAGCCGACGGATTTTGGAAAATGCCGACCGGGGTGCCGTTCTTGTCCACGGCCGCGCTCCCGTCCACCACGTTGGGCACCGGGGCCAGCCAGTTGATGTCTGCCACCGCGCTGCCCGCGGAACCCACCGTCACGAACACGGGCGGCGCGGGCACCAGGCCCGTGGCCGGCAGACGCAGGGCCGAGGGCGGCAAATACCCGACGTTCTGCAGCACGATGGTCTGGTCCACCGCCGCACCCATGCCGCCGTAGCTCACCTCGATGAGCGTGTCCACGCGCGGATAATTGTCCGCCCCGCGCGTGACCACCGGACTCACCACCACCGCCGGCGCGATGCCGCCGGATGGCGCGTCCATGAGCTCCGTCAGATCCACCACATCGCCCTCATCGGCCTTGAAATCCGTGATGACGTCATGGCTGCGGTTGCGCCCGAAGGCGAAGCGATCCGGGCCGAGCCCACCGGTGAGGGTGTTGCGGCCGGGGCCGGCGCGGAGGATGTCGTCCTGCGGCCCGCCGGTGAGGGAGTCGTCGCCATAGCCGCCGGCCAGCGTATTGCGATGATCGGAGCGCCCGGCGAGCTGGACGGGCAGCGCGGCGGAACGATAATCCCAGTCCAGCACGCCCTGCCAGCGCGCCAGCTGATAATCCTGTAGCCGGGCGCGGTCTGGCGCCACGAGGGCCGTGGCGTAATAGACGATCTCGCGGAGGCTGCCCTGAAAATGATTGGTGGCCGCCGAAGCGGTGAGCAGGCGCGACGCGCCGACGGTGGGATAGGCGTTGGCCAGCGCGGTGCTGTTGCTGGTGGAAAGCACGGCGGCGGCGTCCGGCGATTCGATCTGCGTCTGCGCGCTGCCCGCGCTGACGGTGTAGACGCCGGCGGCGCCGGTGACGGCCAGGGGCGCGAGGGTGGTGCGGCCGGATTGCCGGGCCTGCACGTACCGGACGCCCCCGGTGCTCAGCAGGTTCAGCTGCAGATCCGCCGTGCGCAGCACGGTCTGGGCGGCCGTGCCGACGCTGTTCGCATCGAACGCCAGCAGCACGGTGAAGCGCGGCGCCTGCAAACCGCGGTCGTCCAGATACAGGAAGCGGCTGCCGGAGAACTGCACCCGGCCGTTGCTCACCTGCGGCTGCGCGGCGGCGCCGGGCTGGTAGCCGTCGCGGAGGGCGCCGGACTGGTCCACCCACTCGGACACGGTGGCGTTGGTGCCCACCCCGCGCGGATCCAGCCAGATGGCGGGCTGCTGCAGGAGGCCGGCGGCGGGCGAAAACGCCTTGAGCGCCAGGCTGAAGTTGTTGGTGGAGCGGCCGCTGGCGGCGGCATCGCGCACGCGCAGCGTGGTGGCGCCGGAGATGAAGCCGGGCGCGGCCGCCACGGTGATCTCCCCGCTCCGCACGGCCTGATAGCTGAACTCCGTGCCGTTGGCCAGCGGCTGGCCCAGCCGATACCATGTCACTCCCGCCACGGCGCTTTGCACCGAGAGCAACAGCTCCTCCGGCGTGCTGTTCTGGTCGATGAGATTCAGCGCCACCCCGGCCGTGCCGCCGCCGGGCACCACCAGATTGCCATCCCGCAGGAGGGGGCTGGTGTTGGCGACGTTCGGGTCCGTGCCGGGCTGATATTCCTGCAGGTTGGTCAGCCCGTCGTGGTCCGGATCCTGACCGGCATCCGCAGCATTATATTTGTCCAGGCCGTGGGCGTCCTCCCACCAATCCGGCATGCCGTCCCCGTCGCTGTCGGTCTCGGTGTAGTTGATGACAAAATCCACGCGCAGCTCCGCGGCGCGATTGCCCTGGGAAATCGACAGGGCCGCCAGCTGGGCGGTATCCAGCACCGCAACGGGCACGCCGCCCTGTGGCATCGGCCCATTGGTGGCGGAACCCAAAGACTCCACATAATTCGCCTGCAGGGTGAAGGCGGAGGCCTGTGCGCCGACGTTGAACCCTTTGGCCAGCTCCTGGGCATTGGGCTTGAAATACATCGGAATGGTCAGCTGATAGGAATACGCGCCGCCGGCGCCTGACGGGGCGAGGCCGGCGGTGAAGTGCAACGTCTGCGGCGCGATGCCGCTCGCGCCGGCGGTGGTCAGGGTGAAGAGCAGGTGGCCGCTGTACATCTGGTGCGCGCTGGCCCCGCCCAGGTTCAGCACCTTGCCATAAAGGGTGATGCCCGGCTCGGTCCACGACGCGCCGCGGGCCGCGCCAGGCGCCGCCAGCAGGGCCGGCAGCAGGATCATCCAACAACGGCCGCACGCACGGCGGCTCAGGCTTGAAATCGTTTTGCTCATGGAAATTCGGTTCGGGTTCATGGGTAAGCCGGGGTCGGGGCGACAACGGCGCCACCGGGGGTTGGGGCGGAAAGCGGGAGCGCCGCCAGTCGGGCGGCGGCATCGGACGGACGCGCAACATGGGCGGCCTGCAGGATTTCCTGGTTGAACTGTTCCTCCACCCGGCGACGCCGTTCCCCCAGAAGCGTGCGCCGGATCTGGTCCCGCACCGCCGCGTAAGGCTGTTCGCCGCCCGGCTCCCGCGCGATGAGCCGCACCAGGAACAGGCCGGCGGGCGTGGCGCTCACTTCGCTCAGGTCGCCCGGCTCGCGCAGCGGGGCCGCCAGCCGCAGCACCTCGGCGTTCCACGCATCCTGCGAAGGCGCGGCGGTCAGCCAGCCCACGTCGCCGCCGCGGTAGCGCGAAACGCGATGCTCGGAGTGGGAGACGGCCAGCGCGCCGAAACCGTTGGTGGCCGGCAGGGCGGCGCCGGCCTGCAGCACCGCGGCGCGGGCGGCCTCCAGGCGCGGGCGATAGCGGTCCGCCAGCGGCTCCTGGCCGCGGGTCTCGAACCAGAGCACCGCCGCCCGCACCTGCTCGGGTTTGTGATAGCGGGTGGCGCGGCCGCGCTCATACTCCGCGGCCACGTCCGCCTCGGAGATCGCGATCCGGTCCAGGCGCGGCTGCAATTGCACCGCGCGCAGGCGGGCGATGAGCAGGCGGTCCAGCTCCGCCGCCAGTTCCGGCTCCCGGTCCAGCCCGGCGCGGCGGGCGGCGCCGGCGAGCGCGGAGCGCTGGATCAGCTGGTCGAGCAGCGCGGCACGCGCGGCGGGCGAATCGGCGGCGGGGCGATCGCCCCAGCCCAGCCGGACATCCGCATCCGTGAGGGCGCGGCCATCCACCACGGCGAGCACATGGCCGTCTGATGCGGCGGCGGGGCCGCTGGCCTGGCGGCCGCACCCGGCGGCGAACAGCCAGGCGACCGCGCCTGCCAGCAAAGCGGCGTGCCGCGGGTTCAATGCGGAGATGAAGGCCGGTTTGGTCATGTCACATGCCCTGATTGGAATAGGTCTCCAGATACAGCTTGATATCCGTGACGCTGTTGATGAAGCGCGTCAGGCCGGCATCCTTGTCCGCATTCAGCGTGGCGCCGGGGATGATGAGCAGCCACCGCGTGTTCCACACCGACCGGCCGTAGAGCCGGCTCGACGAGTTCCAGCCCGGCGTGAGCGGACTCAGCGTCATATCCGTGGTGCCGGTGAACCCATAATCCGAGATGAAGGCGCGGGAATCGCCGTAGCGGATGCGCTCGGCGTAGGAACCGTCCAAGCCGTCCATCGTGGGTTGATAGGTGTAATTGCCCAGGCTCCCGGCGTTCAGCACATACGGCACCGGGATGCGCTGGCTCACCACATCCCACGTGCGCAGGGTGGGATAGAGCGTATCCGAGCAATACTGCCGATCCTGGCCCACCGGCACCAGGTAGAAGCGCGGGCTGGTGGAAAGCACCGGAGCCGTGCTGGGGTCGTAAACCGAGGCCGCATCGTAGTTCTTGAACGCCGCCGTGAAGGACCGGATCTTGGTGGCGTAATTGGCCGGGCTGAAGGCGTGATCCAAACCGCTCAGCGGCTGGCCGAAGAAATTCAAGCCCGGCGCGATCTCCGTGGAGAACTGGATCACCAAGCCCGGCTGCGGGCCGTTGGCCGGATTATCGAAGGGCCGGCAATACTGGCGGAACTCCGGCACCTGCCACAGGTCCGACACCCGCGCATTGGCCAGCGCATCGTGCCAGCGCTCGTCGCTGGTGGAATCCGGGCTGATGCGCATCATCTCGGTGCGGAGCGAGAGGATGTTGGCCTCGCCTTGGCCGTTGTTGAGGCCGATCTGGCCCTGCAACGCGTCGTAATCCGCCGACAACTGGCCGAGGATCTCGGCCAGGCCGCCGTTGCCCACCCGCGGCTGGCCATCCGCCCAGTTGCCCAGGCTGCGGGTCTTGACGATCTGATCCAGGAGATGCGAAGCCGAGGCGGGATGGCCCTCCGAGAGGCTGGTCTCGTAATCGTAGGTCTTGACCGCCATCCACGCGTAGCGCAGGGCGTTGTCCAGCGCCAGGTCATATTTGCGCATGGCCTCGTTGCGGTTAAGCCGGGTGACGAGGTCCGCGTAGCGGTTGCGCTGGGCCTTGGCGGCAATCTGCTGGTTGAGCGCGGCGCGTTGCTGCACCAGCCGTTGCGCTTCGGCCTCAACGCTGCGGACGTGGCTGGCCGCCATGTTCAGCGCCTGGATCTTCGTGGCCAGCACGGGTTGTGGCGTGACCCACAGGTTGTTGTACTCCTGCGCCAGGTCGTTCAGCGTGGCCACGCAGTCGTTGTACTGGCTGAACGTTTCGCCCTCGGCAGCTTTGGCCAGTTCGGTAATCCTGACGCTGGATTCAGTTGCGGCGGCTAACCAGTCGAAAGCGAGAGTTGTTCTTTCATATACCAGCGAAGCAATTTCTTCCGCCTCAAATAACGCCGCACGCGCACCAAAAAAGTAATCAAAGGCTCCATCAGGAAGCGCATTGATAGCAGTCTGCAAAGCCTGGGAAGGGTCGTTTACGCTTGCACTAGGCATTTGTTTGTCGCGGCCTTTTGTTTTTTTACTCAAATAGTCAGCCACTTTCGTCAGAGCCAGTCTCGTCACCTCCAATGATGTCAAAATCGCCTGATAATCGCCTTCGAATTGATGCTTATCGATGATCGCCTTCAATTTTAGGTTGGCATTGTAGGTCAGCATTTTGACTTTGTTGAACGCGGTGTTTTGGTTCAGCAGTTCCAGATTCAGGTCCAGCTCAGCCGCCAGCATCTGGTTCAGCGCAGTTTGAATCTCGCCGGGGGACGTGCGCCTTCCCCAACCATCGGGCGCCGTGAACGCGTAGTTCGCAGTGCTATCCAGCGGCAATCGGGTGAGGATGACATTATTACCGTTAGTCAGTGTTTGTAGGTTTGCACCGTTGGTGGCCCAGATGATTCCGTCAGATGAAGAGCCATCCAGATAAAAATTAGCCATGATGTTATCAATGGACTCAGGGTTGAAACCGAGGGGACCTTTAAAGAAGTTGAGGCCGCCGGACGTCGCCTGCACGGCAAGCAAGTTGGCGTTAAATCCATCTGACCACGCTGCACTTGGAGTTGCCTCGTCCACGGTGGAGCTGTCGATATACATATAGGTCAACAGGTCGGGGCCGGTGTAGCCGTCGGCGAAGATCTGGCCGACGCCGATGGTGCCGGTGTAGGGCGTGCCGTAGAGGCCGATGAGCCGGTTCTTGAAATCGAGGTCCTGCAACACGGCTTCCCGCTTCAAGGCGCTGGTGTCGTCGGCAATGCGCCGCAACTGCTGGTCGGCCTGGGCCGCAAACTGGTAAGCCGCCATGGCGTTGTTGCCCGCGGCGATCGCCTTGGCCAGGCTCTGCTTGAAGGGCGGCATGCGCTCCCACGCAATGCCGTCATAGTAGGGATCGGCGTCAAAGGTCATGGCGTCGCCATCCAGCCCCAGCGGGTTCAGCCCGCGGTTGACGTTATCCACGTTCAGCTGCAGCTCGGCCAGCCCCGCCGCCACGGAGGCGGTCTCCGTCTCGGTGGTCCTGCGATCGATGCGGTCCAGCCCCTCCGGCGCGTTGGTGCCGCTGGTGGGGCCGGGAACGGGCGTCACGGCAGTGACGGCCAGCCAGTCGAACCAGGCGCCCTGCCCCACCCGGCGGGACCATTCGGAGACGCCCCAATCGCGCGCGGGCACCACGGTATCCTCGTAGCCCTGCCACTGGCCGGCGGGGTCGGCCACGTAGGCGTCGCGGTAGGTGGCTTTCACGATCTCGCTGCCGGCGCGGATCTTGTCCGCGGCGATGGTGGCGAAGGTTTTCTCATCCAGAAAATCCACGGGCAGCACATTGCCGAGCTGGGAGTAAAGCTCGGATTGCGCGAGCCAACCGTAGCCGGGGCGCCGGACCAGTTCATAGTGCATCTCGGTGGCGGAGAGGTAATGGCCCCAGGCATCGCCGTGGCCCATGGGATACTGGAGGGCGGCATCCGAGGCATCAATCAGGCCGTCGTTGTTGGCATCCTGCACGTTGTAGGTGGCGTTGTAGAAGGCTTCGCCGTCGGCGCGGAAATAATTCCAGGAAAGCCGGTTGTACACCGGGTAGGCTTTGAGGAAATCCGTGCCGCGCAGGAGGCTCAGCTCCTCCTGCAGCGGATTGGCCACCTCATTCTTGAAGGCGAACGCGTCGCCCGGCAGCGCCACCGGGGAATCGGCGGACTGCGGCACCACGGAATTCTGCGCGTCGGCGAAGGCCTCGCTGCCGAGCAGTTGATAGAGGAACGCCAGGCGCGTGGCGGCCAGCAGGATGGCCTGATCCGTGCCGGCATTCGAAGAGCCGGGCGTGGACGTCAGGTCCTTGGCCCGCTGGAGCACGGTCTCGTAGAGGGCGATGAGGCCGACGTTCTCGAGGTTGTTCTTGTCCGAGTTCAGCGCCACGGCGCCGATGTAGGGTCCGCCGGCCTCCTGCAGCATGCTGGAGTAGGTGGCGGGGGCATCGCCGCTGAAGGTGGCGGAGTAGCGGGCCTCGTAGAGGTTGATCTCGTCGAGCACGCGCTTGACCCAGCCCATCACCAGCTGCGGCAGATAACGCTTGCTGCCGTCGGCCTGGAGCTGCGGCGAGTTGGCGGCGCCGGCCCATTGGTAGGGTACAGGGCTGGCGGTGATCCAATCGGGCGCCGGGTCATCGGGCAGCACAGCGCGCCAGCTGTTGGTCGTGACCGATGCGGTGGTGTCGGCGGTCACCTTGTTGTTGGAGTCGGCCGAGATCAATTCTCCCTTGCCGCCGTATCGGACGAAGAAGAACTTGTCGGCCAGGGTGATGTCCGGCCGGCCGGTGAAGGCGATGGAGTTGAGGCCGAGGCCCTGGGTGTAGGGCTGCCAATCCACCGGATCGGTATCCGGGGTGCCGGCCTGCGCCAGCGGGCAGACATCCCGCACATACCACTGGTAATAGACCTGCGCGGTGTTGCCGCCAAAATCCCCGGTGTGGTTCAGGTTGATCTGCTCGCTGAAGGCATCCTGCGGGGTCAGCACCTGGATGGAGCCGCGATAACGCTCCTGCGAGAGCTGGATGACGTGCAGCGCCACCGCCCCAGTCGCGTTGGTATCGTTGTTCTCGGCCAGTGCGAGGTAATCGGTTGCCAGGTTGTGGTTCTCAAGAAATTGCGGCGTGGCCGCCAAGGCGGAGCCGATGCCAAAACTGCTGGCGGGAACCACATTGCCAATACCTCCATTATTGGTGGTGTGACAGTCATCTTCGTAAAACGGAATGGCGGCAGCCGCGAGGTCAGGCCGGGCGGTATTCGTCACGACCCCCAACCCGAAGTCATCACCGGTGGTGAACTCCGTGCTGGCGGCGATCTGCAGATTATTCACCGCCGTGTTCCAAGCGGTGGCGTCGTCAGTGGCGGCGGGCAGCGCCAGCAACAACGCCTTGTTCGTGTCGGTCAGGAAGTTCGGTTCCAGCACGTAGGGCTGGATGGGCTGCTGGGTGAGGCTGGGATCGCCGCTCTCCAGATTGTTCAGGCGACCGCGAAAGACAAGGTTCCCGGCCAGCGAATCGTAATAGAACCGCTTGCCCAGCGAGGCGGGCAGGTTTTTGAAATACCAGCGGCTGCCGGAGACGAGGACATTGGCCGTATTTTTCGGCTGCAGCGATTCCGGCATGGCGGACTGGGCCAGGGGATACGTATGGACATCCAAGGGTCGCGTCACACGGGCGGAGGAATTGGTGGAAACCACCGGCAGAAGAGTTTGCAAGTTGATGGCATACTTCGGCGTAGTGTAATATTTTTGATCGGGAATAGGCTCATTGTAGTGGTTATCCGCATCGGCATTGGACCAACTGTTGCTATCCGTGCTTGCATAAAGTGTCCAACTGATCGGGCTGCGGGTTTGAGTGTTTCCATCTGTGGTAAAAGTGTAGTAGGCAGGGTTAGGAGCAGTCCCAAGGTCGAAGACCAGGTCTTGCGGTAGGCCTTTTGAAGAAGTCCACCAGGTGTTTGTATCACCATCAACCGCATTTGCCGCAACTTGTGAACCCTGGGCTTTACCACTGGCACTGATCTGGTTGGACAACTTATTGCCTGAAGCGTCGTAAAAGGTGAATTCACAAAGCTCCGTGTGGTCATCCCCGTTTCCACCGCCCTTGGGCCCCAGGCTAGCCGATACTCGGAACTTAAAATAGCGGACACCCGGAGGCGGCGTGGGAGGATTGTTGGTGAGCACCATGGAGGGGGTCTGGCTATCGAACACGATCTCGGCCGAGGCCATGTCAAGCACGGCGGGCAGACCGGGGCTGGCGGGATGATCGGCTTTGTATTCGCCCCCGGCGTAGGTGAGCGTCTCGCCCTTCTTCAGCACGGGATAATTGACACCCCAATAGGTGTTGAAGATGGATGGCACGGGGGGCTTCGCGGAGCTGCCATAAAACAGGTTTGTGGAACCTTGCTGGGTGCCGTAGTCGGGCGCCCAGGACACCGGAGTGCCGGCGGGCGGCGGGGTTGCACCCAGCCAGAAATCCGCGCGGAGCGGGTAGAAGTAGCGCTGGAAGAACCGGCCATCGCCGGAGACGGCCCAGCGATTTCCGGTGCGATCCTGCCACAGGGCGCGTTTTTTTCCAAGGTTCCCACCGATGAGATTGGTCATGACCACATTGCCCATGACGAGGTTCAGGGGATACGGCGGGATGACCGGATTGCCGGCGATGGCGATAAAATTATTGAAATCATAAATGGGATTCGGCGACTGGGGCACCGGCAGACCGCTGGAGTCAAAAGCCGTATGGGTGACCGGATCAACAGCCGGAAACATGTCAGTCGAGATTTGATTGGTGTTGGTGCGCACGGTCTTGACGGCGTAATACTTCATCCCAAAGGCGTCGCTGGCGTTGGTGGCGCCGGGCACGCTGTATTGCACCAGCACAAAAGGATCCGAGGTGTATCCATTGGTGTCGGCGCTGTTGGTGTTGTTCAAACCGTTCTGGAGGGCGAACGCGGCGCTTTGTCCCTGGTTGAAGCGCGGATCGCCGGTCAACTGGTACGCGATGGAGGGGGCGATCAAGGCGTGCTCCTCGTTGGGATTGTAGCCGATGGCATTTCTATCCGGCTGGTTGTAGATGGCCAAGTTGGCATACTTGGCCGGATCGAGGATCTCCTGATAGTTGGGCGCGTTGGTGACAACGTCCTGCCCCACGCCTTCGCTGCCCATCTGGCTGGAGATGTAGATGACGGGCGCCGCGGCAGCGGCCGGGTAGTCAATGTTGGTGTATGAGACATTGGTGTACGGGTAGTTTCCACCGGTATCCATTTTTTGGTACCAGTTCACGGTGAGCGGCCCGCCCCCAACGCGAGCATTCACCGGATAGATCGGTCCCCACTGGCCTACGGTATTGGTGTCATACTTGTATAGGTTGGGATTGAAATTCTTGTAGCTGTTGGTGTTAACAATCAGGCCCGAGTGGAAGTTGGCGCCGTTGGTTCCCGTATCATAGGGCGACTCCAGCCGCTGACCGACGTAGATAGGAGGAGGGTTTGGGTCCGTACCAGGGAGTCCGCGGAAGATGCGGACGGCCACGGATTCGAGGGAGAGGATGCCCTTGGCGGCCTGGCCGGCGGCGGCGCGATGGGTGTACACCAGCACGGAACGGTTGCTGGTGTAGTTGTCGCTGAAAATCCTGGTGTTCTGCACCTGGGCGGTGTTGTGCTCGCTGAAGGAGAGCTCCTTGAAAAACCACGCATCGTTCGGATCCGGATCCAGATCGGCCGGGGCGGCCGGGGCATCGGCCGGCGAGAGGTTGTAGGTGTAGTGGGCCAACGGCGCGCCGGGGTAGCTGTTGGTGATGACGGGATAGTTGTAGGTGTACGAATAGTTGTTGGTGGGGCTGCCCTGGCGGGTGCCGTCCTTGTTCTCGAACCCGAAGAAGCCGCCGTAATTCTCCGGATCGCCCGGGAAGGCGGCATGGATTTCCACGGTGTTGGTATAGCCGGTGACATCCACCCAGGTGATTGTGAACTGGCCGGGCTTGGTGGGATGCCACTTTTTCCCCACGAAATCCCACACCCAGCCGTTGCCGCTGCCGCCGGGGATGGAACCGTTGACCAACGGAGAGCTATCGCTGGCGGAGGGGCCGTCGAGATTGACGATGAGGTTGGAGACGCCGACGGGCAGCTCTGGGTAAAGCGCGGCGTTGATGGCGGCGAGGGAGGAGACATCGAAGCCCTGGCCGAGCGGGATCCGGGCGCGGTGAACGGTGGGAGCGTAGCTGAAAGTCAGCTGGCCCGGACCGTTCACGGCGGGGAAGGTGTACTCGCGGGTGGCGCCGCCGCCGTAGCTGTTGGTGTAATGGCCGTCCACCAGGGCATCCAGCGAGATCAGGCCGAACATCGACTGCTGGCCGCTGATGCCGTTGAGGGTGTATTTGCGATTGGAGGTGCGATAGATGGTGCCGACGGTGAGCTGTTCGCCTTCGTTGAGCCACAGCTCGAGGACATCCACCACCCCCTGCCCCAGTGAGCCGGAGCTGAGGGAATTCACGCCGTCCACCGTGGTGAGCTCGGTGCGGAAATAAGGCAGATACCGGCCGGCGGTGAGGCCCCCGGAATCGCTGCTGGAGACGCTCAACTTGTAGTAGAATTGCTTGTTCCAGCCCCAGAACACGCGACGCCAGTCCTCCAGGGGCAAGCGGGCGTTGGAGAGGACGGACTGGGTGGTGGTGCCGGCCTCGGCGAGGCCCAGCTCAAAGCCCGGCAGCACGGCGTTGAAGATGTTCGTGCCGGTCTCATAGGGCGGCACAAGATCGCCGCCGCCGAGATATTGGAAGGCGTAGCTGCCGCCCTCGGTGGAATAGTTGGTCTCCGCCCCCAGATTCAGCAGGCCGCGGGCATTGACGTAGAGATTGGTGCCGGCGGGGAGCGAGTAGGGCTGGGGGTAATTGGTGAGGCTGAGCGACAGGAACCGGTTGGTGCCCGCGTCGCGCTTGAGCACGGTGAGCAGATGGTTGCCGCCGGTGACCTTGACGGGAGACTGAAGGATCTGATTGGTGCCGGCATAGGCGGCCACCAGCTGGTTGTCGAGAAAAACCCCGGCATCACTGTCGGAATTGATGACGAAGCTGACCAGCGGCTCATTGGGCAGCCCGGTCCAGCGGCTCTGCAGGCGCCACATGCCCGGACTGGCGGCGGCGGGCACCGCCGCGGCGGAAGGCACGCTGAAATTGGGGCTCACCAGATTGGTCAACACTTCGTCGCCCACGGCGACGACCGCGGTCAGGATATTGGTGGAATCCACCTGCTCCACATAGACGCCGCTCATCTGGGGCTGCGCGGGAACGACGTCGAACGGCATCTCCAGGATCAGGCCGGGACCGGCGTTGGTGCCGTAGACCGGGGTCTGAAGCGAGGTGTAAAGCTGCATGCGCGTCCGGACGGTGTTCCAGAGGCGCAGGTTGTTGAGCCCGCCGCCGAAAAAATTGGTGGCGGCCGCGCCGTGCGCCTGGGCGCCGATGGCCAGCACGCCATCGCCGCCGGCGGGGGCCAGCGCCGGGCTGTTGCTGCCGATGAGGGTGGCATCGCGGTAGAAGCGGACCTGATTGGCGACAACGTCATTGATGACGGCCCAGTGATGCCAGGAATCGTCCGTCCAGCCGCCGGGCATGCCGGCGGCCCGGTTGGTATCGGCCAGGAAGAAGCCGCCATCCGCGCCGAAGCCCGCGCGCCATTGGGATGAGGCCGGGGAACCGGCACCCGAGCCCATGGAGAACGCCGTCTGCTCCGCCGCGTTGGTGGGGGACGTCAGCCGCGCCCAGAACTCCAGGGTGAAACTTGAAGCCCCCAACTGCGCGGGCAGGCCGGTGGCGCCGCTGCGGAGATGGTCGCCCGCGCCGGCCAGCTGCAGGAAGCGCTCGGGGGAATCCGGGGCATTCTCCAGCACATAGCCCTTGCAGTTGAAGCGGGCCGACTTCGGATCGTTGGGGGCGTTGCCGATGGAGGAATACACGACGGAATCGAAGGTGTCGGCGCCCGCAGCCAGAAAATGCCGGCCCAGACCGGGCTGGTGGGTGGGATCGGTGATATCGGACGGGGAAAGATTGGTGACGGATTCCGTGCCGGAGTGGACCTCGGCCAGGATCTGGAGACCGTAATGCCATTTGATGACGGTCGGCACTTCCAGGTCGAGCGTGAAGGAGGTGGACGGGTTGTTCGCGCCGTTGACATCAGCCCCGGTGGCGGTGGCCTTGTAGAACGCCCGGCCAGCTTGGCCGGCCGGCAAGGCCCGCTTGAACTGATCCAGCCAGAGGACGGGAGGCGCCGTGATGGGAAACGTTCCACCGGTCGCCAGCCAATGGGTTCCGATCGGCGGGTCGAAGTCGGGCAACTCCTGACCATAGGGCGTCATCACGGTGACTGGCAGCGTGGCGTTGCCGGAGATCGCGAGATTCTTGAATTGATGCGTCTCATAATACAGCCCGGTCCTCGCGCCGAGCGCCAGCTTCCAGTTGGCGGGTGGCTGGTAACCCTCCGGGAGCTTGACGTTGGCGAGCACCTGCTGGCTGCCCCACCAGACGCTCACCACGGAACCGCTGCCGTCGGAGGCCGGCCCCACTTCCACGATCACATGATAGAAATTCGTGGAAGCGGGCGGCAGGGTGAACGTCTGGAATTGTGACCCCTGCTGGTAGAAATCCGTCGTGGTGTTGCCATCGGGAGAGGTGATCGTGACGAATCCATCGCCCGAGTTGGCGCCATCCGTCCGGTTAAAAATGGTGACGGATGAATCATAGAAAGAGCCGCCGCCGCCGCCGCCATCGCCCTGGTTCGAGCCGCCATTACCCCCTTTGTAACCGCCGCCGCCGCCGCCGCCGCCGTCATTTGAACCGTCACAAGGTCCGCCCTGACCGCCACCCCCCCAGCCGCCGCTGCCACCCCAACCGTATCCGGACTGGGCCGTGGACGCGCCCCCCCAATTCCCGTTCATGTAGGCCGACCCGCCTTGGGATAATATGGGAAGACTGCTTCCATTCAGATGGGTTCCGCCATTACCGGTATAACCTGCCCCGCCCGCGCCGCCATATTTGTTGGAGCCGATGGTACCGCCGCTGGAACTTGCTCCAGTTGAGGATGAACCCGAAGAACCATCATAATTGGCGGCCGCGCCGCCGCCGCCGCCGGCCATCAGCAACAGTTTGGTGCCCGAGGCATTGCTAAGAACGATGGACGAGCCGCCGCCGCCGCCGCCGCCGCTGATGTTGTTCTGGGTACCATAATTCGTCCCATTCTGCCCTTGGGCACCCACCCCGATGATCAAGTGGTCGTTCGGTTGCAACAAAACGTTGCCCTGCATTTTTGCGCCATAGCCGCCTTGATGATGACTTTTGCTGTCCCGGCCGCCTTGGGCCCCGAGGGCCGTGAGCGTGTACCAACCTCCACTGGTCGTGGCGGTGATGAGCTTGTTGGTGACCATCGGCCAGGTGGTGTGGGCATTCACGCCGTTTTTATCTTCGAATTCCACCCCCGCAAGCGTGTTGCCATTGTAAACCACCTCGATGGCCGGCGCGGTGTCCCCAGGCCCGTTGTCGTAGGTGTCGAACGTGACGGAGATGCCTTTGGCGGCGCCGTTCTCGCCGCTCACCGACTGCGCCGTGAACGCGGGGCCGAAGTTGAGGCTGAACCCGTCTGCCGGCCAGGCGCTGGCGGCACCGGGGACGATGCGCACGTCGAACTCGGCTCGCAAGCGGGTGATGTTCTGGTTTTTGGGCAAGGTATCGATCACCAGCGTGCTGCTTTCCCAAGGTTGGTCGGCCGTCAACTGCAAGCTGCCGTTGGTCAGCCCGGGGACCCTGTTTTGGCCGGTGTCGAACAGGGTCAACCCCGCGGGCATGATGCTATCAGTGAAGGGATAGCTCAGGTTGAAACTGTCGGCGCCCGGCGCGCCGGGCGCGGCGGCTAGAAAGGTCAGGAGCGTGGCGGCCAGCCGGCCGGCCCGGCGCCAGTCGAAGAGGTATGGTTCCATGGGAGATGGGCTTTGAAAAATCAAATTGTTCATGTCAGGGAGCCGGGGCGGGGTCATTGGAGATGGTCCACGTAGCTGACACGCTGCAGCACGATGCTGCCGCGAGAGACCAGCGGCACGGTGGAAAGCCCGGTGGTGGTCTCCTCGTAAGTGCCGGTGAGCCGGCCGGAACCGGTCTGGTAGTCGGGATCCAGATAGAAGCGGAGGACCCGCGTGATGTCATACCCCGCCCCGTGCTGCGGATGGTAGGCGTGCCGGAACGGGTTGGTGCGGTGAAAAGCATCCAGCCGCAGCGGGGCGTTGGTGGCCGTGCCGATGGTGTTGCCGGGGCCGAACGCGCCGGTCAACTCCCAGCGGTCATGGTACACCTCCTGCAACGACGGCGGCCGCGTGGCCTGCCCCGCCAGATAATGGCTGACATCCGCAGGGGTGACCTGGGAGATATTGGTGTAACTGGCGGTGGAATTCGCCACCAATTGGAGGAAGGTGGCAGACTGGCCGTTGGTGCTGTCATCGCGAGGCATGTCAAAGGCCACGGTTTCATAGCGGATGCCCACCTGCTTGCCGCCGCGCTCCTGGATGCCCTCGTGGTAGGGGATCTGCGCCTCATCCAGGATCAACACCTGCTCGGGAGAAACGGACGGATCGGCGGTCTTGGTCTGCATGAGCATCACGTGCGACAGCAGCACCGGCGCGCCGTTGGTGTCCACATGCATCAGCACCCGCAGCTGGGGGCGTGACAACGACGGCTGCACGGACCGGTTGGTGTCGGTCAGGCTGGTGACCGCATTCGCCGTCACCGTCCCCACCCACAGGCCCGCAAAGCTGGCGGGATCATTGACCGGCGCATTGGTGGGGGCCACGTCGGGATTGATCGCCGAGACCGGCAGATAATGGTAATTGGTGCCGGGATTCAGTGGAACGTCGATGCGATACAATTGCTCGCGATAGTTGCCATTGGCGGACCAGTTGCGGTTCATCCCCAAGGTGACGGTGGTGCTTTGCTGCGCCGCCAGCGAGGTCACGGTCCAAGTGGTGAGCACGCCCACATTGGGGTCGGTCATCCACGCCAGCTGGTCCGGCACGCGCACGACATGGAAGAGCTGGATGTCCTGATCGGCCGGGCTCAGCTTGTTGATGATGATGTTGCGGGTGTTGGTTTTTTCCAGGCTGGAGAAGGTCAGCTCCGCGGGGCAGAGGCCGAGGCTGGAATAGTTGTTGACGGGATTGGTGACGGTGAGAGTGGGCGGGGTGGCGCCGAAATAGAGGCCGCCCTGCTGCCAACCCGTAAAATCCACCGCCACCGGTCCGGCATAATCCACAGACACCAGATTGACCGGGACCTGGACCCAATAGGCGCGCCCCGGCTGGATGGTATCCGTGCTGTTCTTTGACTCCCAGTTGCCACTGGTCGGGTTGAGCCATGCAATGGAGTTTGTCCACGGACCGGGGGTGGCCGCACCTGCCTGAAGCAGGGAAGCGAACGTGGGACTGCCAATGACGCTGAAGCCGGTGAGGTTGTAACTGCCCCGGGTCCAATGCGGCCGGTAAAATTGCACATCGCCGGTGACGGTGAGCGGGCCGGCCGGCGAGCCGTTGGTTTGGCTGTCAGGAGGAGAAATGTGCAAGAGGTACGCCTGGTTGCCCCGCACGGTGATGGCTCTGGAATTGACCGAATTTGTTGTGGACCAGACGATCCAGCCGGCCTGGTTGTAGAGGTTGGTGTCGGTTTGGAATTCCTGCGTGCCCACGGGTAACGATTGCACGACCACGATATCGATGGCGCCGTTGTTGGTGCTGAAGTTCACCGCGCCAAACACCTGGTCGGCCGTTAGCAACGAGCCATTGGTGTCGCGGGGCTCCACCTCCAGCCACACGGCGTTCCAGCCGTAGAAAAGATTCGATATGGTCTGCGTCTGGGTGGCGGCCGGAGCGGGCCGGGCAATCAGGGCGGCCAGCAAAAGGCCCGGCCCCAGGACCTGCGCCAGCGGGTTGGCAAGTTTGGTGTTCATGCGTCGGTCGCGGTTGCTATGCGAATTGGTTGTGCGCGTCAAGTTCGGCATGATGGTTTGGGTCCCCACGGTGAGCCGCTGGGCCTCGCCCTCCGGGGCTGGCCCCGGCTTGGCAACAGGTGCCCCCCTCTTCGCCTGTCCGCTGGAGGTGGTGTGGCGGGTGATTTACACCACCAGCACCATCGAAAGCCTGCACGTGCAGTTGCGCAAGATCATCAAGAACCGTGGCCACTTTCCCGGTGGATGAGGCCGCTT
>Ga0075471_10000525_pt1 | contig 23085 bp, 9 predicted proteins | sample DEB19_08_DNA_2_FD_74787 | JGI IMG/M metagenome (GOLD analysis project Ga0075471, IMG submission 74787) | Aqueous microbial communities from the Delaware River and Bay under freshwater to marine salinity gradient to study organic matter... | ecosystem: Environmental > Aquatic > Marine > Coastal ... | reverse complement strand
GTCGTCACCGGCGGGTCGGTGCCCAAGCGCCTCCGAGACCACTTCCGGGCCCTCATGGCCGAGGGTGTGCTCGAACGCTCCGGGAACTGAGCGGTCCCGAGGTAGGAGGAGCGGATGGACGCGCTCCGGATACTCAGTAACGGTCAGTCAGGAGTCCGAACGCAGGGCCGCCGTGCGACCTCCCCCGGCTACCCCTAGACCCAGGGCTACCGTTTCGCTGATCCCAGGAACCACTTGCCACTTCCGAGGTGAGACACGTGACGGCGGCGACCTACAGACTGTCGACTGACTTCGTACCCGCGTGCAATCGTCTCGACGCAACCGATAGTCACCGGGTGTGGCAGGCGGTGGAGCGGTTCGGCACGAACCCGGGCCACCCCGGCCTGAACCTGGAGAAGCTCGTCGACGCTGACGGTCTCTGGTCGATTCGCGCCTCTCACTCCCTCAGAGTGATCCTGCTCCGCGACGATCCGACGTGGATCTTCGTTGATGCCGGCCAGCACGACGAGGTCTACGAACGCGTCGCCCGCCGACGACTCGTCGTCGAGCCGAACACCGGCCTCATTGCACTGGTGCCCGATCCTCGGAGACTCCCCGCAGACGGCCCCCGACCTCCGGTCATCACAATCTCCGGCCCGACGATCGAATCGACACGACGCCTCTTCGACCACTGGGCCGACTCCGACCTGCTCGAAGCCGAATTCGACGAGACTTCGATTGCATTGCTCCGCCGCTGCATCGAACTGGACGACCTGTTCGAGGTCGGGCTCGCGAAGCTCGCGCTCGAGCGAGCCTTCGACCTCATCGAGAAGACGCCCGAGGAGTGGCGCGCGCCGATACTCCTCGCCGCCGAAGACGGACTCAACGGCCGGCTCAAGCGGGCAATCGCCAACTTCGGAGTCGCCCATGGGCTTTCACAACTCCTCACGGCCGAGGAACTCACCAAGTTGGCTCGTGCACCGATCGAAGAGTGGATGATCTTCCTCCACCCCGACCAGCGGTCGATCATCGAACGCAGATTCGACGGCCCGGCCCGTATCCGCGGTGCCGCTGGAACCGGAAAAACGGCCGTCGCCCTTCATCGGGCCGCCGAACTCGCTCGCCGCTTTGCGGTCGAAGAGCCCGACGCGCCGCCAATCCTCTTCACGACCTTCATCAAGACACTTCCCCCAGTCTTCGAAGATCTCTACTCGCGGCTACCCACCGCAAGAACGGGCGCTGTTTCGTTCGTCAATGTGGACAAGTACGCCCGACGAACGGTGAACGAAGCCGGGCACGAGGTCAGAACTGATACCAGCGATATCAACGCAGCTTTTCGGAAGGCCAAAGAACGTATCGTCTCGCCGGGTTCCCCCCTCGCCGCTAGTCGGCTGACGGACAGCTACCTCAAGGACGAGATCACGAAGGTCATCAAGGGGCGAGGCATCGACTCCCTTGATGACTACCTCGAGATCGAACGAACGGGCCGAGTGGTTCCCTTCAATCGAATTCTCCGGCAGCAGATCTGGGCACTGAGGGTCGCCTGGGACGAAGAGATGGCCAGTCGTGGAACCCTCGACTTCTCCGACGTCATGCGTCTGGCCCGAGACATCGCTCGGTCGGAACCGAGCCCACGGTTTCGGGCCGCTATCGTCGACGAGGCGCAGGACCTGACGCTCGTCGGACTGCAATTCGTGCAGGCGCTCGTCAGCGCGGGTGCCTCCACCGTTCCGAGCGACGGGCTGCTCCTCGTGGGCGACGGCGCCCAACGCATCTACCCCGGTTGCTACACGCTGCGCCAGGCAGGGATCGAAGTCGCCGGACGCTCGACCATCCTCAAGACGAACTACCGGAACACGGCCGAGATCCTGGCGGCAGCAATGGCAGTCGCCGGCGATCTCGACGTAGACGACCTCGGCGACGAATTCCGACGAGGTGACGCAGACGTAACCAGCCTGCGATCGAGCGGCCATCGACCCATCGTCGCCACCCATCAGGACGCTACGGCGGAACAGGCATTCGTGCTCGACCGACTCCGACACCACGTCGATCACGACGGCATCGCCCTCGGCGACATAGGCATCTTCCTTCCTACGAATCCTCTCGCCAAAGATTTTCTCGGACTCCTGCGAACCGCCGATATTCCCGGCATCAACCTCGACCAATTCGATGGCCGTGTAAGAAACGCCGTGAAGGTCGGCACCTACCACCGAGCGAAAGGCCTCGAGGTCAAGGTCGTGATGTTGCCCTCGCTCGACGAGCGGTTCCCACGCCCGGCGATGCCGGGTCAGGACCCAATCGAATACAGCGAGGAACGCGACCTCTGGATCAGCGCGCTCTTCGTCGCCATGACCCGAGCCCGCGACGAATTGATCATTGCGTGTGCCGGCGGACCGTCCTCCCTCATCATCGAGAATCTCGACTTCTTCGATCTCGTGGAGTACTGAACTCGACCGGTCAGCCGCCGACCTTCGCGACGCAACACGTCTGGGATTCGTCAGTCGTTCGGAACGACGAAGACCTCGGCCTGCGAGGCGTTCCTACTCTGCTCACGATCAGTGAAAGTGACGGGTTCACTGACTCGACCCGTCTGCTTGTTGCGTCGGAACCGAGCATCGAACCCGAATGCAGCAATCGTCTCGCCCGAACTCAAGCCATCGACCAGACGACCGTCGCTACACCTCAACTGGACCCGTCTACCCGGCTGCGTCAGAAGATTGACGAGCGTCATCTCCTCCCAGTGCCCGACATCGGTCACGGTTCCGAGGACATCTCCCGTCCAGCCTTTACCCTCAGGCAGCGCTCCGTGTCCGGTGGCGCGTAACACTTCCATGAACGCCGGACACCGATGCCGAATCGGACAGTACCTACACGCCACTCCCATCCGCGCGAGCTCGTGCGCCGGTGCTTCGCTTCGCCCACGGATCACATCCTGCACCCGATTCACAGCCCCTCTCACCGCAGCCTCGTCGTCTGGACCCGGTTCGACCACCACTGCCTCACCACTCCAAAGAACCAGTTGGATCTCACGGCCGGGCCATTGCTCCCGGGCCAGCATCCGGTAGGCAGCCATCTGCAGCCGAAATGCGGGCTTCACTTCGCCCTGATCGCCGAACAGGCTCCCGGTCTTCCAATCGGTGATGCGGACCACGTTGTCGGCCAGGACCTCGACGAGATCGGCTCGCCCGACCAGACCCAAAGCTTCCGATTCGAGCCGGTACTCGTGCGGACCGTTCATCCGTCGCCGCTGGCCCTGCCGAGGAGCCGCGAGCTGCTCCATCGGAAACGCCCGATCGCTCCCGGCCCTCAGTTCGACGAGATGTCGCCGATCGAGCCAATCTCCCTCGCCGATCGCCCTTCGCAACGGAACAAAGTGTGCCCGGCGCGGATCGGCGCTGAGTTCGTCCTCCCGGCGCCGAACCAATTCATCGAAAACGTCACCGATGTTCGTGCAACCATCGGCGAGTTGGATCGCAGAGTGCACCAGGACGCCCACGATCGCCCACGGCGACTCGATCAACCCCGGAATCGTACGGCCGTTGTCATCCCGTCCCTGGAGAGCGAGAACGCAAACCGGATCGAGCGAAAGACGGGATGGCGAAACCAGCCGCTCGACCGTGACCCGATCCAAGACTTCGGGCAACTTCAAAGATCGAGCCTTCATCAGACGCGCAACGCGCTCCGAACCCGCCAGGGTCGGCGTTCGAGGCTGAAACTATCTACCGCCAAGACCTTTCCGGCGACTTCCTCTTCCAGCGTGTGCTGCAGCGCCTCACGATGGCGATAACTCCACAATGGATGTACCACCACCCCCCACATCCCATCCTTACCAGGCCGGAAGACCCGCACGCCGGCGACCTCCGGCTCGTCGAATCCGGAAGTTGTCAGGTCCTTCACTCGCGCGATGCCGCGATCCACCAGGAGATCCCAATCCTCCAGCTCCGGAAGCGACCGATCGCCGTCGGCGCCGGCGGCGTATTCGGCGTCGATCACGGCGCGGAGGTAGGCGATCCCGAGTCTCCAATCGAGTATCCCGTGGAACGGCTGGTTCGAGTACCTCAGCAGACATCGATAACACGCTGTCGCGCAATCGTGACGATGCTCCACGTCTAAATACTCCTTCAAAGGGTACGCATCGGGATCGTTGAGGGCTTCGACCAACAGTCTTGCGATGAGGGATTCGCCTCGGTCATCGGCTTCGGCTAGTGAAGTCGCGATTCCCGCCCCATTGATGAGACGATCAGCAAACTGCAGGACTGGCCGATGAGCTCCTGACGGGTACCGCTGACACCTTGGTTCCAGAACCTCGAGCTCCTCGACATCCAAATCCAAATGCAATGTGGCCCGATTCGCAACGATGAATGCAGCCGACATCGCCGCAGCACGAACCGCAGTCTTCCGCATCTCGTGGAGCCGGGCCTCTCCAACAGCCGACGAGTCGGCGTTCCCGACGAAATCCGCGAGATCCAGGTTCTCGTTCACTGCCGCCGGAGAAAGCAGTAGCACATCGGTCACTTTGGGTGCCGCAAGCCAGAACTGACCCGTCGCCTCCCCATCATCCGGAACGGCGCGCCGCCTGTTCACTACCTCGTCGCGGAACTCCGCGCCGATCCACTGTTGGAGCATCATTCGCTCACTGTTTGCTCCCTGTCCGACGCGGATCTTCCACTGCATCGGTTCCGCGGAAAGGCCCGGCCACGATTGGCTCTCTCGATCGAATCGCCCGCGGTTGAGCGAAATAGTCATTCCTCCGGAGTAGGCGCTCACCTCGAGATTGGTTCCGATCGATCGCCTCCACGGCAGACTCGACGCAGCCACCACCTGCCCTCGGTACCCCCCTCGGTTCCCCGCTTCGTCGTCGGTCGTCGGGCTGAAGTCCGTCCTGAATCCCATCGGCTCCAGACACCTCGCCCAGTCCTCGACAGGCAACGGGGCGCGACACTCCGAGCATTCCTTGCCCTCGACCGGCTCATCGTGCTGCCAGTGCCACGACCGACACTCGTGGCACTCCGTGACCCATTGCGGTCTCGCGAACGCCGGGCCGAGCGGCTTCACGTCTTGGTTATTCCGAATCTCACCGAGCGCACCCGTGAAACCGATCGCCCTGTGGACCTTCTTGTCCTTCACGAGTGTTTGCCCGGGAGCGAACTCGTGGATTGCCACCTCGAGATCGCGATCGATCTTGGCGAACCCGGCTCTGCTCCGACCCGTGTAGAGATCCCGAACCCGGGTCGGCATCCCGAACATCGGCAACAGTCCGGCCTCGGCAAGCACTAGTCCGAGCGGTCTACCTGCCGAACTACCGAGCTTCGCTTCGTTCGAGACGGTAGCTCCGAGTACTCCGGCGGGAAGTTTCACATCGTCGAGCCCCAGTGGCGATCCGGTTACAAGCCATTCAGCGAATGCCGCCGCCTCAGCCTCGGTACGCAGCAGTTCCTCACTCAGAGCTTCGTGCCAACGAGACTCGTCGGTGAATTCGTCGCACGGAACGAATTCACCGTGAATGTCGGGCGGCTTTACGGCATCTCCGGGCCACTGCTCCGTATCCCTCCGAAGACTTTCGAATGCCGAATTCAGCCACCACTTCCTGAGGAAGCGCTGCGGAATCTCGCTACGCCCCTTGGCAAGTCGCGGCGGCGGCGGTATATCGCCAGTGATGGCTCGAGGATTCCTGAAGTAGTGGAGATCATGGCTCTTCGTGCGGCACACAGTGAGCGCCAACGAGAAGGCTTGCCCTCTACGCCCCGCACGTCCGACCCGCTGCTGGTAATTGAACCGTTGCGGCGGCATGTTGGCTTGGAGTACCGAGCGCAGCGGGCCGATGTCGATCCCGACCTCCATCGTGGTCGTGACGGACAGGAGGTCGATCTTCTCCCGTTCCGGCCACCAGTTGATCGACTCCTCGGGAACGGGATTGCCTTCCCTGTCGACGATGAGATTGCCGTCCTCGTCCTTCCGGAATCTGAGTTTTGGTACGAGGACTTCTCGGAATCCGCGTTGACGTTCGGCCCCGTCATCAGTTTGGCCCGTCAATTCCTCGCAGTGCAATCGGAAGCCACTTGCATCGCGCCTTCCGAGTTTGCTTCCGATGAAGTTCGACCTCTGGACATCACCACACGTGATATTCGGCAACTCGGGGAGAGGAATCAGACACCGGGTACAGACTCCGGGTCCCCGAACCAGATGGACCCTCGTGCAGCGCACGCAGCGCCAGGCCGGGGCCTCGGGTGCCACCAAGGTCACGAAGAGTTTCGGTACGTAGACGATCCCGTCCGCATGTCCGGTCGCCGCCATCTTTTCCAGCACCTTCGACAACAATTCCGCTTCGCCGGTCGGATCGATACGACGAGCGAACCTCCGCACTCGATTCGCATTCCCGATCGAGGCGACATCCATCCAGCCTGGAGGGGGATCACTGAACGGATGTGGCGAAATCCGATAGCTATCGGCGAAGACACGAACGAAGGTTGCTAGAAGTTCATGATCCTCGTCGGTTTCGCCGGTCTTGCGCTCCACACCGAGGTAAGCATGGCCCGTTTCCTCCAGCGCGAAGTACGACCGGCCGAAGAGCACCTCCGTCACGCTCTCGCACAACTTGTCTGACAGCTCTTGCCGGAGAGTTCGAGCGGTGGCCTGGTCAATCCCAGTATTCCGCCACACAACGGCCCCATCGGGGTCTCGATCGAAGAGTTCGACCCAGCTGTGCCGACTCTTGCCGGCGCCACTACCCGAAGTGAACGGGGCCAACCCCATCTTGTCCGTTGGGTGCACACCCAACTCCGCGAAGGTCCGGAGCAGATAGCTCGGCGCAACGTTGTCGACATCCGATTCAACTTCGAGAACTTCGCCCAGTCTGACCTGCCCCAGCTCTGCCGCCTGGAGACGCCGTCGGACCTGATCGATCCTGGCGTTCACGCGCGTGAGGTCCGCATCGCCTCCGCCCTGTTCCAGTTGGTTCCGTTTCGCACGCAGGCCGGCCCATTCCTCTTCGAGCGCCGCAGTACCGGTCGCGGGCATCACACTCCGCAACGCCTCGAGTAATAGCCACCGTCGTAGATCTTCGTGGTGACGCGACTCGATATCGAGCGATGCTCTCGCCGCCTCTTGACGACTGTCGGAGAACGATACGAGCTTCGTCGGGGCATTCTCCGATACCGACGTGACTCTCAGCAGATCGAAGAGTTCCGACGCCAACAGCTGCGTCGTCTTCGCAAAGCCCGGACGGAAGTGCCTTACCGGCGATTGACGATACTTTTCCGTACGACGGCCGTAGTCGATGCCGCAGTGCGGGCAGACCGGAGGAACATGGGTGCCGGGGTCATTCCGGTCACGGCGCTTGGCGTCTTTCTCGTTCTTGTACTTGAACGCCCAGCCTCGAATCCATCCATCAAATCCGGGTTTGTCCCAACGGTCGATCCTGACTACGCCACTGCTTGGGTTGACGAGCGATTTCTCCCACACCGGCCGAACCTGCTCGGGTGGCTGCGCCTCACCCGCGAACGGCCAGAACACCTGATACTCGGCTGCCGAGAGGTCTTCGAACCGAGATGATCGCGCAGTGTGCGGGAGCCCCTCGAGGTCCGAATCCGTCGGAAGCAGTTCGAAGTTATTCGTATTCGCTTCTTGCGAATCGCGCATCCCCCCGATGAACAGCTCACCGCAACACTCGCAGTAGAGGGCATCGAATGCACGTCGATTGTCGTCTCCGACGACGGTAGGTCGCTCGATCGATACTTGCCCGAGTGCTCGGCTGGGCGCATCCGGTTCCTCAGGCTGTACCTGATCGCCGATCAACGGGGCATAGAGACCTTCGATTGCCCGGAAGAACGTGTGCACACGGAATGATCGGACGTCCGGTTTCGGTGCGTCCGGGTACCAGCGATCGACGATGTCCGCCAGGCCCCGCAACAAGAGAGCCCCGCGCACACCGTCATGCCGGGTGGCATCTCCGAACAGCCGTTCCGCAATCGTGCTCACGGACTCAGCTCGGTATCGGTTTTCGTCCGCATCCCAACAGGCGGCCTCGAGGCGACGGGAGATCTCCTCTATCGACTCGCTAAGCAAATATCCAGAAGCCTGTCCGCCCTCGGTAACCCCGAGTCGAGTCGCAATCCCCGGGACCATCTCCTCTAGAGCGAGACGGTGCTCCTCAACCGCCTTCGGCGTTACAGGTTCGTTCTCCCCTCCTCCGAGCTTTCGCCAGAGAGCCTCGAAGACGTCGGAATCGAGGGCATCGGTTGCGACGACGCCAGCCGCGACCGTATGTCCGGGAACAATCGAATCCGCCCACCTCTCGGTAGGGGGATTCTCTTCGCCCCGCTCCGAGATACCGGCAATGTGAAACATGTCGGAGAGATAGCGTTGGCTCTCTTCGGCTCCCTGACCTTCGACGGGCAGCGACGCCGACGAAGCCAGGATCCGCAACTTGTGGCGGTGCTGCTCTCTATGCAACCCCAGCCGATGGATCAGCGAACGGAGAAGGTACGAGACTTCGGTGCCGGCGGTCCCACGGTGGAGATGCAACTCGTCCAGAACCAAGTAGAAGTAGGAATCGGGTCGTTCCAGCCACTCGGCGGTTGCGTCGAAAACGCCCTGATCGATGTCACGGTTGAGCATGCCGGCCAACATCGAGACGTTGGTGATGAGGATGTCGGGCGGCGTCTCCTGGATATCCCACCGCGTGAGGAGCTCGGCTCCACTGACAGAGGGAAACTGGAACCGATCAGACTCGGCGAGCTCTCCCTTCTCGATCATCTCATGAACCTGGCGCTCGGTCTCGTCCATCGTCTTCATCGACGCGAACAACTCGCGCAACTTCGCTCCGCGTCGCTGATAGTCGTCTTCGGCGGACTCTCGAGGGTGCTTCTGGTGACCGGTGACCGGCGTCGCCGACGTGTAGCGGCCGAAGAAGATTCGATTACCACCGAAATGCTCGTTTGCAACCTCTTCGGCCGATCGCGAGTCGAGCGCAGCCCGGAGCCGCCCGAGTTGATCCTCGACGAGCGCATTCATCGGGTAGAGAATGAGACACCGCACGGCCGCCGGTCGCGTTTCGCCGTGGCGGTGCAGCCGGAAAGGTGTTGCGTCAGGATTAATCTTTTGGGGACGTTCGGTTCGTGGGATTTTCGTGTACTTCTCGTACGGCGACCCGTCCTGCTGACGCCACCAGCGGCGCTCGAGGAAACCGGCCTCCGGCCGGCTCCATCCGGCTGCTTCCGCTGCAATCTTCGCGAGGACCGGCATGAGGAAGCTTTCGGTCTTGCCCGATCCGGTTCCGGACGTGACGATTCCCGCTCTTCCCTCCCGCAGGCCGCGTTCGAGCATCTCTACCTGATGCTTGTAGGGCTTGATGGATGCCGCGTCGAACAGCCCGGCCGAGAAGAGAGCTCCCGCGGCTTCTCGCTGATCGGGATCGAAACCTTGAAGGGGACCATCGGACACCGAGGCGATTTCGCCGATCGTCCACTCGACTGACTGGTACCGCGGTATCGGCTCGATCAGAGGTTCCGTAGCGAGCGAGCCGGGTTGCTCGAGAAGAGCCCGGCGCTCCCTCGCCACCGATGCGTCCCGGATCCGAAACGCCGTCTCGAGGTACCGGAGGTAGTGCTCGCGGATCCGAAGGAATCCACCGATGGGATCAATCATCTCGTTCTCCAGGCGCAATCTGCTTCGAGGACAGTGATTCGACAATCCGGATCGTTCGTTGGGCGAGATTCCGCGAGGCGGCCGGATTGACGTACCTGCCGTCGGGCCTCGGCCCCGGGTTCTTTCCCGATACCACGGCCAACCAGCGAGCGATCGAGAGAGGCAAGAATGACTGCTCCGGCTCCACATCTCCGCCCTCGCCGAGTCGCGCAACCTCCAACCCGAGTGCCCTTCGAGCCCAGAATGAAACCGCCTCCGGTGAATACGACCACACCGAACGTCCTTCGAACGAAGCCGACCAGAACATCGGGGCGTCCGCTCGATGGTGTGCGATCAACGACACTCCCGCGGGAGGTGAAAACGTCGGCCATGCTCGCCGTGTGACGTAGCCGCTCACGATCTCGGCGCGCTCAAGATCCCGCATACGAACATCTGATGTCGGTTGGCTCGTGAGTCTCCGCACTTCCAGACCGACTGCCGCAGCGTACTCATCGATCCTGTTCGGCTCGGAACTCATGACCATCAGCCGCTCCGGCAAGAACCGCGAGGGCGACGGGTTCATGGAGACCGAGAGCCCGAGAGTTTCGGCTCTCTCGCACAGGCGAGCCAGCGGGCCCCGCATGACGAGACCGTCCACACTTCCGAAGCACGCCTCTCCGACCCGGAAGGTAGCGAGAGTCGGGCGGCGGGCAAACACCGAGACTCCTCGCCATTGCGTTTGCCGCAATTCATCGATGAGGCCCGCTTCGACCCAGGCACGATGGACGAATCTCCGAGTTAGTGGGTCGATGCCGAACGCCTGCTCGAGGAGCTCGTTCCAATCGCGAACTTGCATTCCCGCCCGACGAGCGCAGAACGCGCCGATCGCGGCCATTGTCAATCGGCATCCAGGGTAAGGCTCCGGAGACGAAGCCGGCGGCCGCTGTCCCCGATCGGAGACTACGACTGCGAGTGTTCGAAGGTTTTCGACCGCCGAACGCGCCCGACGCATTGCCTGAGCAGTGACTTCGTCCACCGCGTGCGGCGCGTACTCGTCCAGTAGACGCCTCCACGCGCGACAGGTGCCTCTGTCTTCGACTCGGGAGCTCGGCGGTTCGGGCACCCGAGCCTCGATGAGCCGAGCCGATCGGATCCCGCCGAAACTGGTCAATTCGAATACCGCACCGTCACGATTCGGCAGAAACTCACCGACAACCCCACCGAGGTATACGCGATGCATACCATCCGGGATCTCTTCGTCGGTCTCGGAAACGTTCACAAGCTCAGCCCGTTCCGCCATCGATGTGCCGGCAAGCGTTTCTTGCATCCACTCGCCCGGTCGTGCGGGCGCCTTGTAGGCGAGCACATCGGGTTCGTCGATCAAGTTCGTGGTCTTGCGTAAGAGATTCCCCGTCGCATACGACGCCCTCACCTCGAGGACACCGAAGAGATCCTCACGATCCGGGAGTTTCCACCTCCCCTGCCCCCCGGAAATCGCAAGTGGAGTGCCGTCGAGCGTGGCGACCACTTCGACGGCACCCGGAGCACTGATCGTCGGCAGAATCGACCGAAACCCGAGGAAGTCCCGCCCCGCTCCGAAGCCGCCGTGGAATCGGAGCGAGTTGCTCAAGGGACGGGGATGCAGGACGAGAACATCGTCGAGCCCATGGTCCCGAAGCTCGCCAACCGAGTATTGCCTGAGACCGGCCGCAACCCGAATCACCGACCATCCCTCGAGTCCCGCCGACACCGCCGCGTGTACGTCGATGTTCAATAGATGACAAACGGTTTCGACGCGGTCGTCACGGATCAAGACGTAGCAAACGTCCTCGAGTCGGCCGCGTTGCGAAATTCGAGCAACCTCCCGAACTCCATCTTCGAGAGCGGTGAAGGGAATGACACCGCGACCGACCACCCATGACAGTGACGACAGTCGCGGCTCGCCACGAAGCAAGATCTCAACGGCCGACTCACCACTTCCTACGGAGATCCGGTATCGCCACGGCGGTGGGAATACGTCCGTGATCTCGAACCCGTCAATCGCGTCGGCAGTCAGGGTCGCTACGTCGAAGGTGAAGGAGTCTCCGTAGTCGTACAGGAGCATGGTGACCGGCCCGGCAGAAAGACCCCCTCCGGCAAGGAGGGCCGCATTCCGCACGGTTGCGTTGACCGCGTGGAGGAATCGATTGTCACCGACCAAGGGTTGGTCGATTTCCCACGCCGTTACGAGCTCCTCGTAGGCGTCCTGAAGTTCACCCGACATGTGGGTCTTCTTCGGGCGCAGGCGACTGATGAGCAGATCGATCGGGGGATCCTCCAGGGGCAGATCTACCTCCTCGAGCAGCCGGGCGAGAACCCGCTGGTCACGAACCCGTGGGAATACGAGGCGCTTGGAGTAGCCGATTCGGTTCTCGTTACCAGGGTCAGGAAGGACGAGACTCCGATACGAACCCTCTGACTCGGCATCCCGCGTCCAGGCTGCGAAGCGCTCCCAGACCTCAGGGAGCCGCTCCACGCTGCCGCCGTGTTTGGGGTCTCCGAGCATCGTACAGAGGGCCTCGAGGAAGTCGAGTTCGATCTGTCCCTCGTTCTCGAGATCCTCCTGCGGGTCGGATGCCGCGAGGCAGGTCGTGAAGAGGTAGATGAAATACCCGGGAATGCCGCCATAGCTTTCGCTCTTCGACACAGCCGCAGCGATGATCGACTCATCGCCGAGCGAAACCCGGACCCGCTCGAGGAACCGCTCCCGGACCGCCTCCGGGTCCACCAACCGATCTCCGGTCAGTCGCGCGAGCGACGCCCAACTGACGTCCAGCCTGCGTACCGGTTCGTCATCGTCTCCCGAACGACCAAAGTATTCCTCGACGAGTCGACGGTTCCACTCGATCCGGTCCCAGGATTCCCAGGATCCCGCGCCCACCAAGGCCCTACGCCCCCCCTCTGCGCCACCGATTGAGCCGCACTTGCGATGTGGCAGTGCGGGTGCAGACGGCATCTTGCCCGAACGCCGAGCACGATACCGCCTCCCCCTCGAGGCCGAGGTTTCCTCGACCTCAGACTGTCAGGCAGAAATAGCACCGACGCTCCGCTTCATGAGCGAGAGCGCTTGTCCGAAGACGAGCGGCATCCTCGACCGCTGTCTCAGCCTCTCATCCGCAGTGCCGGCTGCACTCCATCCGGGATACTCGGTACGCCACACCGCCGGCTCCTCGCAGCCCACGGCATCGACCCCGACTCAGAGCTTCCGACCGGCACGAACGGCTCCGACTGGCGTTTGACCGCAACAAGCCGAGGCACATATCCCGACACCGGAATCCGCCGGCCCTCTCAGTGGCCGACACACGGGCAGGTCCGTTAGCGTCTCCCAAAACCCGTTGGGTGGACCCAAAGACGAGGAACGGGAATGGCGCTCGACGCCGAGGAACGGCTGCGACGGCAGCTCCAGAAGTGGCGTGAAGATCTCGTCGATCTGACGCGGCGAAACCGTGCTCTGTCCTTCAAGGCCACGTCGCGCGGCACGACGCTGGTCATCCTCGCCCCTACTCCCGACACGATCGTCAGTCGCCTGGACGAGGGCGGCGAGTGGCGATTCCACTATCCCCCGCTCACCGAGAGCGAGTCCGAGGATGACGCTCTCAAAGAAGCGCTCAAGGCCGAGGACACCGAACTCACCGACGACCTCGCGCCCGACGAGCTGCTCACCGATGTTGCGACCTCGCGCGACCTGTCGCGCATCGTCCGGTCGATCTCCGCACGCACCTCCCAGGAGTTCCTCGACAAGGGACTCCGCATCCTCTACCTCGCGCTCGGCGCAATCAGCTGGAAGGACGACGGAGGGCAGGACTGGCGCAGCCCCGTGTACCTCGTTCCCGTCTCGCTCGCTCGCACCAACCCCCGGTCGCCCTTCCTGCTCGCAGCGACCGACGATGACTCGTTCATCAATCCGGCACTCGTCCTCGCGCTCAACGAGTACGGCATCGATCTGAGCGACATCGGCGAGGCCGCCTCGGCCCGGGAGGCGCTCACCGAGGCGCAGGCGCGAATCGCGACGACCCCTCGCTTCACCTACGAGGAAGCGGTCGCGATTGCCACCTTCTCGTTCCAGAAGGAGGTCATGTACCGCGACCTCGGTGACAACGAAGCCGCGATCGTCGGCCACCCGATCATCCGGGCCCTCGCACTCGGACCGAGTGACGCCGAAGACGTGCACTTCGATCCCGTACCCGAGGAGAGGCTCGACGAGATCTTTCCGCCCGAGACCCTCGCCTCCATTCTGGACGCCGATGCCACACAACGCGTGTGCATTGCCGCCGCACGTGAGGGCAAGAGCTTCGTCATGGACGGCCCACCCGGATCAGGGAAGAGCCAGACGATCGCGAACATCATCGCCGAGCTCATCGCCGTCGGACGATCCGTGCTGTTCGTCAGCGAGAAGATCGCCGCGCTCGAGGTCGTGAAGCAGCGTCTCGACCGGGCCGAGCTCGGCCACTACGTGCTCGAGATCCACAGCCACAAGGCGACCCGGAAGCAAATCGCCCAAGAGCTCGGTAAAGCCCTGGTCGAACGACCGGCGCCGGGCCGGACCCTCTCCGCGACCAAGATGGCCCAAGCGGCCCGTGCGCGGTCGGCACTCTCCGCCTACGCGGCAGCAATGAACGACGTCCGCCAGCCCCTCGGCCGCTCCCTCCACGAAGTCCTCGGGCGAATCGCAACCCTCGACGATGCCGGCGTGCTCGAGGAGCCCGACGGCATCGATGCCTCACTCAGCAGCGAGACGCTGCTCGAGATCCTCGACGTCGCCACCCGGCTCGCCGATGCGTGGGGGCCGGTCTCCCGCGCCGGAGACTTCCTCTGGAGGGATCTCGCCGACCCGGTCGAAGCACTCAGGAAGCAAGGCGACCTCGAGCGTCTCCTCCAGCAACTCCGCAGCGACTTCGTCGACCTGACCGACCTCGCCGAAGCGGTCGCCACCGAACTCGGAGTCGCGGTTCCCACCGACCTCTCGGAGGCGAGAACCCTCGATACGATCTGCGCGCACCTCACTCGACGGCCCGACGTTCCCCAACATTGGCTCACAGTCGATGACTTCACCGGCGTCAGCGGTCGGATCGGCGAACTCGAGTCACTCCACCGCGGGCTGGAACAATCCGTCACCGAACTGGAATCGCGATCCCCCGGCTGGCGCGACATCGACCCGACGCGACTCGCCGGCTTCGCCGACTCGATCCTCCCTCGTTTCCTCATCGAGGAGCCGACCGGAATCTCGCTCGCCTCGACCGTCGGTGACGTGCGAACTCTCCTCCGCACGGTCAATTCGGCTGTCGACGATGCACAGCGGATCCGCAAGGAGACCACCGAGCTGCAAGCGTCGCTCGGAATCCCGGAGGAGCCCGTAACCCCCGAGGATCTCTCGCGGTTTGCCGCGCTCGCCCTGCTCGCCCGATCCGCGACCCCGGCCGAGACCCCGTGGCTCGACCGCGACGGCCTGCGCACCGCCCGAACCGCGTTCGACGCGCTTCGGGTCATCATCGACGAGCTCCGTCGCGACCAGGGGATGCTCGACGGCATCTTCACATCCGAGCTCCGCCACTTCGACATCGAAACGCTCTACGAAGGCGAAGGTTCACCGACACCCTCGCTCGGCCGATTCTCGAAGGAAGGGCGCAAGAACCGGAAGGCGCTCGCGGCGCTCACACCCGACGGGAAGATCACCGATGCAGTGGTCGCCGCACTCCCGGTCGCCCGATCGAGCCAGCGCACCCGCCGGCGCCTCGTCGACGCCGAGGCGACACACGGAGCAGTCCTCGGCGCTCACTACTACCGCAGCGAGGAAACCGACCTCGACACTCTGGAGGCTGCGCTCGGTATCGCCGAGGAGGCACTCCAACTCGCCGGCCGCAACGCCGACGCCGCAGCCCTCGGGAATGCGGTCGGTCGCGGCAGCATCGACGGCGCCGTACTCGCGCGCGACGCCGAGTCGCTCGTCCAACGCCTGACCCGGCTGATCGACTCGATCACCACGGCGACCGCCCTCACAGCGGCTCGCCTGGACGGGATGACACTCGACGCGATCACCACCTGGCTCTCGGAGCTCGCGCGGGCGCTCGATGAGACCGATGCGCAGTGTTCGGTTGCCACGGCACGGGACTCCTGGACTATCGCCGAGACGATTGCGTTCACCGAGAACACGGTCCTGGCCCATCAGTCGGAAGCCGAGATCAACCGGCGCCTTGCGGAAGATGCCGATCTCCTCGGGCCGGCCTACCTCGGGAGCGACACCGAGTGGTCGGAGCTGCAGTCTGCCTGCGACTGGTGTACCGAATTGCGACGGCTCCTCGGCGGACCCATCGATTCCGTCACTGCCGGCCGCATACAGGCCTGGGAGCCGACCGCGCTTCCCTTCGGTGAAGCCATCAGCCACGCCACCGACGGCCTCGACCGATTCACGACGAGCTTCTCCCCGGCCCGAATGGCGGAGTTGACGCGCGATTTCACCTTGTCGTTCGCAAATGCGCTCGACATGATCGACGCATTCTCCACGTGCAGCGACGAGATCGCCGAGTGGGGAGCCTTCACCGAGTGCTGCGAGCGGCTCCGCTCACTCGGTATCGCGCGGACCCTCGATCACGGGATTGCGCTGTCCGTAGAGTCCGGCCGCCTCGCCGACGCCATCGAACGTGCCGTCCTGGCCGCCTGGGCCGAAGAGATCATCGCCCGTCATTCGGGCGAACTCGGCCACCCGAGGGCGGCCGAACGCGATCAACTCGTCAACGACTTCCGCGCCTCGGACGTCGCTCTCGTCGAGCATGCTGCGGCCCGAGTACGTGAGGCCGCCAACGCCCGGCGTCCGAGCAGCGTCATGGGGACCGGCGGGATCATCAAGCGCGAGGCCGAGAAGAAGGCCCGCCACATGCCGATCCGCCGCCTCCTCGCCGAGGCGGGCGGAACCGCCCAGGCCTGCAAGCCCTGCTTCATGATGAGTCCGCTCTCGGTGAGCTCGTTCCTACCGCCGACGATGAGGTTCGACACCGTCATCTTCGACGAGGCATCACAGGTACGCCCGTCGGATGCCATCAACGCGATCTACCGAGCCGACCAGGTGATCATCGCCGGCGACGAACGCCAGTTGCCCCCGACCTCATTCTTCGACCGCCTCAACCAGTCGGATTCCGATGAGTACGACGAGGACGACCTCGATGACTTCGAGTCGGTCCTCAAGATCGCCCAAGCCGGAGCCCTGCCGCCCATTCCTCTCCGGTGGCACTACCGGAGCCGCCACGAGTCGCTCATCACCTACTCGAACTACTCGTTCTACGACGGACGTCTCATCACCTTCCCCGGCGCCATCGAAGAGGCACCCGACCTCGGCGTCGAGTTCGTGCACGTCCCCGACGGCGTCTACTCCCGTTCGGGAGCACGAGATAACCCGGTCGAGGCCCGGCGCGTCGTCGAACGAGTCATCCACCACGCAACTGCCAATCCGGGAGACACCCTCGGTGTCGTCGCGTTCTCGGACGCGCAAGCGGGCCGAATCGCCTACGAGCTCGAAGCCGAGCGCCGGAAACGCCCCGACCTCGACAAGTACTTCGCCGAGAACCGACTCGACGGCTTCTTCGTGAAGAACCTGGAAAACGTCCAGGGCGACGAGCGCGACATCATCATCTTCAGCGTCGGGTACGCCAAGGATGAATTCGGGAAGTTCACCCTGAACTTCGGGCCGGTCAACAAGGCCGGTGGCTGGCGGCGGCTCAACGTCGCCTTCACCCGAGCCCGGAAGCGCGTCGAGGTCGTCTCATCGATCCTGCCCTCCGACATCGGGGATTCGACGAGCGACGGAGTACGGCACCTGCGCCGCTACCTCGACTACGCCCTCCGAGGGATGGCCGCGCTGGCAATCCCCGTAGATCCGACGACTGGCGACGCCGAGAGCCCCTTCGAGGAAGAAGTGCTCCGAGTCGTGCGGGCGTGGGGATTCGACGCCGTCCCACAGGTCGGAACTGCAGGATTCCGGATCGACATCGGCGTCCGTCACCCCGAGCGACCCGGCGCCTACGCGCTCGGCATCGAGTGCGACGGCGCGATGTACCACTCGAGCCGGGTCGCACGGGATCGGGATCGGCTGCGCCAGCAGGTGCTCGAGGGCCTCGGCTGGCGTCTCCACCGGATCTGGGGAACGAGTTGGTACCGGAACCGAGCCGCGGCCGAGGCCGACCTCAAGCAAGCCATCGAGGACGCAATCGCTGGGCGCACCCGCAATGCCGTTCCGAAGCCCAAAGAGGAGTCTGCGCCCGTCGAGGTCACCGAAGTGGACTTCTCGGATTCTCCGCCCTGGGCCTTGCCCTATGCGAAGTCCACCGTGAAGGCCCGCAAGGGCACCGGGCTTTCGGACGTCACCGCCGGTCCCGAGATCGAGCGGGTAGTCACCGAGGTCGTGCGGGCCGAAGGTCCGGTCTCCGTCGATCTGTGCATGCAACGAGTTCGGGACGCGTTCGGGATGAAATACCTGAGCGCACAGGGCCGGGACCGAGTCGACCGGTACATCCGTCAATTGGTGAACCGCGGGGCCCTCGACGGCTCCGAAGAGGGCTTCCTCAGCGCTCCGGGCAGCTCCGTATCCGTCCGGGTACCTGACGACCCGGAGACCAAGCGGTCGATCCGAGACGTCTCCTGGGCCGAACTCCATGAGGCAATCCGGCGCACGGTGGCCGATGCCCACCGAATCACCGATGACCAACTCATCACCGCCATTGCCCGACTCTTCGGCTGGGCGAGGACCGAAGAGGTCCGTAACGAGATCCGAATCGGGATCGACGACCTAGTCGGCCAGGCCAAGCTGGTGCGGGCCGGCGCCACGATCGCGCCCCGCGAATCAGACTTGGCGGATCCACCCGATACCTGAAAGAATCCGATTCGTCGGGATACGGGCACCAACAGCGAATCGCATCCGTCCCCGACCAGTCGTAAATCAAGTTCGGCGGCAACGGGGGCACCTGTGGCGGAATATCAGATCCTTCCCTTCTACGCGGTTTGTGACGAGTCAGCATCGATGCAAGCCGATATCGATGTATTGAACGACGCACTCCGCGACCTCCACCAGGCGATCGCGTCGGATCCGATCGTCACCGACAAGGCCTGGTTCTCCCTCATCGGGTTCTCCACGACACCGGAGGTGCTGCTCCCTCTCTCCGACCTGAGCCAAGTCGCCACGATGCCCGGCCTCTCGGCCAAGGGATCTACCGATTTCGGTGCAGTGTTTCGTCTCCTCAAGCAGACGATCGAGGCCGACGTCGCCCGCCTCAAGGCCGACGGGGCAACGGTCTACCGACCCGCCGTTTTCTTCATGTCGGACGGGATGCCCACCGACCCCGACTGGCAGCGCGGACTCGACGAACTGCTCGACCCCAACTTCAAGCAGCGCCCGAACGTCATCGCCTTCGGCTTCGGCGACGCCAACGCCAACAATCTGGACGCGGCCACCACGCTCAAAGCGATCGCGACCAAGGAAGTCTGGATGGTCGAGGAGGGCATGGCTCCCGCCGCGGCACTCCGTGAGTGGGCCAAGAGCTTGACCTCCAGCATCGTCGGATCGGTCACGAGCAGTACGGACGGCACGATGAACCTCGTCGTTCCGCCCGCCCCGGCCGGGGTCCGGGTGATTCCGGTCGACGAAGTGTGACGGCGACTCCCGAGTCCGAGCCGGCGCCGCCGATACCTGAGACGCCATCCGAGTCGGAAGTACCGGCACCGGCCGAGACGAGTCCAGGACAGCCCGAGGAACAACCTCACCTCGCGGGCTCAATTGAGGAAGCGCAACCCGAGCTAATCGCCGACGAGCGTTCCTGGATGCCTCCGATCCTCGGCGAGCAGTCCACGCTCGGGCGCGGCTTCTGGGCCGGGCCGCGCTTCCCGTGGCCCGTGCTCAGCGACTTCCATAGCCGTGATCTCGATCTCGATCTAGGAGTCGTGGGCAATCTCTGCGCCTTGGGCGCGTCGACACGCGGTGGAAGTCACCGATACCAGGGCACGGAGAGGCAAGACGCGTTCTCGCTCTCCCAATCGACACCTGCCGGTCGCTTCCTGATCGTCGCCATTGCCGACGGGCTGAGTTCGGCACGCCAATCCGCTACCACAGCGAGATTCCTCGTAGACCAAACTGCGATGAGATTGCGGCACAGCCTCGAATCGCTCGATTCATCCGATCCGGCCCGCTTACGCGACGAGATGCGGAAGACGATCATGCACTTCCTCGGTCACGCTACGCGCAAGCTGCGACAGATGAAGTTGAGCGGCTTGGCTGATACCGATATCGCTTCGACGCTCACCTGGGCGATTCTCCCGACCGACGGCTCCGAGCCTTCGACGGTCCTCTTCGGCGGAGTCGGCGACAGCTCGGTATGGAAGATCACGGCTGGTCGCTGGCAGAGACAGACAACGACTGCCGATGAAGAGCTGATCTCACCGGCTACCGCAGCCATTCCGGTGCACGATCCCGAACGCGCTGCTTGGTTCGGGGAGACGACTCTCGATGCCGACGATGTCTTCGCGCTGACCACCGATGGTGTTGCCAATGCGCTCGGCGATGGGACCACACAGGTGGCCGCCTTCCTGGCGGATAAGTGGCGAACCCCGCCCGAGCCACTCGCATTCCTCGCCGATCTGCAGTTCGACCGGAAGAGCTTCGACGACGACCGAACTGCAGTCCTTGTTTGGAAGCGCCCGCAATGAGATCCCGTGGCACCGATCGCGTGCCCGTTGCCGAGCGGAGCTCACTAGGAACACTGAGAGAACTCGGATCAGGTGGCGAAGGTCGCGTCTTCGAAGTCTTGGGGAGCCCCGGAGTCACCTACAAGGAGTACCTGTACCCCGACGACTCCTCGCGTCACGAAACCGGATTGACCCGCCTCATCGATATCGGTGGGAGCATCGACAAGTCCCTGCAGGCGAGTGGATTGGGATCCATCACATCGCTCGCTTCGTGGCCGACCACCGTGGTGCGCGACCACGGCGAATTCGTCGGCTACCTGATGGCGAAGATCCCGGACCACTTCATGGTCAGCATTCAGGTCGGAACCAATCCGATCGGTACTCGTCGCCCGCTCGAATGGAATGACCTCACGTATCGCTCCATGAGCAAGCCCAATGTCCGGATGACAGCCTCGTATCCCGACAACATTCTGGTGCGCGCGCACCTAGCCCGGGACTTCGCCTTCGTCGTAGATGCTCTGCACACGGCAGGCATCATCCTCGGCGACATTTCCGGGAAGAACTTGCTCTGGTCGATCGCCAACGGACCTGCCATCTACCTCATCGACACCGACGGGTTTCGCATCCGTTTCTCGGGCGGGGTTTCCAGCGCGAAACAGTCACCGGGATGGATCGATCCGACGATCAACGGACGTGAGACGACCGTGGAGTCCGATCGTTTCAAACTCGGCCTCGCCGTCTATCGCGGAGTGTTCGCCGCACGTGACGACATGCCGAACCAGGAGTGGCGGACCGTAGTCGGGGCCATTGCGCCACAACTCGTTCCGCCCGTGGATCGGTTGGTCAGCGGCGAGCGACCGACCGCCCATGAGTGGGCCACCGCGCTTGATGCATTCATCCGTGGAGAGGACGTCCGGACCCGCCCGACTCTCGACCTCACGACGACCACCGTGCCCCGCGTCGCGTCACCTACCCCCGACAAACGATCGCGACCGACGATCCAATTGAGGCCGCCGTCGCGATGAACATCGACGCGCTCGTCGGTGAGCACATCGCAACGGGCGGACAGGGCGCCGTTCACGAGGATCGAAGGGCTCCTCGGGAGCGCGTCGTGAAGCTCTACCGGCAGCCCCCGACCACAGAGCAGATCTCGTGGCGGACGCACCTCACCACCATTGATCGCTGGATGCGACCGAGTGATGCCGACGACCTCCACCGGCTGACGGCCTGGCCGATCGAGGTCCACGAGGTGGCCGGTCAGGTGGCTGCGGTCCTCCCCCGCGCTCCCGCGGAGTTCGTCGGGACACTGAAGATTGCCGAAAGTTCGCGCTACGTCCTCCGGGAGCTCAGCTACCTCGTGAAGCCCGAATACTTCGCGGGCAAGGCCATTCGGTCCGCACCGCCCGATGTGTCCGGCGAGCAGTTACTGGAAATCGCTATCGCCCTCTCGGTGGCGGTTCGGGCGCTCCACGAAAACGACCTCGTCTACGGCGATTTCTCCTACAAGAACCTGCTCTGGAGCAAGAGCCCGGAACGGCCGGTGTTTCTTCTCGATTGCGACACGATTCTCTCCAGCCGTCAAGCGGCAGCCGAGAAGGCCCGAGCATGGTCCAAGGAGTGGGAACCGATTCCGGGGCTCTCACCGGGCCAGAACGACATCGCGCTGCTGGCAACCGCAGTCGGACGGATTCTGACTCGTGACTCCCATGTCACGGTCGGAGCCCCGGACTTCGACCATCGGGGGTCATCGATCGACGCGCCGCTCCGCCGGGTGCTCTCTCGGACTGCCCAGCGTTCGTCCGGCATTGTGGCCGACGACATCATCGAAGCCCTCACACGCTTGCGTTCGCCGGTCGTCCGGGCCCGAATCGCAGCAACTGCAGAAGCGAGTGGATACGCCGTTCGAGTTCTCCGCGACCGCCACGCCGAGACCGAAGGCCGCGGTGACGCGGCAGATCTCGCCCGCCGGCAACTCGAGAGCGAAGGCGAGTGCATCGCTGCCGTGCGCGCCCGAGAGTTCGCCAAAGCGCGAGCGCTCCGAGGACGCTTCGACACACGTTTCACTCCAGACATCGCCCCCGACGACCTCGAGGCCATCGGAACAGCGACATCGCACGAGGTCTTCGAGGAGGCCCTCCTGTCCGGCCGGTTCCCCGAGGCGATCCTCATGATCGGCGGGGACCCGAGCCTCGCCAAGCACCCGTGGGCCGCGCGAGCCGTCGAGCACTCGCTCGTCGTCGTCGGCGATCCAGCGGTGCGGAGAGGCGACGCCTACCCATCCAACGCTTCGGTGCTCTGGCCCGAGGCTGAATTCGTGGACCGACTCGTGATGATTCGCCGACGCCAGGACGGCGGGGAAACCACCCAGGTGCTCTCCCGAGCAACCGGCGAGACCGAATGCTCAATACCGATCGACTGGTCGGAACACGACCTGGAATACGTGGAGCTGCGTTTCGCGACCTCGATCCTCGATGCATCGAGACTCACCGTCTCGAAATGCCCTGTCCGCATCGGCCCCGCTACCGAGTCGAAGGCCTACGCATGATGATGACGATGACACCGCCTGACTCCGGGCTCGCCGACCGACTCCGCGAACTCGCAGCCTCGGGATCGCGACCGGCCTCCGCCCAAGCCGAACTTCTCGCCACGGCCCTGGAACAGGACAAGGACCTCGATCTGTGGGCCCAGGTCGATCTCACGTTTCTCCCTGCACCGCAGCCGGCCGAGGATCGGCGCCGCTCTCCCTCGATCTTCGTGGCGCGAAATGCGCTGGTCTTC
>Ga0075471_10000523_pt1 | contig 23117 bp, 13 predicted proteins | sample DEB19_08_DNA_2_FD_74787 | JGI IMG/M metagenome (GOLD analysis project Ga0075471, IMG submission 74787) | Aqueous microbial communities from the Delaware River and Bay under freshwater to marine salinity gradient to study organic matter... | ecosystem: Environmental > Aquatic > Marine > Coastal ... | reverse complement strand
CGCGAGCGTCGCGCGATCTTCCGCGTTCGCCGGATCGACCTTGACGTCGTCCTTCGAAATGCTGAACCACGCGAACTTCGCGCGCAGGCTTTCGTAGTCCTGCTTGAAGCGTTCGAACACCTGCTCGTAGGTGGCCGAGGGACGCGCGCGATCGGAGAGCGTACGGAACGTGCGGATCGCGGTGAGGTCGCGGTAGAGCTCGCGGACCGTCTCGGGGCTGCGCTTATAGAGATTGACGTCGACCTGATCGGCACCCGGTTGCGCGGCGCGCGCTTCGTTGATCGAAGCCACGATCGCGCCGTCGGTCGCGATCACGCCCGCTTCCTTCGCGAGCGCCTTGAGGACGAGGTACGACCAGACGACCTGCGGGTCGTCTTCGTACTGCACCTGAATCTGGTTCGCGACCTGCTGCTTCGAGCGGAGGTTGCGGTCGAGTTCCTGCGCCGTCATGTAGTAGTTCTCGACCGACACCGTGACCGGTTCGCCGTTCGGGAGCTTGAACGTGCCCATGTCGCCGGTCGGTCCGCTTGAACCGCGCATGCTGTCGCTCAGCGTGGCCCATGCACCGAGGCCACCCAAGGAAATGACGCAGAACCAGAGAATCGGCGCCTGGTAGCGCTTCATGAAGTCGAACATCAAAATGTCTCCGCGGTGCGGAAGCAAACCCCTGTCGCGCAGGAAGATGGCACACCATCCTCGGTCCACGCGGGGAGGGGAATGTTAGGAGATGGGACGTCGGGGTTCAAACCGCCGCACGTTACGACGGTTCACCTCTTGCGAGGCGCTTGAGATCCTCGACTCCCGGTAGATCTTCGACAGATTTCAGGCCGAACTGACGCAAAAACTGGCGGGTGGTTCCGTATTGGAACGGGGCGCCGGGGATATCGGCCCTCCCGACGGTCCGGACGAGGCCTCGATCCATGAGGGTGCGGACGTGTTGCCCGGACTGGGCGCCGCGCAAAGCATCGAGTTCCGCGCGGGTAATCGGCTGCTTGTAGGCCACGACGGCGAGGGTTTCGATGGCCGCGGGAGTCAAACGTTCCTCGATCCGCACCTTTGCGACGCGCGACACCCACGGGAAAAGGTTCTCCCGCGTGAGGAATTGCCACCCGCCCGCCACCTGAGCGAGCACCACCCCGCGGGGCGCGCCGTTCGTGGCTTCCGCAAGCCTATTCAGCGCGTCGAGGAGGTCGGTCACGCTCGTATCTTCACCGAGGATGCGGTGCAACTGGGCGAGACTGACCGGTTCCGGCGACGCGAAGAGGATGCCCTCCACGATCGGGACGAGGTCGTTCGCATCGGAGCCCATAGGGCCCGCGGGGCTGTTGGTGTCGGTCATGGAAATCGTCTGCCGGAAACGCCTCAGAGCGTACCGTCGATCCAAAGGTTGTAAAGGCGTTCGATCCGGAGGTTCCACGCGAGGAATTCGAGCGTGCCGACCGGTTCCGTGACGAGGCCGGCTTCGATTTCCCCCGAAACCTCGACCCAAGAGGCCGTTCGGGGCGGAATCCGGCGCAAAAGACGCACGATCTCGAATCGACGACGCCCGGAGCCGTCGTCGACCGAGAGGATTCCCGTGCGCTCGCCGGGAGCGAGGGCGAACGCCCGATCGGCGACCGCCGGTGCCAGGCTTTCACGGGCGACCGGGGGCATCCGCCCCCCCGCCCGAGCGGTTTCGTGGGTCGAATACTTCATCGCCAACGCGGCCATGTCGGCGCCCGCGTCAAGTTTCGCGGCGACTTCCTTCGCCGTCGCTTCGTCGTCGACGAGGATGATCTGCAATTCGACGCGATCCGCGCGCAACCCGTCATAGCGGACGACGCGGGAGAGTTTCCATCGCTCCACGAGATCGTCGCGGCGCGCGGCCTTCCAGTCGTCGAGCGACTGCCGATATTCGAGGCGCACGAAGGATTCCGGCGTCGCCCCTTTTCCGTAGGCCTTGAGGGCCCGCAGCGCGAGATCCTCGACCGCCTTCGCGAGTTGCGCGTCGACCACGTCTTCGGGGACCTTCAAGCCGTGCTTGCGGACTTCCTGCTCCACCACTTCCCGAACGACGAGTTGATTCAGCGCGGCGAACGCTTGTTGGCGAAGCGTCGCGCCCGGGGCCCCGGCGGACTGGGTTCTGAAGAGATGTCGGACGACGTCGTCGCCGGTGAAGACCCGATCTCCCACGCGCGCCACGGGTCGACCGCCGGCCGTCGCGACCGGAGTCGCCGACGCGGGTGCCGGAGGCGCCGGGAGAACTTCGACGGACGAAGCCCCCGCGACGACGGGCGTCGGCGGCGGCAACGGGCGCTGCGGCGTGCATGCCGCAAGCATGCACGCGAGTAGAAGCCCCGAGGGGCGGAATCCCCTCACTTGTACGAGACGCCGCGATCGCGCATGTGACCTTGGCAACGCGGGCACACCGCGCGAAGGACGTCGCCCTGCGAGCCGGAGAACTGGATGTAGCCCTTCGCGCCGCAGCGTTCGCAGTCTTCCCACTTCTCGCCCGTGACTTCGACCTTCTTCGCGTTTTCCGCCCAGAACGCCATCATCCACTGCTCGCGCTCGGACGACTGGGAACGGGTCCACCATTCCTCCTTGGTCGGAGGCTTCGGCAGACGATCCTGAGGCGGGGCGGCTTGCTGGCCGTTGCGACCCTGCTGACGCGCTTGTTGCGCGTAGGCCTGCGCCATCGCGCGCTGCATCTCCGCTTGGAGTTGCTGCGCCTGCTTCGCGACGCCGAGGATGACGAACGACCCGGATCCGTACATCGCGAATCGGGTGGCATGCCACCGGCGATCCTCCCACATCTTCTCGACCTCGTTCTTCGGGTCGAGTTTGTGGCGCGCGGCGAGGTCGGCCACGACTTCCTTGTGGATTTCGGAGCGGAGCTTCCGGCGTGCTTCGTCGAGCGTCAGTTTCTCGTCGCGGGAGAGCGCGCGGATCTTGTTCTTCAGGACGAGGTCGTATTCGTTCGCGACGATGCGACGGAAGTACTCGTAGCGCTTCTTGGCGAAGGACTCTCGATAGGTCGTGATCTCGGCGCGAATACCGGCGGGAACGTCGGGCAGCTTTTCGATCTCGTCGAGGGCGGCGACCGCCTTGTCGAATTGATTCAACATCGCCTGTTGGCGGGCGCGGTCGAGTTCGTCGCGGAGCACCTTGTTCTTCGCCAACGCCTCGAGCCGTTCGAGCGTGTTGGCGATCCAATCCTTTTGAAACTCGGCGTCGGCGGCCCGAACCTTGAGCAGATGACCGACCGCCTGCTCGTAAAGCCCCAGGGCGTCGGCGAGGCGGGCGAGATCCATGTGGGCGGCGACGTCGTCGTCGGTCGCTGCGGCTTCGGCTTCGCGCTTCGCGAAGTAGTCGGCCGACTTCCAAATCGCCGTCACGGGCACCTGCGTCTGTTCGATCCCGTCCTTCACGATGTTGGCTCGCGGGATCACCTGCTTCGTGCCCGCGACCATGACCGACAATTCCTTGTCGTTCTGCGCGTCGATGCGACCGACGACCTCGTCGCCGGTCTTGAGCGTGATCCGAACGCCCGGCTCGGAGGGAATCCGACTCGATTCATCCTCCTTCAATCCGCGCGCGATCATGATCCGGTTGCGATCCGCCTCCCGAATCAACGACCACGGAACGAACACCGTGCCGCCGCCGTCGAGGAGCTTGACGCGAAGGCCGCGATCGTTCGCCTCGAGAATGCTGACGTGCAGGTAGCGTCCGTCGACGAGCACGAGATCCTCGGCGTGGAGCCACGCCGGGCAGAGGACGAGGACGAGAAGGGCGAGTAGACGGCGCATGGCTGTCTCCATTATTGCGGCCTTCCGGTGCGACCCCGGAGGATGGCCTGATTATCCGACGGCAGCGCGATCGGAAGGTAACCGAATTCGTAGGTGCGTTCGCCGCCCGGAGCGGGAACGACGAGGGTGACGCGGGCCAACACTTCCCGACCGGCATCGTCGCCGGGAACCGACTCGAAGAGGTAACGGCACTTCCAGCGGTTCGACCCGCCGAGACCGAACTCCCCGTCCCCCCGGCTCTTGCCGCCCTTCGAGCCGCTCGCGACCCGCGCGGCGGCCTCGTTCGAAATACGCTCCACGGCCTCGGGCAAGAGCAACGCGGCATCCATGCGTTCCGCCGCCTCCGCTTCGAGATCGAGGGCTCCGGAAAACAGGGCGATGACTCCCGACATCCCGATGACCAAAAGTCCCATGGCCACGAGGATTTCGACGAGCGTGAATCCTTTTTCGCCGCGACGGGTCATCGGGTGGTCTCCGTGTAGTCGGCGCGTCCGGTCGGCGGGCGCACGGTCAGACGGTAGGTCTTTCCGACATTGACGGCCGTGCCGGGCGCGTGCTCCCCGACCTCCGAACGCCGGCGACCGCGGGCGACGCGCGCACCGCCCGCCACCACGTCGTCGACCTCGCACCATTCTCCGCCGACGGACACCAAGCGATCGCGGTCGCCGAGACGCGGGAGACGTCCCGGTTCATCGACGACGAGTTCACGTTCGCCGGGGCGCAACGGACGCACGAGGCGGGCCTCGGGGCGTCCCGGGGTCCCGATGGTCAACGTGATGCCGAGACGTCGAGGGAAGACGTCGTCCCGCTCGTCCGCGAGCGACGCGGGCCCGCGCGCGAGCGCGAACTGCTCGGGCGGCAAGAGGGCGCGCGTGGAATCCCACGTCTCGCGACCCGAGGCGTTCGGCGGAGCGTCGAGCAAGGCGGCTTCGTCTTCGATCGACGGAACCGAGTCGCCCGCATAGACCCGGAGGAGCAGCACGCCGGTGACGACGGGCGAGAGATTGCGGCGGACCCAAGCGGCGTCGGCGCCCGCCGGGGCGTCGTCTCCGAAGAAACCGCCCTGCGCGAGCGCGGGCGTCCGCACGCCGCGCCACAAGGTCAACACGCCCGGAGGATCGACGTCCTCCTGCGTCAACGCCCAGCAGACTTCCATGAGGCCCGCCGGGGGCGCGAGTTGCTCGCGCGCGCCGGTCCCCGGATCTCCGCCGGTCCACGCCGCCTCGGGTTTTCCGATTTCAGGAAGCCCTCGGGCGGAACCGTCGGTCGGCTGGGACTCCGGAGTCGGGACGGGTGCCGGGCGCGCGCCGGCCGAGCGCAGCACGGGATGCTCCGACTCGCCCTGCGGAAGAGCCCGCACCAAGCGGATCATCGATTGCGGTCCGCCGCCGACGCGCGTCGCCGAGACGACGAAACGCCCGCCGGCCCCCGTGTGGATATTCGCGAGATCGTCTTCGAGAAGACCGAGCACGGTCGATGCGGACGCGAGATGCTGCCCGCTGCGTTCACCCGCGTGATAGAGGTCGAACGAGTTCCTCATCAACTGGACGAGGAGCGTCCCGAGCGTCCCGAGCAGCGCCATCGCGGCCAGCAATTCGACGAGAGAAAGCCCCGAGGTGCGGCGACTCATCGACGTTCCTCCCGGGTCAACGTGCGCGTTTCGTCCATCCAGAGGACTTCGACTTTTTCCAGGATCGGCGACATCTTCCATTCGTGACGCGCCAGATTGACCGGATCGAAACACCCGGATTCGAACGAGACTCCGAAGCGCACGTCGAAACCGTCGCCGTGGGCTCGGATGGCGTGCGGCTGTTTCCCGTCGGCCGCGGGATCGTCGAACCGCATCACGTACGGAGCGACCGCTCCCGGACCCGCCCACGGCGCATCACGGCGGAGACGCACCGTCGCCGTGAGACGCACGCTGCGCGAGGGGCTTTGTTCCTCCCAGCGGAATCCGTCGAACCATGCGCCGTCGAGCGGCAACGAGAATCCGTACCACGCGAGTTCCGGACTATCGTTGTCCCGCGAACCGCGATCCCAATGGCGGAACGGCATTTCGAGGACGATGGCTTCCGCGTCGTGGGCACGGGTGACGGTGCCGAATCGACCGCGGAAGAGTCCGCCCGCACGCTCGCCCTTTTCGTCGAGGCGCGGCGGCATCGTCAGCGTGTTTTGGTTGCGAGCGGCCGAATAGTGGATGAGTTCTTCGTCCACGAGAACGAGCCCGCCGTTCGCGACGAAATCGCCGGTGGAGGCGAGATTCAGGTCCGTGGCGTCCGCCGCGAGCGGCCCCTGAAGCATCGAGACGGGGACGAAGTCGAGGAAGACCGCGGAGGTTCCCCAACCGTGCTTCTGCGGAGTCGTATTCATGAAGCCGCGGATGCAGCGCAGGAGCGCCGGTCCGCCGCCCTTCCCCGTCCCGATCTGGCGATACGCGATGATCTCGTCGCCGACCTGGACGAGACCCGCGTCGTTTTCGGGGAGAACCGACTGCAGGGGTTCGTCGGCGAGAACCTTGGTGCCGTCCGGGAGCGTCGCATAAAGTGGCGGCTGTTGCGCGAAGCCTTCGCGCAGGACCCACACCGTGCGACACAAGGGAATCTCGTCGGTCGACTCGTCGATTCCCTGAACTTGCGTGACGGACGCGCCTCCCGACGTGTTGCTCGTCGACGACGCGTTGAGTCCCATCGTCGCGTGATCCCAAACGATGAAACGCTCGTCGGTGGTCGGAGCGATACGGACTTCGTCGAGGCGCCCCGACAGCGGCGACAACGCCCCCGACGTGCCCTGTCCCCCCGCCGCCGCCAACGCACCGTTTCCGCGGATACGCGGAAGTTCGCCGGAGGGGAACTTGAGGAGACGCGTGTAGGTCTCGCGCGACGGGTCCTCGACGGGAACTTGTCGCACGGTGAATTCCTGACCGCCGGTCGCGAAAGCCGCGAGCCCGATCGAGGGATTACCGTTGACCGCTTCGGGGATATTCGCCGACCACGCGACGTCGAAACGACGACGAATGCCGCCCCCCGATGATTCGACGGTGACGGAGTCCCCCCAACCGGGTCCGGGCATCGACGGCACCGGAACCGAAGTCGGCTGCCCCGGCTGCGGATTCGTGACGGGAATCGTCCCGATACCGGGGAACATCGGGACGCGGAACACCGGGGCGACTTCCTCGTTGGATCCGTGGATCGCGGCACCTGCCGCAAGCAGGTTGTCGTAGCCGAAGATCGTGGTTCCACCCTGCGAGCGGGACCGCAACGCTTGATTCACGAGCAACGGGGCCGCGGGCGTCGGATTCGTGATCGACTCGAGAAGCCGCTGCACGGCGTTGTCGAGGCGCGGGCCGTCGGCGTTCACGAGAAGGTTGCGCCCCGTGTCGCGGTAGGTGTACCGGATCCACTCGACCTTGTGCTGCTGAATGTCGGAGAAGTTCGGGACCCCGACGGAAACGAACTCGGGGTTGATCCCGTTTTGTCCTTGGCGCGGCTCGAAGTAGCTCGAGACGTTCGTGACTCCGATCGAAAGCGGAATGACCCGGCACAGGGTCGGAACGTTCGCCGCCGAGCCTTGACCGGCACGCTTCACCCAGTGCTTTTGACGCGTTTGGGAAATGACCAAGTTGCCGCCGACCTGCCCCGTGATGGGGTTGTCGGTCGGCGAGGAAAGTCCGAGAAGGGTCGTCCCCGCACGCGACTGGTAGGTCGCGAGTTCGATGACGGTCGGGGCAAGGCCGCCGAGATTCACGCCGCCGGGCAGCGTCTGACCGGTGATGCTCGAGACGATGAGGACGTAGCCGCCGGTCGGCTGGAAACACGAGAAATCCGGTACGGATCCCGTCGCGAGCACGAGATCCAGCCGATCGCCGTTCGGCTTCGCGGGGTCGAGGATCTCCATCGTGATCGGAGGAGGTCCGCCCGCCGGAGCCCCGGGGCCGCCGCCGACGGTCAACGTTTCGACCGCGTTCGACGCGAACGACGCGAGATTGAAGGGGCCCAAATCGGAAGCGAGTTTCCCGCCGCCCTTCGCGATCGCGACGCCGCCGCGATCCTGCTGCGGGAGGAGCGGCAGCGAATAACCGAACAGTTCGACGCGCTCACCCGCGGCGTGGTCGATCGGGCTCGTCCCGCGACGCCCGCGGCCGTTGCCGCCTCCGTTCGGGTAGGTGATCACCGAGAACGACGTTCCCGTGCGCTCGAATTCGACGATCTCGCGACCGACCCAAGCGGCACCGCGATCAGGCCATCCATCGGCGTCCTCCGTCGTGAACGTCGTATCCGCGCGCGCCATCGAACCGGCGAGACGCGTCGAGTACTTCGCCTTCCCGCGCTTCATGCCGTCCCACCAAATCGCCACATCGGAGGGTTTCGAGCCCTTGTAGGAAAGGCCCGCGTGGTACCACGTGTCCGACTTCCACACGCCACCTTCGGGGGTCCATGTGGTTTCGGCGACCTCTTCGATCGTCGCAGCGGGATTCGGCAGCGTGCGATCCGCCACGCGCGCCTTCACGCGACCGTCCGCGTCGCGCGACAAGGTGATGAACTGATTCGGATCGTCCGACGCCTGCAGGTGGAAGAACGTCGCCTGCGACGGCGCGCCGTCGAAGCGGAACCACCCGTCGAGTTTGACGGGATTCGGACCGGTGCGGTCGAGCAAGGTGCCGACCTGCGGACGGCGATTGCCACCGCCGTTGGCGGTGACACCGCCGACCGTGCCCGGGAGTCGGGTCGCTCCGGCCGCCGCGCCCCCACGCCCGCCGCCGCCGCGCGCACCGGGATTCGATTTCGGAAGTTGATAGGCGCCCTTTTCGAGCATCCACCCGTCGGGATCGATCTTCTCGACATCGATGTTGTCGGGAACTTGGAACGCCTGGCCGTCGAAATGTTCGATGAATCCGCCGAGGGGTTCGAGCCGCGCGGGCGAAAGCCGGACGTCGCCCTGTTCCCGATCAGGGAAAACGCTGCGCTTCTCCGCGTTGCCCGAATAGAGCAGCAAACGCGGCACGCGACTCGGAGGAATCTGGTTTTGAGATTCGAACCTCTCGAGCGGCTTCGGCCACGTCGAGAACCAACGAGCCGTACGGGCCGCGAGGATCGGTTCTTCGAAATCCCACTGCGTATCGAAGAAGGTGCTGCGACGTCCGGGCGACGCGACGCGCACCTGCTCGGTGACGACGCGACGCGCACGCTCGCGGCCGGAGCGGTCGTTCGCCACCGCACTCGCCGTGATCGTGTAATGGTCGTAGGACCGGAACGCGAACGGCACCGTGTTCATGAATCCGAACAACTTGTCGCCCGGATCGATCGCGTTGCGGAACACCGCGAGCATCTGCAATTGATCGTAGATGAGGGGCGCGTTCGTCAGCAGGTTCTGCAGCGTATCGCGCAGTTGTTCGAGATTGCGAACCGGACGCGCCGCGAGCAACGCGTCCACCACCGCTTCCGCGCCGAGGCGCGTCACGCGACCGGTGGTTCCGTTCGCGCTGCGGCGTCCCCGCGTGAACTGCAAGCCCTCCACGACACGAAGAAGGGTATCCTTCGTGGCGGTGTTCACATTCACGGGATGGCGAAGCAACGGCGCCACGAACGTCTGTTCGGAGGCGTAGGCGTTCGCGAGCGGATCGCAGAGCGCGAGCACGGAAACGGCACCGCGCGGCTGCGAGTCGAACACCATGTTGTATTCGGTCGTCGCTCCGTTGGTGATTCGTATCACCGTGCCGGGCGAGATGCCGTCGTTCCCGCGGACCACGATCTTGTAACCGTCGGTCACGTCGGCGTTGGTCGGGTCGGTGTCCTGCGCGAGCGTCGTCGGCGCTCCGAATCCGTCCGACGTGGGACGGCCCCCGACGAGCGAAAAGTCGCGTGCGAGTCGATCGACCTCGTTCGCGGTCAATCGGACGTCGGAGTAGAGAGCGACTTCCTTCATAGAACCCGGCCACGACGATTCGCGGCGCGTCGCGCCGGATTTGCGGGGCGATTTCCAAGGGAGCATCGCGAGTTCCCGCGCGCGGTCGTCGATCACGAAGGCGTCGGTCTGATGTTTCCGAGCCTTGCCGCCGCCTGGCAACCCGCGCTGGCATCCGAGGAACTGGTTGCCGGTGGCCTTCGCGTACGCAATGCGCTCGCCTTCGAGGAAGAGGTATCCGTTCGTCGAAGGGAATCCGGTCGTTTCCTCGACGGTGATGACGCCGTCCGTGTCGGTGATCTCCGTCGTGAGGACGGTCCTGCCGAGCGACGCCGCGATGAGGAAGGGCGGAGACGTCCATAGATTCGGGGTCGCCTGGGAATCGCGGACCGAGACGTCCCACACGTCGCCGCGCGGATCGTTGCGATAGAGGAGCGGAACTCCGTCCGCATCGACCAACGGCTTGCCCTTCGAATCGACGAGGTCGAACGGAATCTTGAACTCTTCCTCCGTGTCCCAAAGCGGGGTCGACATCGGATCGGTGTCGGGATTGCCGCCGCGCTCGAACTCGCGCTCGGAGGTCGTCCGTTCGAGCGACACCTTCGCATGGTCGAGCACGGCGCGCGCCCCGACCTTGACCCGTGCCTCGGAAACGAGGTTCTCGCTCGCGCCGTTGTCGTTCAGGGCGATCGCGAGGAATGGTGCCGCAAGCACCATCAGCCCGAGAAGGCACGAGAGGACGAGGACCAAGGCGACGCCGCGTTGCGGTCGACCGTTCATCGGATCACCCCCGCGAGATCGACCGCGACTTCCTCGATCCGTTCTTCCTGAACGAGACGCAACCGAACGGGTTCGCCGTGCAGACGACGGTCGAGCCGTCCCTCCTCGTCGAATCGGATCGTCAAGGGGGTTTTGATGTCGAAGGCCACGCCGCGCTCGAGGGAGAAGGGTTCGCCGATGCCCACGGTGACGTAACGCACGCCGTCGACGAGTCCCGCGACTCCGCCGCCGATCATGAACGTGTAGTCGGGAGCCGACGACGCCTCGCCGGCGACGAGCGTTTCCGCTTCCACGACGCCGTGCGCCGTCACGACGAGAGCGACGCCGTCGTAGGCCACGCCGACGCGGTTCCACGCGTCGGACTCGACCACTCCCGCCGCGGTTTTCGCGCGACGGACGACGGGTTCGTCGCCGGGGCGATCCGCGAGACGCACCATGATCTCGGCCGTCAACGAGAGGTCCTGCTCGAGGAGGAGAGCGAACGCATACGCGTCCGCACCGCTGCCGAGGCGAACGATCTGTCCGGGGCCGGAAGGCATGAGATCCGCTTCGAAGATGAATCCCGCCGACGGGTCGAACGTAGGTGCCGACGAAAGCGCGGGACCGAGAATACGCCCGCCTCCGGCCAACTTGGCGGCCTTGCGGACGGTGCCGCCGTCGACGAGCACCGCGCCCGCGAGCAGCGCCTCGCGAGCATCCCCCATCGGCGTCCGACCGTTGTCCGCCGCGTCGAAGTTCAAAGTGGCGGCGCGACGCGAGAGCCGCACCTGCAGCGAACCGGGCGCGCCCGTCGCCGGATCACCGGGCATGCAAACGACCGACGAGAGCGCGCGGTCGGCACGGGCGAGTTGCTTTGCGCGCGTCAAGGCCGCGTGGGTGACGCGGACCGAACCGCCGAGCGCCGCCCCCTGCCCCGCGCGCGAAAGCGCATTCGCGGAGAAACCCAGAAGCACGGCGAGAATCGTCGTGACGACGAGAACTTCCGCGATGGTGAATCCCGATTGGCGTCGACGCATACGTGCGCTTCTAGTTCCTGTCGAAGTTGGTGACGTCGTCTTCGGTGTTGAAGACGCGATCGGGGCCGGCCGAAACGAGTTGGAAAGAGTCCCGACGGAACGCCGTCTTGGTCTTTTGGCTCTGCCACGGAACGAACTTCAACGTGCCTTCCACGGCGGACACGTTGCGCACGTCGGGATTCGCGTAGTCCGTCGCGTTCACGTAGGCCAACGTCGTGCCCCACTTGTCGACGAGCGTATACAACTTGCGATCACCGAACCGCGTCAACTGGACCTGGGTCATCCCGGAACCGTCCTCCGACAACGTGACGATCTTCCCGTCCTCGAAGTCGAAGGCTCCCGAATACGCTTTGGAGTTGAGGCACATGACCAACGCCGAAACGCCGCAATTCTCGAGGCTGTTGACGGCACCGACGCCGGGAAAATCGCGCAGCGTCGTGGGCGGATAGGTCCCCTCCGAGGATCGGTACGCCTCGAGCGCCGCCGTGAGGTTCATGAGATACGCCTCGGTCGCCTTCCGATCCATGTTCCGGAGGATCGGCGGGATCGAGATCATTCCGATGCCCGCGAGCGACGCGATGATGACCATCACGACGAGAAGTTCGACGAGGGTGAAACCCTTGTTGCCGGAAGTCATCCTACTTCTCCTTCGTGGTCACGACGGTCGCGTTGTCCGCGGACCACGAGACCTTTTGATCGAGCGCGGCCTGCGAAAACACCCAAAGTTCGAAGGTGCGCTTCCAGTTGCGGATGTCCTGCAACACCGCCGAGGCGACGACCTCCTTGTTCGCGAGGATGTCGACGCGACCTTCGCGCGGATCGGCCCAACGGATTTCGAGACTGACGACGCCGCCCGCGAAGGTCGACGTGGTCGGTTCCCAATCCGTCATTTTCCCCTTCTCGAGGCGGCGCCAAACGAGCCGACCTTCCGGCGAGAAAGCGACCTGCACGCCCCCCCAAGGGAGGTAGCCCGCCGGACGATCCTCCGGGAATCCCGGCCACTTCTCTCCGCCCGCACGACCTTGATTCATCGCGATGAGCGCGATGCCGGCGTGGACGCCCTGTTGTTTCGCCACGTCGAGATCGACTCCGAAGGAGACGAAGCGGTCGCCTTGGCGTTCCTGCCAAACGATCGTCGGCTTGTCCGACAACGTGCGCTGTTGCCCTTCGAAGACGAGTTTCTGGTCGACGAGGGCCGGAGCGACGCCCGCACCGATTTCCTTCTTCCACTCGCGGCCGATCTGCGTCCCCGACCGGGAGAAACCGTCGGACCAAAGGAGCTTCGACCGCTGCGCCGTGATGGCGGCGTTGGCGGACGTCGCCCATGCGGCGAGCGCTCCGCCCTTCGACGCGGTATCGGCGACGCGCTGCATGATCTGCAGAGCCTCGCCTTCGTTCGACTTCTGGTACTGGTGGAACGCCGTGGCCGCGAGCCACGCGGGATCCTTCAGATCCGCGGCGGACGCCTTCGCGACCAGCGCGTCGGCGTCGGCCATACGACGTCGGCGCACCGCGGTCAGCAGACGGCGAGGCCCGACGCCGGGGTACCCCGGTTCGACCACGGCGAGCCGATCGTAAAAGCGCGAGGCACGCGCGAGATCGCCCTCGGCGTACGCGGCATCACCGAGAGCCGCGAGAAGATCCGGATCGTCGGGCGATGCATCGAGCGCCCCGAGAAGCACCTCGCGAGCCTTCACGGGGTCGCCGCTCATGAGCAACGCGCGACCCCAAGCGGGTCGCAGGGCGGGGTCCGACGGTCCCGTCTCCGTCGCGGCGGTCGACGCGACGCCGAGCGCGGCATCGTCCTTGCCCGATTGTTCCTCGACGGCGGCCGACGCGGCCCCGGCGCGCGCGGCGAGAAGCGGATCGAGTTCCGGCACAAGCGCCAACGCCGCTCGCGCACCGCCGACGTCGCCCGTCAGCAACTTCGCGGCTCCCGAGAGGTGCATCAACGTGCCGCTCGCCGGGAACAACGCCAACGCGGCGGCCGACGCGGTCTTCGCTTCCTCGATCTTGCCGACGGCGATCAACGCCGTCACCGACAGCGCCAACGCCCGTTCGTGCGCGCGCTGTCGATCGGCGTCGCCTCCCGCTCCTGCGGTCGTCGCGCGACGCCAACGATCCATCACCACGTCGAGTTGGCCTTCGGCGTTCTTCGGATCGCCGACCGCGAGATACGCTTCGGCGAGCAACATGCGAATGCGTTCGGCCCGATCGCCGTCGGACGACGCGAGCGCGTCACGAAGCGGAGAGATCGCATCGCGAGCCTTGCCGGTACGCAGGAGAGCCTCTCCGAGCGTCGCGGCGGCGACCGCATCGGCACCCTTCGCCATCGCTTCGCGCGCCGTCGCCGCGGCTTCGTCGCGGAGACCGAGACGCATCTCGAGGCGCGCCTTGCGAGCGAGCAGCGACGTCGCGCCGGGGTGCGCCAGGAGTCCGTCGCGCAGGACGCTCATTTCCGCGTCGTAGTCGAACAGCGCTTCACGGCAATCGGAGAGCATGACGAACACGTCGATCGCGCGTTCACCTTTCTTGCGGAGTCCTTCGAGGAATTCGACGCACAGGGCGTATTCCTTGGCTTCGAAAATCCCGCGAACCGCATCGAGAGCTCCGACGGCGTCGTCCGACTTCAACGTGCGGCGACGGGTCTCGAAACGGTTGACGGGGTTCTCCGCGAGGACGATTTCCGCGACGACGTCCGCCGTGTAGACCGTGCGTGCGAGTAGTCTGCCCTTCTTGTCTTCACGGAAGGCGACTTTCAACGCCTTCATCTTCTCGGTGCGTGCGATCTCGGAAAGATCCGTGTTGCCGCGCAGCGCGTTGTATTCCGCGAGGAGATCCCAACGGTTCTTGTTCCGATCCGCGGCCATGAATTCACCGAGGGCCGACTGTCCGTTCGTGAACGTGATCCGATCGAGCCGCTTGCGGCGATCCGCTTCCGATTCTTCGGCCCGGCGTTGTTCCTCTTCGCGACGGATGCGGTCCGCCGCCGACATTCGCAAGCGGTCGGCCAGTCCGAGAGCACCGTCGACGGAGGTCGGGACGACGCCTTCCGCCGTCGGAACCGGAGGCGCATCGGTGCTCGCCGAAGGCACCACGGTCGCTGCAGGCGCGGCGCCGGTGGCCGTCGGATTGAATGATCGGCGAAGTGCGCGGCCGAGCGTTCCGCCGAGATCGAACGGAAGCACCGGTGCGGGCACCGGCAGTCGCGGCATCACCGGGGCGGCGAGTTCGAGAGGCGGCAATTCGCGCGTCTCGACGGGAGCCTCGTAGGGATTCCGCCCTTCGGAGGACCACGTCGAAACGTCGGGCTTGATGAATCGCCCCGGAGACGGTTTCGCGGCGACTTCATCGGGCGGGGCGCTTCCGCCACCGCCACGGCGCCCCGTCGAGGGCGCTCCCGACGAACCGCCGAGCGCCACCAGTCCCCCAAGAAGCGCCAGCGTCAGCACGAACGTGATCGGTTCCTTCTTCATGGACATCATCGGGGCTCAGCGCAGCGCGCCTTCGGGGTTGACGTCGAGGGCGCGGAGATCGAAGCGGGCTTCCACGCGACGCCGGTCGTTCGGATCGGCACCCTTCCGTTCCTTCACGGATCCGTCGGGCGGGAAATCCAAACTGGTGACCACGGCTTTTTCGACCGCGAGCCAACGGCCGGCGAGCGCTTCGCTGCCGGTGTTGTCCTGCGCGAGCGCGCGCACCACGATCGACACGGCGCGCGGGTGGCCGACGACGGACAGCGACACCTTCGTCCCGGCGACGAACGGGGTCTTCGCGCCCGGGCTCTTCTTTTCCGGCTTGTCGATTTCGATGCGTTCGACGCGAGCGATCCCGCCCTCCACTTCGCGTTCCGCCGCGAGAGCGATCACGAGGACCTGTTCGACGACGTCGAGTCCGCGCATCCAATGTTCTTGATCGGATCGCTGGGACGGGAAGGCGTCGGGCAGGCCGAGTCGTTGGTCGACGTCGATATTGCGGACGGCACAGGCTTCGAGCGTCCCGTTTCGGAAGCGTTCGAGTTGCGCGTTGTAGTAAAGATCGGAATCGGCGACGTCGGATGCGATGCGCCATTCCTTCGCCGGAACGCGGGCGACGTTCGTACGCAGACCGTCGTAGCCCGCTTCAAGCGTGCCGCGGTTCTCGACCGCCTTGCGGAGGTCGAATCCGGCGGGCAGCGCCTGCTTCTGGTCCGCCTTCGCACGACCGATCTTCGCGCGCGCGGCTTGAATACGGCCGTCGAACGCTCCGTCGATCAAGAGGACGCCGACGAGCAACAAGAGCCCCCCCGCGACGACCGACATGATGAACTTGCGGTGTTCCTGCCAAATGTCGCCCATGGCTCACGTCCCTCCGGTCAAGTCGACGCGCACCGTGTAGGAAAGCACGCCGCCGCCTCGAGCCGCGCCGCCTTTTTGGTCGGCGATCGACACGTCCGAGCCCGGAAGCGCTTTTTGAAGGCCGAGGACGAAATCCTGCAGAGCCTTCTCGGGCTGCCCCGCCTGCGACGTCGCCTGCCCCGCGACGTAGGCGACGGTGCGCAGCACACGCGGCGACTTCGGGTCCTTCGGGTCGGTGGGGCGCGCCTCGCGCTGAACCGTGACCGAGCCGACCCATGCGCCTTCCGGCAGCGCCTCTTGAACGACCTTTTGAATCCGTGCGAGTCCTTCGCCGGGTTCCGTCCATCCGGCGAGGGCGGCCATCCTTTGGTTGATGTCGCGGATACGTTCCTGTTCGGTATCCCACGTCTTGCGGTCGCGCTTCGCCTTATCGGCCGCGCGGACTTCCGCCGCGGCGTCCTTTTCGAGTCGTCCGGCTTCGGCCATGCCGTCCCAAAGGCGGAACCCCAGGAATCCTGCGGCGGCGACGCCCGAGAGGATCATCCACAAAGTTCGTTCACGGAAACTTCGTCGCGTCCGCGTCGCCGAAGTGACCACGTCGAGTTTGAACGCGGCCGGATCGCCCGACGTGATCATGAGCCCCAAAGCCACCGCGAACGCGCCCGGGTCTTCGAGGAACGTCTTCGCGTCCTCGGCGGGTAACGCGGAGGTGTCGAGCGCGTTTTCCGGTTGGAACCGAACGACGGGGCAGCGGAACGCGGCGGACAGGTAGTCGGAGAGACCTCGGAGGCGGGCACCTCCGCCCGAAAGCAGGATGCGCGAGGGTTCGAGGTCGCGAATCTTCGTCTGCGCCCGAATGAACGCGAGACTGGACTGAATCATGGCGGTTAGTTGGCCGACCGGGCCGACCAACGCGTTCGCCACTTTCTCTTCCTTGCCCGATGCGTACGCCGCGCGGCCCTTCGGGCTGACGTTGCCCGACTGGTGTTTCAGCGCCTCGGCATCCGCCGTTCCGAGTCCGAACCCGGACGCGACGGCCTCGGTCAATGCACGACCTCCGCCCGCCAAGTTGCGTGCGAACAGCAACTCGCCGTCCTTCACCAAAGCGATTTCGAGGTTGCGGTCTCCGATATCGACGAGAAGCGCGGCTTCGCCGTCACGCGGGTCACCCGTCGCGAGGAAGGCGTTCGCCAAGGCGACCGACGACGGAGTCCCGCAAGACGGGTCGCCGACCGTGGCGGCCGCGTCATGGCGGGCCGAGAGGAAGCCCTCCTTGCAGACGGCCACCATGACGTTTTCTTCTCCCGCCGACGCGTTCGGCAGTTGAAGGAGATTCCAGTCGCTCGCGAGCGCGTCTCCGACGGTCTGCGACATGTCGCGGACCTCGACGTCCATAAGGAATCGAAGGCGCCACAGCGGAACCTTCGGAACGGTCGTGTAACGGATGATCAGCGAAGGGCCGGAGATGCCGAAACGCACACCGGGCACGCGTCCCTTCGGGCCGAGCTCCGCCGCGAGTGTTCCGACCGCTGCGAGGGTCGCCGATTCCCCGTCCCCCGACGAATCGACCGAAGCCTGAAGCACACGCTGCAATTTCCAACGCGTCCCCGCACGCTCGGCGACGACCATTCGGACATGGTTGGATCCGAGATCGAGTCCTGCGAAAACCTTCACTTGTTCCCCTCCCCGGCGGAGCGCAAACGCGACAGCCGCGCTTCCGCGTCACGGGCGGATTCCGATCCCGGATGACGTCGGATGACCGATTCGAACAGCGCGGCCGCGACGTCGCGACGCCCCCTCGGATCACCGGCGTAGTCGATCGCGCGCAGGAGCGAGGCCTGCGCCTCGGCCGTCGCCCGGGCTCCCGACGTGGTCACGCGATCCTTTTCGAGAGTCTGCGCGAGTTGTTCGAATGCGTCTCCGACGGGAGCGCCCTTCCATTTTCCCGCAGCGTCGCGCACCGACGCGATCAACGCGCCGTCGGTCACGATCGTACGGAAGAAACGCGCGTCGTCCGCCCTCGCCTCGAAATCGCGCTGAAGATTGCGCGCGACTTCGGCAAGTCGATCGACCGCCGTACGCGCTTCGGATTCGATGCGATCCTCGAACGGGAAGCGTGCGAGTACCTGTCCGAATGCGGACAGCGCTTCTCCGAAGCGTCCGGCGCGCTCCGCTTCGCGCGCTTTCGCGAGGAGCACCCCGGCCGCTGAAAGTTCGGCTTCGAACGAGGTATCGATCGCACAGCGGAAACTCGTGGCCGCGCCTCGTTTCATCACGAGGACGGCGACTCCGCGAGCGTCGATCAGCGAGACGGGGATCGACGCGGCGCTTCCATCCATCGCGACGAAGCGCAACCGGACGCGTGCGCCCGCGTCGCCGACGATGACGGCCGACGCCGGCGACGCGGCGAACGGTCCCCGTCGACGGACTCCGGTCTCGCCTTCAACCGTCGTCACGGTGACTTCCGCCGGACTACCGGGGACGACCGCGGCGAAGTCCGTCTCGCCGGAGGCGCCCGCGAGTTCCCAGCCGATGGTCGCCGGTTCTCCCGTCAATGTCGCCTTGAGTCCTCCAACTGCCGGCGTCGGGCCGCCGAATCCGGGCCCCGCCGGAGCTTTCGGATCACGGAACGACCACGCTCCGAAGTCGCGGAACACGACGCGACCGGGGCGTGTCGCACGCACGGCCCCCGAAGATCCCATCGCGACGGCGAGATTCCCCGCCTTCGTCGCGGAGTCGGGCGGCGGATCGACCGCCTCCACGGACACATCGTCGAACGCGGCTTCCCCGCGGCCTGCGAGGATGAGTCCGACGCGCACCTTCGTGTATCCGCCCGGATCGGCGAAAACACCGGAAACCAATTTGAAATCGGTCGACTCTCCCGCAGGGAGTACGTCGCGGACCGCGACCGATTCGTCGGCGTTGAGCCAGTCGAGGCACAATCCCGCGTCCGCTCCCGAATCGGCGCGGACGCGCGCCGTCACGCGAAAAGCGCGACCGGCGGCGACATCGACGGCACCCGACGCCCCTTCGAGCCGTACGATTCCGGGCGTCGGTCCGCGTTCGGCGCGCGCCAACGTCATCGCCACGCCCGAAGGTCCGTCCACCATGCCGACCGATGTGGGATCCGCCGGATCGAGCGGTTTCCATCCTTCCGCTTCGGCCGATTCGCCCTCATCGGCCACGGGTTCGAACGACCACCATTTTTCGGGAACGAGGTTCGACGCGACGTGCCTCGACGCACCCGCGACGGAAACATTTCGCGCCTCGTTGCGCATCCATAGGTAGCCGACGCCCCCCAGAAGCCCGACGATGACGAGAAGCATCACGATGTTGAAAACGGTGTCGGAGCGCTTCGGCGGAACCTTCACTTCGAAGCTCGCGCCACCCATGTCGAACGCGGGCGCAATCACGGTTCGCGCCTCCGGTTCGTCGGGCGCCTCTTCAAGCGCTTCCGGAGGCGGAGCGAAGTCGGATGCGGCACCGATGCCGAACGTCGCGGTGAATGATCCGAACGTCACGACCGATCCGGAAGCGAGTTCCGCTTCCTCGACCGGTTCTCCATCGACCTTCGTTCCATTGGAGGAACCGAGGTCCTTGACCATCCAACCCGATCCCTTTTTCCGCAATTCGGCATGATCGCCCGACACGGACGGGTCGGAAAGCACGAGCGCGTTGCGCGGCTTGCGCCCCACGGTGAACGACTCACCCGAAATCTTGACGACCTCGCCGCGTCGCGAACCCGTCCCGAGAACGAGGACGACGTCTTGTTCGAGCGAGATTTCGTCCTCGCCCCAACCGTCTTCAACCGCGGGTTCGGAAGCCTCGACGCCGGCGTCGAGAAACCGTATGGAAACGGATCCGACGGAGATCACGTCGCCGTCTTGAAGTTCGAACTTCGAAACCTTGCGACCATTCACCAAGGTCCCGTTGGAGGAACCGAGATCTTCCACGAACCAAGCGGAACCGTCCTTGAAGAATCGGCAATGCTGCCGAGACGCTTCGGGGACGTCGAGGACGACGTCGTTGGTCGACGATCGGCCGGCTTTGACCTCGCTTCCGAGGGCCAATTCCCGAAAACCGGCGGCGTCCGTGATGGCAAGTTTTGGCATGGTGCGGTGCGCGTCCACCCGTCGCCCGAGATTCCCCCAACCACCGACGACGATGGAAGTTGCGAAACGATGGCGACGGTCTCGAAGAGTTCCCCGATCGAGGGCCCCGGATCCCGAGGCGACTCGACTCTAAACCGACGGACATTTCGAGACCACTTCGAAGGGGGATTCGTGCGATCCGCCCCAACCCGTGATTCGCGGCTCGATTCGCGCTACGATCTGCTCGCTGCGTCGGAAGACGCACGGGTCCCGTAGCTCAGTGGATAGAGCATCGGTCTTCGGAACCGCAGGTCGCCCGTTCGAATCGGGCCGGGACCGCTGAGATTTCGCGAGGTTTCGCCGTTCCCGCACCTCCCAGTGCCGGAGTGCCGCCATCGATCTGCGGCCCTACCGGGCCGAGGAACCGATGCCCTAACCCGGTTACCCGGCACCACCGATTGCCGCCACGCCCGTTATCCCAAGCCTTCAACAACCGATCGCAGAGTGGATCTGCCGCAAGTAGAACCGACTAGACGCGAGTCCAGCGGTCATGGCTTGGATCTCAGGCGATGGTGCGGACGGTGACCCCGAATCGCCGTTCGCTGCCCGCACGCGCTCCGTTTAAACCGACCCCGGACACGACGGTCATGGCCTCGAGTGATACGTGTCCATCGGAGTGCGGGCGCGGACACTCGGCCTGCCCTCCGCTACGGCCCCCTCTACACTCTCTGCAGCCGCACTCCCCCTTCCAGCGAAGGACCCGCACCCTCCACCGATAGAGGATGGCGTCGTGGCCACCGACACCCCGCACCGACGAGTGAAGGACGGCCACTGGAGCAACGTCCTCAGCAACCAAGATGGCGGGGGCAGGACATCTCGTATCAAAGAGAACTGCTTGGGTCACGAGACGGCGAGCAGCATGACATGTCGGACGAGTTTCCGCCGTCGACGCGAGCGACTCCATCGTTCGAGTGCCTTCCAAACTGCGATTCCGATTGCGGATGAGCGGACGCACCACACGGGGGGCAGGACACCTCGTCGCAAAGAGGACCGTTTGGGTCGGGAGAAGGCGAGCGGCGTAGGGTCCCATGCGCGCTACTGCGGTGGTGGCTGAGATCCCCGAGCCAATGGTCGAAACTGCTCACCGTTCCCAATTTGAAATCGATAGCCGACGCACACACCATCCGAAATGTGCAGACGAAAATACGAGGGGAGTAGATCGCTAGTAGGTCCTGACTTGGACGGAATGAGAACCCCGCCCATACGGTACTCAAGAATCGTAATCGGTGGTGCGGCTGACTCCCGATCAGGGGGGCCAAGGTTGTCATTGATCCACGCAGCGGTCCTTTGCAATACCCCTTCTCGTTCAACCAAGTCACCAACCATATAGGGACGGCGATTAACGGGGCTCAGCTCATCACTGCCGCGCATCCTCCAAATATCTGGGGCAAATGGAATGAGTCGCGCAAAATCGTAGTGAGCATCATCCGCTACCGCGAACGCGCCTAACCCCCAACCTAAGAGACCGGCAAATGCAACGGCAACAGACCATTTGACTTGAATCATCGTTGGGCTTCGCTTAGCATTGCACTAGCGCCCTCGAAGAGTCCTAACTCACTACAAATGCCGTGTGTGAATTTCAGTCGCATGACAATGCGCCTTGGTTCAGGCGATGGCCAGCCACGCCCCGCGGTCGATCCCATATCGAACTCTGCGGACAGATCGCCGTGTCGACGATCAGGCGCTCCTACCCGCTCAAACACGTCTGTGGTCGACTGACCCAGAATCGATCCGTCTCGCGCCAATGCACCAACCATCGTTGCGCGAACCTGCCGCGGGTACCCGACGGTGTCGTGAGCGCTTTTCCAGACGGAGGGATCAAACGCGGACGAGTCCCAGTACTTGACTTGCTTCAAGTGCATCGACTCGGATCGCGATCCAATGAACACCAAGTACCCTAGGAATCCGACGACCCAGAGCAGTCCTCGCCATGAACGAATGAAATTGCCCGCGCGCCGTGGGTGGTGAATCAAGACCAACAATCCATACACCATAAAACCAAAGCACATGAAGCACACCAGCCCCAGTAATCCAGTTGGACTGGAATCAAAGCCTATCAGCCCGGACAAAAGCGCAAGCGGGAGCAAGAAAACCTGAACGCCACCTGCCAACAACATTCCAGTGAACCACTCAAACGAAGTCAACATGGTATCCCCCCTGATGACTCACCGGGGTGCCCCCGAGAGGCTCGTGCACGATAATAGTCATGACAGTTGAACCCCCGCGCAACACCCGATCCGCATCACACCGAAGCACCCGACATATCTCGAACAAACCGGCCCGAAATAGTATCTGCTCGATTGTGTCCGTGAATGGCACGAGAACCAATCAGAACAATTTACTCGCGAACGGAGGTTCACCTCGGCCTCCTCCTAGTCATCTTGCCGAATGCATATCCGTATGCCCACAGGTCCAGATCGGCGCCAACAGGGATATCCCCCGTCGGATCGCCATCCAACTCAACACCGCCGTTGAGCGGATTGCAGCCTTTGGGTCCATGCCAAATCACGGGCCCATGCGGCATCGTCTTGCCTCCCCCAGATGGCGGAGGTGTGGTTCCACGGTGCACGGGAATCCGCCGCAATGGGTACGCGAACCGAAGCATTAGTAGCCCTCGGTCGAGTTTGTCCTTGCAGCAAGTCCAGCAATCGTCAGGCGTCTTCTTGGGAAATGCACACAGAAATCCAGCCTCGTTATTAAGGACGTCCTTCCTACTCTCACCATTCCATTTCCCACCTGCCCAGTTTTCCGTGTCAAAGAGCTCATGCGAACCCATTCCAGCTCTGGCGGCCAGCCCGCCATACTGCCTCACTGCCATACACGCTCCCACACAGTGCACCATTGCGTTGAAGGCCTCATTCGGTGCGTCCGGTGGAAATCCATGCTCCCGGAGCACCCTTGACGCCGCAGCCATCAAGCTTTCAGACTGAGTTGGAGGCGGCTCAGACAGCCCCATAACGCGCCGAGCGGCTCCGGCTGAGTTCTCTCCCATGCCCTGCTCTCCAAGCGGATCCGTTGTGTCAAGTGGCATGGAATCCACATACCCATACCCATAGACCCCCGACGCATCGAGGATCGGGTCCCTCTCAAGGAACCCGCCCGTCTCCGGCCGGTACCACCTTGCACGGTAGTAGTAGAGCCCGA
>Ga0075471_10000522_pt1 | contig 23170 bp, 40 predicted proteins | sample DEB19_08_DNA_2_FD_74787 | JGI IMG/M metagenome (GOLD analysis project Ga0075471, IMG submission 74787) | Aqueous microbial communities from the Delaware River and Bay under freshwater to marine salinity gradient to study organic matter... | ecosystem: Environmental > Aquatic > Marine > Coastal ... | reverse complement strand
ATCAAATCACCGCAGTTTGGGCGGGTGGCTGACTTTGGTTAGCCTATGACTTCTAGGGATTCGTCCTGAAAAGTAAGAGGAGAAGTGATGACCCTCACAGACCAGCCGGAGCTATGGCTGGCTTTCTATCCCAAGGCTTTCGCCAAATCCTCAGAACCAAGGCATTGTAATATTTTCAGGCTTCCTTCGCTACACATCGCAAGAAATTGAAGCGGCTGAAATGAGATTTTTTAAGAGGTTCGCCAAAACCGCTCACAGAACCCTTGCTGCATAAGGCTTTGAAAAGACGGACTTGCTAAGGGGCGAAAGAGTTGGGGTGGGAGGAAACGCAACGGATAGAAGAATTAACCTGGATGCTGATAGCTTGCTAAGGGGCGAAAGAGTTGGGGTGGGAGGAAACATCTGACTCTGATACGACACAGATAACCTCAAAACTTGCTAAGGGGCGAAAGAGTTGGGGTGGGAGGAAACTCAGACATAAGCTATGTAGATAATAACATTCTATTCTTGCTAAGGGGCGAAAGAGTTGGGGTGGGAGGAAACTCCACAGAAAATAACCCCAAAACCGACCTGATTAACGCTTGCTAAGGGGCGAAAGGATTGGGGTGGGAGGAAACAGGAACTAGCTCCTAAATTAGCAAAGGCTTATTTAGCTTGCTAAGGGGCGAAAGGATTGGGGTGGGAGGAAACTAATCAATGGAAGTCGCACATAGTAGCGATTTTCTTGCTAAGGGGCGAAAGAGTTGGGGTGGAGCGAAACACGAGAACTTGGGAAGAACGAAACAAACCCACAAAAAACCTGGGAAGAACGAAACAATTTTATATCATCCTGGATGAGATGGAGCAAAGCTAGTACCTTGCAGAACATTAGAATAGACTGGGAAAGTATGAAGCAAATTGAATATATTAAATACCTTAATAAAATATCTGAAGATATCAGAAATAAGCCTTTGAACACGGTAGAGTCTGATAGTTTAAAAATGCTTTTGCAAGGACATTCTTATAATGAAATAGCAACAAAATTAGGATATGACCCTAATTATATTGGGGATATGATGCGGGAGATTTATGGACTGATTGGGCAAAAACACCGGGTTAAAACTACCCGCGCTAATTTAGTTAATATATTAGAACAAATATGCGATAAAGAGCCTGACGATACATTTTATGGTTGTCATGGCATAAAACCGAAGTCTGTTTTTAATTCCCATATATTAAGCTTTACCCAGAATTTAATTATGGTAGATGTATCCTTGTATTGGAAATTTGACGCTTTTAATAAAGCATTAATATTAAAATCAAAATACCCTGTGATTGTTAATTTACAGGGTATTAACTATGAATTATTGGGATATGAGTTATTGCAATTATCTAACCGTGATCAGGTGTCGGGAGATGCTATCCTAGAATTATTAAAAATACTCAATACATTCCTGAAACCATGAATCTAACGACTGAGCAACAATTTCAAATTGCGGCTTTTAAATTGCAAGTTCGGGATATGACGCCAGAACAAGTCAAGGAACGACTGATAGCGCAATACGAAGCGATGATAATACAAGAAACGCAATATCTTAAACTTATTGGGGATGCTTGGGGCATGGGGTAAAGTCATCCAAATAATGATAGTTGAACGGACTGCTTTGCTGCTTTGGGAACATTAACAGCAATGGGTTTTTCTGTGATTTCTTCCTGGACAACTTCTTCTTTTATGTCATCTTCTGGACATTGAGCCACGTAATTGATTAATGCCAGTAACCTGGTTTCTCTGATGGTTGCAATCTTGTTTTCTAATTCCCAATATCTATCATTCGCGCTTGGTGATGCGAACACTTTCATTAATCTATCACTGCGATAGTCACCTAAGTCAATCTCAGTCTTGCTAAAACCTAATCCCATTAATTGCTCATAAGTGTGCAGATATTCTTTAAATCTGCAATCAATATAGACTATGTCTAGTTCAAATAGCACAGGAAAGTAATCACGGTTGTATGCCTCTAATGCCCAGGGCATAATGTGCTTTTGCCCTGACTCTGCTATGGCAATTGTAAACGGTGGCACGGGAGGGTTGAGCAGATACTCTCTGATTTCGACTCTGGTTAATAGGTTTTTGACGACGGGAAAGGTATCCTTGCCTTCAGTGCGTTCACCGTCTAAGACAGGTGCGACTAATGTGTCTTGTTGGTAGACTCTAGACAGCGACCTTCCCCATAATTTAGACCATTTGCTTTTGCCTGGATTCCAATACCATAGCTGCTTCTGGTCTCCTGCGATGGTGCTGTGACAGCGTGGACACAGTGTCTTAGAGTCAGGGCATTTTGCAGATGAGTGCATTGTAAAGGTATTGGATAACTCTAGCGGCTTGTTCCCTGGTTTAGCGCAAAGGTAGCAGTTACTCATTGTGTCCTCTGATTTTGGGTTAGGCGCGCGGTTTGACAAGCCCGCGCACCTAATTTTTATAAGATGATATTGTATTTTTCTCTGACTGATGACAAGGGTAAATCTAAATCATGCCACCACTCCCAATTGTCAACTAATTCCGCAGATTTAACTCCTATGTTCCAATATTTTAGAAGTTCATGGGACTTAATATCTTTGAACAAATCAGAGACAAATATTTCTAATTGCTCAATCAAAAGTATGGGAAATTCTGTCTTTTGAATCATGCCACTTTCGTAGGCTATGACAATTAATTCTCCTCTGTGGGATGTATCAATACCCAGTAATACATGATGCAAATCGTGAACTATAATGTAATCCGCAGGGAATAAGGAAGCATCTGTACCTGGAATTTCTACTTGCTCTGTTTTGTAATAGGTTTTTAGCGCATCTGCCAAAGTTCCAGGTACAGGGTTTTCTAGGCTTTGGCGTAGCTTTTCTATTGCTTCAATATTGGGGTTTAACCCTGAGCGCAAGTATGTTTTTATTCCATATTCTTTTTCGTTTTCTGGCATACTAGGCAACACTGACGGCACTGATTGAGAGCGTAGTACACAAGTCGGACGCACGTACTCAAAACGGACTCTACTGAATATCTCCCAGCGTTTAATAGGTGAAAAACTTTCTTGAGTAGTCAAATCAATCGTAATTTCCTTAGAAGCTAACTGCTCAAATGCAGATTTGTCTGTCAAATATATTCCCAAATCCATGTTTTTACCTCAACATTTCTAATTTATTATATTAGCATCAAAAATCATTCTTTGGTATTTTTTCCCATTAGCAAATCTAATGTTAATAGATTTATTGACTTGCAATAAATACTCTTTGGGGACTTCATCAAACAATATTTCTTTAATCATATATGCCTTCTGATTGCAACAATGTAAACAAAGGAAAGTTGTATTTTCTAATCGTGTCAATCTTGCCTTCAGATACTCGCTTGTTTTTATTGCTTGAAAACCAATATCTAGCATGGGCATTGGTTCTACCGCGCTCTCTATCTTTATAATCGTAACTATCAAGATAGGGTAAATTATTGACAATGGTATAACCCCAAATGTCTCGCCATGTCCACCATCCCAGAGGACAGACGCGGTAATGTCCTTTGTATCTTCCTGACTTATATTGATGGATTAAACCATTTTGTAGAATAGAGCGTTTACGGTTTTTACTCTCTTCTGCTCTGAGTCCTACAAAGGCTAAAGTATGCGTTCCTTCTAATATTTGATTGCATCTATCCTGTACTGTATTTGAGTCGTTAGCCCATTCAGGAAGTCCTATTAATTCTTTGTAATCGGTGGGGAATCTTTGCAGATAAGTGTTAATTACTTCGCTATAGTTGTCAACAATATCTTGCTCCGATGAGCCGTAATTTACTGCTATGATATCAGGCTTTATCTGTTGGCATAAATGCAGCATTACCACGCTATCTTTACCCCAGCTTACTGCTACATAACCAGGTGTAATTTCTAATGCCTCTCTGATTACAATCTTAGCTTGTTCTACTTTCTTTTTAAAGGCTGGCAGGGTCGCCCAACCTTCAAACATCAGCCTTTCATCATCTTGCATAAATCACATTATCCTTTGGCATATAGCATAATTCTTTGTTGACAGCCAACCATGCGGGGCTTCTCCATCCCCAAACCATCTGGGGATTATCTAGCTTCTGGTCAATCAACCTAACAGGAATGGGCTTCATTAGTTTATCATCTCGCCATAGATGATAGTCGTCGTAAGCTATTCCTATCTGCCATTCCCGTACTTCACCGTTGCCGTAGCTGCGTTTTTTTTGGATGTGATCTACGGATAATAATAAACTTTTGATTTCATCTTTATCACCAACCACAAACCAGTTAATGCTAGAAACTAAGCGCACATACAAAGGTAAATCATAGGATTTTTCTGCACCTTCTCCAGTTTTGAATTGCGGCTTTCTTTTTCCCCAATTCAAGTTAATATCATGACTATCCCACCGCTTCCTGTATTTATCGGTAGCTTCACCCTGGACTACATAGTAAGGTGAGCTAGAGCAATAATATTTTTCATCTTTTATAGATGTTTGCTGCAAGGGCAGGTTCTTGGCTAGGAAATCTTGCATTTCAGCTACTTCTTGTGATGTAGGATTGCAAGACAATAAGTCATGCCTTACAAGTAGCTGGTAAATCAGAATCCCCTCGATTGAAGGACTCCAGTTATCGTAAGTGCCGATAGCTGTGGATAGGTGCGCGGTAATCTGTAGGTTTTGCATAAGTTAGAAAAGTTACTTGGAAAAGTTCAGTGTTGACTGGTATTGACTAATGAAAAAGATTGATTTACTATTGGTACATACCAAGTAAAGGAGACAGGGCAATGAAAGTTACAAAGACATTTTTGATTAGAATCGTTAAGCACCAAATCCAAGTGATTAAGGATATTTTATCTAAAGGTGTCAAGGCTTTCAAGTCCTATGTTCTTAGATTGGTTGATTTAGAGGCAAAATTAGAGGAGCTAACCGTGACATTACCTGAACTAAATGGAACTGAAAAACAAATAGCATGGGCATCAGACATTAGAAGTGAAGTCCTTAATTTGGTAGAAAATGCTCAAGCTGTTTGCTACGAATCAGCAAAAAGAGAAGTTCTTAAAAGAGAAGGCTATGCCGACTTTTTCATGGATTTAGAAGGGTATATTACAGAAAACAAAGAACAAGTAACAAGCAATTTAGGACAAGAAAATGCGGAGCGTTACTTTAACGCTTTACGTGAGAACAACAAAGAAATCGAAGAGTTGACTCAAGATAGAGTAGCGAGAAATCTCGCTAAACTCAATAACACAAAATTACAAACTGGCTTGTCCAGAGTTGACAAGCTAAGAACATTATCAGACTCCTGTGTCTGGATTACCTGTTTCAAAAATGTGACGATGGATTGGGATAGCTACATCTCTATCCTGTCCACACTACGCGGAGATTCCTTCGCGTAACAAAAAGACCCGATAGAATTCAGTGTTAATTGGTATTGACTAATAGAAAAAATTGATTTACTATTAGTCTATACCAAGAAAAGAATGCGAAAAAGAGACGAACCCAAGTATGTGATTTCTATCTCCCTAGAGGTAGAGCATCACCAAATCCTCAGAGAAATGGCAACCCAAAGGGGATTGTTCATTTCTAACGGCTCAAAGAAGGGTGAGCCAAATGTTTCAGGACTGATTAAACAAATAGCGGAGGAATGGAATGCCCATATTGAAGGAAATCATTAGCAAAGCGAGCAAAGTTACCCACTGGGCGCGGGTGCGCGGGGGTATCAACTATGTAGACAACCTTTGTACCAATCTTGTTGCGGATATCTCAGAACAAAAAGTCTCTGAGGATGTCCAAGACATCCAAAACTGGGAATTTGATGAATACGAAATAGCCGAGGGAATTTTCCCCGGTGAAGTTTACGAACTACCGCCCAACGCGGTAGTCATTCAAAGTTCTGAAGATGGCAAATTGTTTGCTGTATCTTTTGAGTAGCTTTATAAGGATTTCTGTAAAGGACAGTTACCAGTTGTGGTAGCTGTCCTTCTTTGTTTGGGGGTGCAATTACCAGACCTAGATTTGTTCTGGCGTTGTTAACCTTGCCTTCCTGTTTGCGCTTTTCCCGGACTTGTGTAGAACGGCGGAAATACTGACGGTACAGGCTAAATCCACTGGGAAGGACTTTGACGAACTTAGCTGTACTGGAAATAATCAAAAGCCTGCTTAGGCTTTCGTTGTATTCGTATCCGGTGATTTGCATGAATTTCCGTACAGCGTGAGGTGTGATGAACCAGTTACCACTAACCACCTAATAGACTCCTTAATTCATTGGATGTTTTCGCTTCACTTAGGAAATGCTGGTATTGATTGATGTACTCCCTGTATTTTTGATGGGCATTGAGGAAGCGATCGCTCAAAACACCATCTTTAAGGGAGCAAAGTAAGCCTTTTTCATCTGAAGATTGAAACCAAAAATCTAGATGTACCCTGCCATTGCCACGGTTGCCTTTACCGCCAATGTAGGGTGATTCTGAGAATTTTAGTAATGTATCAAAAATCCATCCTTGCTCAATTTTGGTACAGTTTAAATCCCATCTAGAATAAAGTTTTGCTCCTGCCATAATCAGCCTATCGGATGCAATCATCTGGTCTGATTTTTTCTCTTTAGCAGTACCGTCACCCTTCAATTGTGTCTGCACCTCACCAGGTAGAAACTTGAGCAGATTAGGGTCTAAGGTGCTATCTCTGCGCGTCGTCTGGTCAATGGTCAAGTATTCCGTCCATGTCTTTAAATGTTTTTGCAGCAATGGCAAATATTCAGATTTAGCTTGCTCCCAAGAATCAATATCTTCAGCCGATGTAGGAGTAAAAGGATCAGAAGATAGCCTATTTTTAGCTATTAATAATTGCTCCACAACAGGCTGTACTTTTGGTGGTAGAAGCGCAGGTACTTGATTGTATACGTATTCTGCTGATTCGTAGCAGATGAGATACCCAGAGCCAACGTTAATTCTTCCCTGCACCATTTGAGCATCTTTACTACCAAATACTCCCGTCGGTTTGGCTGTTCCCAGCACTGATAGCCAAGGCATTAGCACCCGGATTTTCTTGTCTAATTGCATATCTGAAGCTGTGCTTCCGTCAATTCTGCCACCTGCAAACATGGTATGGTGCGTGTCAGGGTTTATCTGAATTCCTAGTTCTTTAAGTGTTGCTGCCACCCCTACACGGCGTAAAATGCCATTCCTGATAGCATTACCTGAATAGGTAAAAACACTTCTAGGATTGCCTTCAAAATCAAGTAATTTTGATGTTTTTAAGTTGCTCACATTGCCCGACACTTCACCAATATGTGATAGAGGTGTTTGCAGTGTAATCAGGCAATGTAGGGTCAATTTTTCCCTATCAAAAATATCATAATTATCAAACATTTGTCGCCTCGATTTCTATAAATTCCTCTGGTTCATCAAGTCCCAAGCTCCGGTCTTCTTCAAATCTCAATCTACAGACTACCTGAATAATCCCTGCTTTAGTTCTCAGTAATTCCAGTACATCCCACTCAGAGAAACCGTGAGGAGCAATATCATTGATTAGGTCTAGCCAACCCATAAAGACTAGATTTTGGTCTAATGGCAGTTCCTTGATTTCCGTCGCATCTTCATTTACCCGCAGGATTCTCTGGGTAGGTTGAATGACTTTTGTTAGCTCAATCGGTCGTAATTGTGAGCAAAGTTTGTCACAAAGATGCTGTAAATAATCCTCTAAATTAGTGGATATTTCGGCTGAATTTCTGATGCTTGATTCTAGATAACTCCAGGTTTTAGTCCCCATTGCCGGACTGCGTTTACGGTCTCTGCATTTGAATACCCAATAGGTGAGACAGGCTGCTGCGCCGTAACATTTATCCCGTGTTTGGGGAATGCCGTAATGATTGTTCATGGTTGCTTTAGTAAATAAATGAATCCGTTTTTGTATTCCCCTAGTGGTTCACGGGTTATCTTTCCGTTTTGGATGAGTCGCTCTAGGGTCTTTTTCACGCGAGAATTACCTGGGGAACGTAGTCCTAACTGCTTGACGATTTTGTTCTTTGTAATTTTATTACCCCCATTTTTTACTATATTTATAATCTTGTTGTCAATACAATTTTCTCGGATTTTTTCTAAATCAGTAATTGCTAATTGATTGGATTTGAGTGCATAAAATGTAGTTTTTTTTCCTGCTGAATTAACATGATATTCAACTAAATCTCTAGCTATTAAAATCCGTAGAACTTTGTATAATACTACTCTTGTTAGTCCATTCAATCCATCTAATATCTGTGAGCAACTTTGAGCGGTTGTGGATGATTCTAGGAATTTTTTGACTTTATCTATAGATAATTCCCTTGCATTCCGTAAGTAATTGTGTGTGGATAATTTAGACAACAAGTGTCGCCTGGAGATGTTAATGTATTGTTTGTAACGACTGTCAGATTGAGCAAGTAGCTTGTTGGTTGTCATTTTTTGACATATTTTTCTTAGCCATTGCAACTTTGCCCTATTGGGTTGAATGTCAAGTTTTGCGGCTAATTCGTGAACACTTAACGGAGTCTTGGACTTCTTCATGACTTCCAGTATTTTGTCCGACGTTGCTGTTACTATCTCTCTTCTTGTGGGTGGCTTAGGTGGCTTAGGTGGTTTAGGTGGCTTGATTTTTACTGGTTTAGGTGGCTTAGGTGGTCTGGCGAAGCTGATTAATTTTTGCTTTTTCAGACTAAGAACGCATTCTGTACAGATGCCGCCGTCGTCGCTTCGTGCCTCTAACCATCGGTATCTGCTGCACTTGATACATCTTCCGCCCTGTGCGGTAGTCTTTTTAGCGTAAATAATACTCATATTCTCGTCAAATTCTCGTCAAAAACGCTTACTATTTATACTATACAGGAATTACAAAGGGTGCGTTGATGCACCTCGTTTCTACTGATGGTTTATACCTTCGTAAAGTAACTTGTACCCAAGCTGCAATCTTTGAGTAAATTGCATTGTGTTCCGGTTCTTCCAGACGGGGTTCTGATGGTCTTTAATCCAGTTTTCCGGACTGTGGCAGATTGTTTGATGACATTTTGCACAGACCGGATAGGTGGACACGCCGATAATATCGTTACCGTAAAATGCGTGGTGTATCTCTTGTGACTTTCTGGTCATGCAGACACAGCATAGACCGTGAGTGGATTTGTGAGCGATCGCGCATTGTTGACGATATTTTTTAAGGTTGCCATAGCGTTTATTGAAGTTCATGCTTTGAGTAATCTTGATTACGCAATTTAAGAATAAGATTAATGGCACTTTCAATATCAGAATTATTGGATATTTCTGGATGTTGTGAAAGTGCGTCTAGGGATTTGATAGCAACTCTGACTAGTTCGTTGATTGTGGTTTTCATGATTATTTCCTAGTAAGTGAATCTGGGAAATATGCAGAGATTTATTTATTCCTTGAATCCTAGTTTCTCCATTAACAGAGCAACGCCGCTATCATTTAATTCTTGCTTGGTTAGTTGTTTCCATGCTGCTTTAAGTTCTTGGGGCGTGGGTTGTCTTTCTAATTGTTTTACCCATTCAACTAAGATTTCATACCAGTTAGTCGCGTCACTTGCTTCTTGTTCATCGTCTGCTTGGGGTTGTGTTGTTTGCTCTAATGAATTAATATCAAATGTAGGAATTAGTGCTACGTAAGGATTGCCACGAGTGGGAACTACTAAAGCATAGCGTACGCCCCCTTTATCAAGTAGTTCACAGGCATTACCTAATAATTCCAGGATTTCTGATTTTACATTTAATATTTCTGGCATTTTAGTTAGGACGTAATTCGATACTTTTCCTAATGCTAAAAAACAGATATTTTTAAGTGCTGGACGACTAAAACCTGTGTAACCACTTAATGGGTTTTGTCCCATGAATATACCGTGAATCTTCATGGCGGCTGTGAAATTAATGATGTAATTCCACATAGCGCAAAGGTTCAATGCTGTCTCTTTAGGGACTTGACCGAGTAAGCCTTTTCCTTCGCCATAGACTACGTTTACCTCGTCCTGAATTAAAAATAATTCGGGTAAACCCGTTCCTTTTTTGTTGTCTTTATATTCGTTTTGCCTGGAGTCTATAACCTTTGTGGCAAACGTTACCCAGTCATCTAAATTATCTTTGAACCCGTCAAATTTACGGCTAAATTTACATAGCCAAGTAGTTAAATAATTCTTGGGGTCTGAACCAATGACTATGGCTGGGCTTTGAGACTTAGCAGCTATTTTATTGATAAAAACACCTGCTAAAGTTGATTTACCAGATTGGGTTTCACCCCAAAAACTGAAGTGATGGTTAGCTCGTTTCCCCATGTCCTGCAACGATGATGAATCGCATAACTCGTCAACCCATTGCTCATCAATCCTGATGTATTCAGGGTATTGAGCGGCTAATTCTTGCAATACAGACATCACCCCAGGATTGATAATTTCCTGAACCGCATCTTCATTTACATCCGCAATATCAGGACTAGGGATGCGCCCTGGCAATCGTCGCGGCTGCTCAATTACGGCTTGCTGTATTTGTGGCAACTCAATCAACCCGTGTAGTCCGTATTGTATCGCCCATTGCTGCCTTTCTTCTAGTGGTAATGCGTTTACATAGGTGGCAAGTTTGCGCTTAGATTCTATCTGCTGCCGTGATTGCTCAAAGGCAAATTGCCCCTTGAGTTCCTCTTTTACAATCTCATGGTGAGCGTGAGAAATAGCTTGATAGTCTTTTTCCTTACTCTTTCTTTCTATAGCTGAAAGGGTAAAGCATCCACTGGAGAATAATCCAAAAACTGATTGAATCAGCTTAACTTCCGGTCTTTGTTGTGGCCAGATGACGGGAGTGAATGTAAACCCGATGCCAGCCACAGCGAACGCACCCATTAGCCACCGTTCGGCGTTAATTAATGGGGCAAATACTTCTTTTTTGGATGCAAACGGGTTAGTCATGTCAGCCTCCCGCATTGAATCCAATAATTAACGCCACCAGTGCAAATGTACCAAGTACATAAAATGGAGCAAAGCCAACAACGGATTGATTTTTGCTCAGGACACCGCCGCGCTTGTACCACAACCCACACCAGTTACTGAATCCCATACCGAATATAAGAAGGATTCCTAGTACAGAAAGAGCGATCGCGCCAGTACGACTACCGGGAAACCCTCTGATGATGATTCCCATTAACTGGAAAAAGGCATATCCAGAAAATAGGCAACCGACGGTAAATAAGTCCTCCATTTTGATTTTCATGTCATCTCCTCATGTCATATTGCAAATATAAAATCATCCCCAAAAACAAAGCTATCAATAGGATGGTAATAATACCTTTAGCGTCTGGAATCATTTAATTCAGCCTCCTTGCTGGCTATTAAAAATATGTTTGCACAACCAAAAGCTAACTCAGCACCAATCACAAACACGCCGCATAATATTTTTAAAAACATCATGCTAGGGTTGCCTAATTGTTTTAAATTGATTTGATAATCAGTCCAAAAAGTATAGGATGCGACTAATAAAAAACTAGCAATTCCCATGAAGCTGACGACATCAAAAATCTGTTTAATTTCTTTGTCAACTCTAGGTTTTTCTAGGACTTTCACTAAAACTCTAGGGTCGGACAATACGGTCATGGTAGATGATTCAATCCCTAGAATTAATGCCACAGATACAGCACTAGCAAAGATTCTTTGCCAATAATCTGCTGCTTTTAAAAGGTCGTAAAAGTATGGATATAGGGTGTACGCATTATAAAATAGCACCACCCAACCGACCTTATTAAAGAATAGAAACAATGCGTTGTCTGCTTCTGAATTTCGTTTGAATATCATTGGAAAATCTCCGCACTCATTTGATATGCTCCCGTGTATCCGTCAACGTAAGCCTGGGTTTTGGCTGCGCCTAGGCTATAGGTGGCAATTTGCTGATGATGTTTTGATTCGATTTCTCGCAATTTCTGATCCGCTCTCATGGTGATAGCTGCCCAGTCAGTGTTTTTACCGTGTAAGGTGATTGCATCGTTTAGGAGTTTTTCTTGTGCAGAAAAAATCTGACTTGCTAATTCCATTTCGCCTGCTGTTTGTCCCATTTCTTGTTCTAATTGAATAACTTTTGCTGCTGATATTTCGACGGGTAGCTGCATCTTGTCTTTTACCCGTGCCATTGAGTTTCCTAAGTTGCCGATAGCGGTTGGATTTTGCCCACTGCCAGTTAATTTACTGGATTTACCTGCAACTAGTCCCCCGAATAAATTGTCCATCATAATTAATATTTCCTTGATTTTGTTGATTTTGACCTTTGTTTGCTGACAGTATTAGACACGCTGCTAATACTAAAATAGATGTCCCCAAGAATCCGATTGTTAAATAATTAGTCATCTGTGCTTGACTATCAATGCGTTGCTCTGTTTCAGATTTGTGGCGACGGTATTGGTCTTGATGATAGTCGCTAGAGACTATTAATTGCCTGACTAAATCGGGATTAGGTGACCCTTTAAATGTAAATTCACCAGTCGGTTTCACGGTAAATTCTATGGGGTTCTTGGGTGTTTGGGTGGTTGTCTCCTCCCACGGGTCGGGGAGGTTGCGATGCTGCATAAACGAGAACTCCTATTAGTGCGATTGACTGAATAATTGCGGCTGCAATCATCCAATTAGATGGTCTAATCGTCGAGGAAACCGCTAAAAGCCTCTTCGATGATTCCTGTAATTTGTCCGTGAAAGATTTCTGAATCTGCTTTGTAGCCCTCCAGTTCTTCGGCTACGTAATTGACTACATTGGGAGCAAATTGTTTGGCTCTCTGTGTGATTTTTTGGGCTGCGTTTTTCTCGTGCTTGGTAAACTCTGAATCGAAGGCATTAGACAAGCCCGCTACTTCGGATTCAATAGCATTTCTTAGTCCAATTACCGCAGGTTTTAGGGTTTGCGCTTGCTGTGAATTATTGGTAGCTACTGGTGTATTTTTCTTCTTTTTCTTTCCGTTGTCTTCAGTTACAGTCAGTCCGCCGCCATTACCACTAACGGCTAAACTGGCATTTTCTTTATCAATTTCACCTGCTATAAATTGGGCGTTTGCTTCATCTAATGTGTTTGGATCAATGCCATAGATAGCGCATATTGCTTGGGTTTTTTCCCAAACGTTGTCTACTGACATTTCCGAGTTCATGAAGCTTTTAACTAAATCTGCCACTGTCATAATTTGCCTACTCCCAATAGTTTCTTGATTTGTTTTTTGGCGGCTGCACTAAAGGCTGATAACCCTGGTTGTGCCGTCCATTCTTTGTAACTTCCGTCTGGTTCATGTTGCCTGATTACAATTAAAATTTCAGTGTTTTCCATTGGCTTGAACCTGTGCTGATGGTATGTATTTGGCTGCTGCGTAGGATATGGCTGGCATTGCTAAGGCAAGGATAATGATGATTGATGCTGTGATTTTAGATTTAAACATTGCTGTCTCCTTTGTTGATTTTCTGTAGCTCTGTTGCAATAATTTCCGCTCCGTTTTTGGTGTTTTTGTATTTTAAAATTAGCGTCCTTATTGCTTTTAATATTTGAATCTGCTCATCATTTTCAACTGGCATCCCAATCAGATTATTGGTGGTTTTATCCCTAAAAGATGCAAACATATCTAAATATTGGGATGCTAGTTTTATGTATCTTTGCAGTTGTCTTTCTCCTACACCGACTTCTTGGGCAATCTGCTTTCTATTTGGCATTTAACATACTTTCTTCCCACGCGTCTAATACTTTGTTAGAGCCTCGCTCTGTCCGTTTTTCAAAGTAGTCATCGCATCTCATGGTTGATGCTGCTTGTCTTGCTGTTTGAGACGAAACGCCGTCCTTTACCAGTGCTTCAAAATATGCGCGAGTTTTGGTTTTTTCCATGGTGGTAAATTTGTGATGTCTGGGTCATGTCTGGGTTATGTCACCAATATAAAACCACCCTTGTGGGGTGGCTATAGGTTTACCGACAAATGTAGGTTATCTGTTTTAAATTGCTTTATTTAAAATAGCGATCGCCCAATCAGGACAATCTCTTTCAAACCATTTTTCTATAGTTTTTCTACTAGGTGGTTCAACACCAGTGCCATTATAAAATTTCTCTAGCTGGTAATAAATCGCCTGAATACATCTTGATATATACCCGTATTCTCCAGGGTATATGCGCCCATCTTTCATTAATTTGTCTGCAATTTCTTGGATTCTTGTTGTGGTTTGTGCCATGATTGGGGTACTCCATTAGGTAACGGCTAGTGGGGTGTGTCCCTATTTTGGTTTCAGCAAAATAGGGACTATTTTTTTATAGCATATCATTTTCCGCTAATAGTGTGCTAATAGTAGAAAATAACTTTGATGAATATCATGACCGAACGACGGAAACCACAGACTAAACAAGAACTAGAAGAAGATATCAGCAATCATCCTGACCGAGGGATGATTGACGGCAAGCCCGTAGTAGGCGATGCTATGCGAGAAATCCGGGGTAAAGTTCCGGCGGAATCTAAGCGTAAATTTTTAAGAGTCATTGCCTGCTACGGAGTAGATGTCACAACCGGACTGCAAATGGCTGTAGCGGCTTTGTGGCGACAAGAACAGGATAGCGTTAGGACGCATGAGCGGGAGAAAGCGTTAGAGTTTGGAGTAACGGAAGAGCGAATTCAGATAAAGGAATTTGGACATTACAAGAATCGCGGTAGGAAAAAACGGCTAAACCTAGAAAAGCAAAATGAGCAGTAAAGTATTGTTTTTGGATTTGGACGGAACGGTGCGCCGCAGTAAGTCAGGGGCGACGTTCATCAATGACCCCTATGACCAGGAGATGATTCCTGGAGTTGAAGATGCGATCGCTCGCTATCACGATTACAAAATCATTGGTGTCACCAATCAAGGTGGCGTGAAAGCAGGGTTTAAGTCCCTTGAAGATTGTTTTACAGAACAGAAAATCACCCTTGATTTAATCCCTAAGATGTTAATGATTTTCTTCTGCACCGATGGAGGTGAAACTTTTTACCGACTATCTAAATTTGCCAGGGAAGTCGGACAGAGTCCACTACTATCAAATCGCTGGGAAGATTTTGGCAACTTTAGAAAACCTAATCCAGGAATGTTGAATTTTGGGATTAGTTTGTATCCTGGACACGAGTATTTGATGGTGGGAGATAGGGAAGAGGACAGACAAGCGGCAGTAGCGGCCAATATTAATTTTATTAATGCGAAGGAGTGGAGAAATGAAAAATAATGAACCCCAAGGATATCCGGAACGCTGGGTGTGGGCTGCTTGCGCTCATATTTACAATGACCCGATAAGCGATCGCACTTGGCGGAAATACAAGCAGATTTGTCAAGTTCCCGACTTTCGTAAATTAAAGAAAGGAGAAGAGCCGATTATCAGCAAAACTCATTGTCAATGGCTGATGATGCTGGCATATATCCGCTTTGAGCAGAAGAGAGAAAACGGAACTAAAAGACCAGTAGGGTGCAACACAGGGGTGACTTTACCTCAAATTGTTAAGCGGTTAAATTCAAGTCCGGTATTGAAGACGGAACTTGATAAAGCATTGGGCGACGGAATTGCCATTGAGGGCATCAAAGGTTCGGAAGTTCCTGCGTGGTTGTGTCGTCAAATTGGCAAATCTCCCACTATTAAAACCTTGAGGCGATGGGCAAAAAAATACAATCTGGAGTTCTCATCCCACTTACCCGTGCCGCCAAAAACGCTAGATACTTTTTTGAGAATAGCGTGACCTTTTTGAATTGCACCAATAACTAAAACCCGCTAAAATTAATACAGTTTTAGCGGGTTTATTTATGCCTAAAATTGATTGCACAATTAATGGACTATGCCGATTGGTTTGCTAATTGGATTAAATTTATCTCTACAATTATTTATATATAATTGTTTGAGGTAGGGACACACGAACGGTACAATTCAATCATGGACGACAAACAGGAGCGATTCCGGCAAATTCTGGACAGATTTAACAAGCTGGGATGGATGCCTAGAGAGGATTTGGTGTGGCTTCTGGAGACTTTAGCGGAACTATTGGAGAATGGGCAATAAAAAACCCGTCATTTCTGACGGGTTTTTTCAGTTTATCCAGTGTAATTATACGGCTGCCCACGACACTCATCGGAGTGTTTCGTCCGGTTGCCAGCCGGACTCATCAGGTGGGACTAAGATGAAATTACCCTGATAATACCTCCGTGTTCTGTTTCCAGAACAATGACTTTTATTTTGTCCTGCCTCATCCTTTCGATGTAGGCAAAGGGAGTCCACCAGGACACAATCACCGTATCTCCAGAGAGGATGTCGGTCTCTTCTCTGTCACACTCTTCCTCCCCTTCATAGGATGAAAAAGAGGTGAACGTTATTAATTTTTTGTCATAAACAAGTTCTTGTCCGGACAAGAGTTTGTTAGCTTCTAGGCTGACCTTGCTCAATTCCTGTTCATCAAAACCAACAGAATAAATCATAAATTCTCCAGTGTAATTATACGGCTGCCCACGACACTCATCGGAGTGTTTCGTCCGGTCGCCAGCCGGACTCATCAGGTGGGTTATTCATCCATTACCCCGTTGGTGAATCCTCTTTCATATCCTCCACGGTAAGCTGTTTCAGCTTCCCTAGTAGGGAATTCAGGAGTATCATTAAGGGGTTCATCAGGGTCTCTATTCCAAAACCCGTCCCCATACCCCAACGATGCCCCTAGTTCAAACCACTCGTGTAGCGGGTGCGCCACATCAGAGTAATCCGTCGGATTAAATTCCCTAATGTCAATGGTTGGTAGATAATATTCTTGAGGCATCCAGACATCAGGAACAGTTTCTGTTTCCTTTGAATAAGGGTATTTTGTCGTGACTTCTATGCTTGGTTTGTAATAAGCATAGAAATTCACCTCAACTATTAAATTGTTTACCGTCCCAAGGAACCCCCCTTGGATTTTCTTGAACTTAACGGGATTTCTAACTCTATGATATTTCCACAGCCTTTTGCTAATCTCCTTTCTCAATGAAGAAGTTAATTTCTCCTCAAAGCTAACCCTGAAATAAGGCTTCCATTCCGGTAATGACAACCAAGTGATTGCTTGGTTTTCTTTTAAATTCAATTTTTTAGCTAATTCTATTGTACGCATACCTGCTCCTTTGTTAACTTGCCTCATCAGCGCGCAGGTTGTCATCCTGTGCGGACGGGATTGCTCCCGTTTCGGCTTACCATTCTTGCCACGTCTGCTTGGCAGACCATGTATCCGTTACAAGCGTTTCAGGGAATTTGTAGCGATAAGACCTATCCCATTCTCCAGGGTCAAACATAAAATGCACTGCATCCTGGCAGTGACTTAACATACCACCGGAATATTCCAATGGTGCTAGACCAGCACCGCTGAACTTCCAAGGACTGCGCCCTTTCTTGTACAAAAATCCTTCTGTTTGTATTGTTCTACCATCTGGCAACGTGCCAGAAATATGGAAGCTCACACTTCCTGTAGACCTTGTATCTTTTGTAGTGACAGTTACGTCACTAAGTAGGGTATATGGACTGTAGGGGCGGCTTGAACCGCTTCCAAAGAGAACCTTATCGTATTTTTTAACTGTTTTATTTGCAATTACTGGTTTTACAAAAGTCATACTCTTTATCTCCTTTTGTCTCATGTTTAACACTATAGAATAATTTCTCTACAATGTCAACTAGTAAAATAAAATATTTTTAAAATAAAAAATCCCCAGTCGTTGACCAGGGGTTTCTTTTTTTTTAGAACTGTCGGTAATTGTTGTGATTAAGTTCACAACAATATTCCATCATGGTACTTGTACTTTTTAAGTAAAAGTCAAGTGTATCTTTTTGCCGCTCATCCAGTTCTTGTGGAAGAATGATGAAATCACCATCATTCTCTATGTAAGCTATCTTCTTGTTTCCCCAGAACCTCTTGTAGAGGCGTAGAGAGCGCAGTAAGTCCTGTGGAAGGGACAGGCATTCTTCAGGTTCTGTGGTGTTTAAAAACACCTGAAACCTATACAATCTCGAATGTAACCGAGAGTCGTATTCCTGTTCAAAAACATCTCTCCATCGATTGGAGAGGTAAACTGCGCCCCATGCGAGATATTGAGTGGGGACTTCCCCAATATTTTTTCCTTTGTATTTACCAAAGTCAATAATCATGTTTAAAAATCTCCAGTTATTGGACAGGGTATTCGCGGAACTAAGGAGTTCCGCAAATACTTAAAAGTCCACGTACTCTCTCAAAAGAGAAAGCACAGGTAATTCTGTCGCGTAAACCTCAACCTTTCTTGAGGCTGGAGTTTCTTCAATTACAAGGGCAATGCCCCTGAAATTGGTATCAATGATGCCGTAAATAGCATTCTCTCTTTCGTCGTAATCTACGACCTCATAGATTACAGAGACAAGTCCACCAGACCCTGCCAGTGTCTTGGAAGTTAACATTGCTTTTGCTTTCATGTTGCCTTGCTTTTTGATTTGAATTTCATAGCCAAGCAGGTTTAAAGCTTGGTTGATTTTGACCCATGTTTCAGGGTCTTTTTTACACCACTTGGACAATCGGTGGTGTACTGTGTCAAGCTTCTCGCCTGTTTGCAGCGAGATTTCCTGAGCAGCATCATAGATGCTTTTGTAGTTGCTCAAGATTTTGTGGAGGATTTGAGAAAGATTCATTCAATCCACCAACCAGTTTCATTTTCAAAATAAGTTATGTTCACTTCTCCTGCTTGCGACATCAGCTTTTTGCAAGCAGGTATAAATTCTTTTAAAATCCAATCGTCCATACTTTCACCGTCCTCATCTTTGTAGGTGAAACCATAAACGGGAATGTTTTTATCCCATCTTCGGCTGTTAACTGCAATTAAATCGCAATTTTCGCCGTCACGATTGTTCCATTCGTGACTTTGGAGATTTGCCATAGCTCCGTAGCTTTTGACAATCTTTTCTTTCTTTAAACCTATTCCTTCCAGTATATGATCCATCCATTTTAGTGGATCTTCGAGGAAACAATGCTTAAAGACAAAGTTAAAACGTTTTGTCTGACAGGATAAACTCCTGTCTTTTTCGACAACAAACTTACCATCGCCTAACTCTAAAATATCGCCAGGGCAAACGGCCCCATAAATAGCATCTTTCACCAACTCATCTGAGTCAGCCAACCTAAAACCTGTTGGTGAAAGACTCATCCCTTCGGCTGCGTGCCAAATTTTGATAGCTTCCATAATTGCCTTTGTTTCTTCAACTTCTTACACTATAGAATAATTTCTCTATAATGTCAATAGCGAAATAAAATATTTTCAAAATAAAAATCCCCAGCCATTGACTAGGGATTTCTTTTACTTTCTGTATTCCTCTAGGAGATTATCTACGGCGGGTAACAATTCAAGAGGAATATACCTTGATTCACCTTGACCTGTGGCAGGTCTACCGCGCTTTTTAACGGTGCGATTCTGCCACAACTCGATTATCCCAAAGGGATTGACGCACCCAGTGGGTAGGCTGGGTTGGTGGAGTGAACCACCAGTGCCACCCCAAGACGGGGATTGGCGACAGCAGTTGCGCCGAACAGGTTTTTGTAGTGCAACGCCACCAAGGCGATTGCACTGACTGGCATTCCGCTAATGACAGCCAACTGTCCGTTGGCTTCAGGGAAGTTGGCTTTCGCCAGTTCTGATTGTTCGTCTACTGGATTTTGGGGGCTGGCAGGGTTGCCATTGTCCGCAAGAATTTCTAGCAGCGCAAAGCTGCTTTTTTCTGTGATTTTGATTTGCATTTGATTAGTCCCCTATTGAATAACGGTTTCGGGGAATGCGGCCATTAAGAATTTGATTCTTACCCCATAACTTAATATTTCGGGATTGAAATGGCCGTCAAATTGGGAGTTAGTAACAACTAAAACTCTTCAGAGTCTTCTTCTGAAGACTCCATAATGTGTTCTATTACCCATTCTATAGCTTCTAAATCCCCAGCAGATGCTAGGGTAAGCATATAGTCAGATAATGACGTTTCAGTTAACTCAGGCTGCCATTTGGCAGCATCGGATTTCATGGACTCAATTTGTTCAAACATCTTCCTTAATGCAGAGTCCCTACCATCTGCACCCCGTGAGGCCTGCGGGTTGTTTTGGGATTAGTGTTTTGCCTCTCATGTAATCAATATAATTTATCTCAGATTAATTGTCAACACCTTTTATCTTAGATTTATACTGAATTTTACAAAAGTCACAATCTTGACGCCTGTATCAGTACAATCATCGCAACAGCTTTAACTAGCTTGACGGTGAACCGCCTACCCTACAAGGATTTGGCGTTTTACTTACAGTATCCTTCTCATGATGCAGAGCTTATGGGAATGGAATCCAAGAAAAGAATTTTCCAAAAGAAAAAATCCAAATGAGCAGTCTCCACTGGATGAGGAGGATACTGTAAGTAAAAGTAGAGATGTAGATACAGCAAGGGTTTCAGCCGCTTGCATAATATTGGATATGGTGTTATAATCGTGATGTTGCGGTGGTCGGGTAAAAAGCAAAACGCACTGACTAATGCCAGTGCGCGCACATTACAAGATTCTTGCAATGCAAACTTTATTCATCATCTATATGAATAATAACACAATTCTCTCAAAAAATCAAATCCTAGAAATTAAAGAGTTGGCTTTTGCGGCATCAGAGACCCTAACCGACCGCCAGCTATTTACTCACATGGGCATCCTTAATTCCCTGGTGTGGCGCGCAGCTACGGATTACCAGGCTATCAGACGGGAAGAGGGCATGGACAGGGTAGTCCCTGAGAATTGGAACAACCTGCTTGCCTGCTCTGCCCAGGGCAATGTGCAGATTACAGTACCCCTAGACTTTACGGAAGGATATCTTCAGCATTGCTGGGCTGGAGCGTATCACAACACTAAGACGCTGCTCACATACCGAAAACTCCAGATATCCTGGGGACTATTTTGGTATGATTTGGAGAATCGCCCCAAGGGTGCGGCGTGGGGAAAACGTGCTGGTGTACCTGGTCACGGCGTGGCCACACCACCAGTTCTAGAGCGAGTTGATATTGCTAAGATGCTCATCTTCTATCAGGTGTTTGATCAGGTGCGTCGGGATAGAATCAACGAAAGCTTGAAGCACTCTGAAGACATTACGGCGTTCAATTGTATGCCCGACCACGGTGGTATGCTGATGGTTGAGTTGTATAATGCGCTATTCTTTGCCCTGCATGATTTCCGGGGTACATACTACGGTATTGGGGATATTGTGGTTGAAGCCCCCTGCATACCAGCCGTCAAAGCGGTTGTTTTTCAATGGAAAAGACGCAAAGGACTGTTCCGTTCCCTGTGGGAGCGCATGGTCAAGAAAGCTGGTTTTGTCGCTACACAGGCCAGGAAGATTGTCACTGATATCAAGGTAGACCCATTGGGGAACATGGCGGAAGTGCCGTATTGATGCACAAAAAAGCCCGCCAATGGCGAGCGCTTGTCGTGAATATTTACTGGGAAATCATGCTGTTCTATTTTCCCCGAATTCCCATGAGTAATACCTTTGGGAATAAGTGATGTCGTTTTCAGATTTAGCCATCAGAAAAGTCCAGTAATTTTGCTTGTCTTCTTCTGTTGGATTTTCCCCAAAAATTCCATGCAAGAACATTTGTCTATGGGGCGTTGTTCCAAACTTTTCTTTAAATTGAAAATACACCCAGCCTGGTTTTATTTTGTATTTCCAGACTTTTTGAAGCGATTCTTTTACAAAGTTAATCCTCTCTTCAAGTAGCGAGTCATCGCTTGATTTAGCTTTTGATTTTTTGGCTTTTGACTTTAATGCAAACATCTCGCCAGTTGGTTTTTCTACATCCTGCCTGGGGAAAACATGGCTGCATTGTGGGCATTTCATCACAAAGCAATAGAGAATTTTTTGGCAATCGGGACAACATTTAACTGGTGCTTCACCTTGTGATTCTTTGCCCTTGGTTAGACTAAATTTCTTGATATCTTCCACAAAACCAAATCTGGCGACATTGCCAGCCTGGTCTAGCACCATGCAATCTTTTTTACCTGGGGATGGACGCAAGCCACGCCCCAATTGTTGAAAGTAAATTGACTTGGACTTAGTAGGACGACACATCAGCACGCAGTCGGCGGGTGGGCAGTCAAACCCTATCTGGAGTGCTTTGCAGGATGACAATACCTGAGTCTTACCTATTGCTAACCGCTCAAACATTTGTTTTCTGATATGCCCTGGGGTGTCTCCGTCCAGGTGTTCTGCGACTATTCCGTTGTCATTGAATTTTTGTGCGATCGCTTTTGAATGCTTGACATCAACCGCAAAAGCGATGGTCTTTCTGTTACTAGCTAGTCGTTGCCAGTTGCGTAGCATTGAGTCTAAAACGTCGCTATCGTTCATAACCTCGCTTAGTCCGCTTTCGGAATAGTCTCCAGCTATGGTTTTGACTTTGGATAAATCAGGCTGCTTGATGCCGTAGTAAGTGGCAGGAACAAGAAAACCCTTGTTCATTAGTTCTCCTGGCGTGGGTGCAGCTACTAGCACATCAAACTTGTCAGCCATGCCCTGCTTCTTTGATAATCGGTAAGGTGTAGCGGTCAGCCCGATTTTTATGGCGTTTTCGTTCTCTTCAAGCAACTCGGATACTACGGATATCCATGCGGTCTCGTGTGCTTCATCGCAGATAATTATATCTGGTACAAATCCATCTCGCCACCAATTCCGGCGGTGCAATGTTTGAGCCGATGCAATTTGTACTAAAGCGTTTTGATTTTCACTCCATCCTGATTTAATGAATCCACATTCTAGTCCAAATGCGGAAAACTTCTCATAAGTTTGTCCCACTAATACATCTAAATGGACAATAAACAATACTTTGCGCCCACGACTAACAGCATCAGCTACCATCCTGGATGCAATAACTGTTTTACCTGATCCGGTGCCGGATACTCCTAAAATTCGCTTCTCACCTTTGCGAATTTCATTGTAAATATCTCTGATAAAATCAATCTGATAATCTCTGAGTTTGGGTTGTTGAATTTCTTTCTTGATTAGCTCTAATTGTGTCATAATATTGGTGTCATCAGCCTGTGTAGAGGTTGTGGCAATAGTGAATCTGTTGACGCAGATTCACTACTTTATTTTTGTATATTTTAACATTTTACAGATGTATTTGCAATGATAAATTGATGT
>Ga0075471_10000521_pt1 | contig 23207 bp, 12 predicted proteins | sample DEB19_08_DNA_2_FD_74787 | JGI IMG/M metagenome (GOLD analysis project Ga0075471, IMG submission 74787) | Aqueous microbial communities from the Delaware River and Bay under freshwater to marine salinity gradient to study organic matter... | ecosystem: Environmental > Aquatic > Marine > Coastal ... | reverse complement strand
CCCGAGCCGGCACGGCAGCAGGGCGGCGGTCAGCGGCTGGCGGCTGGCCGTCTCCACCACCTTGGTCGGCAGCTTGAAGATCCGTTCCCCCGGAAAATCCTCCCGGCCGAGCAGCGAGACCAGCTTGCGTCCGTTGAAATTGAAGACGCGGGTCTTCGGATCCGCCATGTACCCCTCCAGCGAGAACGCCGACGGATCCCGCGGCACCAGCACGCGCGTGCGCGGAGCCGAAGCGGGGGCGGAGGCGCGACTGGAACGGGGAGCCTTGGCCATCGAAGGGTCCTAGCGCGCGCCCGCCACGCGCCACAAGGCGAAGTAGAGCCCGATCGCGGCGAGGGCGACGACGATCGATGCCACCCGCAGACCGGACCACGGAGTGAGGTCGACGGCCGGTCCGGCCGGAGCAGCCGTCGCGCCGACGCGGACCTCGGCCGGTCTGGCCGGAGCGAAACGCCCGATGATCAGCATGAACCCACAGAGCAGGATCGTGTTCAGCGCGGCGAGATGGAGCCAGTGGACGTGGAGCGAGGAGACCTTGAGGCGAAAGCCAAGGAAGCCGTCCCCGAAGGCGGAGTTCAGGAGGATCGACGTGAACACCCCGAGAACCATCGAGAAGTTCGCGGCCCAAGCGGGCACCCGCCGGCTGATCATGCCCACGACCACAACGGCAAGCAGAGGCAGTTTGAAGGCCGACATCACCTGCTTCATCATCGTGAAGATCCCCTCGGAGGAGCCGCCCAGCAGGCTGCTGGTGAGGATGGAGACGACGACGATCGCGACGGAGAAAATCTTGCCGGCGCGTACCATCTCGTGGTCCGAGGCGCCCGGACGCAGCCAGCCACGGTAGAGATCGATGCTGAACATGGTTGAAACGCTGTGCAGCCCGCCGTTGAAGGCGCTGATCACCGCGCCCAGGAAAACCGCCGCGAAAATCCCGACGAGGTACGGCGGCAGCACCGCGTCGACGAGGAGCGAATAAGCGAGATCACCGTTGCCGATGGCCGCGGGGCCGAACATCTCGGCCGCGATGATGCCGGGGATCACGAGGAAGAATGGACCGAGCAACTTGAGTCCGGCCGTGGCGAGGATGCCCTTCTGCGCCTCCGCGAAGCTCTTCGCCCCGAAGGAACGCTGCACGATCATCTGGTTGGTGCACCAGTAGAACAGATTGATGAACAGCATGCCCGTGAAGAGCGTGTCGAAGGGCACGTTCGAGCGGGCCCCGCCCACCGGATCAATCTTCACGGCCTGGTGCTGCAGCACGCGGGTGAGGCCGGCGAGAAACTCCCCCTCCCCCAGCTTGAAGAGCGCCAGCACGGGGATGAGCAGACCGCAGACCAGCAGGCCCGCGCCGTAAAGAGTGTCGGACAACGCCACCGCCTTCATACCGCCAAAAAGCACATAGCAGGTTCCGATGATGCCGATGCTCCAAGCCATGAGCTGGAACGAGGCCCGCTCCGAAATACCCAACTGCGTGTGCACGTGGAAAATCGTGCTCATCGCCACGCCGCCGGAATAAAGGACGAATGGCAGGATGTTCAGGGCGATCGTGATGATGAAGACGATGCCCATGATGCGCCGCGCCGTCGCATCGAAGCGCTGCTCGAGGAACTGCGGCACGGTGGTGATGTTGCCCGACCAGTAGCGCGGCAGGAAGTACCACGCCATGGCGATCAGCGCGAAAACGGGCACCACCTCCCAAGCCATGACAACCGCGCCGTGGATCGAGGCCGCGCCGTTCAGGCCGATCAATTGCTCGGTGGAAAGGTTCGTGAGCAGCAGCGCGCCCGCGACCTGGATCCACGGCAGCTTCCGCCCCGCGAGGAAATAGTCCTGCGAGTTGGCGTTATCCATGCCCCGCGTGCGCCACCACGCGATGAACGCCACGAGGACGGTGCACAGGAAGAAGGAGCCGAGGGTGAGCGCGATGTTCATGGGGTGAAACGGGGCGGGAAGTTCGGGACGAAAGCCAAAGCAGTCACTTGCCCTTCGCCTTGCGGCGCTCCTCGCGCTTGGCGCCCCGCGCCGCCTGGTCGGCGGAAGACGAGGCCGGGCTGGCAGGTGGTTGCGCGGCGGCGGACTTCCATTCGGGCAACGCGTCCCCGCGATGGATCTCGACGAGACTGAAAATATCGTCCTGCGCGTCCGTGTTCACGAGCGCGAGGTCACTGCCGCGCGTTCCCCCGCGGGCGAAAACCGCGTCGGTGAGCGTCACGATCTCGCTCCTCCATTTCTTGTCGCCGCGCCCCACGACCGAAAGCCCCGTTCGCATCTCAGCCTGGCCCGCGTCGTAGAGCAGCTTCCAGGTGGAACCGGGACGCTCGTCGTACCACAGCACGTGGACCGACATCGTCCGGGGCCGGCGGTCCGCGGAAAACCCGTCGTGCAACTTGAAGTACAGCGCGTCCTTTCCGGAGGCGTGCTCGAACGCGCGCGCGAACCGGTCGTAGATGGACGACGCCTTGGTCAGCGGTCCTCCCACCCGCCACCGCGGAACGGAAGTCTCATCGGGGTCGATCTGGTAAAGGAAGCGGCTGTAGTTTTCGGGCCAGATGTTCCAGCCGACGTCATTGAACCCCGTCTGGGTGTCGCGTTGCCGGACTTGGTCCAGCAGCAGTCCGTTGCGGTCGTCCACCGCGGCGCCGTAACGCGCATACTCCGCGGTGATGCGGAGCATGCGGTCCACGTTCCGACGCGTAGCCGGTCCGAAGACCGCCTCCGGATACGCCTTGGTGTCCGAGGCATCCAAGCCCTTGTGCAGCGCGCAGAACGCGCCCGCGGCGGTCGCCGGATGGATCTGGCCGGCGTAGCGATTGAAAAAATGGAAGGAGTGCAGGTACCCCTGCGTCTTGCTGCCCTCCATGGCGCCACGGTTGACGTCCCAAATGCTCTGGCCGCCGTTCAGCGCGTTCACCGCGCCCCAGTAGAAGTTGAGGGGCACGTTCAGCTGGTACCACGGCTTCTGCCAAGTCTGGTCCATCTCCGACCGGCGGAACAGGGCGAGACCTTTGGGATCGACGAGGTGGTTGATCCACTGGTCGTACAGCCCCCGCTCGCCCGCCAGGTGATGCCCGCGGGAAAGCGCGCCGTTCTTGATCCCGAATCCGCCCCGCACCCGGCTGGTGACCCAGTCCCATTCCTTCTGGAAGCCCTGACTCGCCTCGATCGCGTCCTCATCGGATCCGATCACCGGCCCGATGGCGTTGAAAAGCAGGTCGATCTTCGGGTGCGCGGTGTCCTCCTGGAACAGGGTCACGAACAGATCGAAGGTCGCGAGTCGGAAGTCCCGCCACGCCGGCGCGCTGCGCGGCAGGTCGTAGCGCGGCTCGATCGCCGTGCCTTTGTACGGCGTCTCGTCGCCCGTGCAGCCCGTCTTGATCTGGATGAACGCGATGCGCTCCTGTGTTTCCCTCGGGAACGTGCGGATGTGCTTCGCCCACTCGGTGATCACGCGCTGGTGGAACGTCCGGTAGGCCGGCGAGAGGTAGAACGGATATCCGTTCCACTTTCCGGTGTGCTTCTCCTTCTCGCCCTCGGTCATGACTCTGGGCACCCCGCGGGTGTAGATCCAGTCCGGGGATTCCGGGCCGGCCTCGAAGGACAAATAGAGAAACATCTTGTAGCGCTGCGCGCGCTCCAGCGCCCGGTCCAAGGCGGTCCAATCGTATTTCTCCGGCTGCGCCTCAATCTCCGCCCACCGCAGGTTGAGCGAGAACCCCTTGATGAAAGGATAGTCCCCGGGGTCGAACGTATCGCTGCGGTCCCAGACCCCGAAGGCACTCGGCGGCGGCGCCGCCATGACCGGCGCGATGAGGAGCAGGGCCGCGAGACAGAATGCGCCGAGGCCGCAGGCGCGGCGGGCGATTGTTGAGAACGGGATTTTCATAAGCACGGGAGGGCGGGCAGCGCTCATCGGAGAATCTCAGGCGGCGCAACGAGCGTTCCGCGACGCCTGGCACCGGTCAACCGCCCCGGGGGCGGTTGGCCTCGAACGCAATCCCGACACGGCATTAAAAGCTGAACCGCGAAGTGACGATCCATTCCATCGGCGGATTAAAGCGGTAGTTGACCAAGGTGCCATCGCTGGACTGCTGGATCCGGACGAAGGCATCGTTGTTCAAAACATTGTTGAGGTTGGTCTGCAGGGACCAGGTCACCGAACGGCCCAGCAGCGTGACTTTTCGACGGTAGGCGGCGTTGAGATCCAGAAACACCTGCTTCGAGCCGTAAGTGACCGTGCGCACCACCGCGGACGGCGTGCCCGAGGCAGAGTAGCCGATGATCGGCGCGCTGGAGAAACGCAGCCCACCGCCGACGGTGATACCCTTCAGGGGCCCGCTGGAAAAATCGTAGTTGGTCACCGCATTCAGCTTTTGCCGCATCTGGCCCAGCGGGAGTGCGCCGTCCGCAAGGGTGAAGCTGTTGAAGACGGCCGCATCGAGCGCCGCCAACTGGGTGGCGATGGTGCCGCGGCCGGTGGCGAGCGGCAGGGCCTGGTTGGCCTCCCACTGCGGGCGCCAGAAGGCGATGTAGGCGATTTCCTCGCGGCCGATGTTCCGGCGGGTCACCTGCTCGTCGCTGAAATTGAGAAACGCCCGCCAGTTCTCCGTGAGGTTCGCGGTCGCCTCGACCTCGTAGCCCCTCGTCCGCGAGTCGAAGGTCGTACCCGTGGCGTTGGAGGCGGTGCCGCTCGGAAACTTCCCCGCCAGCACCAGCGCGTCCCAGATCGGGTTGATGGCAGAGTTGAGGTTGCTGAAGTTGAACCCCCGCGCGGCCTCGGTCTGGAAATAAACGGCCGTCACGAAAAGCCGGCGCTTCAAAGCGTCCAGTTTGACGCCGAAGTCCTCACTCCGTCCCTCCGGCATCGGCGGACGGAAATAGGACAACGGATCGGAGGTCGCGGTGTTCAGGCGCCCCGTGAAGGTCGGCAGACCGCGGTTGGCCGCCCGGCTGTAGGTCAACCCGAGCCACGGGTTGACCTGGAGGACACCGCTGAAGGAAGCGCTGCGGGCCAAGGTCTTGTTCGGCGTAGGGCTGCGCACCGGTGTCGGCAGGCCGTTGGTGAAACCCGGCACAGGCGTGAGCACCTGAGTGGAGGCGTAGTCGCTCCGGTCGTCACGGCTGGCGCCGACGATGGTCTTCACGCGATCTCCCCAGAACGAGCTCTGCAGCATTCCGATCATCACGTGGTCATCGAAACTGGTGAGCTGGGTGTTGGCATTGAACGGAACGAGGGCCGTGGTGTAAGTCCGGCCGCTGACGGTCTCGGTGATCGTGCCCAGCGCTTTCTGGTTGTAGGGAGCCATGACAATGCCGGCGCTCGGGCCGTTGAGGTCGACATAGGTGCGGCGAAAGACGCGGTTATTGTTGTTCACCGCGCTCGCGAGGTTCGGCGCGTTCGGAGACACGACCTGCTCGCGCGCGACCACGACGCCCAGCTTCGTGAAGTCGTACTCGTAGACCCCCGCGAGCGTGTGCCGGCCCCAGCGCCCGAGATCCATCTTGTAGGACAGAACCGTCCGCACCGCGTCGTTGAGCTCGTCGTTGAAGTTAGCCTGCGGCAGGCCGTCGAAATAGGCGCGGCGCAGGTTAGGATTGGGGGCGCCGGAAGGCAGCGTCGGATTGGTGTCGATCGTGAGGGCGCGACCGGTGGCGGTCTGCGGATCCCACGTGCTGAAGTGGCTGCTCGTGCGCAGCGCCGCCACCTCGACATTGAAGTTCGGCGTGAAGGTATGCGTCAGGTACGCGCCCAGGCGGGTGTAGTTCGTATTCTGATCGAAACCCGGGCCGTAGACGGCGGTCTCCCTCGGCAGAACGCTGAAATCGGTCAGGGGCACGTTGTTGCCGTCCACCGACGTGCGCAGCGTGCTCACCGTCTTGTTGACCCAATTGGTCAACGAGCCCGAAGCGGTGTCGAGGACCAGATACGGCGTGTTGGCGGTCGCGAGCAGCGAGATCTGCTGGGCGGCATTGGCCGTCGCGCCGACGTTGCTGCCGGCGGCCTTCCACAGCGTGTAGGCGTCATAAGCAGTGATGGTGCGCTTGGTCTGCTTCGTGATGGCCGCCTTCTCCGCGTCGAGGTTCAGCTCCGTCGAACGCGAGAGACGCAACTTGCCCGTGATGAAGTAGCGCTCCGCGTCGCTGAACTCGTAGTTGCGCCAGCTGCCCCGGTTATCCTTTGCCGCGGCCACGCGAACCGCCGCCTTGTCCCCCAGAATCTGGTTGTAATCACCTTCGAGCCGGAGCCCGCCCTCCGAACGTCCCTGCACCGCCGCCGCGCTGGAATTTTTCCCGAGCTGCGCGCGCTTGGTGGAGACATTGATGATCCCGCCCGGATTACCGATGCCGAAGAGCACCGAGTTCGGCCCGCGGGACTGGTCCATGCGCTCGACGTTGAAGGTGTCAGCCGTGAAATTCGATCTGAAGAAGTTGACCGAGATCGTCCCGCCCGTGAGGCCGCGCATCCGCATCGTCCGGGTGCTGCTATCCTTGAGAAAATTCTGCCCCGCACCGCCGTCCTCACCAAAGTCATACTCCGTGCTGACCATGTAGCGCCCGATCTCATCGGTGCTCGTGACCGCGACATCCCGGAGAAATTCGGCGGTGAAAGCCGTGGTCGGTGCGGCGACATCCTTGAGGTCGGTCCGCAGCCGGCTGCCGCCCAACGTCGACTGCGCCTGGTACCCGCGATCCAGATTCGTGGAGACAGTGAACGGCGTCAGCTCTACCACCTCGGAGCCGGCGGCCTTCTTGAGGTCGTCGACCGCCGCTGGAGCGGCGGCGGGATTCGCCGTCGCCTGCGCGAACGCGAGGGAAGCGAGGCAGGAAGACACCAGGAGAAGCGCGGACCGGAACAGAGGCGCGCCGTGGCCCGCGCGGGGTAAAGGGGTCATGGACTGAAAATCTGGGAGGTGAACAAGGCGAGGACCGGGTAACCCCAACAACCTACGCGATGACCCGCTGGTCCGACATGGACGAACCCGACGGCAATCTGGACTTTTTGTTTTTCGCGTGAATGAGCTCCGCCCGCCAGTTTCACGCCAACGGGAGCCGACACCCCAGGCTGCACGCCTCAACCCCTTAATCAAAAAGTCCAGCGTCCCACGCGGATTGTCTATGGGATCCGCCGCCGGTAACGGTAGGATCGCTCCCCACGACCGCGTACTTCACGCTGTCTCCGCCTGCGCCCCCAGGTTCATTCATGCGGTACCTTCGTCTCATGATCGCTCGCTTCTCCATGGCACTCGGCTTGGTCGGCCTGCTCGGCACGACCCTCCTGCTCTCGGTTCACGCCGCCCCGCCCCCGAGCGCCTTTGGGGTGTGGGATCGAGGTTCGTCGTTTGATCCCGCGGATCATCCCTTTCTCCGGGGCCTGGCATTCTACCAAAAGTGGTCGGAGGTGGAGAAGCAGCCGGGGGTATTCGACTGGAGTGTATTGGATCAGGCCATGGACACGGCCGTCCGGAGAAACCAGTTCATCTATCTTTCCCTCGGGGTGGGGCCGGATGCGCCGGGCTGGATTTACGCCGCCGGCGTTCCCGCCGTGAAGACGGAGAACCAGATTCACGACAGCTGGCCGGTGTATCCGTTTTACCCGTCGTCCGCCTACAAATCGTTCTTTCACCGCCTGATCGCGGAATTCGGGAAACACCTCCGCAGCTACCCGCAGGAGAAGCAGGAGCGCATCGTTTTCATCCAGGTAAAGACCGGGTGCACGGGCGACGAGTGCGCCTACAAGGGGGATGTCATCGAGAAGCAATACGACCTTCCCGCGAGATCCCCGGCCTGGCGGGAGTTCCGCCTTTGGGCCTTTGAAAGGTTCGTGGAAACCTTCCAGCGAAACTCCGATGGTCCCCGGATCGCCCTGATGTTCAACAATGTGACGCCGGATGACGAGGAGGGTGCCGGGCGCGGTTTTACGGAGGAGTGGAAGTGGGTCATGGCGAACGCTCAAGGCGGCGTCGGAATCAAACTCGCCGGCAGCGCGCGCGGTCATCACCTGAGCGGCGAACGCACCAAGGTTCAGACGTGGCAGCACCGGCTCATCGCGGCGCAGGGCACGCCCCTGTTCGCCCGGTCGGAAATGGACCAGACTTGGACGCGGGCCATGTTCGCCGTGAACCTGCCGCTCAGCTTCTACTGGGGCGCCCTCACGGGCCTGCAAAACGGCCAAAGCATCTGGGACATCAGCGCCGGCGCCGTGCAGGCCGCGAGGGAAATGGGGTTCGATTACTCGTTCCATTTCTTCAACCGCTACGCTGGGCAGATTTATCCGCAGACCGCCACCGGAGCCTTTTGCGCCCTGCACAAGGGTCTGGATGCCGCCGACACCCGGGCGTACCCGGAGGAGCAGTTCGGGAAAGCTTCGCGTACCAATGTGGAGCGCATGCTGAAAATCTGCGCCGCCTACTCCAAGTACGGCGCCGCGGTCGACGACACGAACGGCCTGCGTCTGGGTCAGGTCCGGCAACGCGACACGCAGACCGGCTTGAATGACGTGGGCTGGGACATCTGGCCGGACAACTACGGACGCTTCCTCGATCAAATCGACGCCGATGCCACATCAATCCCCCTCTGGCGCGTCGGCGGCCCCATCACAAAGACGTCGTCCATTTACTCCCGCTTCGCCCGCGGTTTCGAGCACGCCACCGGCCGGGACGCCATGCACTTCAAATTGCACGAGGGGTTTTCACAGGGCAGCGATCCGAAGGTGATGTCGATGACGGTCGTGTGGTACGACGGCACCGCGGGCTCGACCTGGCGACTGGACTACGATGCCGGCCCCGCCGGCATGAAGACCGCGCTCGCCGTCACCGGGAAGGGCGACCGCCAGTGGCACCACGAGACGGTCACCGTGGACGACGCCGTGCTGCGGCATGGGGGCGCCAAAGGCGCGGACCTCGCCCTCGTGAACACCGATGACAAGGACGACATTTTCAGCCTCATCGAAGTTCACCGCGGCCGGCTCGAGGGGCCGCCACGGTTGCCCCCGACGGATTATGCGGTGTCTGACAACGAGCCGCGACCGCCCAAGGCGGAAAAGGGCAACGAACCGGTCCGGGAGAAAAAGGGGCCTAGGAAGGCAAAGGGGGCCGCGAAATCGGAGTGAGCCACCCCACGCTGCAGGCCACGAAGGCCCAAGGTTTCTACAGAGGATATCGCATGAAACAAACCGACTCCCCGTTCCCCCGCTTCGCCTGCCGCTTCCGAGTAATCTGGCAGACCTGCGCGCTTGGCTCCCTCGTCACCCTTCCCTTCGACACCACGTTCGGCCAGGCCGTCCCCCAACCCGCGGCGACCGTTGCGACCGCCGCCGGCGGCGAGGCGCCCGTGCGATTGTCGGTATTCGAAGTCACCAGTGAAAAGGACCTCGGCTACACCGCCTCCACCGCCCTGACGGGCACGCGGACGAACGAGAAGCTGGAAAACCTCCCGAACTCGATCTCGGTGATGACGCACGACTTCCTCGAGGACCTCGCGTTCAACAATTACTTCGACGCCGTCGGATTCGCCACCAACGCCGAGAACATCGCCAACGACCAGGGTACCGTCGGCGCGGTCGTCGGGAACCGCGGCGGCAACCAGGTCAACATCCGCGGCCTCGCGACCGTGCGTCAGCTGCGCGACGGCTTTCCGTGGTACCTCGTGACCGATGGATTCAATACTGAGCGCATCGAGTTCGGCCGCGGTCCCGGTGGGCTCGCCTACGGCGACGTCGATGCCGGCGGGATCATCAACATCGGCAGCAAGCGCGCCACGTGGCGCCACCGTAACGAAGTACAGGTGCGCTACGATAACTTCGGCACCCAGCGCTACTCGCTCGACGTCAACCGCGCCCTCGTACCCAACCGCCTCGCGCTGCGCGTCAACGCCATCAAGTCCGAAACCGAGCAGTGGCACCAGCGGCAGGGGCGCGACCTGGAGGGCTACGCCGGCGCGCTGCGCTGGCAGCCGTTCAAGCACGGCCGGACCTTGATCGACGCGGCCTACGAGACTGGCAATTCCACCAACCACCTCAGCCATCTCGGCCCCACCGACAATCGCGCGGTGTACGTACGGGGAACCGGCACCTCCGATCTAGACGCCGACCCGAACCGCCCTGGCGTGCAGGTGAATGGCGTCGGCATGGCTCAACTCCGCGCCGCCGGGGTCACCAACTCCTGGGCCGACCTCAACGGCGTGGTCACCAACTGGAAGTCGACCGCCACCAACGTATTTCGCGTGAGCGCCGTCATCGAGACCGCCGCCGCTGTCTCCGCCACCGATCCCCAGAATCCCAACCGCATTCCGCTCGTGCGCGTTCCCGAGAGCATCATCCCGCTGCACGAGGACTGGGCCGGGCCCGACAACAAACAGAACATCAAATACCACGCCTACACCATCGAGCTGAAGCACTCGTTCACCGAACGATGGAGCGGACTGCTGGCGCACAACGGCCAGTTCGACGAAACGAAGCGCTTCCAGGTGTGGTCGAACGTCGGCGGCTGGGGCACCAACGGGCGCAGCATATTTTATGATGTGAATCCCGTGCTTCCCAACCCGAACGGAACAGGCACGGTGCCGAACCCGAACTACGAGCAACTGATGATGTACTATTCGCCGCTCTACAATCCGGACGGCCACCGGATGCTCAATTGGAGGGCGCAGACCGTCTATGACGCGAGGCTGCCTTGGGGTATTACCCAGCGGCTGGTGCTCGCCGGCGCCTATCGGCACGAGCGTTATTACCAGGACAACTTCGGCTACGCGTTGACCCGCGAGGAGATCGCCCGGCGCGGTTTCACGACCGGGGCATCCGCGTTTTACACGAACAACATGCTCTATCCGATCCACTACCTGAAGGACGGAAACGGAGACCAGACGCTCGGTTTCAAGCCGTACCCCGGGGCCGGGTTTTTTCGCAACGCCGCCGGCAACGGTCTGAACCGGCGCCTCGATCAGAGCCTGTCGTCCGGCTCGGTCAACCTGCTCGGCAGCTATTTCGGCGAAAAGGTCCGCACCAGCATCGGGGTGAGCCGGGAGCACTGGCTGCAGAGCGCCAGCCTCGCCACGCGCGCCGACCCGGTCACCAACGAGCAGCGCTTTGTCGGCGTGGACGGCACGCTCATCCCGAACGACGGCACGCGGAAACTCGAGGACATCCCCGTCTTCCCCTTCGCCAACAATTGGAGCACGAACCAGACCTACGGCGGTGTCTGGCATGTGTTTCCCTGGGTCTCGCTCAGCGGCGCCTACTTCGAATCCTCGCAGTTCAGCGACAACTACGGACTCGACCTCCAAGGCAAAGCCTTCGCGCCGCTCACCGGCGAGGGCCGAGACCTTGGCGTCCGCTTCCACCTGCCGCGGGGCATCGAGGCATCCGTCACTTATTTCAAAACCAGGCAGGAAAACGTCGGCGGAGCGCTGGATGCCACGGTGCAGGCCGAACTAACGCCGTTACTCTCGAAACCGCTGGTCAACCTCAACGACTACCGGGACCTCACCTCGGACGGCTGGGAATTCTCCCTTACGGCCAATCCGCGGCCGAACTGGACCCTGACCGCTTCCTACGCGCGGAGCCATGTCGAGTACACGCGGTTCTACCCGCTGTTGGGCCAACTGCTGCCTGAAGCCCGCGCCACCGCGCAAGCACGCGGCCTGAATCCCGATTCCGCGACCATCGTCACCCGCCAGTGGCTGGAGGATCAGGAGGGGAAAACCGGCCCGACCACCAAGGCCAACGCGAGCCTGGTCACGCGGTATGCCTTCACCGAAGGCCGGCTGAAGGGCCTCAGCGCCGGCGTCGCCGCGCGATACCTCAAAGGCAAGCCGTGGACCAACCTTGTCGTCGCCAGCGTGGAGGTGCTGCCGGCGCGCGACACCGACGACTACATCATCACGAGTCCATTTTTCTTCTACGTCCGCCGGATCGGGCGGTTCAACTGGAGGTTCCAGCTTAACGTCAACAACCTCCTCGACGTTCGCTCCAACCAGGGGAACAGCTGGCGTTGGCCGCGCTACACCGACCCGCGTCAGTTCGTCTTCACGACGACGGTGAACCTTTGAAAAGGCTCCTCCCGCCGCCGGCCTTCCCAGCACCGGGCACTGCCACTGGCCGGGCCGCCCCATTCCGATGGTAGCCACCGCGCCTGCCGCACCCGGGCGGGAAAACGCCGAAACGACCACCCCACCCTTGCGCCCATGAGCACGCCCGTCACCCGCCCCTCCTCCCGCCGTGACTTCCTCCGAAAGTCCGCGGCCGCCACCTTCGGTTTCACATTCCTCCCGGCTTACCTCACCGCGGCCAGGGCGGTCAGGAACCCCGCTCTGCCGCCGAGCCGCCGCATCAACCTCGGCTGCATCGGCGTCGGCGGGCGGGCGGCCGGCGCCATCCCGAGCCTGACGAGCGACGGCCACGCGATGCCGGTGGCCTTTTGCGACGTCGATTTCGAAGGCTCGAGGAAGATTGCGGGCAACCTCGAGACCTGGCCCGACGTGGCGCGGTTTCAGGACTTCCGGGTGATGCTGGACAAGATGGGGAAGGACATCGACGCGGTGAGTGTCGTGATCCCCGACCACAACCACTTCGTGGCGGCCATGCACGCCATGGCGATGGGCAAGCATGTCTACGTGGAGAAGCCGCTCACCCACACCTTCGCGGAGGCGGAGATGCTCATGCGGGCCGAGAAGAAATTCAAGGTGGTGACCCAAATGGGAAACCAGGGGCACACCTCTTCCGGCGCCGCGCAATTCCAGCAGATGGTGGCCGCCGGCCTGACCCGTGATGTCGTGAAGATCGATGCCTGGAAGGAACCGTCCCTGTGGTTCATGCAGCCCAATAAGCGCATCTCCGCCCTTCCACCGGAGGAAAACCTACCCGCGACATTTTCCAGCTGGGACCTCTGGTGCGGGCCCAAGGCCATACGGCCCTTCAACTCGCTTTATCATCCCTTCGGCTGGCGGGCCTTTCACCATTTCGGTTCCGGCATGTTCGGCGACTGGGGCTGTCACATCATCGATTTCGTCCACCACTACCTGCAGCTGGGCCTGCCCACTACCATTTCGCCGGTCCGCTTGGACGACCACAACCGGATCATTTTCCCGCAGACCTCGCACATCCGCTTTGGTTTTACCGCCCGCGGTCCCGGCCTGCCCGCGGTGGAACTGATGTGGAAGGCGGGCGCGGACTGTCACCCCGCTCTCGCGGAAAAATACGGCGACGTGCAGGAGGACAAATCCGTCAAGTTGCCGGCGTTGGGCGAGGCCGGGACGCTGTTACATCGGAAGCAGGGCGATTACGTGATCCTGCGCGGCCACCACGGCGATGCGTCGCGGATCTATCCCCGTCAGGTGATGCTGGAGAAATGGGAGGCCATCAAGGCGCCGAAGCCCGACTACACGCATGGCACCAGCTTCATCCACGCCTGCCTCGGCAACACGAAGACCACCTCGCCCTTCAGCGTCGCGGGCGAGCTGACGCAGGTTCTGAACCTCGGCATGATCGCCGAGTTCCTGAACGTGGAGCTGCAATTCGATCCCGCGAAGAAGCGGTTCGTCGGCAACGACGAGGCAAATGCACTTCTCGAAGGTACGAAACCACGCGCGGAATGGGCCCACTATTACACATTGGCCTGAGAACGCTTTCCGGCTCCGGCTCATGAATCACGTCAATATGGGCGGGGTCGCGCTGGCACTCACCCTTGCCCTGCCGGCGGCGGACTTCGGAACGGTCCCCGACCCCTACACCGGCAATTGGACCGGAACCCTCATGGTCAACGGCCGCGAGGAACCGCTCCACGCCACGGTGATTGCCTACCGGAATCGGCACGAGGTCGCCCTGCGGGCCGAGCCCGACCCCAGGAAGGCGGCCGTCGTGATTCTCAACGGCACGGCTCAGGCCGATCATCTGGTCCTGGCGCCAACCTTGAGTCCGCCTACATCCCCGCGCACCGCCGGACCATGGATCGGCGCCGAGACCGGGGCGGCGCAGTGGCAAGGCCGCGTCGATAGCCGGGAGATCACCGGGACGCTGACTGGCCGCGAGACCGGAACGTTCAACCTGAGGAAAGTTCCATTCACGCCCTCACCCACCCTCGGAGCCAGAGCCCCCGCCGGCGCAGAAGTCCTTTTCGCCGGCACCCGTCTCGACGCGTGGGAATCGAGAAGGAGCCCGGGGGAACCGATTCAATGGGTGCTCACCGGCTCCGGCGCCGTGGAGATTGTTTCCGCGAACGCGGGAAAGCGGGCCAAGCAGGACCTGAAAACGAGGGACAGCTTTCGCGACTACCACCTGCACTTGGAGTTCAAGCTCGCCCACAAGCCGGAAGCCACCGGCCAGGGTCGCTCCAACAGCGGAGTCATCCACCTCGGCCTGTATGAGACGCAGATCCTGGACAGCTTCGGCCTCCATGGCCGGGACAATGAGTGCGGCGGCATCTACAGGTTCCGCGAACCCGATCAGAATGCCAGCTACCCCGCCGGCCTGTGGCAGACCTATGACATCGACTTCCAGGCGCCGCGCTTTTCGCCGGAAGGGGCGAAGACGGCCGCCGCTCGGATGACCGTCCGGCTCAACGGCGTCCTGATTCATAACAACGTGAGCGTCCCCCAACCCACGGCGGGAGGGAAAGAAACCGAGCGGGGACCGATTGTCCTGCAGGACCACGGAAACCCGGTGCAGTTCAGAAATATCTGGCTGCAGCGGCGGAACGAAAACGAATGAGCCCTCCCGCCCCACACCCACCGAAGCCGAGCCCGCCCACGACCGTGCGGTCGAAATTCCTCCTGGGACTCACCACCCTGATAGTCGGCTTGGCTCCCGCTTGGGGCGCCGGAACCGCGCCGAACATCCTGATCATCCTCGTGGATGACATGGGCTATTCGGACATCGGTTGCTACGGCGGGGAGATCCGCACCCCCAACATCGACCGGTTGGCCACGGGCGGTATGAAGTTCGCCCGGATGCACAACACCGCGAAGTGCTACCCCACGCGCGCGTGTCTGCAGACCGGGGTTTATTTCCAACGCACGGATCGGGATTTTTCGAACACGGCGACATTGGGCGAGGTGCTGCGACCCGCCGGTTACACCACGCTGTGGTCGGGCAAACACCACGCCCGCTTCAATCCGGTCACGCGCGGCTACGACCGGTACTATGGAATGATCGGCGGAGCGGAGAACCACTTCAATCCGGGCAGCCGGGCCGCCCCGGGCCAGCCGGCGCCGGCGGGCTTGCGCGGCGGCGTCCGTTGGTCGCTCGATCCGCACGAAGTTAACGACTTTGTGCCTCAGGACCCCGGGTTCTACGACACGGACGCGTTCACCGATCGCGCGTTGGGGTGGCTCGACGAATACCAGGCTTCCTCCAAACCGTTCCTGCTCTACATCGCCTACACGGCCCCGCACTGGCCGTTACAGGCATGGCCCGAGGATATCGCCAAGTACCGTGGCATGTATGATGGTGGCTACGAGGCCGTCCGGCAGGCCCGCTATGAGCGCCAGATCAAGCTGGGCCTGGTGGATCGGGAATCCTCGCCGCTGCCGCCCATGGAGTTTGGCGGACGGAGGGCGAAATCCCGCTGGGACGAGCTTTCACCGGACGAGCGCAGGGAGGAGGCGACGAAGATGGAGGTCTACGCCGCGATGATCGACCGGGTGGATCAAAACATCGGCCGGCTGGTGCAGCGGCTCGAAGAGCAGGGAAAACTGGACGACACCCTGATCCTTTTTCTGTCCGATAACGGCGCTTCACCGGAGAACCCGAAGGCCAACCACGTGGATCCCGCCGCCCCTCCGGGCAGCGTGGCGAGCTTTGTGAGCTACGGGCAGAACTGGGCGTCGGTGAGCAACACGCCGCTGCGCAAGTGGAAGGCGGAAAGCTTCGAGGGCGGCGTGGCCACGCCGCTGATCGTCCACTGGCCCAAAGGCATCCAGCCCCGGCGCGGCTGGAACCACGACCCAATCCACCTCATCGACCTGATGCCGACATTGACCGATGTCAGCGGGGCGAAATACCCCGGTGAATCAAAGCAGCCGCGGATCCCGCCGATGGACGGCGTGAGCCTCCTGCCGGCCTTTCGAGGCCAACCGCTCATGCGGTCCAAGCCGTTGTTTTTCCAGTTCGCCAAAGGCGCCGCCGTGCTGGAGGGCCCATGGAAACTTGTGCGCAACGGCCCGGACTGGACTCTCCATAATCTCGACACGGACCGCACCGAGACGCGCGACCTCGCGGCGCAACTGCCCGACCGCGTCAGAAAGATGGATGCCGCGTGGCTGGCGTGGTGGCGGGACTGCACAGGGAAGGATTGGACCGGCGTGCCGCCCAGGGACCCGGTCGACGAATGACCCAGCCTACAAGGCCAGCGCCCGAGGCACCCGTGATCTTAATATGAAACCCATCCGTCTTTTCACCGCCCTGCTGTTCTCCCCGCTCAGCGCCCTCGCCGCCGCGGCACCCTCGCCGGCACCGGCCACGCCCAACGTGCTTTTCATCATCGCGGACGACGCCTCGCGCCATTTCGGCGAGGCCTACCGCTGCGATTGGGTGAAGACACCGCACATCGACCGGCTGGCGAAGCAAGGACTCGTCTTTGACAACGCGTACACGCCCACGTCGAAGTGCGCGCCGTCCCGCGCCGCCATCCTCACGGGCCGCAATCCGTGGCAGCTCGAGGAGGCGGCGAATCACCAGCCATTCTTTCCGGCCAAATTCGTCGCCTTCAGCGAGGCGCTCGCCAAAGCCGGCATCCACACCAGCGGCGCGGGCAAGACGTGGGGCCCCGGCGAGGCGAAACTCGCCGACGGTTCCCCGCGCAACTTCTCCCTCGGTGCGGGCGGCGGAAAAAATGAACCCGATCCGGGCGTCGCGTTCGCCGCTTTCCTGAAAGCGCGCGCCCCTGGCACGCCGTTTTTCTACTGGTTCGGCAGCGGCTACCCGCACCGGGCCTACAAACCTGACTCGGGAATCCAAGCCGGCAAAAAGACCGCGGACATCGACCGCGTGCCGGCCTATTGGCCGGACAACGATGTCATCCGGCGCGACATGCTCGATTACGCGATCGAAGTGGAGGCTTACGATGCGCAGGTCGGCTCGTTGGTCGCCGCACTCGAGGCCAGCGGGGAGGCCAGGAACACCCTGATCGTTGTTACTTCCGATCACGGCATGCCGTTTCCGCGCGTGAAGGGTCACACTTACGACGACGCGCACCGGATCCCCGTGGTCGCGTCATGGCCCGCGGGCATTTTGAGTCCCGGCCGCCGCGTCGCCGACTTCATCAGCTTCATCGATCTCGCGCCGACCTTTCTCGACCTGTTCGGCGTGAATGGCACCGCGCAAGGCATGGCCCCGGTCTCCGGCCGTAGTTTCACCGATCTGCTCCGGAACGATCCCAAGGGTGACCGCGGGTTCGTCCTCGTCGGGCGTGAGCGCAACGACGTCCTCGCCCGTCCCGGTTCACCCGCGGGACTGGGCTATCCCACGCGCGGCATCCGGGAGGGAAGCCTGCTCTTCATCCGCAATTTCGCCCCGGACCGCTGGCCGTGCGGCGATCCCGACCGCGATCTGCGCGACACGGACGACGGTCCGTCCAAGTCATTCGTGGCCAAATTGGGTCAGCAGGACCCGTACTGGCAGCACGCGTTCGGCAAGCGTCCCGCGGAGCAGCTTTTCGACCTCTCCCGTGACCCCGACTGCGTCAAGAACCTGGTCGCCGATCCTGTCTTTGCCGGTCGGGTCGCCGTCCTCCGCGAGAAACTCATGGCGGAACTGCGCCGCCAGGAGGATCCGCGCGCCCTCGGGAAAGGTGAGGTTTTCGACCAGTACCTTTCCCCGCGAATCTCCAACGGCGAAGGAGCGGCGACGCGACGCGCGAAGAAGAAGCAGCCGTGAGCCCTCGCTTCAAACCCATCGTACTTCTCGCCCTGCTCGCCTTGCGCCGGCATGAACGCCCACGGCAATAAATACGTTTTTCTCCTCTTTGCCGCCGCCCTGTTGGGACCCCGCGTCGGATTGCGAGCCGACCTTGGACTACCTCGGGACGCATACGGGGTCTGGGACCGGTCCGGCTTCAACACCGTCGCGCAGTACCCCTTCACAAGAGGCCAGTCATACTCTGAGACGTGGTTCAACGTGAACAAGGCGCGGGGCGTCTTCGACTGGACCGCGCTGGACCGGCAGCTGGCATTCGCCGACGCGCAAAACGAGAAGTTCATAGTCCAGATCCTCACGGTGGGTGGCAGCAAGGGCAGCAGCATGCCGGCGTGGATGTTCCTCAAGAACGGCGGCGATGTTCCGTCGCTGTCGGACGACACCTACACCTACGGTTACTACCTCCACCCGCGCTTCCGGGTCTATTTCGAGGAAATGGTGAACAGCCTGGCGGCGCATCTGCGCACCGGCGTCCCGGCTAGCCAGCGGCCGCGGATCGCATTTGTGCGCGTGGATACCGGGGCCACGGGCGATGAGGAGCCCTACGAGAATGCGAACGCGATCACGCCAGCGGCGGACAAGCAGGCCTACGGTATCAGCGCCCAGCAGTGGCGGGAGCATCGTCTGTGGGCATTCGAGGTCTACCGGAAGGCATTTCAGGAGGGTCCGGGGCCGGTGATTCCACTGCTGTTCCAGGACATCGAGAGCACCGGATTCCCGGTCGAGTGGACCTGGGTGAACCGGAATGTGAAGGGCGGCTTCGGCGCCAAATACGGCGGGCAGGTTCGCGGCCATCACCTGACCGGCTCCCAGGAGGTCACCACGTCCTTCCGGTCGATCGCCGTGGATCCCGCGCCCGGCATGCGGTTTTTCTCGCGCAACGAGATGGACCAGACGTGGAGCAAGCCCTTCTTCCAGCTCAACCTCCGCCTGAACATGTACTGGACGGCCGTCGAGCAGCTGCACGCCGGCCAAAGCATCTGGGACGTGACCGAGTCCTGCCTCCAGCGGACGACGTCCGACGACATCGGTTTCGCGTTCGAGTTCTTCAACAAGTGGGCCGCGGAACTCGTTCCGGCCACGGCCGGCGGAGGCTTCTGCATTCTCCATCAAGGGCTCGATGCGTCCGACAAGGAGAAGTTCCCCGCCGCCGCTTTCGGCGGGCAACCGGACAACGCGAACAATCAGGCCCGTTACCTCGCCATCTGCCAGGCATACGCCGCCCAAGGCGCCCGGATGGACGACGTTGTCTCCGCCACGAACGGCCAAGTCTACCAACGTGACAACCAGACGGGCTTCAACGACGCCGGCTGGGGCATCGTCCCCGGAAACTACGAGCGCTTCATCACGCAGATCAACCCCGACGCCACCAGCAAGGCGCTTTGGCGGGTCAACGGCCCGCTGACGAAGACGTCGCATCCTTACGACCGCTTCGCGCGCGGTTTCGATCATGCGTCCAGCCGGGATACGATGAGTTTCGACATCCACGACAAGCTGCTGCCATCGCCCGGCCAGCCGGTGCAGATCGCCGTGACCTACCTCAACCGTGGAAACGGACAATTCGCGCTGCGCTACGATGCCGCCACGGACAGCCAGAAAACCGCGTTCACCGTAACGAAGACCAATCAAGGCGATTGGGTGACTCGGTCGGTCGTCGTCACGGACTGGGCCTTCCGAAATCGCGGTCCGGGCGGCGCCGACCTGATGCTCGTGAACACGGACGCGGAGGACGACGTGTTTCACGGGCTGGAGTTGATCAAGCTCACGGCGCTCAACGTGACCGTGGCAGGCCAGGGCTCGGTGACCGGCCGCCACAACGCGGCCGCGTTCACCCCGCTGCCCGCCACCGTGATGGAGGGACAGCGGATCGAACTCGCAGCCACTCCCGCGCCGGGCTGGGAGTTCGCGGGATGGAGTGGCGCGTTGAGCGGCACCGATCCCCGGCCCTTTCTTTTCCCCTCGCTCCTCAGCACTGAACTTACGGCGACGTTTGTCCGCGCGGGCGAAACCCCGCGGAACACCGCGCGCCTCACCAATCTCTCCGCGCGAGTCGCGGTTGGCGGCGCGGCCGGCACCCCGATTCCCGGATTCGTGCTGAGCGGCCCGGGCGAGAAAGCGATGCTCATCCGCGCGGTCGGCCCCACCCTCACGGCACTGGGAGTCGGCGGAGCGCTGACGGATCCGCGTTTCACGCTGTACCGCGGAACTGCCACGCTCTCGGGCAACGACAATTGGAGCAGTGCTGACGCCTCCGCGATGACCGCCACCGGCGCCTTCGCCCTGGCCGCTGGCAGCCGGGATGCCGCGCTGCTTAATGCGCTTCCGGCGGGCGCCTACACCGCACCCGTGACGGCGACCGACGGAGGAAGCGGTATCGCGTTGCTCGAGGTCTACGAGGCCTCGGCCTCCGAGACCGTCGTTCTGGTCAACGGCTCGACGCGCGCCCACGTCGGCACCGGCGAAAGCGTGCTCATTCCGGGGTTCGTGATCGGCGGTTCCGGCAACCTGCGTCTCATTATCCGGGCCGTCGGCCCGACGCTCGCCGACTTCGGCGTCACGGAGGCGCTCGTGGACCCGACCATGACCTTGTTCCGCGGAGCCACCCCGATAGCCACCAACGACAATTGGTCGGAGGCGGGCAACGCGGCGGAAATAACCGCGACCGCACGGACCGTCGGCGCCTTCGCGCTCCCCGGGGGAAGTCGCGACGCGGTGATCCTCACCTCGCTGCCCCCCGGCGCCTACACCGTGGTTATCAGCGGCGTCGGCGCGACTTCCGGCACGGTTTTGGTCGAACTTTACGCGGTGCCTTAAGCAACCCTGCAGAAGCAAACAGGGTTCCGTGACGTGGAGCGCTGTTCGCTTAAGACCCCATTTGAATTAGTCCTGTCACCCACGGGATATGTCCATGCCCAACCACCGCGCGCCGCGGCATGATGGGCAGGCGAGCCGCGCCGTCCTGCTCCAGGGCGACCGACTCGTGACGGACCCGCCCGCCCTTGAAAGAGACACCCACGCCATCCGCCCCCGCCGCCCCGCTCAAGTGGTTTGCCGCCAAAACCGCCGACGCGTTCACGCAGCATTTCAAAACGACGCCCGCAGTGATCGCCGCGGCTCCGGGACGCGTGAACCTCATCGGCGAACACGTGGACTACAACGGCGGCTGGGTACTCCCCGCGGCGATTGAACGCTGGATCGTGGCGGCCGCCGTTCCGCGGGACGACGGGGTAGTCGCGCTCCACGACGCACGCACGGGCGAAGCGGTCAGCTTTCAGGTCACCGACCTTCGCCGGGCGCCGAGGCGATGCTGGTCGAATTATGTCCGAGGCGTGCTTGCTGGATTCGCCGCGTTGGATTTCCGGCCTCCGGGTTTCTCGCTGACAATCTCATCCAGCATTCCGCTCGGAGGAGGCCTCAGCAGCAGCGCGGCGCTGGAGGCCGTGGTGGCGCGGATGCTCTGCCACCTTTTCTGCTGGGATCTAGCCCCGCTGCCGTTGGCCAAGCTCTGCCAAAAGGCCGAGCACGACTATGCCGGTGTACCCTGCGGGCTGATGGATCAGGCCGCCGTGCTGCTGAGCCGCGAGGCGCACCTGCTCCTGCTGGACTGCGCGACGGAGGTGTTCTCCCACGTGCCGCTCGCCAATCCCGACTGGCAGATCCTGATCATCAACTCCGGCGTCGCCCACGAGTTGGCCGACGGGGAATACGCCAAGCGCCGCGCGGCGTGCCACCAGGCCGCTTCCGCGCTGGGCGTGAAGTCGCTCCGTGAACTGGACGCCTCCTGTCTGCCGCGGGCCGGCCGGATCCTGAATGACGAGATGAACCGCTGCGTCCGACACGTTGTGACTGAAAACCAGCGCACTCTAGCGACCGTCGCCGCGCTGGCGCGGGACGACCTTCCGGAGGTGGCCCGGCACCTCAACGCCAGCCATGCCTCATTGCGCGACGACTTCCACGTGAGTTGCGCCGAGCTGGATTTCATCGCCGCCACCGCGCAACGCATCGAGGGCGTCGCCGGTTGCCGCATGACCGGCGGGGGATTTGGCGGATCCGCCCTCGCCCTCGTCCACCGGGCGGTCGTGAACACCGCCAGTAGCACCATCACCGCCGCCTTCGCCGCGGAGTTCGGTCGTACGCCGGCCATTTTCTCAACCCGGCCGGCCGCCGGAGCGGCCGCCTGGACCTACTCCCGGGAGCTCTTCTCATGAGCCAACCGGCACTCCTGCCGCACCGCCGCCGCAACCCGCTGACCAACGAGTGGGTGCTTTGCTCCCCGCACCGCGCCAGCCGTCCGTGGCATGGTCAGCGTGAAACGACGGAACCCGTGCGCCGGCCGCCCCACGATCCTCGCTGCCATCTTTGCGCCGGAAGCTCCCGCGCCAACGGGTCCCGCAATCCCGACTACCGCTCCACGTTTGTCTTCGACAATGACTTCCGCGCGATGCTCGACGAGTCCGCACCGCCGGAGACCGATCCGCATCCGCTGCTGGAGTCGGCGCCGGTGGTCGGCACCAACCGGGTGATTTGTTTCTCCCCGCGACACGATCTCTCGCTGGCGCAGATGCCCGTGCCGGATCTCGTCCCGGTGACCGAGACCTGGGTGCGGGAGTCGCGGGAACTCGGCGCCAGATACCGATGGGTCCAGGTGTTTGAAAACAAGGGCGCCGTCATGGGTTGCTCGAATCCGCACCCGCACGGGCAGATTTGGGCGAGCGACTCCGTGCCGACGCTTCCCGCCAGCGAGGATCGGAACCAGCGCGCCTATTTCAGCGCGCACGGCAGTCCGTTGCTCCACGACTACGCCCGGCTGGAGGCCGCGAAGGCCGAGCGGACTGTCTGCCTCAACGACGATTGGATCGTGGTCGTCCCGTACTGGGCCACGTGGCCCTACGAAACGTTGCTCCTGCCGCGCTTCCCCCTGAGCCGTTTCCCGGATCTCACGGCCGACCGCTTCGAGGGACTGGCCTCGTTGCTGCGGGAACTTCTGGTGCGCTACGATAATCTCTTCGGCACGGAGTTCCCTTACTCGATGGGCTGGCACGGTGCTCCGTTCGATCATGAGGACCCGACGCCCTGGCAACTTCATGCGCATTTCTATCCGCCGCTGCTGCGCTCGGCCACGATCCGGAAGCTCATGGTCGGTTACGAGATGCTGGCCGAAGCCCAGCGCGACATCACCCCGGAGGCGGCCGCGGCCAGCCTGCGATCCCAGCCGACCGTGAGGTTCGACCAGATTTCCCCATGAAAATTCTCGTGACAGGCGGAGCCGGTTACATCGGGAGCGTGGCCACCGAGGTCCTCG
>Ga0075471_10000519_pt1 | contig 23227 bp, 51 predicted proteins | sample DEB19_08_DNA_2_FD_74787 | JGI IMG/M metagenome (GOLD analysis project Ga0075471, IMG submission 74787) | Aqueous microbial communities from the Delaware River and Bay under freshwater to marine salinity gradient to study organic matter... | ecosystem: Environmental > Aquatic > Marine > Coastal ... | reverse complement strand
CGAAGTTTGATGCGTTTTCATGCTGGAAAACGACACTCCCTGGGAGTGCCCCAGGCTTCTTTGACCCTAGCACAAGAGAGCATGTGGCGTAAAGAAGATGCACACACATTTTGACTCCCATGAGCATAGGAGTCGAATAGCAATGAAGTGAGCTTGAGTCTACAAAAACAGCACTCAATGGGCTTTGCGCGAATAGCTTTCTGTAAGGAAAAAGTGTCAAGTTTTCTTACAAAAAAACTAGACACTTTCATGCCCAGAAAAAGGCTTTCCTATAGGGGCATGATTTCCTATTTGGGAAAAGTGCTCATGTCAAGAAAGGCAACTCATTGCGCATTGGGCTCTCTATGAGGCTTTCCTGCTAAGGCCTTGGGCTCAATGTGCATTCAAGTGCCATTATGGCCAAAAGCCCTCAAGGGGAGGCCTGAAGTCCTCGCCTCCATCATCCTTGAATGCAGGGCCCTCTACAGGGGGCTCATTCCAGGCCAGGTAGAAGATCAAGCCATTCAGGGCCAGGAAGAAGGCCAAAAAAAGTGCGACTCCCAGGGCTCTCATGAGGGCCCAATCTAGGGGGTCAAAAAAGGCCTCTCCAAGAGGGCTCAAGAGGTGCTCCAAAAGAGGGCCATAAAACTTGCCTCTTTTTAAGGAAAAAGCAAGCCAAGTTGTATCACGAAAAGCAAGCCAGGTTGTATCATTTTGTTTTGATACAACCTGGCTTGGATTTGGTGATACAACATGGCTTGGATTTTTGGGCCAAATGATACACCTTGGCATTCCTTGAATTCCTCGATATAGGCCGAAAAAGCGAGGTTCTGCCCTCTGGCCTTTCTTACGAAAAGTTTAGGGGCGATTTGAGAATATAGAGCGCCACCAAGGAATGCTAACCTGTGTCTATCACTGAGAGACACAGGTTGTCTTTCCTTGGTGGCGCCTCGTGTGCGTGTAGTGCTCGAAGCAAGGCCATGCAGGAGGGCTCAAGGCGATCTCTTAAATAAGGCCCCTGGCACTCGATTTCCCGGCTTCGACCCCATTCAGGCTGATTCGTGATTCTGAACAGCGAATCGGGCCTCTAATCGCAAGCCAGGGCCTCGTTCAGCCACCCAAAGCCGTCTTCTTGGTGTGGCACTTCAGGCACAAAGTCTGGAGGTTCCAGACCTCGTCCCGGCCCCCTTCTCGCTTGGGCACAATGTGGTCGACCTGGGCCTTCGGATCGACCCTGCCACAGCGGACGCACGCACAGGCGTCTCGAATCAAAACCTGGGCCCTGAGAGCCTTCCAGGCCTTCGTCGTGGGCGTTTTGTACCTCTTCGGCACCCCAGCAGGCCGATGATACTCCATTCGATCGGGCATTTCACGACTTTCACGACTTGTTGACCGCAGATGTTCGAGGTTCCTCGCCCGCCGCAGATGCGACAAAAATCACGACACGCTGTCGTGATCGTGACGCTCAAAAATCAGCGGGGCCCGATAGAACTTCGTGGCCCTCATGGCCCCAATGACGACCTTGCCTTTGTCGTCAGTCACGTATTCCAGAACCTCGCCAGTGTCGAGATTCGCAGAGATAATCAGGCCTTTGAGCTTGACGCCATCAGCATCAAACAGCTTGCCACGATCGCCATTCTCAACTGATACGTTCATACGAGCACACCACGTCGAAGCTCGATGCTGAGTTGGCTGAAACGACAACAGAGAAGCCCTCTTCGAGGTAGAGAGTCTTTGAGATGACGTCGAGGGACGTGGCCGACCCAACGGCCTCGCTCTTCGCGACGCGATAGCTTGTCGTGCCATCGTAGAGAGCCACGGTAAGCTCACGAGAACTCGCCGCGACGTTGCAGGCCTTGAGAGTGTTGATCTTAACAGACTCATTCGCTGCAGCAGTCACGAGAGTGACAGACGTCGTGCCGACGTTAGCAGCAACAGCAGATTCACCCAGAACACTAGCAGCAGATACGATATTCATGATCCAAACACCAAAGAGGGCCAGATTTTCCCGCGAACTTCGATAGTTCCACCCACGACCTCAACCTCGGCGAGGTTCCCGGCCACGAACGGATTGATTCCAACGATCGAGACTTCCCCGCCTTCAGTGAGCACGCTGGGAGGACCGATGCCCGGATAGACAGCAACGCTTACGCTCGATGTTCCTGTGACTGTGATTGCCATGACTAGACAGCCCTTGTTGAGAACTTGCCAGTGATGATCGTCCTTGTTACCCCGCCCCCAGAGACCCACCTTAAGAGCCAAGAGTAGTTTGTTCCTGGCAGGATTACTGCCGTCTGGGCCTCATTGAGCGAGATGTTGATGATCCCTAAGCTCAGGTCAACTTCCGTGACGCCAAAGTCGAGGACCTCTTCTTTGCTCGTCACCATGCCACCGGTGATCGTGAGCACCTCATAGAGTTTGACCTCGAACGTGTACCCAGTCAGGTCCTGCCCGAAATCCAGCAAAAGGCTGAACTCGTCGCCCTGGACGATCGTGATGTCGAGATTGTCGGGCAGTGCTGAAAATGAGGCCATCCAGTCACTCTACACTTGACCTGGGACCACCCAAAAGCGTACGATTCCGGCCTATGCCTCTCATCGAAAAATACGACGCCGAGACCGGGGACTTCATCGAGGTTCTCCCAGGGGTCAAGACTGCAGCGTCCGAGCTTGCTTGCAGTGTCGTTACAGTCTGGCGGCACCTCGACAAGCCCACACCAATCAATGGGTTCCTGCTCAAACGTGGCCCAGATGGCAACAAAGAACGCCGGGACAAGGCCCGGGAGTTCCACAGGTACCACGTCAAAGAGCCGTCCTACAGCCTCACTGACAAACGAAGGCGTGACGTTATTAGGGTGAGCCTTGACGATGACATGGAGGTCAGGACCTTCAGGTCAATCAAAGACGCCGCAGAAAGCGTGGGCGTCACTGAGTCATCGATAGCCAGGGCCGCACGCTGCCAGCCCGGGTATGAGGTCGTGGCTGGGTACGCCTGGGCGTTTGTCTACGAGGACTGATCGTGGTCTTCGTGTGGGATGGGCATCCATTTGGTGACGCCAACAACCGGGAACCACTCTTCTTGAGTGCCTTCCCTCCACCATTGATCGAAGTGATTTATCCACGCAACGTGATAGCCTCTCGGCGTACTCACTAGGACTTGCTTTTTCTTTTCTGGCTTCCGATCACTAACGAGAATCCATTCCATTACCCTTCACAGCACCCTTCTATGATCCTGCCACATTTGACGCACACGAGCTTCGAGCGAATCTCGATGATGTCCCCACCACACGCGGGGCACTCAGATGCGTCGCACCTCTCCGCTGAATAACCACTCGGCTCCAACATCTTCGATGAACTCCATGGACACGCCAGCGTCTGCCAGCATTCGGTCTGCGATCGCGATCGGTTCCTTCCATCGCTCTCCAGCCTCTGGCCTGACAGGGCACACGAGCCTGCGGATACCCGAGGCGATGATTGCCCTCGCGCAGTCGGGGCACGCGGCCCACAGGGCGTACATCTCGCCTCCATCAAGCTGCACGCCATATCGAGCAGCCTTGTAGATCGCCATGCGTTCGGCGTGCTCGATGAACGTGTATTTGTCGGCCTCTTGGGCCCACGACTCCTCCAAGAACAGGTTGGCGCCATACTCGTGCTCGGAGCCAATCACAACGGCCGCATTCTTCGTGCGTGGGTCTTGTGAGTGGTTGCTCGCGTACTGAGCGACCCGACTAAGGATCAGCTTGTCGCGGCCAAGGCTGGGCGGGTATGAGGCTAGGATTTTGCTGAGCATGTTTCTGCCCTGTAACGGGTATCACGAATGGTCCTAACGCTGACGCCAAATTTTTTGGCAAGAATCTTTGTCGGCTCGTTGCTTTCTGCGATCTCTTTTTCTTGACTTGCGTTGAGCTTTCTTCGCCCCTTTTTAAGAAGAGACGGATTGGCTAGACCAAGATCGATCCTAGAGTTTCCTGCAATGATACGCGACAACATGACACGCCCAACGCCAGTGATGCGACTAGCTTGCGTTACTTTCATTCCTGCAGCAACAAGTGATACGGCTTCTCTTAATTGCTGGTCTGTGTATTTGATTTGACGGATTCCTGACGTTATTGAGTGCCTCATGTTTTGTGAATGAGTGCAATACTCAAGATTCCACAGGCAGTTGTTCTTCTTGTTTCCGTCGATATGGTTTACTTGAATACCCTTCTCTCGTGGACCAATAAACGCTTCGCAAACAAGGACATGCACTAAGGCGCTTCTCTTTTTTTCACAACGGCATAGCTTAACTCGCAGGTAGCCTCTGCTGTTCTCTCTGTCAGTAAGAGTTTCGCCGTCACGCCTGACTCGCCCAAAGTTCGAGACCTCATACAGGTCCTCCCAGTCCACGACTGGTCTCCAGATTTCTCCAAACCCAACCATACGCGGTCCTCCTCTTCCCTGAGCAGCACATTCGGATCGTGCCGACGCTCCCGGCCATCTGCCGTGCTGCCTCACGCATCGACCCCCACACAGCAACGACGAGTCCTGTGTCTGGATCGATCTGCTGAACTTCCTTGGGCCTATAACCTCCTCGAACCTGCCTGACCTTGCTTTCGAGTCCGAGCGGGGCACGCTTCATCACATGTGCCTCGAATTTCGCTCAATGATGTCAGCGATCTCGGCGAACGAGACGCCTTTGTCATTGAGCACCGTGAGCTTGTTGTCGCAGTCTTCCCGTCCCGGAACGAACCCAGTGGACGACATGCAGCCTGCCCACTTCACGACACACTCAGGCAGGACTGCTCTTGACCTGCGATCGTCAGTGGTCCCGAAGCTCATCGATCCCTCAATGATCGTGCCGAACAGGATTGGTTCTTTCTCCTCGAACGAGTTGCTTGGGTCGCCCCAGTAGAAAGTCTCTGGGTCTTCTTCGGCTGCAATGTCGCACAGCACCCCAAGACAACACCTCGCGTCGTTGATCGCGAGTGAGCCCTTGCATTGCTCGATACCGCCTTCGCGGAGACGCTTGACCCACTTGTCTGCAATGTCTTTTCGCATGCTTCACCTCAGGGAGTCGTACGTGAGCCAGGTGCCAACGCCAGTCCCGAGCCCAGCGAGCACAGGGAACACGATCATGTACACGAGCATCGAGGCTATGCCTGTGGAGACTGGGATCATTTTGTCACCAAGTTTTGGTGTTCATTTGCCTGCATTGCTCTGTGCGACAGTAGCATGTTGACGTACTTTTCAACTGCCGAAGAAAAATAAAACCACTCACAGTGCCCAGGGGCGAGCCATTCCCTAAGCTCTTCGTGAATGGTTTTTTCCAGGTACTTGCCACCAGCGATCACACCAATGCACCTTAAGCCCCCAGGAAGGGCTGCACGGTGTGACTGAATTCTCTTTGCAGGAGTCTCACTGTATCCGACTTTCAGTAACTGCGTCGAGTCGTGAATCAACAGGTACACGTACCCCTTCTCTTCGATCAAGCGGCTTGGGTGCATGTGTGTCCACCTTAAGGGCCAGTCGTGGCCTTGCTCAAGGCATTTACGGCGACCGCACGAAAAACATTTTGGCGCAGCTTCCTTTAAGCAAGCCTTCAATACATCCCGCTTAAGGTAATACACGCGACCCCACCCGGCGGTAGACACGACCTCCAGTTCGTCGAGAAGTTCGTACTCATTGCTTGACATAGAGTAAGACTTAACCAAGCTCACGGCTTCTGCTTGTTCAACTATTTCCATCCCAGTGAATTCTGTTATTGCCTCCATTGCATCTTTCACTGGGCGATTGCCGTATACTGCTCGACACGTAGGAACAGCAACACTGTATTGCTTCCATTGCACATGAGCAGCAACAAGCCTGGATATACCGCATTTGCAGTCATCGTACGTGTGGCTGACAGTAATCTCTATGGGCTTAGCGACTTCCTGTCGCATGATAATCCTCCCCCCACACGTCTCGCTGCTCCATCTCTTGGATGATTTCTTCCCATGAGATTGGCGAGAAGCCAATCGAGTCGACCCCAACGTCCATGGACCTTCCTCGACCATCGAGAGTTCCATGGACATGCCCGAACAGCATATATGATCCGCGACCCACGCCATTCCAGGTCCGAAGTGGATAGTGCATGAGGCACGCCATCTTCTTCTGGTACTTGATCTCGTGGTAGTAGCGGACCTCAGTCCAGAGCCCGCACTTACGAACCACCTCGCGATCGTGGTTGCCAACGATGAGCCACTTCTGGCCATTCAGTCGACGCAGGATCGGCTCGTGGTTCGTGCCCATACAGAAGTCTCCGAGATGGTAGACGATGTCGCCCGGCCGGACTCTCTCGTTCCAGTTGGCGATCAACGCCTCGTTCATGGCCTCGACGTTCGCGAACGGCCTGGCACAGTAGTGAATGATGTTCGTGTGCCCGAAGTGGGTATCAGACGTGAACCACATCGTCATGTCGGATACTCCAGTTCAGCCCAACCCACAACGTCGAAGTTTCCTTCGCTTCGATGTCCGACCCAGCAGTCGCCCATATAGAACACAAGGTCAGTGCGGCCCTTGGCATCGATGCCCCAGAAGAAGTCGTAGCGTCTCGGCAAGCGAGACGTCACCATGATCCAGTCTACGATTGGTGGCACTGTCCGCCTCCCTTGCAGCACTTTATTGCGGCAGTGATTCCTGCGATAGCGGCAGCGACAATAGCCATCTCATCAAATGTCGCAGGAACGACGGCGACACGCTTCGCCGCCTCAGCGAGCCTCTGGCTCACCCCCTCGAAGATGGCCTCATTAAACTTCTCTGCGTTCGATTCAGGAATCTCACGCGAGTCATCGTCAACGTCGGATGACCACCACGCCGCAGCGATGACGGCAATGAGCTTCGGATCAGTCACTTTATTTCTCCAGAGAAGAGGGCCCAGCCGAAACGAGCAAGGCCCACAAAGATGGACGCACCATACACAACCAAGACCGGAAGGAACGTGTACGGGAACAAGTCATAGCCTCGCTTGCCGATAACCCATCCGATACAGAGCCCGACAACTGGCGCGAAACAGATTGTGAGAATGGCGGCGCCGAGTAACTCAAGTGGTGTCATTATTGATGATGAACTCCGCGATCTGCAGCCAATCGATCCTAGACAAACAAATTTCAATCAAGATGACGTACAGGCCTTTTTCTTTCAGGTTCCCGATAGCCTCAATGTGCGTCAGCTTCAGGATTTCCGCGAGCTTCTGGGCCCCGAGTCTCTTCGCCGCTTCCTGTGGCGGCTGGCAATCCCGATACCAGATTGCCGCCCTTAGGGTTTCTTCGTTCTTCCATCCGTAGGTGGTACTCATTCTCGAACATGGCCCCGAGACCAAGAAGCAGGACTACAACGAACAACCCGAAGACGAAAACGGTTTCCCAGCCACTGAGGGGCGAATACGCTTCCAGATAGTGTCGGAGTAATCCTTTCCGTCGAGCATCCGGAACATGACCCCGGCATGCTCGCTTGCAAGAATCCTTTCTGCAAGGTCCCGTCTCGATGTCGACCCAGCCTGCACACATCTCTTGAGTCCCTCGCGAGCCTCTGATTCGATTCGGGCGTACTCGCTCCGAAGCCCATCGGCCTCGGAAGTGAGCCAAGAATAGAATTCATCGGGCACATTTTCAAGGGGGAGTGGCTTTCCTTCTCGAAGAGCCTCCCACACGTCGCGGGAGTTCATGCCAGTCATGAGACGGTGGAGTCTCATGTACTCAGGAAACTTGATCTTCAGCCTGCTGCCATCGTGGAATTTCACGACATATCCTTCTCGCCCAGCCTCTTCGTCGGATGAGAGGACACTTGGCAGGTCAGAAAAATTCTCGTATCGCTTGACGATCGGGAGCCCCACGTCACGCAGCGGCAGGTCGAGTCCAGTCTTCTTGTCGATGATCGCGATGAGCACGAGGTCTTCGAGCCCGCTGTAATCCACGACGATTCGGTTTTCTGGATAGATGATCTCGACCAGGTACGTCTCGCCCTCGACGAGTCGCAGGTTCGGGTACTTCCTGCTGATGATCTGATTGGCTCGAATCGCCTGGTCGCTCGTGAAGCTCCCGCGAGTGGCAACGCAGATGTCGCCTCGCCATCCCTCGTACAGAATCCCGAGCGAGCCGTCGAGCTTCTCGGTCACCTCGATCGGTCCCGGCTTCACCTCAGCGCACCCAGGCTCGCCGTAGTTGAAGAACTTCCCGAAAGGCCGCTGCACGATCTCCCATCCATAGGTCACGATCAGACCACGGCACATGAGCGTCGCCGGATTCCAGAGCCGCTCATACTGGCACCGTGGCGTGTAGTTAAGAATCCACAGGGGAAGACTCGGATGGTCCGCTTGGCTTATCAGGCCCTGCTCGATCCCTTGTTTGATTAAGTCGATCATGATGTTCCACCACCTTTCTGCACATGTCAATGAAGTAGTCTTGGCCGAAGTCTGACTTCATTCTGTTGATGTCTTTATGTACCCACTGGACGTTACTTAGGACGTACCCAATGCTGTTGTCAATTCTGTCGAGCGAAGCCGTCGCAGTCTCGCCCTTACTTCCGAGCTTAATGCCAACTCCGCTTAAATTGCACCTTGCTCCCTGGGCCACAAAAATCTCGTCGAGATGTTTGGGGGTTAGGCTAAATTCGAGATTGCGTCGCGTTGCGCTAGTTTTTACCCGGCTGTGGTAGCAAACTCCGTTTTTTGATCCTTCTTTCCGCTTTATGCACCCACAACTCTTCGTTCTGCCCTGCCGAACACGAGCCCCAATGCACACACGTCGCCGCCCGCAGTCGCACTCAAATTCATACAACAAATTTCCGTGCTTGTTTACTCCCACAAACCAAAGCACCGTCAACTTTCCGTACTTCTCACCAGGCTTCAACCCCCTCCCAGAGGTTGATCTTGGCATTCCGGGTCGTCTCCGAAGAACAAAACTCGTTCGCGATTCACGACGCTCGCGATCCGAGGCAGTGTCACTGCTTCATAAAACCGACGCACGAACTGGCTTTCAGTGTCGACCCCCTCAGATAGCCGAGCCTTCTCTTCATCAGTGAATCCACGGACCTCTTGCTTCCGAATGATGTACACGCCACGCTTGAACTCGTCTGGGTAGTCGTTCCAGTTGATTCCACGCTCATGAAGCATCTCCTGCTTCTCGCGGCCGGACTTCCGGAGAAGCTCTTTGTGCGAGAAGTGAGCGGACGCTGCCTGGGTGATGCTGTTTCGGACGGCGTCCTGTTCTCGCCACACAAACACGTTCGCAGCCTCGACTTGGTTCGGTACGTTGAATACCCTGGCGTCGAACGTGGGAGTGCCGCCTCGCACGAGCCACTCTGGCTTCCTGCTGGCCACGAGCTTATAGAACTCAACCGTGGCCCAGGCCCCAAGCTGCGACACCATCTTCTGTACGCGGCCCGAGAACCATATCTGCTGCGAGTATCCCTCCTGCTGCCAGAGCAGGGTGATCTCATCGCTCTGAGTGTACGCGCATCTCGCGCACGTCTCGGCCGCGAGCTTCTGGGCGACCTCCGCCATGATCTCACGGAAGTCGATGTCAAACGGGACGTTCATGCCTTTCGTGAACGCTTTGAAGTTTCTGCCATCGACTCGACCAATGACAGGAATGAGTGGTAGGAGTCGCTCGTCTCGCTCGTATCCTTTAATCCGCTCAGAAAGCTCTCCAGGCAACTCTGCACCCCGCCCTTTCTTCTCATGCCCGTCGATACGTCGACGAACTCCCCCATGAACTCTATCTCGCTACGGATAGCAACAAGCTCTCCGAGTCGATAAACTCCTCCGCTCTCGCTGATGGTCGCGTAGCTGCCACTGAGATTCGCAATCTGCTCTTCGGTCGCAATGAGCTTGTCGTTGAACAAGAGATAGTCGCGGCCGTGAAGTTTAATCTTCTCACATCTCGCCATGCGTCACCATCGCTTTCGGTGGGATCAGCCCGACATGAATACTCACTCCGCAAAACACGAAACGTGCCGCGAGCTTCTTGACATTCACGACAAGAGCTAGAAGAAACTCAAACCCAACAAACTCAACCCTGCACCCAAGCCGACGGGGCTGTATGTATTGGGTCGTCACGGTCCATTGCGTTGCCATCACTCGTACCTCGCTAGTGCAGGCTTACTCGGATCATCCCAACATATCTCGACGAGGTCGCCCTGCTTGCCGTTATAGGCCTCTGGGCACACTTCGCGAACGAACTTCCAGAACTCGTAGCGCTCGACGTAGTCCTTGCCTCTTGGCCTGTCTACGTACTGCTGCCACTTCTGAACGAACTCTAATGCGTGCTCCTCCGGAATAAAGAACAGCTTCCTCACTTTTTCTTTTCGTCGCCAGAACATTTTCTGATCGTGTCCTTTCTTGGCTTTCGCTTCTTGCCACGCTCTCGTCGGCCTCTGTTCTCGCCGTCGTGTGGCGGACATCGGTCGCACTTCTTGGTCTTCTTGCAAATCTCCCGCCATCGCTCCCGGTCGACCATGTCACACCCACCACGCCACAACCCACCCGATCGACAGACACACAAGGTTCCTGGCGATCAGTCGCCCCCAGAGGGTCTCTTGTTTCACGTCAACCTCTTCGTGGGTCATGAGCACTGACCGGAATGATGCCACGAGGCAGTGGATGCCGCACGCATGAAAGAACACAATGCCAGGAACGCCGAGAGGCACCGCGAACCATGCCCAAAGAAACATGAGAGTCAGGCCGTTCAGTGGAACCGAGAAGATCATTCGAGTACCTCAAAGACGTGCCAGATAAAAGTGAACTCAGGCTTCGGGACGGTCAGGGTCGTGACGTACAAGAGGCCCTCTTCCTCATCGAACTTCTCGCCCGTCGCGAAGATTCTGAACTTCCTCGCCTCGACTGACGTCGTCGGTAGCGGGAACTTAAACCACCCAGTGACTTTCCCGTCGTGCCACTTCACGCACAGAAGCTCGCTCCCGGCAGGGACAGCCACCGCGATGACCTGCTGCACAGCGAACGGGATTTCTATTTTCCAGATTGCTGACTGCATTTGAAATGCCCTTCCGCGTACTTGACCGCCGCGAGGACGGCCTCTCGCTCATCGCGATCGAGGCCACCCTCTTCGGCTTCCATGACGGTCGCTGACCTGGCCACGATGAGCCACAGGCCGAGCTTAACCTTTGGGGTGAGGCGAGGCTTGCTCAATTTCGCACCTCCAGCCTTAAGAGAACCACCGTCCATCCCCAACCCCAGACGAAGGAGTCGAGCTTATTCATTCCGGTGTCTCGACCGACTTTGTACTGACGGGCAAGGATTCGCGGGAACCATGAGAGTCGCGTCACGAGTGTTCCCGCCACAACACTGAGCGGGACAGCCGAGAGCCGTTCGTAGATGATCGCCTTCGATGAATCAGACATACTCTGCCACCTGCTCTGCCAGTCTGATGCACTCGGCGTCGACATACGCTTGGTCCCTAATGACTGCCTTGCCGTCAGAGAAATCCTTCCACCAGGATGTCTTGCCAAGGGCCGGGTCGGGAGCATCATACGCATGGGCGCAGTCAAATCCAATAGCCCAATCAGCACCCTCTGCCACGGAGTACGTGAGACCGCCATGGACATCGGCGCCAATCTCGCTGTAGCTGCGGCCGTGCCAAGGATGCCCGGCGGGCACGAGCACGTACCCGCACCGAAAGCCGAGCATGTTCGCGATTGTCCACCACTCAATGCCCTTGTGGGTGCCCGCGCTAAGTACGTTTGTTTTTGCCACGGAGGCTCTCCACGGAGACATACAGGGGCCAAAGGGTCCGCTGGCCGATCTTGTCGGCGATGCGGCTCACGAAGGCGATGTCGAGTTGCCCCACGGGCTCCCACTCGCTGCCGCCTGGAGCCAGGTACTCTAAGCGACCTTCGTCGTTGTACTGGAACATCCGACCAAAGGCTGAGACGCCAATTCCGGCTGCGAGGATTCGGTCGAGCATTTGAGCGTTGTGCATGGCCGAGGAGTCTACCGACGTCGGCCAATCAGGTCAAGTACCACAAATTCACGGCCTCTTCTGCGGTCTTGAACCGCATCACGCACACACCCACAAACTCATCGCCCTCGCCCGTCCAGTATGGATTATGCCCGTGGTCTCGCACGGGGCCGATGACGTAGTAGAACTTCGGGTCATGCGGCTGGAGTCACACCTCCACCCCGTCCCCAAGCTCAGCCGCCAGGTTGCTTGTCTGCTCGCTCTTGAGCGGCTTGGTTTGTGTAGCCTTGCGGGTACCTTTTCTTGAGCTTCTCGACATTCTTGTCCACCGCTTCCTCTCTTGTGATTCCGAGAAGCTGCCGAAGCCCTTCGAGATAGAACTCCAGGTCCCCAAGCTCTTCGATGATGTTGTCGAGGTCGAGGGGCTTCTCGTAGATCACGTGCTTCTTTACGGCATCGAGAAGCTCTCCAGCTTCGCCAGATATCCCAAGGATCATGTGAACGATCTCGGCCTGACGGCCCTTGATGTTCAGGTTCTTCTTGCACAATCCTGCGACGAAACTACCGTACGACATGAGGCTTAATCTCCTGGGCTATCTCTCGGAACGAAAGTTTCATGGTGTCGTTGTAGCTAACCAACTGGATGGTATCGCCGTAGGTCATGCCATACCAGTTCAACACGGCGTCGGGCACTCCGTAAGACTTGATGTCGTGTTTCTTGACGATGAACTCTCCGCCCCTCCACTGGCCCCTGCCAGTCTCCTGGCGAAACACCTCGCACGCGAAGCCGAGCGCACACATAGCGCCGGTCGAGGCACGCCGCAGCACGCCGCGAGCTTGCTTCCGTCTTGTCCTGGCCATCTTCTTGGCCAGCAATGCTACCCTTGCCTTTTTCATCTCTGCCCTTTCTTGAGGTCCACGACGACGTACTCGCCAGGGCCGAGTTCGCACTCTTCGTCGCACTCTTTGAGTGTCTTGCGTTTCAGTCCATCACGCTGCCACTGCACGTTCGCAAAGTGCTTCTCGTCTTCTCGGTAGACGTAGAAGCATCCGTTGACGTGATGTTCGATGATGAGCTTCATTACGTAAGCACCGCCTCTGCGGTGTCCCATTGGGTGAGCTTGGTGTTGCAGTACGACCACGATCCAGGAATGGCAAGCCCGTTAGTGAATCCGTGCCCCTTACCAACGCGGCGAAGCTCGACACGCATTCCGAGCGGCTCGTAAAGCCCTCCGACGGTCTCCCACATGACTATGATCCACTCCTCAGGGTCGACGCCGAGCATCTCAAAACTAGATAGCTCCCCTCCATCCCCAGTGTCCATTCGTGAGTCTCCATGTGGTATCGAATGGCTTCCAGGATATCGGGCGACGGCCTTGGTGCCCAGGCCTTGTCGCAGAACTTGACTACCATGCACCCGTCGCCCTCGATCACGATCTCACCAGGCCTCCACACCGCGAAGTCTATATCGTCGCCATCACCGCCATCGTGTCTTTGTCGATCAGGGTCATGGTCACGATACTGGCGTCTTTGAGTATCTGAACCATCGCGTTGGGTGGATGTGGTATAGCTTGCGGCTGTCGACGTCGAAAAATAATAGTCCAGGAACGGGGGGCTGTTCTCTTGATGGAAGTATATGCCCATGTGTCGTAATCAATCTCGTCGATGAGGCTCCCAGCGTGCTCCCATTCGAGCAATGGTTCCTTCAGGAACTCCGTGGACGCTGCCGAAGTCACCATGCACCTCAATCACTTGGACTTGGTACCCGAACTCTTTCGCCATTTCGAGGTACGGCTCGTATTCCCATCGCTGCGTGAAGGTGTTCGAGACCGCGACGTCTTCTTTCCCGCCACGACAGACTTCGTCGACGGCTGCGAAGCACCAGGCGTGGGCCTGCGGGAGCTTCGAGGCGTCGAACTTGTAGCCTTCTTCTGTTTGGAAGAACCCGTCTGCTTCACAGTAGAGGCACCCGAGCTTTTTTGCGAGGGTTGTTTTCCCGCTGCCTGGGAGCCCTCGGATGATGTATAGAGTTGGCATATCTTTCCTACGAGTTCAAAGATTCCTTTCCGTCGGCAGTGTCTGGTTTTTCCACTGACGAACGCTCCGTCTTTGTTGAACTCGTGGACTTCGTAGTGGTACTCGCACTCGTCGGGCTCGCCGCCGAAGACCCAGCTTTCGTTGTGCCCGTAGATGTGGGCGACGAGGACGCCGTTGATTTTGAACTCACAAGAGAACATACCCAGTGGACTCCGTTTGGTTGCGTAAGAGTAATCTCATCGTCCTTGAACTCAATCGACGCGCCATTCACGAGCCGAAAGCATGGACCGTTCGGGACGAACACCACGCTTCCGTTGCATGTCACGTGCTTTGCCGCTGGGTCAACTTGAATCGGACCATCGCCGATCATCCCAGTAGGCATCTCGACTCCGTTGCGAGTGATTTTCATTTAAAGTCTCTCCCTTTGATCTTAGTGATGATCCTACTACCGTCTCTCGCGAGCATCGGAACAACCGGCCTCGCGACGATTCCCTCGGCCTCGAAGTCGCCCCACGTTGACTTCAGGCCCCCCTTAACGAGATCGATCCCATCCTGCAGGTTTCCGTAGCCAACGATCGGCACGACATCCAGGCCAAACTCGATCGCCACGGCCTCGACCGACTCGCGGCGGAGCCACCACTTGCCAGCCCGCGCGTCGAACAACACAAAGCTCACGTCGTCTCGGTAGAGCCCGCCACCTTTCTGAATCTTCGGCCCATAACCCTCGCCGTACAGCACAAGGCCCTCGTGCCCTTTGGCGATCTCTGGCGGGAACATCTTCTGCAGGGCCTGCAGGAGCGTCGTCGGCATCTGGGCATTGTCGGTCCGTCCTCCGAACACGACCCCGCCTTCCTCTGGAAAGATGACTCGCACGTTCGTGCCGTCAACTTTCTCGGTGAACTCCCACGGGCATTCCGAGAGGTACTCGATCTCAGGTGTAGACCAGTCCCCGAGAATAAACTTGTTTGTTTTCTGATCTCGTTTGAAGATCGAGTTGATTTTGTGGTACTCAGACATCGACTATGCTCCTAAAAGTTTGGGCCAGCACGTTAAGCGACAACCGAGAACCATGCCTTTGCGATTTCTTCAATCGATGTGTCCAGTGATGTCTTGACGCTCCACTCTGGGTAATCCATCGCGAGCTTCGACAAGTCTGAGTAGTAGACGCGGTGGTCGCCGATGCGAACTTGGTCCACGTACTCCCAGTTCATCTTCTTGCCGGTGGCATCCTCGGCCATCTGGATGGCCTCAATGACCGAGCACGTTGTCGACAATCCTCCGCCAAGGTTGTAGACCTCGCCAGACCGTGGCCTCGCTGCGAATGCCACCACGAAGTCCGCGATGTCGTTGGCGTGAATGTTGTCTCGGACCTGCTTGCCACCGTAACCGAACACTCGATACTGTCTGCCAGTCGCGCAGCACTTCACGAGATACGCGAGGAACCCGTGAAGCTCGACGCCTTTGTGGGCTCCGCCTGTCACGCATCCCGGCCGCAGGCACACAGTCTGCATTCCGAAGTAGCGTCCGTACTCTTGAACCATCACGTCCCCGGCGACCTTCGATGCCCCGAAGAGCGAGTGTAGGCACTGGTCGATCGACATGTCTTCTGGAACGCCATCGGGCAAGAATTGCTCCCACGTGTACCGCGTCTCCCGCTCGACGGCTGGCACGAGGTTCGGGCGGTCCCCATAGACCTTGCTCGTCGAAAGATGCACGAACGGAGCCTCTGGTGCGTGCCTCCGGACGGCCTCCAAGAGATTGAACGTGCCGACCGCATTCGTCTCGAAGTCCGCTCGCGGGTTCGTCGCTGCGTAGTCGTGCGCTGGCTGAGCCGCCGTATGCACGACAAGATGCGGCTTCGCGGCCTTGACGATCGTCTCTAGGAGCCCGGCCGAGCGAATGTCACACGACGTTGGTCGGAACCAACTACCGAGAGCGTCGGACAACTCAGCTTGAGTGGCGAGCGTGCTGCCTTCTGGCCCGAAGAACTCCTGGCGAGCATTGCTGTCAACGCCCGTGACCTCGTAGCCCTCGGCGACCAACCGTCGAACGCATGCCGATCCAACCAGGCCGTATGCACCAGTGACTAATGCTCGCTTCATGGACCCTCTCCCTTAATGATCGACATAGCTCCGTGCCGATATACTCGGATCACGATGACCGATCCTTCCGCGACGCCCTTCACTGAATCCTGGTCGGTGACCTTAACAACCCCGACTTCGGTCTCTAAAAGGACACTTGGTTTTTCCCACGTGACGCCGCCGATGTCGGACTGGATGATCTTCCCGGCCACGTCAGTACGCTGGATCACTGTGGTCTTGACGTCCTCGTACGGATTCATGACCGCTGGCAAAATGAGAGCCAGGAGGGTCCCGATAATGCCGATTACCACGAGAAGCTCGATGAGCGTGAAGGCTTTGCGCTTATTCATGCGGCTAAGGTATCCCCGGGCCGCACGCAAGTCAAGGCAGTCTCTTCAAAACCTCGACGACCATCGGGTGTCGGACAACGTCGTCGTCGGAGAAATTCACGACATTCACGACTCCCGTGAGCCGCTCGACGACCTCTGCCAGGCCCGAGTCCTTGATATCGAACTGGCTTGGGTCTCCGGTCACAATCATCTTGGACCCCTCTCCGAGCCTGGTGAGGTAGAGCTTGAGTTGGGTGTAGGTCGCATTCTGGGCCTCGTCGAACACACAGACGGCATTCTTGAGTGTCCGGCCACGCATGTACCCGAGCGGCGCCAACTCCACGGCCCGGTTGACTGCCGTCCGCTCGACCGTGCCCTTACCGATCAGGAAGTCCATGGCATCAAACAAAGGAATCATGTAGGGGTCGATCTTCGCCGCCGCCGAGCCGGGCAAGAACCCGAGCTTCTCGCCAGCCTCGACGATCGGTCGAGTCATGATGATCTTGTCATACTTGCCATCGAGCACCCCGAGAACAGCGTGAGCCATTGCCAGGAACGTCTTGCCCGAGCCAGCCGAGCCGAGCAGGAAGTTAATGTCGTTCTTGTGAAGCGACTTCCATGCCGCCGCCTGCGTGGCGTTCCGCCATTCAAGGCTATTGGCTGTCGATCGGCCTGTGACGGACCTTTTCGAGCCACCTCTTCGTGTCTTCGACGACATCTGGATTCCAACTCCTGAAGTTTCCTAAGTGTCCAAACACAATGTGGCACGGGTCCGCGCACAGCGTTAGTAAGTTCGACTGATCTAGCTCTAGTTCCGGGAAATGTTGATAAGGCCGGATGTGGTGGACCTCAAGTTTCTTGTCACGCCCACACGCCGCGCATCGCGGGTTTCGTTCGAGGTGCTCCTTCCTTACGGTCGGCCATCGGCCTGACCGCCCCCAACCCCCACCTCCGAATATCCAACCGAACAGCGGGATCATACGATCGGCTCCGACGGAGACCGGGCTTGAAGCTCCCAGATCGAAAACTGACCGTCGGCAGTGGACTGAGACACGACCGAGAAGTCGATGACGTGGACGCCGAACATCTTGAGTTCACTGCGGATTCGGCCGATGACTCTCTTGCGGGCCCGCACGCTCAGCATGTCCATTGCATCTCCCGAGTTTCGGTACACGGCAGAGAACGCGATCTCGCAGAAATCCGCGATAGTTTCATCGAAGTCGTACGTGTTAGTAACAAGTGCCAACGCATCGTCGATCTCATACACGGCTTTCCATCGGAAGGCGTGCTTGCCGAAACGCTGGGCCCGTGACGTAACTTGCCGACGCACATGAACCGTCTCGTACTTCGCCAGCAGCGGCCACTCAACGTACCACCCGGGCCGCAAGACTCGCGGCCACGCGCCGAGAACAAACTCGACGCACCGCGAGTCTGATCGGACGATAAGTGGCCTTGGCACAAAGTCCGCCAAGACTTGCAGAAGCTGCGAGAGCCATTCCCATCCCATGAAAAATACATCCTAATAAATAACAACTTCTTCTCTGAGCATTGCAACCGCGTCGGCCCACGGCATTACTTCGGTTTCAGCGGCAATTATTGATTTGTCGCTATTTAACCACATCGCATGAAGCAACCCACCGGGAATCACTTCACTGAGCAAGTCCGCAGAAAGAACGAGCCGACCGTCAGTCAGGGCAACTGGTTCAAGAACACAATTAGTTGATCCAAACTCTTCCCACTTTTCGTGGAGAGCAGCAGCTAATTGCGTGGAGAACACTAAAGCGTATTGTCGCTGGATATCGACACTCTCTGATAATAGCTGCAATATGGTCATCATAATCTTCCTATAGACGCTTGCATAGCGAGCCACGCATTGGCAAAACTCAACTGCTCTGCTGGAGTCATTGAGTCAGCTATGAAGTACCCACGAACAGTTGCGGTAGATTTTGCATCTCCGTGGACTATGCTTGACGGAACACCCGAAGTGACGTTTTGATACCCGCGTGCAAGAACACAAAAATCGCAAGCCGGTCGATCTGTGAAAGTGTCGTTTGTGGTATACGTAGAACCTACCTGATAACCATTTTCAAATAACTTGAAATTTGTGGCTGACTCACGGTTGACTACCTTCAAGTTGGATGACGCCGTGAAAGAATTTATTGTTCCGTTTCCAGAAGTACCATTTTTAAACGTAGTGTTTCCTGATATCCAATTTTTTCCTCTCGGAGACGTAGCAGTTTCGTTAAAAAATGCTCCGCAATGCCCGCGCTGAGTCGAGTCTGGATAGGCATTTGCAACATCAAGACCAATGCTATGCGTTGCCCAGTTTGTCTTGATGCTCGTCAACGGAATGGTGCGGATATACTTCGTGGTGCCGTTGCCAGTTGTTCCAACAGTGGGCGAATAATCCGCATTTACCAAACTAACATTAACATCTACTATATTCGCGGCTGTTACAGCGAATGGGGTTTCGTTGAGATACACGGGAACAAGCACTGACTGTATATCGAGTCCTGTTTGCAAGTTTGCTCTGTACATCTTATTACGAAGACCAATCGCATCCATCGCTGCGCACCAATCGCTCACGGCATTTGCCTGTTGTTGCGACACCGCGCCACCATTTTGATAAACACGATAGACCCAGTTCTGCGATTCTGGATGTTGACACTTCGGGGCGTTTTGAATCTCGGCGTTGTACCGAAGCAAGCATTGCTCAATCTTCACCAGATCAGCATTCGTGCCGAGGGTATATGACTTGACGATGCAAGAAGAGGCAGTGACTACTCCCGCTGTTGATATATCTCCGAATATGCGAACTCTGATTGGTTGCATAGAAACATCAGAAGTCAACGAGGGCGAATTATTAGTGAAGGCATTTCGTGAATTCACTGTTGTTGAATTGTTTCTGGACACACCATAGAAACCCCCAGTATTACCAGCAACCGTCGAGGCTCCGGCGGAACGTATTCGATAAATAGCATTCGTGCCATTTGTGCCGATTGCTAGTCCCCCACCAGACACGTTTGCCGCACCCATGTGGGTCGCATTAGGCGTGCTGGCCAGCCATATCGACGCATGGATGTCGTCCCTTGGTACACTATTTAAGGCGAAGCCGCTGTCCAGTGTACGGAGTCCCGCCGCCAATCCAACCAGCCCACCCGTCTGTGTGTAATGGGCTGGCAGGAAGTTGTACGGAATCGGGTCTGGGCCACGAAGGGCGACCATCGCACCGGCCAGTGTTCTTGGTCCAGCTAACAAGCCAAAAGTCTTAATTGAAAACCAGACCCCGCCAGCTTTCAGTCCAATGACCAGATTGTTGATCGCTTTTTTGATATGTTTTTGAAGCGGTTGGTGGTCACGGGCTTCGACGCGAGCAATGTATCTACTCGCATCTGGGTCATACTCCCGCGTGAACTGAACGCCAGCAATCGCTGACTGCCCACTCCGTCGAGGCCATCGCCCGCGAAAAGTGCTCGGAACTGGGTTCAGGATTCCTGGATTCATCAGATGTCAGCGCCCAGAACCGTAACATGAGTGGCCTGAGACACACTCGTCGTAAACCGAAGGCTCCAGCCGAATGGCAGAACGAGATTGGAGTAGCTGGTGCTGACTCGCGTCTGCTGAACCGTGGCCGAGCCCGTCGCGGCTGCGATAGTGTACTCATCGAAGAGCCAGTACGCCGAGCCATCGTACAGAAAGGCCCTGACGATCGCTGCCGAAGACGTCGCTGCGCACTTGGTCACGATCTCTTCGATTCGAGTGCCGCTCGCTCCCGCCGTCAGGGCGGTTACGACGTTCGTGGGTGCGGTGTAAGACGCATCTGCCGTCGCAAGAGCAGCGTGACCAATGCGAGGGGTGACAGCGAACACAGGATCAGCAGCCATTGTCTATATCTCCTATCGGAAGTTAGCGTTCATGAAAAGTCGTGCGGCTCTTTTCGCGCGAGCGATGGATGCGTCTTCGTGCAAGGCCACCGTCCCGCCTGCGTCGGGGAGGTGGATGGTACGCGGCACGGACGCGTTGTTGTGTATCTCAGTAGTCGACACCGGCCCCGTGAATGATAAAACATCATAAAGTTTGAGGCCGCTAGTGCCTGGAGAGGTAAGAACTCCGTTTTCGTCAAACGCCGCAATGTGCCCAACGGTGCCTGTCTGAGACAACGGCCACCAGTCAAAGTGAGTGCTGCCGGAAGTCATCGGGACGTATCCGAGCGTGCTGGTATACCCGCTGGAGTCGGTGAGATGGTCTGGTATGATCGACTCAAACGCGATCTTGCTGCCCGTAATCTCTCCGTCCGGAATATAAAGAGCGGCTGCAATGCTTCCGGGCGCGAAAAGAATAGTGCCGTTTATTCCGTGCGAATTTATTACGACCCCACATCGCTGCAATAAGGCCGGAGGAGTCGGAGGCGTGTCCGTGAAAGCTCCGTCAGTGGTTGGGCTGACATATATCAGAGCACCTTCAGCAAAAGCAGAAGTGTCGAATCCCTGAAGATGCCCAAACGTCATAAAACGACCGAAATCGTTATTTACTACCGCAATCTCGACTGCCACGGCAATTGCGGGCATGGTCGTTTCTGAGTCCGCTTTCGCGAGCATCACTTCTGCCGTTCCGCTTGCGCCCTGGCCTCCGGATAAATAACATACCTGACCTTTTGTGATTGTCGTTCCTGATTTGTTTTTCGCGATAATCAAATTGTCGCGACAAATGTTTAAGTCAAGTCCGTCTTGTGTTTTAAATTGAAGGACTTCATGGTTCTGAATGTCCGTAGCGTAAAGTCTTGCAACACCAAGCCCCGGGGCAACTGGTGGCGCAGCCGTAACGATGTCCAAATAGCCGGAAATTGTTCCATCGCTCTGAATTGATCCGTGGTTGTGTGAGTTGTCTGCCGCGAATATAAATTCGTTGCCGCTGCTTACCTTGGCAACGTCCCCGGTTGCGGCGGCATTGCTTGATGACAAGTGGTTCGGAGTGACTTCGCCGTCCGCGATCTTCGCCGCAGTGATCGCGTCGTCTGCGATCTTGTCTCCCGTGATCGCGCCGGCCGCGATGCGAGACATACTGAGCGTGCCGCTCGTGATATTGCTGGCGTTCGTCGTGTTCGTAGTGGCCGACGCTGCCAGCCCCGAGACAGCCGCCGCCGAGATCGCGATCGCCGTGGTGCCAGCGGCCGTTAACCGTCCCGTCGCATCAATCGTGAATGTCGCCGCGCTCGACGCACTGCCGTACGACCCTGGCGCCACGCCTGTGTTCGGGAGCCTCGCGGACGGCACCGTGCCGGACGTCAGATACCCAGCGTTCCCCGTCGTGGCGATCGCGGCGAGGCCGCTAACTTGAGTCGCCGCCGAGATAGTAGCCGAAGTCGTGAGCGTGCCGCCCGTAGCCGTGACGACAACCCGCCCGCTGAGCCCGCCGATGGCGCCCGAGTTTGTTATGTTGCCGTGCGTGTGGCTGGATTCTGCCTTCGAGGAGTCTTCTCCTGCCCACCACGCCGTGATCGCCTGGCGAACTCGCTGTGCCGTCCAAGCTCTTTTGATTGTCGCCGTGCCTGCCTCAGCCTCGGCCTGGCCGGGAGCCTCGACGGGCCAGTCGGGACCCACGGTGACCGTGACGGGCTCGGCCGCGTCGATCGTGACGGCAACGGCGTCCTCGGTCGACACGCTCAGAGGGGTCGAGCTAACGTCAACGATGACGGTGTCGCCGTTGTTGGCGGTCACCGCTATCGGATCGCTCAGGTCGTCAACAACAACGCGGATTTCATCCGGCATCACGGACTCCTTACAGAGACCCTGCCTGCCAGTACGGTCCTTGTTGCATCGTTGTCATCGGTCCACCGAAGAAGCCATCCGTACCTCCTCTTCGGGGCCAGGAGAGTTGTCTGCGCTTCGGTCATCGACAGCGTCACGAGGCCATTCACGACGTCCGTGACAGTCACGGTAATCGAGACGTCATCGATCTCTTCGCGAGACAAGACGTCACGACCGCTCGCGATGAGCACGGTGTAAATCTCGGTCTCGAACGTGTAGCCGGTCAAGTCTCGCTCGAAGTTCAAGGCGATCGCGACCTCGTCACCCTTCACGAAGGTGATGTCGAGCACGCCCGGCACTGATTCAAATGTCTGGCTCATTGTGGCCCGCTTTCAGGGATCATCGCGACGGCGATCATGGCGTCACCTCGCTTAGTGCCGCCTGGTACTGCTCGGCTGTAATCTCCACCACCACGCCAGCTTGCAGCAGTTGCGGCAGCATCGTTGCGGCTGGCTCCCATTCGCACCAATCAGGCAGCACGGCGACAAGAACCCGCCCCAGTCCGTCGCGCGGCGCGCCTTCCGCCGCCGGGCGAATACAGGTGACGGTCTGCGTGCCTTGGCTCGGCAATCCCCACGCGGCATCCAGTGTCGCCCGTAGGTTTTCGTAGACCGCCTCGGATGCTGCGAAGTATCGGTGCGTCATGCTTGGGTAATCCCCCAGCGTGTGCCGAGGTAACGCGACACCGTGGCTATCTGCGCATCAGTGAGCGAAGCCGCGTAGTGAATCACTTCGCCGATGTCGCCAATTAGGTACTCACCGATGTCGCGACGCGAGCCAAGGAATATCGTGGCACTGTCTTCGTACGTTCGCGTCAGCGTGTTTGTCACCACGCTCGTGTTGTTTGCCCATGCTTGCTGCGTCGTCGGCGACAAGGCAAGGCCGCTGATGCTCCTGGGCGTGAAGTTGTTCCTCGGCACGAAAAGCCGGTTATTCATCGGCATAGGTGGCACCTCGCAAAATGCTCGTGGACCGCTTCCGCGTCCTCCACATATTCGCCGCAGTGGTCGCAGCGGTTCGCGAAAGTCGGTTGTGTGAGGTAGCCGACAACCAGCACGCAGCCAG
>Ga0075471_10000518_pt1 | contig 23255 bp, 19 predicted proteins | sample DEB19_08_DNA_2_FD_74787 | JGI IMG/M metagenome (GOLD analysis project Ga0075471, IMG submission 74787) | Aqueous microbial communities from the Delaware River and Bay under freshwater to marine salinity gradient to study organic matter... | ecosystem: Environmental > Aquatic > Marine > Coastal ... | reverse complement strand
GCTGGGCCGGCCAGCAGACGCGGTTGGCCTCCTCGCGGAGGTCGCCACTGGCCACGAGAGTCGCCCGCCGCCCGCCGGCGGCCTTGGAAGTGGTTCGGGATGCTGCGGCCATGGTGTGGGAAGTCCTCTCCGAGGGCAGGGGAACAAGGCCATTGGAACCGGGCGATCGAGCGGAACTATACTCGTCCCTGATCCGACCAGCCATCACCGCGGGCGGCGGGTAGTCTGCAGCGGGTTGCGGTACTCCAGTTCACGATCGGGCACTTCGGGAGACCATTCGATGCGACGCTCCATCCTTCCCTCCATCGCCATCGTTCTGCTGATGCTTCCGCCAGCCGCCGTGCCCGCGGCCGATGCCCCCGCAGCAAAGCCGCCTGCCGCTCCGGCGGCTGCAGCCAAGCCTGCCGCTCCGGCGGCTTCCGCCCCCGCACCAGCCACCCCCACACCCGCGAAGCCCGCGGCCTCCGCCGCCGCTGCTCCCGCCGCTGCGGCTCCGGCTCCCGCGAAGGCCCCGACGACGCCGGCCCCCGCCCCGGCTGCGAACCTGTCGGCGTTTCCCCGCTGGGTGATCGCCGCCGACTACACCCGCGACGGCGCGACGGTCGTCACTGCCGGAGGCGAGAGCCTGCTCTACAGGCCGGGTGACGTCGTCGTATGGAAGGCCGATGGCGCGCGGGTCGGCGACCTGGCCGGCCATCCGACCGCCGTCTGGGCGGTGAAGGTGTCGAAGGACGGCAAACTCGCGGCCACCGCCGGCTACGACGGACTTGTCAAACTCTGGGACCTCCCGGCGCGGACGCTCAAGGCCGACCTCAAGAAGCACAAGGGCTGGGTGCGATCGCTCGACATCTCCCCCGACGGCACGAAGCTCGCGACGGCGGGCGAGGACGGCACCGTCGTGCTCTGGAACACGGCCGACGGCAAGGAGATCAAGACCATCGCCGCACACGCCGGCCCGGTGACGACGGTGGCCTTCGCGCCCAACGGCGGCACCCTCGCGACGGGCGGCGGAGACAAGCTCGTGAAGCTGTGGGATGCAGCCACCGGCAACGAGAAGGGCAAGCTCGAGGGGCACGGCGACGCGCTGTGGGCGGTCGCCTACTCGCCCGACGGCTCGAAGCTGGCGTCGGCCGGCTCGGACCGCTCAATCAAGCTCTGGAACACGTCGGACTCGAAGGAGTTCGCCACGCTCACCGGCCACAAGGATTGGGTGACCAGCGCCGCCTTCTCCCCCGACGGCACGCGTCTGGCCACCGGCAGCCTCGATGGCGTCGTGAAGCTCTGGGACGTGAACGCCAAGGGTGAGCAGCAGGGGCCCGAGGCGGTGAAGTCGAGCGTCTGGTGCGTGACGTTCGCGCCCGACGGCAAGACGATCTTCGTCGGCACGCATGCCGGTGGCAGGATCGTGCCCACGCCGGTGGCCAAGCTGCTGCCACCGCCGCCGCCGCCCGCCGCCCCGGCGCCGCCCCCGGCGCCACCGGTGGTGGTGAAGAAGACGACGCCTCTGGTGCCGACCGAATTCAAGAGCATGGCCGGTGCCACGGCCGCGATCGCCGCCGACGGCGCCGTGAGCGTCTCCGGCAAGCTTGCCAAGGACACCTACACGATCAAGACGGCGATACCCGCTGGCGTCGAGGCCAAGGCGATCAAGCTGGAAGTGCTCGCCGATCCGAGCCTGCCGGGCCAGGGTCCGGGCCGCTCCGGCGGCGGCAACTTCGTCGTGAGCAAGTTCGCCGTGCTCTTCGGCGCGCCCGGATCGATGGAGACCCCGACGGCCGTGAAGTTCGCCGGTGCGAAGGCCGACTTCGAGCAGGCCAACTATGGTGTGGCCGGCGCGCTCGACGACAACCCCGAGTCTGGATGGGCGGTCGCCGGTGCCACCGGCAAGGAGCACGCCGCGACCTTCGACATCGCCCCGGACCAGAAACTTCCAGCCGGCGCGCCGCTGGCCGTCACGATCGATCAGCAGTATGCCGACGGCACGCACGCTGTGGGGAAGTTTCGCCTCGTCGTGGTGCACGACGTGCTCCAGCCGGCTGCTTCCACCCCCGCCCCCGCCCCCGCAAAGCCGGCGCCGCCCGTTGCCGCCGCGAAGCCTCCGGCCACTCCCGCACCGGCGGCTGCCACCCCGCCGGCGAAGCCGGCCGCTGCCACCCCCGCGCCGGCAAAGCCGGCTGCTGCCACCCCCGCGCCCGCGAAGCCGGCTGCCGCCACTCCGCAGCCGACGAAGCCCGAGCCGGCGAAGCAAAAGGAACCGGCGCCCAAGTAGCTGCGAGCAAGTAGCTGCGAGCCGGGGCCGCGGCCCGTCCGGGTGGGCCGGCGGGCGGGTACGACGACGGATGGAAAGATCGCCAGAAGCAGAAAGGATTCTCGGATGAACGTACGGTCATGGCAGGTGGCGGTCGCAGCGGCTACCGGGGCGGCGCTCGTCGGCATCGGCGCGTGCGTCGGCGCGCTGGTGGCCCAGCCGCCGATTCTGCCGCGGGTGCTCGCGGCCACGTCGCAATCGGACGAGCATTTCGCTGTGTGCACGGTGCCGATCGACGGCGCTGTCGAGGGATTCTTCATGCTCGACTTCGAGACCGGCGACCTGTCCGGCGGAGTGCTCAATCCCAACACGTCGCAGTTCGGCGTCGCGTACAAGCACAACGTCCTCAAGGATCTTGGATTCAAGACCGGGCAGGCCAAGAATCCGAAGTTTCTCCTCGTGTCGGGGCTGGCAGACCTGCGTCGCACCAACGCCACGAGCCTCGCGCAGTCGGTGCTCTACGTGACCGACTCGTCCACGGGCGCGACCGTGGCCTACGGCATCCCCTGGGGAATGCAGCAGCCGCAGGCCGTGTCTCCGCTCGTGCCGCTCGACGTTGCGCGGCCGCGCGGCGGTGGGGCGAAGGTGAAGTGAGCGCAGCATGAACGTCGTGGTCAACGGCGAAGACAGGGTCGTGCCCGCCGACGCGACGGCCGGCGATGTGGTGTCCCTGCTCGGCCTGGAGGGGCGTCCGGTCGCCGTCGAAGTCAACGAGCGGGTCGTGCCGCGGGCCAGCCTGCCGGGCTGTAGACTATCTGAAGGTGACCGCCTCGAGATCGTGACGCTCGTGGGCGGCGGGTGACGGGTCCAGGCGGGTGCACGATGCCACGAGTCGACGACATGCCGGTGCGATCGGGCGAGGCGGCCGCCGACGTCCGGGGCGGCGGCGTTGCAGACGGGCCGCTGCGGGTCGGAGGCATGACGCTGGCCAGCCGGCTCGTCGTCGGCACGGGCAAGTATGCCAGCCACGGCCTGATGGCGGCTTGCCTGGAGGCGTCGGGCACCGATTGCGTGACGGTGGCGGTGCGGCGGGAACGGCTCGTGAACGCCGCCGGCGAGAACATCCTCGACCACATCGACACGTCGCGCTACGTGCTGCTGCCGAACACCGCGGGCTGTTACACGGCGGACGACGCCGTGCGCGTGGCGCGGCTGGGACGCGAACTGCTCCGCGATCTCGGCAACCCCGGCGCCGAGTGGGTGAAGCTCGAGGTGCTTGGCGATCAGCGCACGCTGCTCCCCGATCCGGTGGGCACGCTGGAGGCCACCCGTCGGCTGGTGGAGGATGGATTCACCGTACTGGTCTACACGAGCGACGATCCGATCGTGGCCCGGCGTCTCAAGGAGGTCGGTGCCGCCAGCGTGATGCCGGCGGGCAGCCCGATCGGCTCGGGCCAGGGCATCCTCAATCCCAACAACCTGCGGATCTGCATGGAGTATCTGAAGGAAGGTGATCCGGAGTATCCCGTCATCGTGGACGCGGGCGTGGGCATGGCCAGCGACGTCGCCGCCGCCATGGAGCTCGGCGTCGACGGGGTGCTGCTCAACACCGCGATCGCCCACGCCTCCGAACCGCTGCGGATGGCGCACGCGATGCGAGCGGCGTGCTTCGCAGGCCGGCAATCCTGGCTCGCGGGGCGGATTCCGCGGAAGCTTTACGCCACGGCCTCGAGTCCCGACGAGGGCGTCATCGGCCGCGGCCGTCCGGCGTGAACGGTGACGTGATGCTCGCCAAGCGGATCATTCCCTGCCTCGATGTCGAGCGCGGGCGCGTCGTGAAGGGCACGCGGTTCCTCGACCTCGTCGATGCCGGTGACCCGGTGGCGGTGGCCGCCCGCTACGAAAACGAGGGGGCCGACGAGCTCGTCTTCCTCGACATCACGGCCAGTCACGAGGGCCGCGACATCATGCTGGACGTGGTCCGCCGGGTGTCGGAGGCGATCTTCATGCCGTTCACCGTCGGCGGCGGCATCCGCACGCTCGACGACGCGGTGCGGCTCATCCATGCCGGTGCCGAGAAGGTGAGCATCAACTCGTCGGCCGTGAAGACGCCGGAGCTGATCACGGCCGTCGCCAACCGGCTGGGAAGCTGCGCGACGGTGGTCAACATCGATCCCAAAAGGGTGCGGCGGGACGGCCGCGAAGTGTGGGAGGTGTTCGTCAACGGCGGTCGCGTGCCGACGGGGCTCGAGGCCGTGCCGTGGGCGCGGCGGGTGGAGGAACTCGGTGCGGGTGAGATCGTGCTGACATGCATGGACCGCGACGGCACCAGGGACGGATACGACCTGGAGATCACGGCAGCAGTCAGCGATGCGGTGGGGATTCCCGTCGTCGCCAGCGGGGGCGCCGGTCGTCCGGAGCATCTCGCGGACGCGATCGAACAGGGCAGGGCGGATGCGGCGCTGGCCGCTGGCATCTTCCACTTCGGGGAGTGTACGATTCGGGACGTCAAGGAACTCTTTGCAAGGCGGGGGATCCCCGTCAGGCCCATACCCTCCTCCAATCATGGCGACACTCGAACCCAACTCTCCCGCGACTGAAGCGTCATCCTCCGTCTCCCCCGCCGATCAGCCGGCGCCGGCGGCGCCCGTGCAGCAGCCGACGCCCGTGGAGGGGGGCGGCCTGGCGATCGACCGCTTGTTCGAGGCGATGGTCAAGCTCAACGGCAGTGACCTGCATCTGAAGGTCGGCCAGCCGCCCTTCATGCGGGTCAAGGGCGCACTGCAGCCGCTCAAATACCCCAAGATCGACGCCGAGGGGATGAAGAAGCTCTGCTCCCCGATCATGAACGCGCGGCAGCGGAAGATCTTCGACGAAGACGGCGGGGCCGACTTCGCCCACACGTGCATGGTCGACGGCGTGCGCTGGCGGTTCCGCATCAACATGCTCACGCAGCAGGGCGCCTGGGGCCTGGTGGCGCGGCGTGTCAACAATACGATCCCCGACTTCGAGAAGCTCTTCCTGCCCCCTTCGATCGAACGGCTCTGCCAGTTGGATCAGGGGATGGTGCTGCTCGCGGGCGTGACGGGCTCCGGCAAGAGCACGACGATCGGCTCGATGCTCAACTACATCAACCGGCACTACCGCAAGCACATCCTCACGCTCGAGGACCCGATCGAGTTCGTGTTCACGGAGGACAAGTGCCTCATCAACCAGCGCGAGATCGGCAACGACGTGCGCAACTTCGAGATCGGCATGAAGCACGCCGTCCGCGAGGATCCCGACATCATCCTGGTGGGCGAGCTTCGCGACGTCGAAACGTTCAAGACCGCGATCCACGCGGCCGAGACGGGGCACCTCGTGTTTGGCACGATCCACGCCGCCAGTGCCTCCAGCTGCATCGGCCGCATCCTCGACCTCTTCCCGCAGGAGGAGCATCCGGCCATCCGCAGCGCGATCGCCTTCAACATGAAGGGAATCGTCGCGCAGAAGCTGCTGAAGTCGATCCGTCCGGGCGTGAGCCGCGTGCCTGTCGTGGAGATCATGTTTATCGACGTGCTCATCCGGAAGTACGTGCTCGAGGAGCAGGACCACCTGATCGCCGACCACATCAAGAAGTCGACGAAGGACGGCATGCAGAACTTCACGCAGAGTCTCAAGGGGCTCATCGATCAGGGGCTCATCGACCGCCACGATGCGATGGAGATCGCGCCCAACCGCGAGGAGCTGATGATGGCCCTCAAGGGCATCCTCTGACGGCTACTGCGGGAGCGCTGTGATGGCACCGGCTTGGAGCAGGATCGTAGTCCTCGCGGTCGCATGGTCGGCGGCGGTGGCCCGCGCCGACGACTCGTGGCCCGCCGTGAGCGCCGAATGGATCCAGCGCGGCCCGGGCGGCGGCCTTTCGCTCCTCGCGCTGGCCTGCTGGTGGGGCCTCGTCGCCGCCTGGGTCGCCAGCAGCGACTGGCTGTACCGTGACTGTACGCTCCTGAAGCTGCGGCCGGTCTTCTGGATCGCGGTGACCGTGTTTCCCTTTCTGGTCGCGAGCCTGGCCGCCTGGTGGATTCCGTGGCTGGCTGCCGGCCTGGTGGTGATGGCGTTGGCATGGCTCGTGCCGCTGTTTCTCTACAGCCGCGAGCGCAATCCCAAGGTGCCGGAGTCGGTGCGGATCCTCACCGGCGGCCACCTGCGCCGCACGGTGATGGCGGGGCTGCGCCGCATCGGGCTCAAGGGAGCCGAGCAGGAGGTCAACGAAGACCTGCCTGTGGTGACGCTGCTCGCCACGTCCGGTGCGGATGCCGAGGAGAACAAGTCGCGGCAGACGGAAGCCTCCAAGATGGAGGGCTTCATGACCGCGGCGAAGATCCTCCAGGAGGCCGTCATGGCCCGGGCGTCGACGGCACTGGTCGACACGACGGCGGACGGCGTGCGGGTGCGGTACGAGGTCGATGGCCTGTCCGCCCCGGCTCGCGCGATCACGACGCCGGCCAAGGGCTCGGGGAAAAAGAAGACGCCGGCCCAGTGGGGCGACGCGAGCCCGATCGACGCCACGCTGGGCGGGTCGGCGTTGGCGGCGCTGCGCACGATCGCGGGCGCCGACGCCGCGAAGGACTCCCGCGCGGAGGCGGAATTCGCGATCGACGTGGATGGCAAGAAGAAGCCGTGCAAGCTGTCGACGCGAGCCACGAAGACGTCGAAGCAGGTCGTGCTGAAGCTCGACGTCCCCGCGTTCGCCCCGAAGAAGCTCGAGGACCTGGGCATGCCGGCCGACCTGGCCAGTCAGGTCCGCGGGCTGATGACGCTGGAGCACGGCATCATCCTGGTGTCGTCTCCACCGCTGTCGGGCTGCTCGACGGCGTTCGACACCGTGCTCTTGGCGGCCGATCGCCTCGTGCGCGACTTCGTCTCCATCGAGGACAGCGACGCGCCGCCGAAGGAGATCCCCAACATCAAGCCCGTGCGCTACTCCACGTCGGCCGGGGATACGCCCGTGTCGGCCCTGAAGAAGGCGATGCTCGAGTATCCCAAGGCCGCCGTCGCCCGCGACCTGACCGATCCTGACCTCGTCAAGGAACTCGTCACACTGGCCGACGACCAGTTGATGGTCGTCGTCAGCGTGCGGGCGGACGACGCGATCGAGGCCATCGAGAAGGTTTTGAAGATGGGCGTGCCCCGGGAGCAGCTGGCGCACTGCCTGCTCGGATCGTTGTCGGTGCGGCTCGTCCGCAAGCTCTGCACCCACTGCGGCGAGCCGATGCCGACGCCCCCGGAGCTGCTGCAGCGGCTGAAGAAGACCGCGGAGGAGCTGCCTGAAATCAAGCGGCCGTCGTCGAACGGCGGCTGTCGACAGTGTGCCGGACGGCAGTACGTGGGCCGCACCATGATCTTCGAACTCGCCTCCGGCGAGACGTTGCGAAAGTACGTGGCCCATCCGAAGTCCGACGGCAAGGTGCTGCGGCAGGCCGCCGCCAAGGACGGCTGGAAGCCGTTCAAGGACGCGGGCATGAGCCTCGTGGGGGCGGGCGTCACCTCGATCGAAGAACTGCAGCGGGTGTTCGCGGCGAAGAAGGAGGCCGGCGAGGCCGGTGCGAAGCGATGAGCGGCCTGATCCTGAGCCTGATCCTGTTCCTGATCCTCGCCCTTGTCGCCGGCTTGCTGGTCATCGGCGGGTTCTGGAGGGCACTCGTGACGTTCTTCAACGTGCTGGTGGCCGCGTGTGTCGCGACGGCCTGGTACGAGACGCTGGCCGGATTTCTCGAGCGGTTTCTCGCTGGCTACACCTATCTGCTCGATTTCCTGTCCATCTGGCTGATCTTCGGAGTTGTGGTGGCGCTGTTGCGGGCCGCCACCGACTGGCTCTCGCCCAACAAGGTGGAGTTTCCGAAGCTCGTGGAGTGGATCGGCCTCGGTCTGACCTGCTTCATGACGGGCTGGGTGATGATGGCGTTCACCGCCGCCTCGCTGCACACGGCCCCGCTGCCGCGGAATCAGATCCAGCCGACCCCGGGAGCGCGGATGTTCCTGGGCCTGTCGCCCGATCGCAGCTGGCTCGCCTGGGTCCGCAACAGCTCGCTGTCAGGGCCGTTCTCCCGTGGCGAGCCGCACGTCTTCGACAAGAACGGCGATTTCATCCTGCGGTATGCCGATCGGCGGCTGAAGTTCGAGCAGCTTGAAGGATTGAGCACGACGGCAGAGTGAACCGCATGAAGGAGAGCGACGGAAGCGGAGAGTCGATCGGCTACAAGCCGGTAAGCATGCTCGCGGTGGCCGCGCTGCTGGCGGGTGTGGCGTCGAGCCTCGCACTGGCGAGTCAGCTGCTCTGGTCACTTCCCTTGGTCGGGGTCGGGGTAGCGCTCGCCGCGCTGGCCGACGTCGGCCGACCGGGGGCGGAGAAGGCCGGGCGGTTGCTGGCCTTGGCGGGGCTCGCCCTGTCGATCGGCTTCGGTGCGCAGGCCGTGACGTCGAGCTTCGCGGCCCGGTGGATCGCCGAGAGCAGGGTGCGCGCGGTGATGCACGAATGGCTCGACGCGATCCACGACGGCTCCCTGGCGGAGGCGCAGTCCGTCGTGGCCGCCGACGTGATCGATCGGGCCCGCCCGACGCGGCGACACGCGCACCACGACCACGCCCATGACGACCATGGCGACCATGGCGACCATGGCGACCATGGCGACCATGAAGACCATGCCGGTGAAGCGGAGGGAATGCTGGCCGTGCCCGCAGTGGCGGCCATTCGTCGCTGCGGACCGACGGCGACACGCGACATTGATTGCACGGGGCCCGACGAGAAGTCGGACGGCAGTTGGGACGCGGTGCTGCGTCTCTCGCCGTGCATGGACGGTGGGCCGGTCGAGGTACAACTGCGGCTCACGCCCAGCGTGTTCAGGGAGGGGAAGCATCGCGTGGAGCGATGGCTGATCACCAAGATCGACGTCGTGCCGTGAGGGGAGGGGCGGCCCCGCGCCGATCCCTTGGCCTCCATCTCCCGGTTTCCCGGGACATCGCTCACGCGAAGACGGATGCGCTCTAATCGCGAGAAGTGAAGCTGCGGACCGCGTCGATCGTGTCGGCCCGCGCCGCGAGCATCACCAGCCGGTCGAATCCGAGCGCTGCGCCGACGCCCTCCGGCATGCCGGGGCCATGCGCCGCGAGCAGCCGTTCGGGCGTCGGCAGCACGGGGCGGCCGTCGGCGGTGCGGGCGGCGTTGGCGGCCGCGATCCGGGACGCGAGCACCTCGCGGCTCGTCTCCTCCTCCCAGCCGTTGGCCAGCTCTACGCCTTCGACAAACAGCTCGAACCGCCGAGCGGCCCGCGGGTCGGCCGGGTCGATCCGGGCGAAGGCGGCCTGTGACACGGGCCAACGCTCCAGCATCGTGGGGCGGCCGCGGCCCAGCTGCGGAGCGACCCGCTCCGCGAGCAAGAACTCGAACCACCGGTCCCACTGCTGTTGCGGCAGCCCGCCGGCGACTCCCGGCGGCGGGGCGAGGCCGGCGCGGCGGCCGGCCGCCGCCAATTCGTCGAGCGAGGCCACGACGGGGTCGACTCCGACGATCGCGCCGAATGCCTGCGAGCAGTCGACCCGCTCCAGTCCCGTGGTGGCCAACGCCGTCGTGCAGACCTGTTCGAGCAGCGTCGCTGCGCCGTCGAGTGTCGTACCGGGGGCGTACCACTCGAGCAGCGTGAACTCGACGTCGTGCTGGGGTCCCCGCTCCCCCGCACGGAACGAGCGGGCGAACTGGTAGATCGGCCCGGCGCCGGCCGCCAGCAGCCGCTTCATCAGCGCCTCGGGGCTGGCCTGCAGGTAGTGCGGGGGTCGCGCGGGGCCGTCGACCTGCACGGCGATGGGGTCGATGTGGGCTTCCGGCAGCACCTCCGTGGAGAGCACCGGCGTGTCGACCTCGACGAAGCCGCGCACGTCGAACACGCCGCGCACCCGCGAACGGACACGAGCGCGGAGTTCGAGAAGCGGTCGTGTCGACATCGGTGGATGATCAAAGCCGCAGCGCGGCGGCCTTGCGGCCGGTGAGGGTCTCCGCCGCGGGCCGGTAGACGAGCACCGGGCACGGCGCCCGGCGCACGACCGCTTCCGCCACGCTGCCCATCAGCATGCGGACCATGCCGGTGCGGCCGTGGGTGCCCATGACGATCATCTCGGCCGACTCCTCGCCGGCGATCCGGACGAGCTCGCCGGCCGGATCCCCCATCGAAAGCCGGTGGCGGAACGGAATCAACGGGTCGGACGGCTTGACCGCCTCGAGCATCTTGAGGACCCGCTCGGAGCTCGGCTCGGGCAGGCCGTAGTAAAGCTCGCCGGAGCCGTAGGCCAGGGGCGGCTCCTCGACGTGCACTATCAGGAGCGAGCCGTTGGTCTGTTTCGCCAGCGCCTCGGCGTGCGGGAGCACCGCGTCGCTGGCGGTGGAGAAATCGGTGGGAAACAGGATGACGTGTGCCATGACGGGTGACTCCTCGGGATGGGGCGTCCGCTGCCGGAAACCGATCCGTCTGCCTCCGGTATCCTACGCTCCGCAGGGGCGCCGGCCCGGCCGTCAGTGCAACCGCATGCCGGGCAGCGCGCCGGAATCGGGCGAGAGCAGGTAGACACCTGGGGCGCCGGCCCCGCTGGCGGCCGCCACCATCCCCTCGCTGAGCCCGAACTTCATCTGCCGCGGTGCGAGGTTGGCCACGATGACGACCAGACGGCCGACGAGGGCCGCCGGCTCGTGGAAGCCCTTGATGCCGGCAAACACGGTCCGTCGCACGTCGCCGCCGAGGCTCACCGTGAGCTTCAGGAGTTTCTTCGCCTCCGGCACCTCCTCCGCGGCGACGATCCGGGCCACGCGGAGATCGACTTTCGCGAAGTCGTCGATCGTGCACTCGGGGGCGAGCGGCTCGGCGGCGAGCGGGTCGCCGGGATCGTTCGCGGCGGATGTCTGGTCCATCGGTGCGGCTCCTGATGACGCGGGAAGGGCATTTTTCTGCACGGCCTGTGCCTGGGCGAGCGCGGCGGTCAGCAGCCCGTCGATCTGGCTCTGCTCGACGCGGCGCATGAGCGGGCGGAAGGTGCCGACGGGGACACCCGCGAGCGGACGCTGCGACTCCTCCCACGACCGCACCGGGCCGCCCACCAGCTCGCCGGCCTGCCGGGCGAACTCGGGAAGCACGGGGGCGAGGTAGACGACGAGCTGCCGGAAGAGGTTGAGCGACACGCTCGCCACGTCCCGCAGCCTGTCGGCCGACTCGAGGCCGCCCTTGGCGAGCTTCCAAGGCTGCTCCGCGTCGACGTAGGCGTTGGCGCGGTCGGCGGCGAGCATGATCGTGCGCATCGCGCGGGCGAAGTCGCATTCCTCGTAGGCGTCGGCGATCGCGGCCCCGTCGGCGGCGGCCGCGGCGAACAGCCCGCCGTCGTCGGGATAGGTCGGCGACAGCCCGGTCCGCTCCAGCCACCGCGCCGTGCGGCTCGCGAGATTCACGACCTTGCCGACGAGGTCGGCGTTCACCTTGGCGGCGAACTCCTCCAGGTTCAGGTCGATGTCGTCGATCCCGCCGGAGAGCTTCGTGGCGTAGTAGTACCGGAGCATCGCGGGGTCGAGGTGGTCGAGGTAGGTCCGCGCCAGCAGGAACGTGCCGCGGCTCTTCGACATCTTCTGGCCGTTGACGGTGAGAAAGCCGTGGATGCGGACCCGCGTCGGCAGCGCGAGACCCGCCGCCTCGAGCATCGCGGGCCAGAAGAGGGTGTGGAAGTAGGTGATGTCCTTGCCGATGAAGTGGTGGATCTCCGCGGGCGGGTCGGCGGCGTCGCGTCGCCACCAGGAATCGAACGAGCCGCCGTGGGCCGCGCACCATTCGGCGGTCGCCGCCATGTAGCCGATCGGCGCGTCGAACCAGACATACCAGTAATGCCCCGGGGCGTCGGGGATTTCGAAGCCGAAGTAGGGGGCGGGCCGGGAGATGTCCCAGTCGCGCAAGGGGTCGCAGAGGAAGTGGCCGGCGAGATAGTTGGCGATCCGCGGGTCGAGTGCGCCCGACTCGCGGGCCCACTCGTCGAGGAAGCCGTGCATCCGTTCGAGCGTCACGAAGAGGTGTTCCGCCGACCGCAGCTCGGGACGCGTGCCGGAAAGCGTGCTCACCGGATCGACGAGGTCGGCAGGGGTGTACGCCGCCCCGCACTGCTCGCAGGAATCGCCGTACTGGTCGGGGGCGCGGCACCGCGGGCAGGTGCCGCGAACGAAGCGGTCGGCGAGAAACACGCCCGCCTGCGGGTCGAAGAGCTGCTGCACCTGCCGGGTCGCCACCAGTCCCCGGTCGCGCAGGGCCCGCCATACCTCGCCGCAAAGCCGACGGTTGGCGTCGCTGTCGGTCGAGCCGTAGTGGTCGAAGGCGATCTGGAAACCGGCGAAGTCGGCCAGGTGCGACTCCCGCATCGCGGCGATCAGCTCCTGCTCGCTGCGGCCTTCGGCGCGGGCGCGGATCATGATCGCGGTGCCGTGCGTGTCGTCGGCGCAGAGGTAGATGGCCTGGTGGCCGCGGAGCCTCTGGAACCGCACGAAGACGTCGGTCTGGATGTACTCGACCAGGTGCCCGAGGTGGATGTGCCCGTTGGCGTAGGGCAGGGCGGAGGTGACGAGGATGCGGCGGGCGCTGGCGGGCATGCGACGGGTTGTAGCAGACCGCGGGGCAGGCCCGTCGAGGGCGTTTCGCGCGGAGGAAGGTGGAGACGAGGCGGCTGATCCGCACGCGGACACGGGCTCGCGGATTGTAAGAGGCCGCGGGGGGAAGGGGGAATCCGCGAAAAAACCGGGTGGAATGGGAAAGGTTCGGCCCGGGTCGCATTGCCAAAGTGGTCTTGTCGCAGGCATGCGCGGCCGCCACCATCCCGCCCCCTTACGTCCGCCGTCGGCGGCACAACGCACGTCATCCGTCCCGAGATCAGACCAGGAGCCCAGGAAGATGCACTTCTCGAGACTCCTCCCGCTCCTCGCCGGCGTCGCTCTCGTGGGCACGATCGCCACTGTGCCGGCGCGGGCCAATCCGGCGGCCGTGGCCGCCTCGGGCGAGGTCGTGCTGCTGAACTTCTCGGCGTCGTGGTGCGGGCCGTGCCGCCAGATGGCGCCGCTGATCGGCGAGGTTTCCGCCGCCGGCTGGCCGGTGCGGCACATCGACGTCGACCGCGAGGGGGACATCGTCAGGCGATTCGGCGTGACGGGCGTGCCCTGCTACGTGCTGCTCGTCAAGGGGGAGGAGATCGGCCGAATCAACGGCGCGACGACCCGCGGCGAACTGGAAACCCTGCTCGCCAAGAGCCGGCAGCCGCTGGGCGCGGCCCCGGTGGCCGTCGCGGCCCCGGCCGCCGTGCCGCGGGCCGGCATTCCCGTACCCGCGACGCCCGCCGCGGCGCCCCTGGCCACCGACGTGCCGGCGAAGTCCTCGACCACCGCGCCGGCGATCCTCGCCGGCGGCCCGCCGGCCGACCGGCTGCCGCGCGACCAGATGCCGGCCACTTCCAAGCCGCGGATGCCGGCCGCCGACGCGGCGAACGTCGCCGCAGCGCCACCGCTCGATCCAACGCAGCGGGCCGCGCTCGAGCGCAGGCTCTTGGCGGCGACCGCGCGGCTGCTCGTCGAGGACGGGCAAGGCATGTCCCGCGGCACGGCACCGTGATCGACTGCCGGCAGGGGGAGGCGCTGATCCTCACCTGTGGCCACATCTTCCGCGACTCCCAGGGGAAGGGGCGGGTCGAGGTCGACATCTTCGGCCCAGCCGGGCCGCGCGGCGTCGCGGGCCAGGTCGTGGCCTGGGACCTCAAGCGCGACCTGGCGCTCGTGAGCATCTTCACCGACCAGCCGATCGAGCCGGTTCGCGTCGGCGGCTCGGGCCGCACGACCGCCACGGGTGAGCCCGTCGTCTCCGTGGGCTGCAACGGCGGCGACGACCCGACCATCCACCACAGCCGCGTCACCGCGGTCGACAAGTACCTCGGTCCCGCCAACGTGCAGGTGGCCGGCCAGCCGGTGCAGGGCCGCAGCGGCGGCGGGCTCTTCGCGATCGACGGCACGCTCATCGGCGTCTGCAATGCCGCCGACCCGGCCGACAACGAGGGCCTCTTCGCCGCGCTGCCCACGATCCACGAGCAGCTCGACGAGGCGGGGCTCGCCTTCGTCTACCGCAGCGTCTATCCCAGCGGCGGCGCCGACGTGGCCGCCGTCTCGCGCGGGCCGGCGCTGCCGAGCATGCCGGCCGAGATGCCGGCTGTGTCGTTCGATCGTCGCGACCGGGCCGATTCGCTGCCCACCTCCGCCCCGGCCGCGCCGCCGGCCGGTGGTCCGAAATCGCTCTCGCCCGGCGAACAGGCGCTCGTCGACCACGTCTGGAAGCACGACGACCAGGCGGAGGTGATCTGCATCGTGCGGCCGCGCGGGGCCCCGCAGTCGGCCAGCGAGGTCTTCGTGCTCCAAGGCACGGGCCGCGACTTCGTCGACCAGTTCTCGAAGGCCAACGGCGGGCATCAGCCGGCCCATCACGCCCCGCCGAAGACCCGGTCGGACGTCGCTGTGCTGCCCGCGACCGACCCGGTGCGGTAGCCTGTCGGCATGCGGCAATTCCTCGTGCGTCACGGTGAGAGCGTCTCGAACCTCGAGGGACGCGTCCAGGGGCAGGAGGACGTCGAGCTCTCGCCACTCGGCCGCGAGCAGGCGCGGCGGGTGGCCGACTGGGCCCGCGGTGTCGCGGCGTCGACCGCGATCGGCGAGATCTGGTCGAGCCCGCTGAAGCGGGCCCGCGAGACGGCGGCCGTGATCGCGGAGGCACTCGGCCTGCCGCTCGAGCTCGACGAGCAGCTGCGGGAGCTGCACGCGGGCATCTTTCAGGGGCACCTCTGGGCCGACCTCGAGCGGACGTTTCCGGACGAGGTCGCCCGTTGGCGGTCCGGCGACGTCGACTACGTGATCCCCTGCGGCGAGTCGCGGGCGCAGCTGGCGGCCCGCGGCCGGGCGGTGCTCGAGTCGCTCGCCGCCCGCGCCACGCCCGGCATGATCGTCGTGGCGCATGGCGGCGTGCTCACGGCGGCGCTGGGCAGCATGCTCGGCCGCGAGCATCCGCTCCTGGCGGCGGCAGCGGAGCGGCCCTTCACGAAGCTGCCAGCGCTGGCCAACTGCTCGGTGACGCAGCTGGCCTGGCCCGGCCCGCGGCTGCTGGCATTCAACGAGACCGCGCACCTCGACGGCTGAACGCGGCGAATGCGCGTCGGCCCTACCGCTTGTCTGCGGCCGGCGGCTGGTTGCCGAGCAGCGTGGCGACGTCGCGTCCGTCGAGCAGCCAGCTCATGTTGAACGCCGTCACCTGCACGCCGCCGTGCGGATCGATCGGGCCGCCCTCGAAGACGAGGAAGATCCGTCCCTGGCTGGACGTGCCGCTGCGGCCCACGCCGAGACACGAATACGCGCTCGGCCCGTCGTGCACGAGCCGCTTCACCGGCCAGGTCTTCCCGCCGTCGAAGCTCGCCCAGACGGTGATCTTCTCGCGGCCGGTGGCGATCGACGCGCCAACCTTCGCCGGCATCGTGCCGGCGTCGGTGTCGGCGTTGCTGTAGAGGAGGATGTCGCGGCCGGCCACCGGCAGCCGGATCATGCCCCCCTTGAGCCCGTACGAGGTGCCACGGGCGCCGTCGGGCAGGTCGCGGCTGCGGGAGGCGTCGAGCCAGAGGTCGCCGCCGTCGTGGCTCCAGGCGAAGAACCGGTTGCCGCGGCTCATGTGCTCCCGCGAGTTGTAGAGGAGGCGGCCGTCGGAGAGCTCGGCGATCGTGCCTTCGCCCGTGCCGAGCACGGGGAAGGGCTTGCTGGTCTGCCACACCTTCCCCCCGTCGTCGCTCCAGATCGCGGTGCTGTAGTGGTAGGGCCGCCACTCGGTGGCGTTGGAATTCGCCGGCCCCATGATTCGGGCGGGCACGAGCAGCCGGCCGCGGTGTTCTCCGAAGGCCAGCGTGATGCCGCACTGCATCGCCGCCACGCCCTCGAGCCGGGGCGTATGGCCGAAGCCGTCGGGCTTGACGTCGATCGTCTCGCGGGCCCAGGTCGCGCCCGAGTCGGTGCTGCGGTAGAGCCACCGTGGGCCGGGGTTGACGTAGAGGACGTGGCCCTTCGTCTCGTCGATGAAGGCGTTGCCCTCGTTGGCGTCGGGGCCGATCTCGACGTCGGGCCCCCAGGTCGTGCCGCCGTCGCGGCTCGCGCGGCAGGTGGGGCCGCCTGGCGACCGGAACGCGATCACGGTGCCGTCTGGCGCCGACAGGATCCCGCCCCAGCCGCCCCGCTTCTTCCACAGCTCCTGCATCGGCACGAAGAGCGGGCTGCCGAGAAATTCCTCGAGCGTGGCCGCGACGGCATGGTGGCCCGCGGCCGGCGCGGGCTCGGCCCGCACCGCGGCCGCCGGCGGCAGCGCGGCGGCGAGCATGAGCGCGGCCTGCAGGATGTGGCACCGCGTTCGGGCATGAGTCATGGTGTGGAGATCCAGAGGTTGGACGTGCCGTGGGCCGACCTTTGCCGACCGTGATCGGGCCGGAGTATAGTCGACGTCGCGAGGGTCCTTGCCGGCGTGCACGTCACGGCCGTCGTCGCGTGATCGTCGAGTCATGATCGGGGCTCCTGGAGGCGGATCATGAAGACCGACAAGACGTTTCTCGGCGTCCTTGTGAGCCTGGTCGTCCTCTCGGCGATCTTCTTCGTGATCGAGCGGATCGCGGGGCGGGGCCGCAATCGCGAGCAGCCGGTCTTTCGGTCAGGTTGGCTGACCGACGTCGTCTACTGGTTCACGACGATCCTGTTCACCAAGCCGTTCGTGCGGCTGATGCTCATCCTGCCGCTCGGCCTCTTGATCGTCGCCGGCATCACGTCGGCCGACACGCTCCGGAGCGGCGGGTATTCCGGCTTCGGCCCCGTAAGCCTGCAGCCGCTGTGGCTGCAGGCGATCGAGGTCTACCTGCTCGTCGACTTCTGCGGCTACTGGACGCACCGGCTCTTCCATCAGGGCGGGTGGTGGCCGTTTCACGCCGTGCACCACAGCTCGACCGACCTCGACTGGCTCGGCAGCCTGCGTGTCCACCCGGTGAACGATCTGGTCAACAAGCTCGCCCAAGCGACGCCGGTCCTGCTGCTCGGATTCAACCCGTACGTCACGCTCAGCACGGCACCCGTGCTCACGTTCTACGCCATCTTCATCCACGCGAACGTCAACTGGGACTTCGGACCGCTGCGGAGCGTCATCGCCACGCCGGTGTTCCACCGCTGGCACCACTCCAGGGAGCGCGAGGCCTGGGACAAGAATTTCGCCGGCCTGCTGCCGCTGTGGGACATTCTCTTCGGCACCTACTACATGCCGCAGGGCCGCTACCCCGAGAATTTCGGGATCAACGAACCGATGCCCGCGGGCTGGATCGGCCAGTTCGTCGAGCCGTTCGCGCGCCTCGTCTGGCCACGGAAAAAGGTCGACCCGGCGCCGGTCGACGCCGCAGCGTGAGAGCGAAAAGGGCCGACGCTACGCGTCGGTGAACGGACCGCCACCGTGGCGGGCGAGCGTCTCGCGGACCATCGTGCCGTCGAGCGTGGCCACCTCGGCGTTCGTCTGCACGGCCAGCGCCGCCGCGGTGCCGGCCGCCTCCCCCATCGCCATCGCCGTGACGGTGACACGGCTCGAGGCCGCGGCCTCTTTCGTGGCCCCGTGGCAACGGCCGGCGACGAGCAGGTTGCCAATCTGTTGCGGCACCAGCGATCGGTAGGAGATGTCATAGGGCTTCGGCTGGAAGCCGGAGCCTGTGAAGGGCTTGTCGGTCGTCGTTTTCTGCGGGTGGATGTCGAGGAACCAGCAGCCGGTGGCGATTGCGTCGTCGTACCGAGTCGTCTTTTCCAGGTCGTCGAGCGTGAGCATCCGCTCGGCCACGATCCGCCGGCTCTCGCGGATGCCGATGTACGGGCCGCTCGAGATGAAGTAGGCGTTTTCGAAGCCGGGCACGCGGGCCTGCCATTCGCGGAAGATCGTCCAGGCGTCGGCGCGGCCCTGCATCTCGGCGCGGGACAGGTCGGCGGCGTCGGTGGCGTCGCCGTTGACCCGGGTGGCGTGGATGTAGGCCTCGTCCTTGGCGAACGCGAAGATCAGGCCGGGCCCATAGAACTCGGGCAGCTTGCCCGCCCTGTGCGCCTCGACGAGCGCAGCCTTCGCTGCGGTCTGCGTCTCCTTGACGGGTGCGACGTTGCCGATGCGGAAGTGCATCGTCATCGGCATGAGCGGATCCATCTTCTCGGTCGGGCAGCCGGCCCAGTGGGCGATGTCGGCGTCGCCGGTGCAGTCGACCACCTGCTTCGCCTCGACGCGGACCAGGCCGTCCTTGTTGGCGATGGTAACGGCGGCGATCCGGCCACCGCGAACGTCGACATCGCACGCCATGCTGTGGTAGAGGACGGCGAGGCCGTCGCCCTGCTTCTTGATGTGCTCGTCACACAGCAGCTTGAAGGCGTCGGTGTTGGGAATGAGCACGCTGCCCCAATACTTCGTGATCAGGTCGGGGCGGCAATCGTCGATGCAGGTCGCCCCGGGCTTCGCCACGCCCAGCACCGTCAGGAACTCGAGCGCCAGACCCTTCACCACGAACCGCCCCGTCGGCTTGTCGATGAGGCCGTCGAAGTAGGGCAGCCCGACGGCAGTGATGATGCCGCCGGAGAATCCGGCTCGTTCCACGAGCAGCACGCGGGCTCCGTGGCGGGCCGCCGCGAGCGCCGCGGCGATTCCCGCGCAGCCACCGCCGCAGACGAGCACGTCGGTCACGATCGTGCGGCGGGCCGGGCCGGAGGGCCGAGGTTCGGCGGCGGCGATCGGCGCCGCGGCGGTCGTCGCCGTCGCGGCTGCGGCCGACTGGATGAAGGAGCGGCGGGAGTTGGGAGAAGGAGGCGTCATGTCGCGATTTCCTGTGGCGGTGGGCGCTATTTCGGCACGGGCGGCGGCAGCCGGCAGGATTGCCAGGCGAGGAACCGCCAGCGGCCCTCCTCCAGCCGCCACACGGCGAGGAATGAGAGCAGATTGTCGAGCGTGGCGTCGGGCGTGACCGCCTGGATGCGGACCCGGCCGGTCATCAGGGCGATCCCCGGCGCGGGGAAGCCGAACTCGCGGTCCTCGTAGTCGATGGCCACATATTTCGTCTTGCCGGAGGTGAGCACGTCGATGAAGGAGGGCTTCGTGTCGACCACGCCGGTCGAATGCGCGTAGTGCAGGTCAGGGGAGAAGATTTTGTCGAGGGACTCCGCGGTCGGCTTCTTGAACGCGGCCACGCGGGCCTCGTCGGCCGCGATCACTGCCGCGAGGTCCGCCGATTTCTCGAGCCGGTCGAGCACCTGCTTGAGCGACACCTTCCCCGACACGTCCCGGCCCGCCGCCACGTCCTCCTCGCGGAACGTCGCCAGCAGGATGTCACCGCTGCCCTGCCGGTCGCGGTCGTAGGTGATCCAGACGAGGCCGTCCTTGTCCTGCACGCCGTCGGGGTAGGAGACGCCCGCCCGCTCATCGAGCAGGAGGCCGTCGTTCCAGGTCGCGCCGTCGTCGGTCGAGAGCCGCGCCGTCAGGTGGCTGCGGCCGGTGAAGTTGTGATGGTTGACCAGGAGCAGGCTGCCGGAGGCGAGCCGGCGGATGAAGAACCGCGATCCCGGGCTCTTGATCGGGCTGGGCTCGCCCGGCGTCCAGGTGCGGCCCTTGTCGGAAGAGAAGCTTTGCCAGAGGACGCCGCTCGACGTGCGGATGAGCATCCAGAGCCGGCCGCCCTTCAATTCGACGATCATGTTTTCGAGCGGCCACGGCGGCGCGGCCACGGCGCCGTGCAGCCGCCAGGTGCGGCCCTCGTCGGTGGAGACGGCCACGCCGTGGAGCAGGGGAGTCTGCTTCTCGGTGTAGCCCGTGCTCCAGGCGGGCACCGGCGTGGCGGCGTGCGTCACCGGCAGGAGCCACTCGCCCGTGGAGAGCACGGTCGGCTTGTTCATGCGGAACGCGAACGGCACGTCGAAGCCGATGCGAACCTCCGGGCCGAACGCCGGCGGCGTGGCGTCTGGGTCGTCGCAGACCCGCGCCACGACGGAGTGCGTCGCCGTCTGCCGGTTGCCCCGGTTGAAGAAGTACCAGAGCCGGCCCCGCGGATCGATCCACAGGCAGGGGTCGTAGCAGCGGGTGCCGTCGGCCGCGGGCAGGCCGAGCGGCTCCGGATCCGAGAACGTCTTGCCGCCGTCGTCGCTGCGGGCGAGCACCACGGTGTTGCCGGGCGCCGGCTCCTTCGGGCCGCCGGTGAACCACGACACGTAGAGGCGGCCCTTCGCCGTCCGCTCGAGGCCGGGGATCCCCTGCCAGAGCCGCCGTGCGGGATCGAACGCCCGTGCGTCGGCGGGCTGCGTGGCCTGCTGCGCCGTCGCCGGCGGCCCGACGAGGATGGCGGTGGCGGCGAGCAGCGACGCGAGTCCCGCCAGCGGCATCGGCGCGGCACGGCGAACGGCGATCGCCCGCAGGCTGTGGCAGAGTGCGATCATGGCTGCTCCTTCGGCGGGGCCTGGTCGTGGCACGACCTCGCACATGATCGCAGATGGTCGTCTGCCACCCAAGCGGCCGGCCGCGGCGATTTTGCCAGTGCCACGGCTGCGGTATTCTCTGGGAACCATGAGATCGTTCCTGATACGCCTTTCCGTCGTTCTTCTCACCGCCGTCGCCGTGGCACGCAGTGGCGCCTCCCAGCCAGCCGCGGCACGCACACCCTTGGCGGAGCAGCCGCTCCGCATGGCGAAGGACATCGCCGCGTTCGAGGAGCAGGACCGGGTGAGCCCGCCGCCGAAGCACGCCGTGCTGTTGAGCGGTGCGAGCTCCCTGCGGCTCTGGAAGAACGCCGCCGCGGCGCTCGCCCCCTATCCGGTGATCAACCGGGGCTTCGGCGGCTCGTACACGACCGAGGTGCTCGGCTACATGGACCGCATCACGCTCCCCTACGAGCCGCGGGTGGTCGTGTTCCACTGCGGCGGCAACGACGTGAACGCCGGCGATTCTCCCGCCGCACCGCTGGGCCGCACCCGCGAATACGTCCGGCGGCTTCGCGAGAAGAATCCCCACACGGCCGTCGTCTTCATGGCGACCACGCGGGCACCCTCCCGGCGGGCCAAGTGGCCCGAGCTCGACGAGCTCAACCGCGGCCTGGCCGCCTACTGCCGTGAGGAAAAAAACGTCTGGTTCGTCGACATCAACGCCGCGCTCAACCGGCCCGACGGCGAGGGCCGCGACGGCCACTACCTTCCCGACGACCTCCATCCGAGCGAGCGGGGATATGAGGCGATCGCAGCGGTGCTCAAGCCGGCCGTCGACTCGGCCTGGCGGGCGACCGAGGGGGCCTTCGAGGCCGGTGCCGGCCGCTGATCCGGGGCGTCCTCACGCCGGACGGCATGCCGTAAAGCCCGTGAAAACGAAGGTTTTGTGGGGGATCGCGACGGGCGTTGCCAGCAGTGCCGTCGGTGGAGGAACATCGGCGGGGGCTGGCCGTTCAACTCGGGTGGTGGATCGACAGCGAGGCCGGGCATGACGGGCAGAGATTCGTTCCAGACGCGCTTGCAGATCCAGCGCATCGTGCTGGCTTGCGTGGCCCTGCTCGCAGTGTGCGGCTGGCAGCGGGCCACGGCCGCCGCCGAAGCCGCGGGAGCGGTGGCCACGGCCGAGGGGTTGGCGTTCTTCGAGAAGAAGATCCGTCCGGTGCTCGTGGAGCACTGCCATCAGTGCCACGCCGCCGACGCGAAGGTCGTTCGTGGCGGCCTGCTCGTCGACTCGCAGGAGGCGCTCCGCGCCGGTGGCGAGTCGGGCCGGCCCGGCGTCGTGCCCGGCGACCCCAACGCGAGCAGCATCTACCTGGCGATCAACCATGCCGACGCCGACGAGCGGATGCCGCCGAAGGCCCGGCTCCCCGACCACGTCATCGCCGACGTCCGCACCTGGATCGAGATGGGCGCGCCCGATCCCCGCACGGCCGTCGACGGGCAGGCCACGGGCCGCCGTGTGATCGACGTGGTCGAGGGGCGAAAGCACTGGGCGTTCCAGCGGCCGGCGGCGGCTCCGGCGCCGGCTGTGCGGCGGGCCGACTGGCCGCGGAGCGACATCGATCGGTTTCTGCTCGCCGGCATGGAGGCGGCCGGTGTGTCGCCCATCGCCGACGCCGATCGTGCCACGCTCATCCGCCGGCTCTCCTTCGATCTCACGGGGCTGCCGCCGACGCCGGAGGAGGTGCGGGCGTTCGTGGCCGACCCATCGCCGTCCGCCGTCGAGGCGCTGGTCGACCGGCTTCTCGACTCACCGCGGTTCGGTGAGCGCTGGGCACGGCACTGGCTCGATGTCGCCCGCTACGCCGAATCGAACGGCAAGGAATCCAACTTCCCCTACCCGCACGCCTGGCGGTATCGCGACTACGTGATCGCGTCGTTCCGCGACGACAAGCCCTTCGACCTCTTCCTCCGCGAGCAGATCGCCGGCGATCTCCTCCGCGCGGCCGGCCCGCGGGACCAGGCGGAGAAGATCGTGGCCACGGGCTTCCTCGCCCTCGGGCCCAAGGGGCTCAACGACCAGAACCCACGGCAGTTCCACATGGACCTGGTCGACGAGCAGATCGACGTGGTCTCCCAGGCGATGCTCGGCCTCACGCTCGCCTGTGCCCGCTGCCATGACCACAAGTTCGATCCCGTCTCGCAGCGCGACTACTACGCGCTCGCCGGCATCTTCTTGAGCAGCGAGACGCTCTATGGCACCTACGCGCAGCAGCAAAACCTCCGGCCCTCGACGCTCATCGAGCTCGACACCGCCGCCGGCCAGCCCGCGTCGGTGGCGCCGCTGCCTCCGGCCGACATGGAGCGGCTCCGCCGCGAGCTCGCGGGCCTCGACGAGACGGCCGGCGAGATGGAGAGGGAGGCGATCGCCGCCCGCCGGGCGGGCAAGGAGGGCGACGTCGCGACCTTCATTCGCGTGCG
>Ga0075471_10000517_pt1 | contig 23271 bp, 36 predicted proteins | sample DEB19_08_DNA_2_FD_74787 | JGI IMG/M metagenome (GOLD analysis project Ga0075471, IMG submission 74787) | Aqueous microbial communities from the Delaware River and Bay under freshwater to marine salinity gradient to study organic matter... | ecosystem: Environmental > Aquatic > Marine > Coastal ... | reverse complement strand
GTCAGCGTCGATTACGCCCCCCAGCTGGCGACCACGCTGCCCGCCTGGAAAACGATGTGCGACCGCATCCTGGTGGTCACCGCCGAGCGGGACGCCGAGACGCAACGAGTCGCTGAGGAGCACGGCTGCAAAGTATTCCTCACGGACGCCTTCTGGCGCGACGGCGCGAAATTCAACAAGGGCCGCGCGATCGCCGAGGCTTACGAGCATCTCCAGCCGAGCGGCTGGCACCTGTTCTTCGACGCCGACGTTTTGCCGGGGCCGGCATTCGCCCACCAGTTATCCAGTTTCCGGCTGCGGCAGGACTGCCTCTACGGCTGCGACCGCTTCCTGGAAGACGGCTCCCTGATTCGCGAGGGCGAGCTGGCCGGGTGCTTCCACCTTGCCTGGGCCGGCCAGCCGGCGATGCAGGTGCGGCCGATCGTCGACACGCACTGGATTCACGCGGGAAACTACGACAGCACGTTCCAGACCCGCTGGCCTCGTCAATGCCGGATCAAGCTGCCGATCCGGCTGACGCACCTGGGCTCGCCGTTTCGCAACTGGTGCGGCGTCGGGAACGACCAGGGGATGGGCGACCTGTGGGCTGAGCGGCGGCGGCGCGGCAACACGTTTGCCCACGAGGTGATCACGTCCGCTCCACCTGGATCGGCTTCCCCGGCTTCCTGATCAGCTCGAATCCAATCTCGTTGAGCAGCGGCTCCAGCTGATCGGCCAGCCCGCCGACCGAGTCGATCACGCCAACCGTGGCCCCCGCGTTGGCCCATTGCGCCAGCCGATGCTGTTGCAGCTTGGTGGCGTCTTTGCCGGGGGCTTTCAGCTCGTCCTTGATGGTATGGCCATTCAGGCAGATGTCGAGGTCAGGCTGCCCAGTCGTCTGCCGTGGGCCTCCAGCGACCTTCAGCCAATGCACGGGGACGCCGGCATCCCTGATTCGCTCCAGGAGCCTGATGCAGTCGCTGGTCACTTTGCCTTCGGGGGTCATTCCGGCAGTCCTTTTTCCAGTGTGCCGCCCATCGCGCTCCATGCGCGGCGATAGTCGCCAATCCCGCAGTTTACGTGAGGATTGCCAAATTCATTGTTGTTGCGCCACACTGCAAACGCTTCGGCGAACGGCCTCAGTGCCGCGCGTAGCTCGGCGATCTCGGCTTGCAGCGATTCGATCTCAAATTCCGCAGCGTCTAGTTCGCAATTTCTGGTTAAAAGCGCGTTCATCAGTTTATCGCTCATCACTCACTCCGAATCTGAAAACCGATTTTCATTTCATCCGCATTATTGCGGCTCAGCCTGCTTCCGAAAAACTAAGTCGCATTCGCATTCATCACAGCAGCCGATAGGCTCGCAGTTCTCATCGTTGAAATCATCGCAGTAATCCGGCTCGGCTTCGTTATCGAGAATTCCTTCGCCGAAATAGTCATTCATCGCGTCGTCTCCTGGTTGCTCGGAAACTGCCTCACACGCAGATCAACGGGCCACTCGTTCATGTCGCCGCCCTTGGGGTCTTTGAGTCGCCATGCCGGCTCGCTATTTTCGCCTGCCGCTGTACGGCAGATGTCGAGTGAATCAAAAGGCTTCGCCCCGAGCTGCTTCACAAAGCACGCCACGCCAGCCGCCTTGCACTGCCTCACCAGCGAGCGAATCCACGCGACGTCGCACGGCCGGGCGTTGTGGCCGGATTCGCCGCCTGCGATCACCCAAGTAATTTGCGGCGTTGACCAAGGCAGATTCTGGACACTGTCTGAAACGATGTCCCGAATGCGGTCGCTATCGCTTTCAGACTTTCGCCTGCTGCTCTGCGGCGGCGAATCTCCGCACACGCCAAATCGGTCAGCTTGGCGTTGTTGTTCGCTTCTCCGGCCTGATCCAGATTCCCGACTTTCAGGACTTCCCTCGCATGCCGCACTTGTTCCGCATACGTCGCCAGCTCCAACATTGCTGGCCGGTTGTCCTTCTTGTTCCCATGCTTGTGATTGATCGTCAGCCCTGGTGGAATTGGACCGTTGAAGTGTCTCCATACCAATCTGTGAGCAAGCGAGTTGACCCTCTTGCCGCTGATCATCGTCCGCACTTGAAGGTATTCGCCGATGTCCGACTCTGCCCTGCGTCTCTTGCATGGGATCAGCTTCGTTCCGCCGTTCCAGCGATCCGCCCTTCGTGCTGCCACTCTCCAGACTCGGCCCTGTGAGTCGATTTCCATCTCGCCCGCAATCACCGCTTGGTACACAAATTCTTCGTTGTTGGTTGGTTTCATAGACTGGCTTATAACCAATCCAAGGCGATAAATCAATCCCCCCCACCAGCGGCTCCGCGCTCACAAACAGCACCGGACTCAAGTCCCGGCATTTCAACAACTCCGGGATGTTGCGGTCTGCGTCAGCCTGAGTGGCGACAGAGCAGCCGATCCAGCAATTGTGCCGAGTGCGGATATCAACGCAGCGGCCATCGGCGTATTTTTCACCCGGCCTGTTCGGCCACATCCGCCGAATGTTCTCCGGCCGCTTGGTCAGCAGCAGCCAGTCAAGCCACGGCGTGGCGTCGATCAGGGCGAACAATCCTTGACGGGCATCGTCCAAATCAGACCAGCAGCGTGCATCACCACCGAGCGGCCCTTCCCAATCCTCAAACACATCCGCCAGCGAGGCACAGAACACCCTCGCCCGCGTCCCGCTTTTCTCAGCCTCACGGTTCCACTTCAGCGGCAACTTCCAATTCGCTGGCGACGTCAGCACCCGCGTTCCGTTCGGTCCCCACTTGGCTTTGCCGTACCGCGCATCCATCAAGTTTTCGGCGTAGCAGTTCGTGCAGCCCGCCGCGACCTTGGTGCATCCGATCCACGGATTGAACGTGTGATTGGTCCATGAAATCTTGCTGTTCTCAGCCATCGCTCCGCCTTTCAAAAACCAGCCTGCCCGCCCGGTCAACAAATCGGATGCGAATCCGCGAAGAGACGCAGCCACCGGGCGGGCTGGCACCACAAGTGCCGGCTGGTTGTTTCATTTGTCAATGTTCTTTGGATCGTATCCACCGGCCGCTTCTGGCTGAGCCATGCACCACTCCGCCCACCGAGCGTTGTCGCGCAGCACGTCGTCCGGCGGCGGGTGCGGGTGCGGAACGTAGTCGACCGTCATGTGCCACTCGCTGACCCGACGCCCTTGCGTGTCTCGCTTGTCGATGTGCAGTGAGGATCGCCCGGCGCGAACACCAACGATGATCGTCTCGTCCGGCTCGGCAACGTCGTCCAGCTGGTCGAGGGCGTCCCATTTGGCCCCGTGATGCACGAACCGCAGTAAGATCGGAGTGCGTTGCAGCAACAGAAAGAACGGATCGAACGTCGGCATGTCCAGGTGGACGTAGTTTTGATAGCGGTCGGTGATCATTGAGGCTTCCCCAAAATCGCCTGGATCGCCGCAATCTTCGACCGCAGCAGATCAATCTCTCTTTTCATGATGTCAGCCCGGTGCAATCCCAGGGCCGGAAACGACCAGTCATCGCTTTCCTGCACCCACTCCGTTTTTTGCATCCACAGGTTGAACGCCTGCTCAAAACCTCGCAGCCGGCTGATCTCGTCAGCCGCTCGCCGCATGCATTTCGCCGCGCCGGGGCTGTGCTTTTCCAGCGCAGCGTACTCCCGCAAAAGATCCCTGATCTCATTACAGCCTGTCGCCATGCTTAACCCCTTCGCAACTTACCGCAAGAACGCTTGGTAAGCCTGAACCCGAATTTGTCTCCAGCACCGCAAAACTTACGGAGCAACAGCAGATCGCGCATGCCGCGTTGACGGATGATGGCCAATGGTCAATCACCAGAATTCCTCCACGTCGGCTTGTTGTTCGTTCTACTTTTCTTTGGATTTCCACCAGATTGGCCCATCCACAGGCTGGGCACGTAAAGATATCCGTATAACTCACGGCTGGAAGTCGGTTGCTTCTGTATTTGTAGTCCATCAAAACACCCGATCAATCAGTTGCAGCAGGTACGCCCGGTCCACGCGGGCTTCGTCCTTCTGCTTTAGCGCGTCAATCACCTCGCGGAAGTACGCCGCGTCGACCCCGGTCAATTGCTCTTCCAGCACGTTGATGTCGTTTAAATCCAAATCGTTGAGCTGCATCGCCATCTTGACGAACTGGCCGGCGTTGATCGTCCAGCCTCGCTCCACAAACTTCCGCGTGCGGATGATCGAACACAGCGGGTACTTTGAGCCGACGTATCGCAGCTCGCGGGCCAGGAGCGCTTCGAGGGCCTTCGGCCGCAACTCCAGCTTGCCGTCCCAGCTCTGCCAGTAGCAGGTGCAATGGGCGAAGTCGTAGTTCTCGTGGATTTCGTCCGGCTCGCCGTAGAATCGCGTCACCAGCTGAATGCCGTCGCTCAGGGTGATCGCGTTCGACGTCAGAAACACCGGCCGGAACTTCTTCTGGTCGGGCTTTTCCTTCTCGTCCGGCGGCGTCACCAACGCGGCGGCGCAGGCTTCGACGTACTCCGCGGCCGACGTCGATTCCGGGTCGGGGTTGCACTCGAAGTACTGGTACGTGTCCGGCGTCGTCTCACTGGCGACCCCCGATGATTTCACAATCACCTTCACCCGCCCATCCGTCTGCACCGGCACGCCGTTCTCGTCAAACCGCATCACCTCTTCGCGATCTGAGCCGTATGCCTTGTAGAGAAACCGACCGTCGCGAAAACCGATCCCCCCGCCCTTTCCGTCGCCCAGCCAGATCGGGATGGTGACCGCGTCCTGGCCTTTGAATTTTGCCGGCGGGTTCAGCTTGAACTTCTGAACGTAGTAGCTGGCCACCGCGACCACGGTCTTCCAGTCGCGAAAATACAGATCGTAATCGTTCACCTTTTCGCGGAGCAGCATCGAGGCAATCGCTCCGCCCGTGACGATGGTGCCTTCCTCGGCCAGCTTGCGAACCGCCTCGTCCTCGATCGAGGCCAGCCACGCCGCGTGTTTGTGACGCAACACACTCTTGATCGTTTTCGCCTTCATTGCCTGTCCTTTCGTAAGACTGAAAACCTGCCCGGCGATACTGTGGTCGCCCGCGACGAAAAAGTCAACTCCGATCATCAATCCGCCGCTGATTCTTCAGCCGGCGGCTGTTGGTGAATGCCACGCCGCTCGACACAGCTTGCGCGGCGACCGCCCGCTCATCGAGGTCGCACTCCTCGATCTCGCCGTGACAGGCGGCGATGCAGTGGTACACCCGGTACAGCGAGTCGTACTCGATGCGGAACGTTTCCACCGGCCGGCCGCAGACGGCGCAGGTGGGCCGGATGTTGCCAATGGCGTCGGGTCGCAGTTTAGTTGGATTCATCGGTCGCTTTCCTAAACCGGCAGGTCCATGCAATGCAGCGACTTCTCTCTGAGCACCAGCAGCCGCTGCCTCGTGCGGGTCACGCCCACATAGGCGACCCGCCGCTCCTCATTCGCTGACTCTTCAAAATCCATGCTCTTGGTGCATTGCCGGCTGGTCGTCGTCAGCAACGCGACGTTGTCGCCTTCTGCGCCTTTAACGGAATGAATCGTGCCGCACTGCACCTTCGGCTCCAGCACCGCCTCGTGACCCCAACGTTTCCAGGCGTCGCGAAACTCCAAGCCGTTGTCAACCAGCGAGGTCCAGCGTCCGTCCCGGATGCGATCGATCAGCAGATCGGTCGCCCCCCACTCGCCGAGGTGCTCCAGGTCTGTCAGCTCGTCAGGCTTATGCTCCTGGTCATTCCAGGCTGATTTCATTCCGTGCTTGATGATCTCGCCCTCGGAATTTTTGCTCGGCAGCTGCTTGAGGGCCGCGGTCCATTCGGCGGCGCTCAGCACGTGGCCGTGCTCCAGGCTGATCAGGCCCAGGCAGGCTTGTCGCCGCACGGGCGCAGCCCACTTTCCGCCGTGGCCTCGCGTCGGGAGCCAGGGGATGCCCTCGGCGTCCAGCCGCTTGACCAGTCGCCGCACGTGCGCGTTGCTGCGGGCGATGATCAGCCACGACTCGCGGGGATCGATCTCGTGAATCCAGTCGCCGGCCAGCATCGCGACGTCGATCTGGCCCTCGGCGTCGCGGGGCTTGACGCCCCGATCCCAATAATCGCTGCACGGCCGCAGAATCTCCTCGCCAAGATCGACGATCGCCTTTGGGCAGCGATGGGACTGCTGAAGCACCCGTTCGCGACCCTCGGTTGGTGTGCGCCCCATCAGAAACCGCGGATGTGACCCACCAAATCCATAAATCGCCTGCATCGGGTCGCCGCAAAAATAGGCGACATCAGAGAACTCGATCAGCCGGTTCGCGCAGCGGTCGAGCAGGGCCGATGCGTCCTGCCATTCGTCGAAGACGACAATCTTTAGGTCCGGGCACTCCCCTTCGCGGATGGCGTCGAGGGAGTGCCCGGCGAGGCCAAAGCGAACACCGGCGAACCGGCCGAGTAGGTCGGTAAAGTCTTGGCGACCGTCGAGTCGCTTCATTTGCTCATACTGATCAATCGTTTTCCGCACGGCGTCGAGGTCGGGGACAAACTCATTGATCGCCGCGGCGGCTTCCCATGAAACCTCGATCGACTCCAGCCGCGACCGCGCGACGTCCCAAAGCCGCAAAGCGTTCATTTCGTCGCTGGACGCTTCAGAAACCGCGGATGGCTCATCCTCCCCGGATTCTATTTCCGCCGCGTCTGGCGCAACACCAAGAGCCTGAGCGACCCATAGGCGGGACTCCTTGTCATCAACCAGAAGCTCTTTTCCCGCCCCGAGGGCTTTGTACGCCGAGGAGTGAACCGTCCTAAAGTGCCCGTATTGTTCGAGTTGCGACATCGGCTCGCCGGAAATCAGGGCCGCTCGCTCCGCTGCCTCGCGGCGTGCGGCACGAGTAAAAGAAAAATACCCGATCTGGTACGGGTTGACCTGCCGGTTCTCGATCCATTCCCCGAGTACTCCGCGGCGACCGGAGCGGTCGCCGATCATGTGTGAAGTCTTGCCAGCTCCGGCCGGTCCAATGATGCGACAAACGATAGTCATCACGGTGCTCCGCTTTCGCCGTGCTCAAAGCGGGCTGATCGCGCGGCGATCAGGGCTCGCTTGGTGCCGGTCTCAATAAAAAAATCACTCCAGTATTCGTCGATGATGCTCAAGCATGCTTTCTCTAATTCGGCCTCGTGGTCACTGCAGGCGTCGAACCGATCGGCATGATCCCTGTCATCTTCCAGAATCTCTGTCAGCTTGGGCTTGCACGCTTTTAGAAGCTCTAGACACCCTTCGGTGACGTGAACGCCCCTGGACCAATGGACAAAGCACGCTTTGGGCGAAAGCGAATCTGGCCGAGGAATGTCTCCGAGAAGCAGCCCGTTGCATTCGCTGTTTGCCATTGGGCGACCCCAATCAAAAGCGTTTAGGATCATTTTCCAATATTCAGGGGTGACCGATTTCCAGTCGCCTTTGATCTCAACCCAGGTGTTGGTTTCCGGCAAAAAAAAGTCGGGGAGCCATTGCCACGTTTGCGTGCCGGAGACGCATCGTATTTCGATGCCTTCCTTCTCATACTCCCATCGAATACCGATGTGATCGAAGAACACCGCCCAGCGGGCCTCCAGGCGGCTGCGGAAACGACAACCGGCATAGCTCGTCTGGATCGGCTTGATGTTCATCCGCTGACCTCCAAGAAAAAACCTCGCGGCCGTGCCCGGCAGGGAATCGGCCGCGAGGCGACGCGGTGCAAATCACCGCACCGATCGTTTCGCGAATGGAGCCTGCCGGGCTTCCGGCGATGTTGCCCACCACCGACCTGGAAGTCAAGCTGCAGTCCAACGCTTACCATCTGATCTTTCTTCGCACGTCACGCACGGCAGCGCACGGCAGGTTTTTTACGTTGCCGAACGTAATAACTCTCGTGCAGGCAAACACTTACGACAACGCGCACGGCAACACGGCAGGTTTTCACCAAATTGGATTTTAGAAATTACCCCGAATCTTGCCGTGTTGCCGTGCGCGTCGCCGTAAGTTGAAACGTGGTCGCAAGTTATCATGTTCGGCAACCCTAAATAGTTGCCGTGTCGTTTCCGCAAGTCGCGTGTTGCCGTGCGCATTTTGTTAAGATGGGGATTCTTCAGGAGTTGTCTGCGCCGGGCGATAGTCCGGCACCTCACAGAGTTTTCGGATCTTCTTCAGAATGGCGTCGTCAAGGAGCGTATAACGCACCCGTGTTTCGCCCTTTGCGGCGGTCGTCGGCCACGCACGTGAGTGCTTAGGAGTAATTCCGATCGCCCGGCTGAGCATCCGTAGCTCGTGAGCGGTCACTGTCCGAATCTGAAGCTCGGTCTCCCAAAGCTTCAGCCAGCGGACCCAAATCACGCCGTCCGGCATCTCGACTGGACGACCGTTCTTTTCCGGTTGCTCCGCCGATTTGTACTTCGATAGCTTCTCAGCCAGCATCTCGGCCAGGATTACCTTCTTCTTCCACTCGGCCGACGCTTCCTCCAGTTTGGCCCGATCGAGGAGTTTGGCCTTCAGTCCTCGCGTCGGCGGAATCTTATCCTTCGCGTTTCCCTTCGATCCGTTCCAGATCGCCGGCCACGCCCCAGGCTTGTCGTTCAGCACGATGGTCTTGGTCGCCTTAAAGATCGCCTGAGCGACGCTGTCCGCGTTGAGGTAGATGTCGCCTGTAAGGCAGATCTGCTTATCCTCGCCCATCAATTCATCCCAAGCGGGCACTCGCAGAAAATAGTCGGGCTCTTCACCCATCAGCACGGTTAATTCCCAGGAGCCGGGCCACCACTCGCCGTCTCGCCATTCGAGGCCATGCATCGACAACCGCGGTCCAGATTCTGATTTCTCTTCATAAGACTGCTGTTGTTGAAAGCTCTTCGCTGATTCGACCAGCGTGCGAAGATCGTTGTCATCCAGCGGGGGGCGACACTTCGAATGATTCCACGCCCAAATTTGTTCGTAGATGTGCGCGTGGACGTCCGGTTCGTGAAATGCCTTTGGACCACGGACGGACGCGTACATCCGCCATTGATGGCATGCTTCAGCGTACAACGTCGAATTCCGCTTGTCCGTCGTCTCGATAATCTCATGCTGCTCGTAGAGCTTCATGCGCTCCGACTTCGGTTTGCGTTCCTTTGGAACGTCCTCACCAAACAGGTTGTGAAGCCGATTAAACACCTCGTCGGTGATTTCGCCGGGGTCGCATTCATCGGGTGTGATCAACCAGCGATACTCGGCATCCAGGCGCACAGATGGCGGGAACACCGACTGCTGCCCTTGCTCGCCATTGCCGGTCAGAACGTCCAGCGTGCCAATGCTAAAGCGGGCCTTGTCCGGGTTCGGAAGGTCAGGTCGCCAGCGGAACAGTCGGTGCTTACCGCGTTTGGACTGGTACGTCGGCACGACTGGAATATTGCCGTCAAACAGCCGAAGCAGCGTCTGCTCAGCCTCAGCAGAATCGCACTCAAAATCGACGAGGCCGGATTCACGTCCCATGTGAACGCCGACGTTGGAATCGGCCCATCTGGACCACCAGTTCTGAATCACGTCTTCACTGGTTGTCGCGTGCTTTTGCCATTCATCAATTCGCGGATGCTTGCCGGCCGAGGAACACTCGGTCCCGCGGCGACATTCACAGCCTCTGTTCTTTCTCACGCCGTACAAAGGCACCACCCGCCAGCCCCGAGAGGCGTAGTCCAGAGCGGCTTTCAGCACGGCGTCGGTTACCGTCGATGCCATAGCGTCCCCGTTGGTCAGTCGTTGACTCAGGAAAAAATGCGGTGGCGCGCAGCGTACCATCCGTCGCCCGCGCCACCGCTCCCCATCGCGTCCGTGCGTCAGGCTGCTTCGCCGACATCGGCCGTCGCGGCTGCGCGGTCGGCGGCTTTCTCCAGCTGGCCGGAAATCGCCAGCGCGAATTCGCGGACAACCTTCGCCTGCTCAGGCGGCAAGGCTCCGACGAACTCGGGGACGATCTTGGAGTACTTAATCCCGCCCTCGTTCTTGTCCTGCATCAGGCCGAACCGGCACACCGCCCCGGAGAATCGGACCGGCAGCTTGGTTTGGAACTGCAACATATCCTTCAGCGAGGATGGCGGAACCTTGATGATCACCGGCATCTGCTCGCCCGGCATCAGCACCGCCAGGAGCTTGTTCTCGCGGCACGCTTGGCCCTTCCGCGGCTTGCCGTCCTGGCCCGGCAAGGCCGATCCGAACTGAGCCATCGGGCAGGTGGCGCAGTCGTGATTGCCGATCCCCTGACCGTTGTCGCCCACGCCGACTTCCATGTTCGACGATCCGCAGTCGGGCGGGTTGGCGCTGGGGTTCGGGTCCTTCCAGTATGCTCGGCGGCGAGAAATCCCAATCACAATCCCTTCGATGTACTTCATCGCTTGGGCACCGCGAATGGTCGGCACCTCCCAGTTGGTCACCCCCTGGCTCGGCACCTTGATGATCGTCAGGTCGAACGTGTTGATCGGCTGACCGCCGAGGTTTTCTTTGAACACCTCGACCGCCTCGTGTCCGTTCGCAATGATCGGGTACTGCTCCTCGGCTCCCGAGATCTTCGGCACCTGAATCATGCCGGTCGGCGGCGGCGTGGTGCTGGTCGTGCTCATCGCCGTCTCTTGCTTCTTCTCAGCCATAAAACTTTCCTTCGTTCGTTGAACAAAACACATCACACAGAGAACCGGGCTACACCGCCCGGCAGGTTACTTCAGGGTCTGCACCTTGGTCACTTCGCCGATATTCAGCAGGGCGAACAGCGGCTCGATCCTGCTGATCTTCGCCTGCAGCTCGATCAGTTCGTAGGGGGCCATCTGCTGATTGGCTTCGTAGCGTTTAAGCTGCTCGGCGATCTCGTCGCGGTTGATCAGCGTCTCCAGCACACGGGCCTTCAGCGAGGATGCGTTATAGCCATCCTTCACCATGTCGTCCCAGCCGATCTCCTCGAGCTTCTCGCAAATCACCTCAGTGCTGATGCCTTTGCCCTTTGAGACGTAGCGATTCTTTTTCAGGTAGACCGTCAGCCCGTCGCACTTCACGCTGGTTGCGTGCGCCTCGGCAAAGTCTTCCAGCAGATTCTTCTGCATCGCGTCAACCCGGGTCTTCACGTCCTTCAGCTTGGTGTCCAGCTCGCGTCGCTCTTTTTCGAGAGCGACAAACCGCTTCAGCCGGTCAGCTGCGGTGCCGGTCAGGTCGGCCAGTGTAGCGTCCGGCTCCGGGGCCTCGCTCGGCAGCGGGCCATACAGCTCGTCGCCGGGCACCCAGGTCTCGAGATCATCCTCGTCGATCCAGACCAGCTCACCGTTCACGAACCACCAGCCCTCGCTGGTCGGCAGGCTCATCGGCTTTGGGCGGCGGCGGGTCTCAGTGACGGCTTGCTGCAATTGCTCGGCAATCGGTGCGGCCGGCTCCTGGCAATTCATTTCGGCCACGTTGCTGGGTGCGGTGCTGGGTGCGTCGCTCATCATCGTCCTTTTCGCTGGGAAGTCTGGCCGGCGCTGTGCCGGCGGTGATCGTCAGCCACATCGGCTGAGCGTGGGGATACCATGATCGCCCGCGACGAAAAAGTCAACCGAGAACTGGCTGACCCCGCATCTTGAGGTAGTCCATGACGCCGGCCACAAGGTCTTGGCGTTTCGCGAGCGTGCCGTAGATCGCTCGGTCCACCGTGTTCTCGGCGACCAGCCGGTAGAAATTGCACGTGCGTTTCTGGCCGGGACGGTAGAGGCGATAGAAACTCTGCTCCATCAGCCCGTTGTTGAACGAGGCCGAGTAGTAAATGCCGTACATCGCCCGCGTCAGATCAATGCCTGTGCCGCCCGACTGAATCTGGACGCCCATCAGGTCACACCACTCCGGCATCTTGGCATGCTCGGTCAAGTCCGAACGATCGCCGGAGATCTCGCCGTACTTACGGCCGAACTCCTCGGCGATGCGCCGGATGACCACCAGATCGTGCTTGAACCAGGTGAACACCACGACCGGATCGTGCGGGGCGATATCCTCCAGCATGCCGACCAGCGCCCGTTCCTTCGCGTTGTCAACCTCTTCGATCTTGCCGTCCTCGGTCATGACGAATCCCGACAGAATTTGCTGCAGTCGGATCAGCCGCACCAACGCGTTTGCCGCGGTAACCACGCCGCTCTCGACCTCGACGATCAGCTGCTCTTCCATCTCATCGTAGACCGCCCGGCCGCGAGGCGTCAGCTCGACCGGCACAATCTGGTCGGTGTACTCCGGCATCTCCGCCCCGCCCGTGCCATCATCGTAGTAAGCGATCGACCAGAATTTTTCCTTGAACTCTTCCTCGTTCAACCACTGCGTCACCTTGCCCGAGAAAATCTCGTGCATCTTGGCGTACCGCTGGCGATGCGGCACGTACTGCATGCCGAACACGGACGGGTCCAGGAATCGGTATTGAGAGAACGCGTCGAGCAGATCGTGCGGCAGCGGCGTGCCGGTCAGGCCCAGCTTCTTCTTGCCGACGAACCCCAGCTTGCCGAAGAACTTTCCCGTCGCGCCGGTCGGGTCCTTCGCGCGGTGAATTTCGTCGGCGACGATCAGGTCCCACAGCTTCGACAAGACGAACTGCTGGAACTCCGCGCGGATCGCCGTCTCGTAATTCGCCACGATCACAATCGGCTCGCCGCGGGCGCTGGCGAGGGCCATCGCGTCGTTCATGATGCGAACCTTGTCCTTGGTGCTCCCCTTGTTGAGCACCACCACCCGGAACGGGATGGGTGAGTGCAGCTCGAACTCGCGGGGCCAAACGCCGAGGGCGCGGGCCGGCCCGATGATCAATGTCTTCTTGGCCCCTATATTGGCGGCGACGTTGATCGCCACCAGGGATTTGCCGCGGCCCATCTTCAGGGGGAGCATCGATCCCCGCCGGCCCATCGCGTGGTGGTACGCCTTGATCTGATGCTGCCAGGATTTGGTCTTGTGCAGCGGCGGGTCGGGGAGCGGCTCGGAGTCAGGGTTTGGACGTGCGGAGAGCGGAAGCGACGGGATGCTGTCGGTCATGCGGTGCCCCAATCAGTTTTGCTGAAAACCAAGATTGCTTTTCGCGTCTTCGGTCGCAACGACGAGCATCTTTTTCGCTAAAGCCAAGGCCCACTTGCCCAGCGTTTTTTCACTGAGGTGCGGGAGCTTCTGGCCAATCGCCAGATGCGAAAACGCGATGGCCGACGAGACGAACGCTCCTTCGAGCAGCGCCTGATCGGTGTATCCCGCGTCCCGCAGGGTGAGCAGTATCCTGGTCACCACCTCGGTGACCTGACAGCCGGCATTGGGGTCGATGTTGATTTCCGTGACTTCTGCATCGTCGCTCATCGTTGCCTGCCTTTCGCCTGGTTGGTTATCTCGCAATGATCCCTTGGATTTGTGCCTTCAACCCGCCAGTTTCCAGCGTTTCATCGCTGGACGAAATTTGGACCAGTTTGGCAATCGCGTCCAGCTGTGACTGCTTCTCGTCAGTCGTGACTCGCAGACTGGCATAGGCGTGGCTCAAGTCGGCTATGTTGCCGAAAAAGACGGCGTCGTTCCGCTCTGAATCATGAATCCGCACGCCGCTGATGTCGTGAGTGATCGTGAAAAACCGAGGTCTCATCGTCGCCTTCCTTTCGCTTGGTTGCGTTGCTGAATCTCTTGCTGAGCGGCACGTTGTCGCTCCTCTCGCTCCAGCCGTGCCGCCGGTGAGCGGTCGCTGTAATCCCCGCCCTCGTCAGGATCGTCGTCCAGGAGCGCCCCGCATCGCCGGCAGACGTAGAGATCGCCCTGCGGAACAATCTGTTTGTTGGTGCGGCAGCGCGGACAGACAGGCTTCATGGTCGGCTCCTGAGAGGATTCCACGGGGCTGGAATCGAACCAGCCTCTCCGAGCTTTGGCGGCTCGGCGCATCACCAGATGCTGCCCGCAGTCAGCCGGCGGGCGTCACCCCCGCTCGCCAGCCTTTATCCAGCCGCCTCACGGCGTGCCGGAGAACACCACCGTATTTTCGACCTCCAGCAGATCAATCACCCGCTGGCGGAGCATCTCAACCGCCGTCGCTGACGCCTGCTCAATCTCGCCTGGGAACGGCCGCACGAAGATCTGCTTGGAATCGGCGTCGATCACCACCGAGCAGTCCACCGAGACCGTGCCGTCGATCTCGCTCTCTAGCGACGGGAACGGCGTGAACGAGGCCGTAATCTCCGGTGGGATGTCGTTCTTGGCCTTCACCTCGGAATTCTTCGTCGACCCGAGCGTGCTCTTCAGCACTCCGAAATCCCCCTGCGACGACGTCTGCGTCTCGAAATTCAAATGCGAGATCGTCTCCAGGAAATTCGGCGGATCGATTCGTGCCGGCCGCAGGTCATGGCGCAGCGCCAACACCAGCCGCTTCTGATCGTTCGGCATCTGCCGGAGCGTCTCGAAGATCGGTGACGCGCTGATCGGCAATTTGATCATGTGACGCCGCACTCCGTCGCGTGTTTCATCGTCGTCGTCGATCAGCTCATCGTCCAGCACCACGGTGACCCCCTTGAGCGAGCACCAGACGCTCGGCAGGAACGCCGGTGAGTACCGCAGGAACGTACCGGCCAGACTCGCCAGTGTCGATACGGTGTGATTGCGGGTCGGTGAGACCAGATCGAAAAATTCAATCGTCCCACTGGCCGGGTTGTACCACGCCGTTCGTTCCAGGTTGCTGGGGTCGATTCCCAACTCAACCGGCTCGACGCCGGCAATCGCCATCTGCTTCAGTTTCTCCAACGCCTGCTCAATCATTTTTTGTCCTTTCAAAGAGTGCAGTGAAACAAACCAACGTCAAATCAGGCTTCGTCGCTATCCTGGAACGGCAGCGGGCGCTGATCCGGGTTGTCGGGAATCTCGGGCCGGAACTCCAGCCCGTCGTTCCCCGGCTTCATCGCCACCACCAGCCCCTGGGCCGGTACGGCTTTCTTCAGCGTGAACGCCACGTCCACCCGGTACAGCTTCGTCCCCTCGACCAGCGGCACCAGCGCAATCTCCAGCGTGACCGTGCGCTTCGTGCCCAGGTTCGGGCGCAGGTCGCAGTCGAGGTACGCCTGATGGATCGCCCGGTTGATCTCCATCGCCAGCTGCCCGTCGTGGATCGAGGAAATCTCCTCGATCTTGAAAGGCTTCATTCCGTCAGCCATTGTTCGCTCCTTTTGTTAAATGTGAGTCCAAGCCTGTCGATTGTAAATTCGTCCAACCTGTCGCCTACTTACTCCGACCGCTTTTGCAATTGCTTCCAGCGTTTTTCCGCTCGCTCTCATGCGGCGAATCTCCAAAACGAGACCCTCTGTCAACTTAGCACGACCAGCCGACTCGCCTCGCGAAGTCTTGCCGTGCTTGGTTCGGTCGTCCATGTTCTGTTGAGGTGTACCCCAGCAGAGATTTTTGAGGCGGTTGTCTGAGCGGTTGCCGTTCCTGTGCCTGCACTGCTTGCCTTGCGGTGCTGGGCCGATAAATGTCGTCAGCACCAACGTATGCACTCTTCGCAGCCTGTGAAACTGACGGTTCCACAGGCTGACCTGCTGGTAGCCATCTCGCGTCACGCAGACCGCTATCGCTCTCCAAATCCCGGATAGTTTTCCGCTGTTAATCCGACAGCTTTGAACTACACCGTCCCGGCTGACCCGGTATCCTGGCCATCCGGGGATGTCTTTGAACCGTTGCACAATTCTGCCCTACGAACTTGAATTGACGAATCTGCCTCAATGCCCAACCGCACTGTGTTACCTCGAATCGCGACGACCTTCAGCACCGCATCGCCGATCAGAATCTGCTCGTTCAGTTTGCGGGTCAGTACCAACATGCGTCATCCCTTCAGCTTGGCGTCCTTGCCCTCGCCGCGATCTGCGTCGAGCGGGATGGTACGGTAATGGCCCGCGACGAATTGGTCAACCCCGTTTGTGGGCTTTTTTTCGAGCGGGCGGCAGCGGGCGGGCAAAGTCGCTCAGCTGGCAGCCGAGGGCGTGCGACAGATTCCAGATCAGCGACCAGGACGGATCGGATTCGCCGGCCGCGGCTCGCTGGATCACCCGGTAGCACAGCCCGTGATCGCGGGCGACCTGCCGGCACGAGGTGCCCTGCTGGTCGAGGATGCGGCGCAGGTTGAACGCGAGGCGTTCGCGGGCTTCGTGGCGGGTAATCAGGGGGGCGGCGGTCTTCATGACGGAATGCTAAATTCGTCGCGGGCGAATGTCAAACCCGCTTGACGGATTTTGTCGCCGCCCCGGCAGTTGGCGTAAACTCAAACGCCGTTGGAGCATGCGGAAAACCGAGAAAAAACACCGAAAAGCCGTGAACCGATCGGGCCTATCCCGCGTTATCCTGGCAGACGCGGGTCACGGCGACCGGCGAGCGACAAACCGAGAAAGGCAGTACCATGCGAGCACGAGTTGGCAACGATCACCGGACCCTGCGCAACGCGATGACCGTGAGCGAATTGATCGAGGCCCTGCAGGATTGCGACCCAGACGCGGTGGTGGTGATGATCAGCGACTACGGCGATTACCACCACACCCAGCAAGCCCTGACGATTCGCGATTGCGACGGGATCACCTGCGACCAGACGATTGTCGAGGAGCCGGGCTACAGCCGCAGCGGGCTGGCCTTGGTGGAATCGGACGGCCGGGACGAGGACGACGAGGAAGAATCTGACGCCGAGGAGCAGAAATTCGTGATCCTGCGGTAAGCGGGCTGCGTTATCAGGGGAGAGGATGGACTACGCCATCAACCAGGAGACGACCATGACCAACGCCACAGCCAGCCGCCACGCGACCTTCGCCCGCTACCCGATTGACGGATACCTTTCCACGGTGGTCATCCTGAGCCACGACGGCGAGCGGGCGACCGTTCGCCCCCTGGGCGACTTCCGCACACGGTTCGAGGTCCCCGCCGCCGACCTGCTCGAATGGCCGGGGCCGACCGCGAAGTTCCCCGGCGAAGCCGAAACGGAGGACGCCTGATGCCTCGCGGAAGCAAGCGGCCACGCCGCCCGCACCGCCCGCAGCAGACGCTGCCCTACGGCACAGCCTGCCCGCACCCCTGCCCGGTTTGCGGCGGGGTGCTCAGCCTCAGGCCCAGCCGGTTCGGCGTGTTCTACGGGTGCGAGAACTTCCCGGCTTGCCGGGGCTCGCACGGGGCGCACGCCAACGGCCAGCCGCTCGGCGTGCCCGCGACCAAAGAGGTCAAGCTGCTGCGGCAGGAAGTCCACCGGATGTTTGACCCGATCTGGAACTCGCCCGAGGCGAGGCTTCACCGATCAGCCGCGTACCAGTGGCTAGCCTCGCTGATGGGGATTAGCCTCGAAGAATGCCACGTCGGCATGTTTGATAAGGAACGCTGTGAACAGGCCCTCAAACTACTCAAGGAGCATCGACCGTGAAAGTGACGATCACCATCGACGAGGCGACGATCAAAGATCTGATCCGCCAGCACGTGCAGGAGCAGCTGGGCAAGGCGGCTCCCACGAGCGTCAACCTGCTGGTCAAGTCGAAACAGAACTATCGTGCGACCTGGGAGAACGCGGCGATCATCGTCACCAACGACGACGATCTCGACGCTCTCCAGGAAGCGAGACCGGATTCGGAAGCAGAAATCAAGGCCGAGGTGCAAGCATGAAACTTTACGAACTGATCAACCCCAGCGACCAGTACACGTTCCGTGCCCCCAGCATCGAGATTGCCGGTGCGGCGGTCTGTCTGATCTCGTCTCAATGCGGTGCCCAGGAGCTGCCGGACGGCGAATCTACGCCGGTGCTGTTCGGCTGGGACGGCTGGCTCAAAGATCGCGGCATTGACAACGAATGGATCGAGGCCCACTACGCCGAGATCGCCGACGCCTTGGATTCGTTCCTGATCGGCTCAGCCGAAGAACGGGCCGAGGCTGAGCGGGCGATGGCGTTGATGACGCCGGAGAACGCGGCGATTTACCGCGATCAGCGTCAAGACCGAAAACGCACCTCGCTCAGCCGGATCGGCGAGACGGCGTATCATAATGCAAAGAAAATCCGGGAGTACCTGCAGCGAAAGGAATCGGAGCAGCCATGATCACAGACGACGACGATCCTGACCGCGACTATGATCTCAACGGCGAATTGGACTCGCCGGGACACTTCCATCGGCTCCGCGTGCGAGCGGTGAAGGTTTGCGGGCGAGCACCGCACGAGGCCAGCCGGGACGAGCACCCGCCCGCGATGGCGGTCAAAAACAATCAGGGCGAGGCCACGGGCACCCCGTGCATGATCACCCGCCGCCTGATCCGCGTCTTTCAGCTGGAGCGGCGACACGAAACCGGCAACCCCATTTTTCAGAAAGGTTACTGATGCTTGAGGCAAAAACGTTTGAACTCCGCGACCGGGCGACGTTCATCCCGATCCTGGCGGTCAGCATGAAAATCAACGACGGTGCCCGCATCGAGCGGTCGGTCGGCGACGAGTACCTGCTCCGCCGGGCCGGCTATGGCCCGAACGACGACTGCGTGGTCGTCACCCGCCTCGACGCGCAGGGCGGCAAGGCGTCGCAGGCGTGCTGCGAATCACACCAGTGGAACGACCGCACGTTTCAGGTCGCTCACGAATACATCGAGAGTCACTGGCGCGTGCTGGAATCTGGCCAAGTGATCGACGTGGAATTTCTCCTCGGTGAAACACCGCTGCCAAAAACCAGCGAGCGGGAGATCGTGATATGAAGTGGCACGAACACCCCTTGCTCTACAAGCACTCCGCTCAGATTGCCGGCGTCACCGAACGGGCGGGCGGCGCTGTGCAAGTCGTGAACGAGATCACCGATATGCTCAACAAGCGGGGTCTCCTCAAGCCGGAATCGGGCTTGATCAGCGAGGTCTTCAACATGCTGGAAGAAGCCAGCTGGGTGGATGCCCGCCGGCCGTACTACAACATCTGGCCCAGCGTCGGCGAGGCGTTCACGCGAGTCGATCTCCGCAAGGTCCAATGCAGCAACTTCTTTCCGCCGCTGCCGCAGCTATTGCTGAGATTCGCCGAGGGCCACGAGGTCAGCGGGATTCGCACGATCCTGATGGCACGGACCATGTCCAGGGTGAAGGGCGTTGATTTTCGCAGCGTGCTCCTGCTGGTCAATTGCGGGAGAACGCGGGTTATCGACCGCGAGGAGCAGCCGGTCATCCTGCACACGGTGGTCAAGGTTGAGGACGGGACCACGATCGGTGAGCAATTCGACGATGCCGCTCAGCACGACAAGGCACTGCTTGAGAAGAACCCTATCTTTTCCACCGAGGCCCTCAACGACGACGAAAAGCGGATCATCGCCACCGCCATGCGGATCGCCGTCGCGGTGTGCATCCTGGGCGACAACCCTGACCTGATCGAGGCGTCGCCGCTCGAAGCCGACCGCGAGAAATGGGAGCGGACGCACGATCCGAAGTACATCGCCAAGGCCGCGCGCCGCGGTAAGATCGGCTGGGATATCGGCCGGCACATCGAGGCTGCACCCGGATACCGCAACCCGCACTTCGCCATTCGCTGGATGGGGCACGGCGAGAACAAGTCGCCGGTGCTCCGGCCGATCAAAGGCTGCTTGGTACGCCGCAAGCAGATCATGGATGTGCCGACCGATTGGATGGATGGCAAGCCCGCGGAACTCATACCCGAAAGGACCGAATTATGAATCTGACACCCCAACACCACCGCGTTCGCGTCGAGAACGCAGCCGACCGCCTGGACACGATTGACAAGCTGAACTCCGTTTCTCCCCTCCTGGTTGTCGCCGACTTGGTCGAGCTGGCCGAGGCGTACCGTGACCTGCTCAGGCCCCGCCCGCTGGACGAGTGGCACGAGGATATCGGGCCGGTGCTCTGGTGGCGTTTTCCCATCAGCGAACCGCCTTACGTCGGGACGCCGCTCGCTAATGATTGGCCGGACCCTGAATGGCACACTCACTGGACACCGCTCGTTTGCCCCAGGGACATCATCCAATGACCACCCCCGAAGAACTCGATATCCTGCTCTCAAACAGCCTGGATCGCATGCAGCAGTTTCACTCGCGAGGCCTGCGCAGCATGGCGGTCACCGAGGCCGGCATTCTCATGTCGCGACTCATTGAACGCTACCCGGAATCCCTCGGACCGCTCGGGCACCAGCTCGCCGGCCCCCTGCACCGGCATCACGGGTTGTGCTACGTCTGCGGCAACGAGACGGCCGGCGGCGAGGTCTGCGCGTCGTGTCAGCTGGAAGAGCAGGCGTGGGGGCCGAGTCGGCTGGGCACCGCCGGCACGTCAGCCTGACGCACCGGGCCTGAGCGACCGCTCGTGATCGCCGGCCAGCACGGCGTATTGGCCCGTCAGATTCTGCCAGCGCTTGACGCACACGTCGACGTAGGCGGGGGACAGCTCCAGCATGAAACACCGCCGGCCCAGCTGCTCGGCGGCGATCAGCGTCGTGCCAGATCCGCCGAACGGATCGTACACGTCGTCGTCAGGCCCACCGTGATTTCTGATCGGCCGGGCCATGCACTCCACGGGCTTCTGCGTCGAATGCTCGGTCTTGCCGTCATCCACGCTGCCCTGCGTGCGGTGCATGTTGGCGATCTCCCACAGCGTGGATTGCTTGCGGTCGCCCGACCATTTGGCTGAGCCGCCCGGCCGCACGGCGTACCAGCACGGTTCGTGCTGCCAGTGATAATGCCCTCGGCTGATCACCAGCGACTTCTTGGCCCAAATGATCTGGCTGCGGATCGTGAACTCAGACGCCGCCAAGTGGCCGGCCACGTCGGCAGCGTAGCGTCCCGCGTGCCAGACGTAGCTCACATGGCCAGGGAACAGCTTGTAAGCCGGCGTCCAGTCCACCTGCGTGTCGTTCTCGACCACGCCTTCCGCCCGCGTATGCCACTCCTTGTTGAGGCCCGCGTCCAGCCGCCACTCCGGGTCGTAATCCACGCCATACGGCGGGTCGGTCACCATCAGAAACGGCTTCGCCCCATCCAGCAGCTTCACCACGTCCTCGGCCTTCGTCGAGTCGCCGCACAGCAGGCGGTGTTGGGATTTTAGGATCAGCCGGCCTTCGCAGGTGCATTCCTGGTTCTTCACCAGCAGCCCGCCGTCGTAGTCCAGCTTCCGGCCGCAGTTGTCGCATTGCCAGAACGCCCCCAGCAGCCACACGTCGCCCGGCTTCGTCACCGGCACCGCTGGAGCCTCCGGCACCTCATCCTCGACGATCTCCGCCGGCTTGCCGAACTCCGCCCCGCTCTGCTTCGCGAGGTCCTGGAGCATCTTGTGGACGGCTTCGTTGTCGAAACTGATCTGCGGCAGCAGGATGTCCAGCTTCTCTGCCGAGAACGTTGCCAGCCCCGCCAGCGGATCGAACGTCGCCAGCACTTTGCGGGCCTCGTCGTCCGTCAGGTCGCACACCAAGCACGGCACTTCCTGGTCGGGCAGCGTCTCCGCCCTGAGGTGCCCGTCCACCAGCATGAACTTCCCGTCGCCGATCGGACGCACCAGCAGGGCGTCCACCAGCCCCACCTCGTCCAGCACGCCCCGCAGGGCGTTCTTTTGCTTCTCGGGATGCACCCGCGGATTCAGCGGGTCAGGGACCAGATCGCGGGCTTTAATCCTCACCAGCGACTGGATGCGGTCGCGAACGTCGGCCATGAAAAAACCTCGCTGAACCAAGGACGGATCAGCGAGGCAGTATGCACCGGCCGGCAGCGGACGTCAATTCACGCCGCAGATCACCTCGTGCTTGTGCTCCGTGATCAGCTCGATTTTGCAGCGGGAATTCTCGGGCAGCGTCTTCAGGTAGTACGGCCGGATAAAATACATCCAGTCGTTCCGCTCGAAAATCCCCAGCCCCAAGTCGAGAAACACCTTCACCACCCGCTCGTCCGCGTCCCACACCTCATACCGGCCCGAATCTTTCACCAGCGGAAACACCTTACGCAGCCTGGGCAGGTCGGAGGCTTCTATCCGAAATTCCGGCCCGTAGCGCAGCGTGTGGTGCGTCGTCAAAAAGTCAGCCATGCCCATGCTTCGCAGGCGGCTCATGATTTCCCAATTCAGTTCCCACCGCTTCAGCAGTCGCGTCTCCTCGTTACGCTGCTCGATCATGCGTTCGTTTCGCATCTCCAGCAGCACCCGCTCTTTTTCGCTCAGCATCGTTTCGCCCTTTCGCTTCGGCCGCTCGCCGCGGCCACCCGTCCCGTTGGCCCGGTCACGCTGACCCGGCCGGATCCTCCGCCTTGTACGTCATCACCTTCGCGTGCCCCGCCTCAATCATCAGGTGATTCACCACGTCCCCGTTCTCCCGTGCGATCTCCGCGTCGAATCGCCCCCCATACTTGTCCCAGCCGAATGACCACACCGTCACCGGATCGCCGGGAGCGACCAGCGTCTTCAAATACTCGCGCGCCAGCTTCCCCGCGGGCGTCGACAACTCCGGGGCGTTGATCCCGTACAGCCGGGCACTCAGCCCCCGCTGCCACACCCCGAACCCCAAATCAACCTCCACCCGGATCGTGTCGCCGTCATGCACCGAAACCACTCGGCCTGGATATGGACCAAATCGCATCGCTCGCTCCTTAATGGAAACTCCCCCTCGGCATTCCCGGTAACTGCCTCAGGGGAGCCGATCCAACACGGATCGGTGAACTCAAGAATGGCCGGGATCGTCACGTCACGCCGTTGCAGACATCACACTTGCCGTTCTCGTGCAAAATTGCAACCCCCTCGCAGCCGCAGTCGCACGTCTCCAGGTCGCCCGGTTCGCCGTTCAGCAGCCGCGCCGCCCGACGCTCGCCAACCATCGCGGACAACTGCCGGCCAAACTGCATCGCGGCGTAATCCGCCAGCTCCTGGTCGTACTCCGACACCTGATCGTTTTCCATCAGGTCCTCAATCACCGCCGCCAGCGTCGTCGGACGCAGCGAAGCGGCAATCGCCTTGATGATGCTTTCCGTCTGTCTGATCGGGATCATGCCTCACTCCTCGTGCCTGGATCACCGCCGACCAGCTCGGCGGTCTAGAGGGACAACGCAGATTGATCCCCGCCGGTTCACCAGATATCTCCGAATTCTAAAAAAAGCCCTCGCGGGTCCAGGAACTTTTTCAGGTTCCAAAAAAGGGGGCTTTAGTACGTGCGCCACGGGACTGCCGCTCTTGCCGGAATCGTCGCAGGCTGTCAGAATCACCCGGAACGATCGGCAGGGTGCCGGTCGGCCATGCCCTACTGAGGTTGCCGGTCGATGAGCGAAAGCGTAGACGGAGGGCTGGGAGGCCGGATTCGAAGCGACCGCGTCGAGTCTGGCCTCACCGGGATCAAAGAGCAA
>Ga0075471_10000515_pt1 | contig 23304 bp, 10 predicted proteins | sample DEB19_08_DNA_2_FD_74787 | JGI IMG/M metagenome (GOLD analysis project Ga0075471, IMG submission 74787) | Aqueous microbial communities from the Delaware River and Bay under freshwater to marine salinity gradient to study organic matter... | ecosystem: Environmental > Aquatic > Marine > Coastal ... | reverse complement strand
CCTTTAGCCCATGCGGAAGCTGTCAGCCTCTGCCCGCATGTTCGCCTTGTAGAGGTTCATGCGGATCGCCTTGAGTTGGTTCTCGGTCGGGGTCTTTCCGTCCTCGATCAGATCCCGCATGGCCTTCATGAAGGAGTCCGGGCGCTTGGCGAGGAGTTTGTCGAGGATCTCCACCTTGGCGGCGGTCTCGGTCGGCACAACCCGCTTCTCGGTGCTAGACGGTCTCTCGGTGTCCGGGGCTTGGACGACAGGCTGAAGCGGCTTGTACGTCTTGATGATGTGGTCAGCAATTGTCTGGACAACCTCCGCTATGGGCATGGCCGAGGGAGGCATCTTGTCGATGGACTTCTGATGGTAATAGGCCGAGGTCAGGAACTGATTGTGGTAAAGGACGGTGTCCTTCGTTCCGATGCGGGCAAAGACGCCCACGGTGAACAAGTGCTCCTTTCGAGAGAAGTACGGGAACCCCGCGAGAGTGACCGTAATTACTCCGACCTTCCGCTTCTTTTGTAGCTCTAGGGTCAGATCGACGGCCTGACCGACCTGCACAAAACTTTTGTATTCTCCGTAGTTAGGCGACAGCAGACCGGGCTGCGAGTAGAAGCCTGTTCTTGCTTTGACTGCCGGGGAGGTGTAAGCCACCTTGTATTCGGGCAGCTCTGCTTGGATAAGGGCATTGATCTTGCGGACAAAGCCGAAGGCCATGGGCAGAGCCTTTGCCCATTGCAGCACCGTATCAGCCGAGTCCTTGCCTGCCACATAGCGGTTCCACTCGTCCTCGGTGAGGTTTGCGAGGGTCTGGCGATCCTTGAAGTTCGAGTACCCCTTGTCGGAAATCTGGTTCTCGTACTGCTTGTAGAGCTTCTCGAAGTACCGCCAGTTATCCAGCATTTCCGGGGGGCTGGCCGACGTGGCATTGGGGGTGTACGGCTTCTTCGACGCCTCGGCATAAGCCGAGGGATCCATGATCGAGAGGACTTCCAGCAGGCGTTGGTGCCGCCTCAAGAGCCATTGTTGGTGTTCGCGCTCCTGCTTCTCCAGCACCCAAGTGGGTTCCCAGCCCTCGTCCGTGCCACCCCTTGGGTACGTCACCCAAGGGTTGTAGCTCCTCGCGGCCTGCTTGACGGCGCTCTGCCGTGCCGCCAAGTGGGCAGCAGCAACGCGACTTGCGAGCGTCTTTACGAGCAAACTTGACATGGGCGTCCCCTTGTTAGGCAGCAGACAACCGTTGCTGGAGCAGATACAGGTTCGTCTCGTGGACATCAGCCAAGCCTTGCAAGAAGTTGTCGAGGCCCAGCGTCAGGTGGCCCTTGCTCTCGATCAACTCGTACACGCCCTTGATGAGAAGCTGGAATTCCTGCTCGCTCTGCACAGCACGCGACAGGATGTCGGGGTTAGCCGCCCACCGCTTCAGCACATTGTGGGCACGGTCGATGCTGTCGTGACCGTCCACCGCGCCGCTGCCAAAGAAGCCAACGATCTTCTCAGCCGTTCCGTCGATCTCCTCGGCCATGCCCTCGTACAACCGCTGGAACAGCAAGTGGTCGCCATAGAACGGCTGACCCTTCACTTGCCAGTGGGTCGTCCAGTAGTTCCAGTGCATCGCACGCAGGAACGCGAGAAGGTTCTTCATGGCCGACTGACACTGCAAGTCCTCGGTGATTAGAGCAGCGTTACGCTTCATGGCAGGGTCTCCGTAGGTGGAACGAGCTTATGCTCGCACAAGGAGACGCCCTATCGCCTAGCTATCACGCCCCCAGCAGATCCTTTGCGCCCTTGAGCGTGAGGGTCATCACCTCCTCTCCGTTCTCGTCGAGGCACTGGATACTCTCGCCAAAGGCAACGACCTTTTCGACGAGGTTGTAGGGGAACGCCATCGACTTGAGCTTGGCGAGCAGTCGGGCACCATCGCGGCTAACCGAGACCGAGGGGGTCGTGGCAGATAGCGCCCTCACGAAGCACTTGCTGGGTACCTCACTGTACCCCTTGGCCATCTTCTCGCGGGCTTTATCCAGTGCTTTGGTGTAGTGGCAGGACATCGTCTGCCCCGCCGTGCCGACCTTGCCCCAGCGGACGGTCGAGGTGGAGTTGCCCGCCGTGTGGACGACTTCCCAGAACTTGTTCGACCACTCCGACTGGTTGTTGGCGTTCATGCCGTTATAGACGAGGTGGACGCGCCAGCTTGCTTGGTTCGGACTCTGATTGCTCGCCTGAATGTAGGTGTTCATGGGTTCCTCCAAAGGGGTCTCCTCGACTCCCTTTCACCCCATGTACGCACGAGAGGTCAGCCGCTCACAGAAAACTTGCAGGGTCGATGGCCCCGAGAGGGGGTGGGCTGTCGGCCTGATACGAAGGGACATCATCGTCAGCGCGTTCGAGCATCCTCTGGAGGTGCTTGCGTTCTGCCTCGGTCGCCGCGAACAAGAGCCTTTGACGGATACCTTCCTTGTATTCCTTGAGGTGCGGGTCGCGCACCTCGGCAGGAAGGTCTGTTCGGCAGATGAAGGGCATTAGACCTCTTTGATGTACGGCGTGGGCTGCACGTTGTCCGGGTCGAGGTGCTTGAACGAGGTGTCGCGGAACATCGGCTTGCCGTCGATGCGGTAGCGGTCGCTGGCCGAGTAGCCTTCGCCGTAGCCCGCCGAACCGATACTACCCTGCAAGGTCAGCCCATCCTCCGTTGTCACCGTCGAGCCGAACACGCCGCTGGTGATGACGAGCATCTGGATCTCATCGCCATACGAATTCGTGCGAGCGGGGATGGGTGGGCCAAACGCCGTCTCAGGGAAGTTGCGAACCAGCAGAGCCTTGCCGACCAGCACGCCGCCCTTGAGGACAGGACGGATGGCAGGCGGGAAGGAGGTAGTGGCCCAATCGACAGGGCCACCGGGCGTGAAGCCGTCGAGGCTGTAGAGCGAGCCGCCACCACGGTACATACGGTAACCGCGAGTGCCAGCAGGGGCCGTCGTGGCGTTGTATGCGGGGTAAGTCAGGATCGAACCGTCAGCCTGAGCGATGAGGTCGCCGGGTGCGCCGAGGAACCGCTCGTACTCACGGCCTTGCGATGACAAGGGCAGCAGCCGCTGAATGGGCCGCAGTGCCGACGAGAAAGTCTGCACCGCGCTGGCCTGATCGTTCAGCGGGTTCTCCGACAAGAAGTCGGAGTCGTTGAGCAGGATGCCCAGCGGGAAACGCTCGGTCATACCTGTCAGCGAAATTTGGCTGTTGCCGTTGCCCGCGTTGACGGGAACGTCAATGCCACCCATGAAGTTCGACGCCGTCGCAACCGCCTCCGGGGAAAGCCAGCGGTTATTCTGCGGGTCGGTAAGCCACATGAGGTCGCGGCTGAGGGTGATACCGTAGAGGTTGTAGAAGTTCTGAGCCGTCCGACGCTGCGGGAACACGAGCGTGCCGTCCACACCAACGGCAGGGGGCACGACTGCAAGGTTGTTGGCAGGGATGCTGCTGTCGAAGTTGATGGTGAAGGTGTTTGCGCCTGTCACCGTCGCTTCCCAGAAGCGGTTATTGACCGCACCCGCACCCGCACCGCCAAAGCCAGTCAGGTACACAGACGAGGTGTTGCCAATGCCGGGGTCGAAGTAGGGGGCCAACTCCTCCAGAGCAATTGAGGTCGTAATGAGCGTCGGATTGACGTTGGCCACCGTGACCACACCGACGCCCAACAGGTTGAGGTCGATTGCGATGTAGTTGCGGTTCCCTTCCTTGCCTGCCGTCCTGCTCTCCAGCACCAGCGACTCGTTGCCGACAGGGACGACCGCGTTGATCGACACGTTGGCTGTCGAGTTGGTGATGATTTTCGAGGCGAGGTTGAACAGCGTCGTCTGAGTGTCGAGGTTCCTTGGGGTAATCGCGAGATACAGCGTGACGCTCGGGACGTTGATTGCAACCCCCGAGGTGTTCGCGAAGCGGATGCTCACGACGTTGGCGTTGCTGACCCACGCGATGACGCTGATGTTTGAGTTGAGGGGGCTGAGGGGGTTGACCGTGACGGCATCCCCGACGCGCACTCCAGCGACAGACACCAACTGCGTAAAGGACGACTCCGAGGCGATGGTGCCGTTCGGAGGGATGAGCAAGGTGAGGTCTGAGGTCACGGTAGTCGTCAGGATCTGGCTTCCCGAACGTGCCGCGATGCCGAACACCGTATCATCGACACGGTCGCCCAAGACCACCTGACCCGAGAAGTTGGCGGTTACCGTCTGGTTGGCAACCAGACCATCCATCGGGATGACAATCTGGCGGGCGCTGGGAACACTCAGCACGTCCGAGTTGCCGTCGAGTCCGATGGCGGTGCCTGCACCGTTGCGGATCTCAACAAAGACCACACGGTCGTTGACCTGTAGGCGGTGTTCACGAGCCGTCGTAAGGGTCGCCTGCCCCGCGACTGGCGTATTGATTAGCACCTCCGTCGCCCAGACGCGGAAGTCGATAGGCGAGGTCAGCCCACGCAAGTAGGCGCGTTCACCCGCGACGTTGCCCAAGGTGATGTACAAACCGTTGAGCATCTCGGGCGGGAAGCGAACCTGATTGATGCTCGTCGGGAAGGAGAACGTATTGATCTGGATGCTGGCGTGGTTGGACTGCTCCTGCTGACCCTCGGTGAAGGCGCGGTCGAACGTGTTGCGGAAGGCGTAGTAGTCAGGCGCACCCGTGGTCGGGATGCGGGTCGCTACGTCTGGGGTGTTCTGCAAGTAGCCCACGTCAAGCGGGGTGCCTGCATACATCTTGCCGCCGACCTTGCCAGTGCCCATCGTCGTGTAGAAGTCGATAGACGACAACACCTCGAACGCACGCGGGTTGTACGTCAGCGGCAGGAAGTTGCCGTTGCTGTCGAACTGCTGGATTGGCGTAGCCAGCAGGGCCGCGTCGTTGAGCGGGACAGTGCCGTAGCGGTTCAGGTAATCCGTCACGGTCGGGGTCACGCCGTTGCGGGTGCCGTAGGGGTCGCCCTGATAGACCGTGCGGTCGATGACCGAGTACGCCTGCGCGTTGATGTGCGCGGGGGCCGGGATCACCATCTGCACGTTGGGCAGTTGCGGGTTGGCCGTCGCGGGCAGACTGTCTCCGTCTGCGTAGGTCGCAGCCGTGCCGTCGTGATGGCGGCACAAGACGTAGTTGTTGCCGTTGATGAAGTCCTTGGCGAAGCCGAACACGACGCACTCGACGACGTACTCGAAGTCCTCGAACTGGTCTGTGACGCCGGGGTTGTAGGTGGGGATCTTGGTCAGGTCGATGACGTTGGACGGCACGATGTAGGTGTGGTCGCCGTTCTCCAGCGTGAGGTCGAGCGCACCATTCTGCATGATAAACAGCGACTGCGGGTTGGCATCGACACGCAACAGGTTCTGGATGGGCGTGGGCTGGCTCAAGCCGATGTAAGTGGCACGGTCAGGAGACCAAGTGACACCGCCGCCTGCGATGTAGTTGGTGTACTCGTAGACGCCATAGAGACGAGCGATGCCGAGGTACGGAGGGAGTTGGATACCCTTGAGACCCGCGCCGAGGTCGCTAGAGGACACCTGACTGAACTTCTGGATGACCGTCTGGCCTTCGGGCGTAGCGTTGCTGATGTCAAACGGCGCACGGCGGGCCTGATAGAACGGACGGTTCAGAGCCGCGCCGTCGATGTTGGTGCCGCTGTCACCATAGGGCGTAGCAGGGAAGGTCGAGGGGGCAGCGCGGAAGTACAGCGAGAACACCCCGTTACCCGGCCCAGCGTTGTCTCGGCCACCAATGATGGCCGTCTGGCCCTGAGTCGGATCGGTCGTGTCCACGAACAAGTGGTTGACGCCCTCAAGGAACGTGCCGCTGCCCTTGGGCGTGGCGGTGTCCACATAGTAGGGGATGTCCTGCCGACCGAAGCGGGGCATGTACTCTGGCGGCACCGAGAAGGCCAAGTTCTTGCCGCCAGAAGGCTCCAAGGGCAGGACTGGGGCCAGATTGCCACCCTGCGTGAACAATTGCAGGCTGTCCTTGACGCTGCCTGTGGTGCCCGCAGGGTAGTTGTAGGTGCCGATCAGGCTGGGGGCCGTGAGAGAGGCGCTGTCATGCGGCACCGTGATGCCTTGCAACGTCATGTTGCGCTCACGGAAGGGACGGAAGATCACCGTCTTGCTGCCGAGATCCACGAACAGTTCGCTCTCGCGATCCTGCTCGGTATTGGCCACAACGAGGCCCCCGTAGCTGATGTCGCCCGTGGGTTCGAGGACGTTATCCGCACCCGCATCCCAGCCGAAAGCTGGCAGGCGGTTCCAAAGCTGCACGTTGACCGGGGGGTACAAAGACTCGCCAGCGGGATAACCTGTCAGCGTCGAGAAGGTGGGATCCACCGCGCTATTGACCTGACGCAAATAGTCAACGGTCGGAGAGCGCAGAGAGAAGCGGGTGAGGATGTCGGGAACGTGCGACTGTGCGCCACGAGCGGGGCTGTATTGCAAGGTCATCGACAGCACCACCTTAGCGGGGATGCGTGCGTAGCCTGCCGAGGTGTCCACCGAGAGGTCAAAGTTAGGGGCAGACGCAGTGTACCCCAGCGTGAAACGGTTCCAAGGCGTCGGCTGATAGCCGCCGATGTCGGTCAAGACGATGCACATGGCCGACTGACCCGCCGATCCTGAGCCACCCTCGACCGTCGAGACTTGCGAGCGGATCTGTGCGCTGATAGCAACAGCCCCTGTACCGTTGTTGAACCCGACGCCGAAGTCGGCGTTGAGCGGGATGCACACCACGCGAGTCGAGGAGGAGGCGTCAAACGAGGTGAAGTTCTGGAGGTAGGAGAGACCAGTAGCCGACTGCTTGCCCACCGTGGTGCCTGCACCAACGACGAGGAACGCCCCGTTGTTGGGGAGGCTTCCGAAGTTGGAGTCGCCGTACAGCACCAGCACAACATCCGAGTTGTAGCCTGTGCGCTGCTTGCCGCCCTGAGTCAGCATCGAGAACAGCGTTCGCTGCCCATTGAGCAAGGGGTTTGCCAGACTGGAGGTCGGCTCCAGATCGTAATCGGTGCGGTTGAAGATGGTGTAATACTGGTTCGAGGCGTCAAAGTTGATGCCCAAGTCAATCTCGACCACCCCCTCCGTCGCCCAGCGGGTCGAGTCGAGAGATGCCGCAGCAGTGAGGCCATTGATCACAAAAGTCGGGCTGAGTACGTCGCCCAGCACAACGAAGGGAAATAGGAAGCTGAGATCCTTCCACGGGTACATCGGGCCGGGGTGCTTGGCAACGGCGTTGAGGTCAAATTCGGTTTCTCCAACCGTGACAGGCTGTTGCGAGAGGCAGAAGTTGTCAGGCCCATTGGTCTCGCTGCCGATGAAGCGCATCTTGACTGGGTACTGGTCGCCCTCGGTCAGGTTGCCCTGCGGGTATCCGACCTTCCAGTATTCGCGGGGGGTCAGAAAGCGCACCGCCTCGGCGTTGGGTGCCCACTTGAACGTGCCGCGTGCGCCGTCGTTGGCCGTTGCACCCTCGACATGGACGAAAATCACGCTGCCGTTCGTCCAGTACCCCGACACCCCATCATTGTTGATGAAGCCGTTCGGCACGAAGCTCGCACCCACGTCCCAGACCATGTTGGTGTCGAACTGGTTGTTGGTGAAGCCGTTGACCAGCACGGGGTCATTGTTCAGCAGTAGGGTCACGTCACGCTGGATCGTGGCGGCATCGGAGAACACGGTGCGGATGCCGTCAGGGCCATCCACTTGGATCGTATTGACAGGGGTACCGGGGGCATCCGCGTACATGTAGTCCACTTCCGTGACCACAGGGCCTTGGCTGGTGCCGACCAGCGACTGCTTCCAAGTGGTCTGGAGGCGGTTACGCATGAGCGCAGCGAGGTTGTGGACGAGAAGCTGATTGTAGTCCCACGCGCCGGGGTTGACGGCACGGCGCAAGTCCAGCACGTCCGAAGGTGCTACCTCGTCCGCGAACAAGCCGTCAGGCCGCACGCTGTAGAACTGGATCTGCGAGCCAGCGTCGTGACGAGTGATCTGCGACTTGTTGCGCCCACGACTTGATACCGTAATCGTGTTCGGCACGATTGTCGTATTGACGCTCGTAACTTGCATAACCTCGCTGTCGATGGTCACGAACAGAGAGCCACCCGCAGCATAGTGCAGGGGGTCGTCGATGCCCGAGCCGACGAGGTTGTTGACTTGCAGGATCAGCGTGGGGGCAGGCAGCGTCGTTGCCGAGAGGGCGTTGACCAGCGAGGGCACAGCCAGCACCGCCGCACCCGCCAACGGGTTAGCCAGCGTGTTGGTCGTGGGGCGGCGGTTGAAGCCACCATTCTGGTTAGCGGCACCCGCGCTGTTGACGGCTACGAACGCACTAGAGTTGCGACGGAACACCGCACAGACTGGGATCGCGTAGACGTAGCCGTCCACCGTGCCCAGAGCGTTGGCCGGGTTGCCGTTGCCCGCCCGCCACAGCGAGGGGTCTCCCAACTCCTTGCCCATGTTGGTGAAGGTGAGGCCCGCTTGCGGAGTCGCGGCGGTGCCTTGTCCTAGCACGTTGGGGTCGCCCAATCCGTCAGGGTAGGTCGAGAGGTCGGCCCCGCTGACACCCGAGCCAAAGACACGGAGGCGGTACTGCACTTGCACCCGCTTGGTCGTCTCGAAACCGAGCGTAGGGTCTTGCAAGTCGTCGGTCAGGTTGGTGCCGCCGAACTTGACGTTGCCGTACTTCCAGATGGTCGAAGCCGAAGGCTTGTTCTGAGTCGCCGGGTTCGGGGCCACCAGCGTCTGCCAGACCTCCAAGAACACAAGGTCAATACGAGCGTTGCTGGTCGGTGCCGGGTAGAGCTTGATGATGTTGTCTACGCTGGCCGCAATGTCCGTCCCTGCGACTTGCACGACCCAGCCGTTGACCACCGCGAGGATCGAGGGCTGATCGTTCTGGAGCGGGTTGACCTGACCGAAGCTGAACTGGTTCGAGTTCTGCTTGTTGAAGCCGTAGTACTCGTTGGGCCGAGTTGGGTCGAACACAAAGCCCGAGGGCATCATCGCCGCAATCTGCTGGCGCATTTGCTCGTCGTGGATGCTGTCTTGGAGGTTGAACTCCGAGTCGAGCGGGGGCTTACCCTTCTGGAACACCACGTTCTGGAACGCACGAGCTACTGGGTCGAGGGTGCGGCTGACGCCGGGGCCGAAAGAGAGAGCCATGTCGTGTCCTCATCGTGGTTCTGGGCAGAATACCGCCGCCGTGATTGGAGGGCGCATAGCCCAGCTAGAAAAGCAGCGCGAAGTGCGCCAGCGAGAAGGTCTGCGAGGAGTTCGTGTTGACGAACGCCAGCCGAATTTGGTTCGTCTTGCCGCAGAAGGCGACCTGTTGAAGCCGTTGCACTTGTACCCAGTTCTGGCCATCGTCTACGCTGAGGTAAACTTGGAGCGTGTTGGGTTCCTGATTGATTTCTTGCGCTTGCTTGAAAGCAGGGCTGTTGAACCCGATAGTGCTGCCAAGGCCACAGCCTGCTACGTCGTTGGTGTCGGTCAGCCCATAGAGCTTCCAGTAAACCATGAAGTCGTCAGCGCCCACGCCGCCTGTGGCGGCGGTGAGGTCGATGTTGTCCGTGATGAGAACGCCGGGCAGGGTGGGCTTGCCCGACACCGTGTTATTCGCGGGCAAGATGCCCACGCACATGGGCATGGGCACAGCCGCGCTGGTCGGGAGCTTGGCTCGCGTCGGGTAGTAGTAGAGGACAGGGTTGGGGCCACCAGCGGGATCAGGGATGGTGCGTGCCCAACTCGCTGTAGGATCGAAGGCTTGGATGTCCAGATCCCGCAGCAGGGGGTTGAAGTAGACGTTGCGGTACTGTGGGAACCGCGCCAGAAGCTGCCCGAAGATGTTGCTCGACACGTCGTTGCCGTTGATAGGCAGGACGTAGGAGTTCGAGGTGACGGAAATGGCCGTGCCGTCGATGGCAGGGATCAGGTAGTCCCCTGTGATGTTGCTGATGCCCAGATACGCTGGGTCGATCTCGACTTGCGTGATGCGGTCGGTCGGCACAGGAGCAAAATGGCTTCCGAGGTCAACGTGAAGGCGCATGGGCTAGACCCCCTTAGTAGACGGCGTAGAAGGCTTCGCAGAAGTTGAAGTCCACTTCGTAGATGTAGACGGTACAACCCCCCAGCACAGTCGAGGCAACAATGAAAATGCCGACAACGTCCCCTGCTTGGAACGGTGTTGCTCCTAGTGACGATGCTGTGATGTCGCTGACCAGAACCTGTGTGCTTTGCAGAAACAGCCCTGTCGCATAGTTGCCGCTCTTGACAGACGCAATCACAGGGTAGTCCGCTCCGGGGCGATAGCGGGCCATGTAGATCGTCCAAGTAGAACCCGCAGAGTTGCCACTCAGGCGGTGGTTGAATTCTACCGCAACGTCACTAGCCGTACTCGACAAGCCCTTGTAGGACTTGGGCAGAGCGTATACATGCTCGAACTTGAGGGTACCGTTGCCACCACCACCTGATTGCAGATACGAAGTGTACTGCATCGGGTGAGGGTAGACCTTCGTAGCCGTTCCCGCAGCCACGCCACTGCCAACCGCCACGGCGTTGATGATGATCGTGAAGGACACGCCTGCAACGACCGACTGCACTTTCCAGTTGGAAGGCTTTGTGGCAGGAGGCGGGGTGTTGTTGATCGTGGTGTCCGTAGCACCTGTGATGTAGACGTTATCTCCAGCGACGAAGGTGTGGCCTGCTGCGGAGACGACAACCGTCGTGCTGCCACCCGTCGAGGCCGTGATCGCGTAGCTTGCGGACATGGCCAAATCGGACGGCTCTGCCAGAGTGCTGGCAACCGCTGCCGTCGTGTAGTTGCTAATCAGCTTGACGCCACCACGTTGGGCATTGAGTTGTTGGGTACTAAGAATTGAGGCATAGGCGTCGAGGTAGTTGCTGCCGTCGTAGACCAGCAAGTGCCCATCCCAGTCCACGCCTGCGTCATCGGGCACCCAGAGGTCGCCCTTGAGGCGATTGCCCACAGCGGGTACCGCCGTGCCTTGTGCGACCAGTCGAGCTTGCGGGTAGTCCGTGATGTTGTAAGACTCCGCGACAACGCCGCGACGGCCATAACCCTTTACGCCCGGCCCCGTTCCACCGAACGCATCGTTTACGCCATAAACGCCGACCCCTGTACCTTCTGCTATGCCCTGTACGCCGTCGGTATTGGATCCCGCCGCTGCACTGAAGTAACCAGCCGCCAGACTGGTAGTGCCGCCAATACCACGGACGCCTTCCCCAGAGCCTCTGCCTTGGCCAAAGACGCCTGCGGCATCGCTACCAAAGCCGCCGAACCCACCTACGCCATAACCACCAGTGCTGCCTGATGTGCCCACAACGCCGTTGCCAGTGCCGTTTCCTGAAGCATTTAGACCATTGGCGTTGAGGTAGTTGGGGTTGAGCGTTGCGTCGATGAAGATCGACAGTGCCCCTGACATGAGGTCACCACGCTTCTTGACAAAGCCATTGGTGCCGCCGAGGTCGATAACCACGCCGTCCGAACTGAAGTCGAGGCTGCCTTGCAAGAACTTCAGCTTGTTGAACCGCGCTGAGAAGCCCTCTGTCGTGTCTTGCTGGTAATCCGTTCCCGTGCGCCCCGAGCGGTCGTTGGGCAGCACGTCAGCCTTGCGAAACGAGGCGTAGTAGTTCTGCGTCGAGGGGGAGAGGGTGATGTCGTCGCCCAAGACGCTGCCACCCCAGACATTGAGCAGCTTGGTGCGAAGTGACACCGTCGCAGGGTCAAGGACAATCTGCTTGCCAGAGTAGGAGAAGGTGGCTACGCGGTTGACCACATTGTTGGAGTCCGTGATGGAGAGGCCGGGGGCGGCAGTGCGGGTATCGATCACGTCGAACCAGCCTGTCTGAGGGATCCTCTCCGATTGGGTAAAAGTCCCCAACAAGGCAGAGGTGCCGCCACCCGCGACAGGAAACCGTGCGTTGTTGCTGGTAACAACGCTGTAAGGCCCAAAGATGAGCTGGTAGGGCAGCACGGAGGTGAGAGTCGTCTGGGATCCAGACTGGCGGGTGTAGACTTGCACCGTGTTGGCGGTTGCCGCCGCGTACATCAGTTGGCTGATGCTGGTGCTTGCGTTGATGGCAGCGGCGAGGTTCGACGCGGTGGCAGCGTCGGAACCGCCGATTGCAAAGTCCACGCCTGCCGTGAGAACCGTCTGGTAGGAGTCCCGCACGAAACGAAAGGTGAGATTATCCCCAGCGATGGGGCCATTGACGGTGATCGTCGGTGCTGTCGGAGTCGTGGCAGGCCCGATCTCCTCGACGGAGAACAAGTAGACGCTGTTGTTGGCCTGTGAGGAAATTACCTGTGCCACACCGTTGAAAGTAGGGGCAATCTGGAAGTTGACCCGCTCTCCGAGGACGCTCTGTTCTGAGACAGAGGTGTTCTGATATTGCCCCGCAATTTCAACAGGTGCCTGCGCTGGGATCGTGACCGCGACACCGCCGCCTGTCTGCTGAGGCATACGGCTGAAGGGCACGCAAGAGGCGAACAGCACGATGTCGCCACGCGGGTTGTTGCCGCCAGTGCCGACGATGCCGTTGGGAGCCAAGGTGCAAAGAGGGTTGGTCGGGTCAGGCGTGTGGCTGCACACGACTGCGCCGCTGGCGTAGTCGATGTAGATGTATTGGGCCTCATTGACGGTGGGATCGAGGATGACGTTCTGGGTCGTGATGGGGTTGTCGTAGTCAGGGGCGGCGTTGCCAAAGCCGTCGTCCTTGGCAGGGAACAAGACCATGCGGAAGCCGAGGTCGAGCATGGAGCCGGGGTTGGCTGCGCCCTTGGTTCCCTTGGAGGTGTCGAAGATGGCCTTGTCCGCACGCCCAGCAACCGTAGCCGCAGGGTTCTGCACGTTTGCCAGCTTGGACAGTGCCCGCTTGTTCCACGTTGGGTCAATCAGGTTGGGCAGACGGTTTGCCTGCACCTTGACGGGGTCAAAGACGCCTTGCCAGAGGGAAGGCACGGGGTCATGGAGGGTGTACTCGACATTGGCGGCATAGTCATTGACGCCGATGCCGACGCCCAGCTTGGGGGTGATCGTGCCTGTGTACCCACCATCCTGTCCGTCAGAGGTGCCGAACTTGCGGCCAGAGCGGTACCCAGTCACTTGAGGTGCGACACTGTCGTTCGACTGTGCGATCTGGATGCCGTTGCCGAGAGGGCCGACGTAACTGCCCTTGGTCGCCAACTCAATGGTGGTGTTGAGGCTTGGCCCCACGGCAGGGTTCAGTGTCGCAGTGGCATAAGCGCCAGCATTGATCAACGCTGCCAGTGCATTAGCGATTGCCCAAGAGTCCTCACCGCCCAGCGTGGTGTAGGTAAACGTCTCGACCACGAGGTTCGTATCGAGGGTGAACGTGATCGTGTAGGTGATACCCGCTACGGAAGCCACAGCGTTCTGGTATTGGACGGCGGCTGTCGCAGGGATGGGCGTGCCATCGAGGTCGATCTGGCAATTGTGGACAAGGGGGCCGTAGAAGATCAGACCTGTCTCGGGGTTGACGCGAGGAAGCGCCCTGCAAGTGACCGTAGACCCTACGACGCTCGTAATCTCGTAGTACCCTGTGCCTGTTGTCGAATCGACGCTGCCGTGCAGGGAGTAGAGGTACCCATACAGGAAGTTGGGCTGCGACACACTGCGGACGCAGATGATGTCTCCCGCTGTCGCGGTGGTAGTGATGTTAGTCAGTTGGAACTGACCGGGTGCCATGGGGAGGCCACCAGCCGTGGTGTAGCGATTGGTCGCCAGCCGTGCTGTGCCTTTGCGCTTAGGCACAAACACAGGCAACGCCACCTCGCCGCCATACGTTCCCGCCGTGCCCCTGAGTCCAAGGTCATACTTGGCGAAGCCGCTACCGAGCCAAGTGCCAACATTGGTTGATCCGCCGTAGGTAGGGAGGAGGTCGCCGTTGGCAGACTTCTCTGGGGTGACCGTCAAGAACGCCCTGTTCTTGCCCGCTCCTTCGACGCTGGGGATGGAAGCCATGCGAGCCGCAAAGGGCTTGAACAGCGTAATGGCGCGGACGATGGGGGTGCCACCGGGGATGGTGAAGTAGTCAGAGAACCGCTTGTTGGTGTCCAGCTCGAACTGGTTGCCTACAAAGTCATTGATGCGGAAAATCTCGTAACGAGACGACCTGAAGTTCTTTTCCGTCACCGCAGCGCGGCCACCGTCTGTGTAGATGATGCCGTCGCCCACGCCGCCGGGGGTGGGTACGCCGCTATTATCGAGGCTGGAGGAGGAACCAGTCAGGCTGACGACGAAGTACAAGCCCTCGTCTGGCATCGAGGACAAGCCATACGCTTGCAGGATGTCCGCAGCGAGCGGCGCTACAGGCGGTGTGGGAAGCGGTCGGCTGTTGAAAGCCACCGTGTCGAGCGTCAGGAACTCGGTGCCGCCTGCCGTAGAGTAGACCCATTGCCAGTCCATCGACTGGTGGCGAGCCGTGGGGCCTACGATGCTGAAGCTGATGGGGTGGCCAAGGAACGCGGCCTCGTCGTCCTTGTTGGTGCCCCAAGCGTACAGCGGGAAGTTGGTTTCGGGTTGTCCGGGACGGCCCAAGTGGTTAGTCACCACTTGGGGGTCAGCAGCGGAGGCGAACGCCGCATACTCAGTGTTCGACACGATGGACGCTTGTGCCGCCCAAGACCCTGCAAATCCTTCGATTGCTTTGGCTGCTTGCACGACCTCTGGCGAGACTGCGCCCTGACGATCGAACGGCTCCTGCCATGTCTGGAGGGTCGTCGAGGTGCTTTGCACCTTGTTGAGTGCCTTCTTGAGTTCGTCGAGGATCTGGTCGCTGAGAGCCATGTTGTTCCCCTAGTTAGGCAGGACGGACGATCTGGAGGCCGATGATGCCGCGCACGTCAGTGGGCGGTGCATCTTCGTTGTTGGCGAGCGTATTGAAGTCGTAGAGAAAGTCGTACTGGTTCGCGTTACCGCTCACAGCGGGGTCATAGTAGACCACCTTGACCAATACAGGCACTTCACCCGCGCACTGGGGGTCTGCCACGGATTGGAACAGGTTGACGAAGGGGCCGACGTTGACCTTGATCTGGCAGTAGTAGTGACCGTAGGTCTGGTCTACAGCCTCGAAGGTGTCTGGGCCAAGCACCACGCAGCCAGCGCCGTCGAGCAACGGGTCTTGCTTGTTGGGGCCAGCGCCGTCCACGCGGCCAGCGTCCATCCAAGTCGTCAGGCCGGGCACCTTGACGAGAATAGCCATGCTGGCAGAACCGGGTGTACCGCCGCCAGCGTATGCAAAGTCGTTGGCACGCACACCGTCTACCCGCAGGAGGAAGAACGGCTGGCCTGAAGCCGCGACGGGGGTAGCGGAGCGGGAGAACGCACAGTCGAACGCACGGACGTAGCTGCGTTCGTTGACAGCCGCAGAGTAGTCGAACTGAGTGACGCCGTCCGTGCCAAGGTCTGGGCGGTAGCCAGTCGTGTAGTCGAGCTTGGGGTAGAGCAGGATGCCCGCAGCAGGCTTAGATGCCGCAGCGCCGACATCGACAGGGGGGTTGCGGTGAGGCAGACCGCCGACTTGGAGTTCGCGATCGATGAGGGTGGTCGCTGCTGGAGTCGTCAGGTTGAACTGATACGCGGGCACGCCGCCCAAGCCGTTGCTGGAACGTATCCACGAAGCGCGAGGCCAGTTGACGCCTCCGAACAGGACACTGATACCAGCACGGACAGGGACTTCGATGGCGGCAGGGGCGGCGGGAAGGCCGGGGCCAAGGATGGTGTTCAGAGGCGCTGGTGCGGGAACGGCCCCGAAGTCCAGACGATAACGATACGTCTCGTCGGTGAACGTCTCGACCACATCCTTGGTTGCGGTCATCGTCGAGGCGAGCGCAGGAGTGCCTGCACCACCTGTCACGAAGTTACCGTACTGGGGGTTGTCTGCCGCGTTTGGCGTAGCCGAGTGGAACAGGACAATGTCACCGCCAGCCTCCGCGAGGAACCCCCCTGCGTTGGCGTTGAGTGCCGCCATATCGGCAAGGCTGCGGAACAGGGGGTTGCGGACGAAGCCATGGAGTTTGGCGTCTGAACTGAAGATGGGCACTTTGTCTGCATCGCCGTCGAACCTGATGTTGAAAGCAGGCAAGGCCGCGACCACTGCTGGGAGTGGGGCGAAACCGCCAACTGCATTGGGCGGTGCGATGGCTTCGAGGTCGAACTCGAACCGCTGCCAGTGTGTCCAGATGTTGCTGGTAGTCGAGGGAATGTGCGTCTCGCCCGACGAGAAGTCGCCCAAGGTCAGCAGCATGGGTGAGCGGTTGAGGATGCGCTGATTGTCAAAGACGCCATCCACCATGCCCGTCTGGAAGGTGCGTTCCACGCCGCCAGCGCCAAACAGGCCACCTACACTGTAAGTGGGGTTGTCCAGTCGCAGGGCGACGGCACCAGCAGTCGTGCGGGGCAGGAGGTAACTGATGCCTGAAACCGTCACCGTGCTGACGGTAACCACATTCAGGGTGTACTCTCTAGGCACAAAGGCGGTAGGAACGGTAGCCTCTGTCTGATCCAGCACCACCGTGTTGCACAGGGCGAAGAAAGGCCGTCCGCTGATGGAGCCGTTGCTGCCCCACAGTGCGGATTGGATCACCGTCTGGTCGATCATGTTCTTGGCGACTACGGCTTGCGTGTCGTCCAGACCCTCAGTACCCGCCGTGACCGCCGCTGCGTTGACGATGTTGGCCGAGTAGAGCTTGTCGTCAGACGGCCAAATGCCATTGATGACCAAGTCCTCGAAGTACAGCTCTTTCTTGAAGTGCATCAGCATGTAGCTGCCAGCATCCGTGAGGTTAGGCCCGACGACGGGAACCTCGAAACGGTGACGGAACCGAGCTACTTGCATCGGGTAATAGTCTTGGCTGGACAGGCCCAAGTAGTTGCCCGCGATGGTCAAAGGCGTGGCTGGGGCGTCTGAGAGCGGGGGCTTCTGGAAGTAGCGCGGCTTTTCGAGCAGCGGCGTGTACTTGAGGCCCGTGTTCGTGTTGCTGTAATCGTCCAGCACAGGCAGACGGTACTGGAAGAAGTTGTTGTCGAGTTCGTTGAGCGTCGTGGGCGCTGTGACGGTATCCGTGCCTCGCACGGCACCTTCGAGGTAGGGCGCACCAAGGATCGGAACACCATCCACGTTGGGGGGGCCAGACAACGTGCCGAAGCGCACTTGGCCGGGGAAGGTGGGGCCGTTGACGGGATCGTAATCTTGACGGTCACAGCCAGTGATGCGCTGCGTCGTGCCGCTCGAAGCCGCGTTGGTCGCGCCGCTGACGTACAGCACAAAGTCGTTGGGGCCGATGACGGTCGAGACCGTGGCCGTAATCTCTGCGCCGCCGTTGATGTCAGGGCAGTTGTCTACGGTGATGGGCTGGCCAACCTTGTAGTTGTGGGGCGTGACCACCGTAATCTGCGTCTCGATGAAGGGAGTGACCACCAGCGTAGCCGAGATGGTCAGTTGCTCGCTGACGCGGTTGTCGAAGTTCCAGTAGGGGCTGGTCTGCTTGAAGATGTAGTTGAGACCGCCGCTTTGCGTGTCCGTAAACGTCTGGTCGCTGTAAGTCGTCGCTACACCACGGTAAATCTCCGCGAGACCCGCTTGGCCAGTAGCCTGACCGGGGAAGGCATAGGGGTTGTAGCCGTTGGCGTCCGAACCCATGACGAATAGACCGCCGGGTTCTCCGTCCACGGGGCAAGTGCCCTCATTGTACAGCCCTTGGCCGAGCAGGATGGCAGCGATGACCTTCTCACGAGGCGGCTGCGCCAAGAAAGCGGGCATGTCCCCATCAGCGGGCCAATGGATCAGCGCGACGACGCCACGGTCAGCAGGGCAGATAGTGCCTGTGACGACTACGGGCTGCACCGACGCCAGCGGATCTGTTCTCATGGCGCGGTAGGTCTGCACCATGTTGCGGCTGCGAGAGAACGCACCCGCAGTGGCCAGACCAACACCACCACCGCTGTAATTTCCGACAGGATCCGCGATGTTGAAGATGTCGTCTATTGCGGTCGTGCCGCCTGCGTTCCACTGGTCGGTCAGCGTGGTGCCCGAGCCAGCGTCGTACTCCGTGTACGGAGCTGGGTTGGGCAGCGCGATAGGAGGCTCGAAGTAGCCAAGCTGCGAGATTTTGGTGCGGTTTCCGGGGATAGGGGGTGTCCAGTAGTAGGGGTAGTAGTTGCTGACCAAGTTCGGGTTCGAGGCCAGCGAGAAGGCGAAGCTGGGGAGGCCCTCGTCTTGCAGCTTGAGGGTTCCCCAGTCGGAGATGCCTGTCGTGTAGGTGATGGGCGGGTTGACCAGCCCGATGCCAGCGGGTTGCGGGGGGCGCAAGCTGGCCAGTTCGCCTAGCGCACCTTGGACACTGTCCGTGGTAAAGGGGGTGGCGGGAGTCTCCTCGACGCTGATGGCACTGGCGGGATGTGCAGCGTGCGGGTCTTGGACGTGCGAAGCCAGCATGAACGTGAAGTCCACGCCTGCGTCGTGCTTCTGCGCGGACTCGACCCGCAAGATGGTCGAAGGATTGATTGCTGGGGCCGTGGGGGGCGGCACAGGATCCGTCTGGATGAGGCGGTAGTTTGCCTGAGTGAAAGGCTCCTGACCGACACCGTTGACGATAGTAGCGGGATTGGTGTTCTTGGGCATGGTTACTCACCCACGGTCAGCAGGAGGTTGCGGGTGCGGTACACGGCGGCACAGGTGGTGTCCGTATCTTGGTTCTGGAACACGATGTTATTGTTCGCATCTATTGTGGCAAACCGCGTCAGCACCACCAGCAGGATCTCGTTCTTGCGGAACAGGATGCCGTCTTGACCTGTCGTATTACGAGCAGCGAAGGAGCCGCTGTCGAACAGAGCGCGAGCAAGGAAGGGGATAAACACCTTGTGCGTCACGGGGCCAGTCAGGGCCTCAGCCATGACCGTCGGGCGGTAGGTGTTGGGGTCGCTGAAGGGGTAGAAGATGCGGAACTCCGCATCAGCCACCGGGCGTTGGACGACAGGAGCCGTGCTAGTACCACCCAGCGTCAAGCGGGTCGATCCGTCCTGAGCGACGTAGGTGGGGAGGTTCAGCAAACCAGTCGCGGCGTTGAAGTCCGCGATGCTGATGCTGGCCGTGCCGCTGATGATCCACTCGCGGGCAACGCCTTTGCCGGGGGGAGTCGGGGGCAAGGGGGCGATGTAGGGGGTGCCGTCGTTGATGGGGATCTGGTCGAGCGGTGCCGCGTAGGGGAAGCCATCCTCGACGCTGCCCATGCCGAGTTGTCCCGAGTAGAGCATCGTGCTTGTGACCATAGGCTCAATGGTCAGCGTGGGGGGCAACTGACCACCCGCGAGGGTATTGATGAAGTCGCCGTTGTGGATGCCACAGGTCTGCGGGGCATTGCTGCGGTAGTAGAGAGAAAGCTGGTACGCCGTCGTCGTCGCGCCATAATTAGGGATGGCGTCGAGCGAGTAGTAGCGGACATCGCATCGCGTCTGCCTCTGAGGAAGCAGCGTGGCACCGTCGAGAATGATTCTGCGCGTGCTGGAGCCATAAGGTGTCAGCGTCGTGTCCACCGTGCGGGCAGCGGGGGTTGAGAGTTCCGTTACCGCGATACCTGTGCGGCTGTCGGAGATGCGGCGAGGCATGACGAGTTCGTTGAGATTGACGCTAACCACCTCGTCGAACAACCGCGTAGTCGTCACGATAGGCGGCACTGGGGCCACCAGCGGCTCACCCACTTGGTACTCAAGCTGCACCTCGCGGTGACCATCGCGGTACAGGGCACCCGCGAGGCTGTTCCAGTCAAAGGGCCGAGCCGTCGAGTTGTTCTCGACTACGGCGCGGTTGCGCGAGGTCGGGATGCCGAACGGGTAGACAGCATTGGAGTTGGGCGTAAGGGGTTCGTCGGGCGTGTTGGTCGTGCCGTTCTCGCCTCGCGGGTAGGTGATCTCAAACTCGACGTAGATGCGCCGCTCAGAGCCGTTGATGCGATCCCCGACAACCGCCGTGCTGGACAGGTCATGGTCGGGGTTGTAGGTGGGGCTGGCGACGGCGTTGTCCGAGGTCAGGCCACTGTTCGCAACGGTGTTGTTACCGTCCAGCGTCAGCGTCACTTGAGTCGTGCCGAGACCCGCGATGCCCTTGAGTTGCACGTTCTGGGCGATGGAAGGGCCAAAGTAGCCGTCATCGTGGAACACGCTCAGGACATCCGTAATGACCGTGCCGGGAGGCGCAAACGTCGTAAAGGCCGTTGAGGCGAGACCCGCACCTGAGCTGATCCAAGTCTTGCCGTCGAAGATGCCGCCGTCTGAGGTCGCGTCGAATAGCGACAAGTCCAGCACCAATTCGTCGTCCTCGTGCCAACGATAAGGACTGCCCACGCCAACGGCCTTGTTGACGTACTTGCCGGGGTTGGTGACGCCGACGCCGTAGGCGTTGCCGCCTGCACCAGCGGGGCCAGCGGTGTTGTCGTAGGACACGGTGAACTGATTGGCAGCGGGAACACTGCTGACCACCCACTTGCGGTTCACCGCCGCAATGGAGTGCCCGACGATCTCGATGTAGTCGCCCACCTGATAGAGGTGTGCCGCTGCGGTCGTAAACAGGATCGGGTTCGACGCCGCCGCAGAGTTGAGGATGACTACAGGGGCATCGACGTAGAAACCATCGGCACCCGCTCCCGCCGCGCTATCGTGCGGGTAGAAGGCCACGATGACACGCTCGGCCACAGGCTGATCGCCAAAGCGACGGCAGATGTGATCGAAATTGCGAATGGTGACGCCACGAGGCGTGTTGCCCTGATAGTCCGTCGTGCCGTCGATGCTGTCCTCTCGCCCGACGTTGTCGCAGACGAGATGGCGCACAGACACGTCGCCTGAGCCGTTGCCCAGCACTTGCTTATCTGCCGTGTCGATGGCCCAAGTGAAGTTCTTACCGTCCATGAGCGACTGGATCTGGTACTGAAGTTCAGCGTTCAGATCCACGCCCATCGGGTTCACATGCCGCCGCAAGTCGAGCAAGTTGTCTGGGTCGATTATGTCGCAGAAGTGACCGTCAGGGCGGTCGGACTCGTTGTTGTTGACAAGGAGACCGGGGCCGAGCGGGTCGATCAGCGTGTTGGTGTAGTTGATGTGGTTGTAGGTGGGCGCACCGTTGGTGTTGTTCTTGGGGTCGAAGCCCTCTGCGCCCGCTACGCCGTCGATGTTGTTGTGACGGAACACGAAGCACAGGGGGATGGCATAGACGTAGCCGTCAAGCGATCCCAAGTCCTGCGCGGATACCGAGCTACCATCACCCGCGATGTAGAGGCCGTTGTCCACTATGCCGTAGGCGGTCGCGTTCGAGTTGCCCTTGACCGTCAAGCCGTCAGCGGGGACGAACTGGTAGTTCGCTACCGGGGCGGCTGCGCCACCTTGAGCCAGAACGGTCGTGGTGCTGAAGCCGTCAGGGTTGACCTTGTAGTCAACGGCTTCCGCTGCACCTGTCACACGGATCCTGTACTGGATCTGCACCCGCTGCGCCGTCTCGGCGTGCAGCGAGGGATCCATGAGGTCATCGGGAAGCCAAGTGGCGGTGTCCGACAGCACGTTGCCGTGTCGGTAAAGCTGCGTCTGGCTGGGCTTATTGGGACGGTCTGCACCACCCGCCGTCAGCGTCAGAAGCGGAAAGCCGCCTGCGCCAGCGAGGACGAGGCCGTTGCCCGCCGCACCCGCCAGAGCAGGGTCGGTGATGTAGATGAGGACATAGTTGCCCGCAGCCACTGCCGCGACTTGGCCTGCTAGCACCGTGTTGATGGCTACCACCAAGTTGGCAGCAGTCGCCGTGTCGTCGATGCCCACAGCAAAGTCAGTAGGGGCCGCAGGAATTGCCACCGCCGTAAAGGTCGTTGGGCCTGCCCATGCGAACTGGAGGGTATCGCCTGCCACGACGCTATTGAGCGCGACCGTGGCCTGCGCTTGCGGGGAAGGGGCCACCAGAGCCTGCCAGACCTCAAGGAACACAAAGTCCGTGCGCTTGATGGTGGTTGGGTCACCGATGACGAAGGTCGTGGGGGCGTCGAGTTGGATCAGGTTCTCGCCGTCGTTGGGCGTGTTGGTGTACTCGATGACCAGCGGGAAGCCAGCCACGATGGCCTCAACCCGCTTCATGATGAAGCCGTTCACAGGCACGGTCGGGGGCGTGTCGAACGAGAAATCATCGTAAGCGTTGTTGCGGGTCTGGCCACGGAAGATGCCCGACTGCTGACCGTGCTTGCTGACCAGCGCATCCGCGAACGTCTGCACGTCCTGCTGGAGGTTCAGTTCGCAGTCCAGCACGGGCTTGCCCGACTGGAACACTACGTCAGCGAAGGATCGGTCACCGGGCGGCAAGCTGCGGCTGACATCATTCGGAACCGTCACAGGCGCGGGGGCTGTGTCGATGGCAGAGTATTGCTTGATCGTGTCCTTGACGCTCATGCTGCCTTCCTGCCTTCAATGGACCATAGGCGTTGAATTGTTCGTTCGCGGTGGCAGTTGGCGCATACGAGATCGCACTTCCCCAACTCAGCCAAGACCTTTGAGCGTGGCCAAGTCCACATGTTGGAGATACCCTTCTTCTTCTCGCCCCGCACATGGTCAAAGTCCATAGCTTCCGCAGGAAGAACTGCACCACAATCTTTGCAAGGGTTCTCCTTGAGCAGATTGACCCATGTTCTGAACGCCACCAGCCTCTCTGTCTGTGCTTCTTGGCGGCGTTTGTGGCTGCGGGTGCGGTGACAAGCGCAGCAGACGAGTTCGCACTTGGCGATCTCGTCTAACACCCGATCACGCTTATGGTGCGCCATCCCGCCAATGTTGAATCGCTTTTCCCCGCGCACATGGTCGTACTCCATGATGTAGCTGGGGTATGCCTTGCCGCAATCCAAACAGGGCTTACCCTTCTTCATCTCCTCGATGAAGGCCAAGAAGGAGATACGCAGATTTTTCTGGTGCCTCAACATCTTGTCGCGGTTTTCCTCTGCCCATCGCTGTCGCGCAGGGTTGTAGGCTTCTTTCTTTTCCTGCCAGCGGGTCTTGGCCTGCTTCTGCACCTTGTCACGATTGGCCTCGTACCAGTCCTTGCGCTTCTGCGCCTGATCTGGCCGTTTGGCGAGGGCGTTTGCCTTCTCTTTGCCACACGGCTTACAGTAAGGAGAAAGACCATCACGGCGAGTACGGCTGAAACCGTACTCCGTTGAAGGCTTCTCAACTTTGCAAGCAGGGCAGAGTTTCATAATCATTTCAAGCTACTAAAAGCTCAACCTCCA